>FWWL01000551.1_pt1 | contig 101382 bp, 103 predicted proteins | sample 2228331 | NCBI WGS metagenome assembly FWWL01 (sample SAMEA103939775, study PRJEB20133) | metagenome | reverse complement strand
GTTCGTGGGCGTGTTGGGGGGTGCCCCGGACGCTGGTTTTTCGGCGTCGGGGTTGCTTTTGGGTCGGTGCTGGGACCGCCGTCCTTGCCATCGTGGATAGAGTATACCCGATGCGCTAAGTCTCCTGCGGGACAGGTATAATCTTGCTGGGGTGAACCAAGATGCGTGGCTGGCGTTTGTGGGGCGTTCTAACCCTGCTTGTTGCCTCGCTGGGCGCATGGGTGAGAGCGGACAGCAGGAAGCCGACCGTTTATTACATCCATTTTAGGGATGTTGTGCATCGTGCTTCGGCAGATTATCTCATTCGCGCGTTGCAGGAGGCGCAGGCGCGGCGCGGTGCGGCGTTTGTGGTGTTATTGGACACTCCGGGTGGCGAACTGCAGGCGACGCGCGACATCACGATGGCTTTGCTCAACAGCTCGATTCCGACTGTGGTCTATGTCTCCCCATCGGGCGCACGGGCAGGCTCGGCAGGTGTGTTCATCACGATTGCAGGGCATATCGCCGCGATGGCGCCCGGCACCAACATTGGCGCCGCGACCCCGATATCGGGGAGCGGTGAGGACATTCCCAAAGATCTGAGGCGCAAGGTGTTGAACGACACGATTGCCTACGCGCGCACGCTTGCCCGTCAGCGCGGGCGCAACGAGGAGTGGGTGGTCAAAGCCGTCGCGGAGGCAGCCTCTATCCCCGAGGAGGAAGCCAAACGCTATAAGGTGATTGATCTCATCGCGACCGACATGGGCGACCTCCTGCGCCAAATTGACGGGCGCAAGGTGAGATTGAGCACTGGTGCGATTTGGACTTTGCGCACACGCGATGCTCCCACCCACGAGATACCCAAAACTTGGCGGGAAGCCCTACTCAGCTTTCTGGCACACCCGAATGTGTTTTATATCCTGATGCTGTTAGGCATTTACGGGTTGCTGTTCGAGCTGCAGAATCCGGGGGCGACCTTGCCGGGTGTGGTGGGTATCATCTCGCTGTTGCTGGCGCTTTATGCGGCGTCGGTACTGCCGTTGAACGCGCTGGGCGTCGCGATGATTTTATTGGCGTTTGCCCTCTTTATTGCCGACCTGTTCACGCCCACGCATGGGATTCTGACCGCGGGCGCAATTGTATCGTTCGCGATTGGCTCGCTGATTCTGTTTCAGGCGGACTCGCCCGTCCTGCGGGTGAGTTTGTGGTTGGTGGGCACGATGACCGCGCTCACGGCGGGACTGTTCGTCTGGATTGCCTATTCGGGGGTGCGGGCGCAGTTCCGTCGCAAGGAGAGCGGCTGGGAACGGCTCATCGGGCAAGTGGGGCGCGTGCGAGTGAAGCTCGACCCTGAAGGCATGGTGTTTGTCGATGGGGCACTCTGGCGCGCGATTGCATTAGACCCGCCTATCGAGGAAGGCGAGTATGTGCAGGTGGAGCGCGTGGAGGGCTTGACGCTCTATGTGCGCTGGCTCCCCTCACCCACCGCATCGGTCAATTCCCGCGAGGGAGAGCAGAGGGCAGACATGGTTCCCCCCAGCGAGGGGGCAGAGTCACCGGTCCGCCCTGCGCCCGATTCGCCACCCCAATCGCCCAATGCTTAAAGTGCGTGTGTTGACCGCCCTGGTGGGCATCCCGCTTTTTCTGCTGGCTGTGCTGGTGCCGGGGGGTTGGCTGTTTGCCATTGCACTCAGTTTGCTTGCTGGGATAGGCTTGCTCGAATTTGCTGGGGCGTATCGTCGGGCAAGTCACGAGGGGCGCAATAGAAGTGGCTTAAGCCATTTGCCAACTCCCGTCGCACCCAATCCCTTGATGCTGGCGTGGGGCGCCTCGCTCCCTTTGTTGGCGCGTGTGTCCGATGGGATGTTGCTGGAGCGCTCGCTCCTGATTGCGCTTATGTCAGGTTTTCTTTGGGAGCTAGGCAGGGCGTGGCGCAATCCGACGCGGGCGTCAGCGCACAATCTGGGGCTGGGGCTGTTCGCCTCGCTCTATGTCGGCTGGCTGATGGCGTTTGGTACGCGCCTGCGAGCGGATGAGACACCGATCCATCTGGGCAGTTGGGAGTTGGAGCGCGGTGCGCTGAAGGTGCTCTGGCTGATGGCGATGCTCTGGCTGGGCGATTCGATGGCATACTTTGTGGGGCGCGCGATAGGGCGTCGCCGTCTCGCGCCCGCGCTCAGCCCCGCCAAGAGCTGGGAAGGTGCACTCGCGAACTTCCTCTGCTGTCTGCTTGTGGGACTGAGCGGCACCGCATGGCTCCAACTGCCCCTGTGGCAGGCGGGGCTGATCGGCGCAGGCGTGGGCATATTGGGTCAACTGGGTGACCTGTTCGAATCGTCGCTTAAGCGCGCGATAGGAATCAAGGACTTCGGTGGCATCCTGCCCGGTCACGGGGGTGTGCTGGATCGGTTCGACAGCTTCCTGTTCAGCGCACCCTGGGTCTGGTGGTGGCTGAGATAACCCCCTCTCCCAGTGGGAGAGGGGGGTGAGGATTTACTCGCGTCCCAGTCCCAGCAGCTCCAGCAGGGAGGGCACGCGCACCTCGGGCATGCCCAGCATATATTGGGCGTTCAGCGCCTTCTCGATGGTGTCGATGGCTTCACTGTAGTGGGCACGAGTGTAGTCGTCCTGCACCTTCGGCAGGGCTTGCTTCAACTGGGTGTGCAGGCGTCGCAGATGGTAGCGTGCCAGCATCTTGGCGTCATCGGGCGCGGGCGAGCTTTTGACCAGCAGGTCGGTCATCTGCTGGAGGTGCGCCCGCTGAAGCAGGCGGCGCAGGGCACTCACGGACTTGCCCGCACTGGCTTCGGACCAGATGGCGTCTTGGAGCGTGCGGAACATCTCTGCCAGCGTGAAGGTGTCTTTGGAGTTGCTCTGCTTGAACTCGTTGTTCACGATGCGTCGCAGGGTGTCGGGCGCGAACAGGCGGCTCAGCGTGGCGCGCTGGATGTTGCTAATGAAGTCGCGCACAGGCGCGTCGGGTGGGATTGGACCGCCACCACGCGCGGGGTTCGGGGCGAGCTTGTCGAAGTAGTTGCGTGGCAGGTTGAACGCGCCCTCCGAGAAGATATATTTCACCAGCAAGCTCAACGCACGGCGCTGGGTCGCACCGTCTAATGGCTGGAGGGGCGGTTGTGCCTTCGGGTCACCGCGGAAGTTGCGCCGAATCTGCAGACCGCCGATAAAGCGCGTCAACTGCACCGCGGCGGTGCTGTAGTTCGCCAGCGTGCTGAAGAAGGCGCGAGTGAACTCGTAGTAGCTCTCGTTCGGGCGCGGGAAGCGGCTGGGCAACGCCCGCAGAAGGTCGTCCGTATCCTTCAGCGACAGCTCCCAATAAGCCATCGGGTCGCGCCCCAAATCGAACCGCGTCACATAGGGGTCGAAGCGATCCGCATACTCGTCGGTCTCGAACGCCAGTCCCGGCTCGGTGTTGCGACGCGCAATCTCGTTTAGGTAAGGCTTCTCGGCATCAGGAGTCGAGACTCCGAACTCCTTGTAGCCGTACTCAATCACCCAGTAGTCATAGGGACCAATCGTGGGATTCCAATAGACGGTGTTCGGGGCATGGAGCGCCATGATGTTGAATGGGTCATACTCCATCACGCTGGCAACTGTGCCCTGCTTGCGCACCTGCTCGCCGTTCGCCAGCTCGTCCAGCGAATGGAGCCGACTGGCGGCGAAGTTGTGGCGCAAGCCCAGAATGTGCCCCATCTCATGCATCACCACCGAGCGCAGGTAGTCCTTCACGAACTGGTCTTCGGTGGTGCGGGTGGCGTTGCGTCGGGGCGCGAGCAGTTCCATCATCAGGTAGCCCGTCCAGGCGCGGAACATGGAGCCTTCCGCGAGGGTGCACACGCGCGGGTCAAAGGGTATCTGTCCCTTCTCCCAAGCTTCTGCGGAACGGAACACGGCTAACGGGTCGATACTGCGCTGGTAGATGAGGCGCGTGATGCGTGCCATGTTGCCGTCCACCGTGATGCTGGCGTTCAGGATTTGTCCCGTGATGGGGTTGGCGCGGAACAGCGCGACGGCATAGCCATTATTGGGCGAAGAGACCCACCGAATCACATTATAGCGCATATCGGCGTGGTCCCAGTCGGCATCGTCGGGCATCTGCTTGACCACAATCGCGTCCTTGATACCGATTTTTTCGAACGCCTTGTTCCATTCGAGGATGCCCTCGCGAATGGCGTCGCGATATTCGACGGGAATGGCGTTATCGAGCCAGAAGACGATAGGCTCTTTGGGCGGGGAGAGGGGCGCGTTCGGGTCGGCTTTCTCCAGATGCCAGCGCAGGATGTAGCGCCGTTCCTGTTCGGGCTGATCGGTGGTGAAGTCGAGATACTCGGTGTAGAAGTAGCCGACGCGCGGGTCGAACAGGCGCGGGCGATAGCCGTTATTGGTGGGCAGTTCCCACAGGTTGTAGTTGACGGTGATGGGCAGGCTGCGCGGGTCTGCCAGCTCTGCCCCGCCTGTTAGCCCAGCGATTAGCCCTGCCAAGCCGCCTCCGCGCTGAGGACCGCCTGCAAAATGGTACGCCGTCTGCACAAAGATATTGTTCGGGAACGCCTTCACAGCAAGGTACGCCGTCTTCTCGCGATCGATGGTGTAGCTGCCACCTGCTGCTGCGCTTACCAGTTGCTGAATCTGGATCACATCGGAGCGGAAGAAGTTCGACACATCGATCAGGAAGGTCTTGCCCTCTTTGTCTTTGGCTTCGATTTTGAACGCCTCTAAGTAGGCGTCGGCAAAGGAGCGTTGCACTGAGCGGGCGATGGGCTTACTAAGGTCGGCGCGGAAGCGCAAGTTGGGCACGACCAATAGCAGTTGCTCGTCGCGACGCACGAATTTGAACACGAGGTCGTTAATGGGTGTGCCTGCTGCAAGGAAGAAGGTGGGAACGCCCTCGCTGACCGTTGCCTGCAGGAAGTAGAGTTTGTTCAGTTGGTCTTCGCGCACCGCCATATAGAGGGTGTCCTTGCCCGCCTCCTTTTTGCGGTAGAGCGTGAACAGCCCTTCGAGCTTTTCGAACTCCTTCACCACCTCGTCGAGGGTCTTCTCTTTTTTCTTCTGGTCGGACTTTTCGGACTGGTCGGACTTGGCGGGCTTCTCGGGCTTTTCGGGTGGGGTGGGTTGCTGTTGGCTGGTGGGTTGGGATTCGGGCTTGGGTGTTGGTTGCTGGGTAGCGGGTTTCACTTCCTCGCCTTCTGGCAGGGGGGAGCCTTCGATGCGCTCATACTCGAACTGCGCTTTTGCTGATGCGCCGCTGACTTGGACGCGGGCGCCGAATTGCATGCCCTCGATCTTTGCGGAGGCGTACACTGTATCGCCTGTGCGCACCTCTATTAGTAGCTCGGCGGTCGCGCTAATCTTGCTATCATCCTGAGCGGTGTAGCTGCTTTCGATGCGGGCGACCCGAATGCCTTTCCACTCTTCGAAGCCTTTGAGCGTGTACTCGACTGTGCCGGGCACCGTGCCCGCCTTCGAATCCTCCGCGAAGGTATAGCTCCACTTATCGCCTACACCGACTGGGTTCGCGGGGAAAATCACGCTCAGTGCCTGACTGATATGCGAAGAGTCAGTATCTTCCCGTTCGCGCTCCGATTCCCTAGAGATTGGCTCCCCGTTGGGCTTGATGACCGTGACGGAGCGCTCTTTGAGTGCCTCTTCGGGCGTGGGCATCTTCTGCCCGTTGAAGCTCATCTCATACGATTCGGTGGTCTGTTCCTGCTTGATGTTGCCTTCTGGGGTGACCTCCAGAATTTTTTGGACGGCGACGCTGGTGATTTCCAAGTTGAAGGTCTGCCCCGCGGCTTCGACGGTGATGGTCGCGTTCAGCCGATAGCGCATCGTTTGACCGGCTTTGGCACGATAGACGAGTTGCACCTTCTCTTGCGCCGATGCGCTTAGCATCGTCGCGACGATGAATAAACCTGCAATCAGCCTTGTTGCCTTCCGCATTGCTATCTCCTCCTCGGTTCGGGCAATTCGCCCAAGAGGGAATTATACCCCTTCCTTCACCTTAGCAAGCGTGGGTGTGGGACTCCTTCTCACTCCTGCCATCGCGAGGCACACATCGTGCAGTTGGCGGGCGCGGTGCAGAAAGCCTTTCAGCGTGCGTCCGTGCGCACGATGTTCGAAGGGCGTCTCAATCTCCAGAATGCGCGCGCCCAGCAGGCATGCATCGAGCGTGAGTCCCAGTTCCAGCCCGTAGCCGGGCGCGAATCCGCGCAGTTGGGTCAGCAGGTCGCGTCGAACTGCCCGTTGACCGCTGAGCGGGGCGCGGAACCATCTGCCCGTGCGCAGGCGCAGGTAGAGGCGTGCCAACCGTACCACATTCCCGAAGCCGCCCCTTCTGCCTGCAGGGGGTAAAACGCCGATTGTCATATCGGCATAGCGCAGTTGGACAGGGGTGAGCAGGCGCGATGCGTGGCGTGCGCTTCCGCCCAGATCGGCGTCCAAAAACAGGTAGACCTCCGCCTCCGTCAGTTGCCAGCCAAGCCAGAGCGCATCGCCCTTACTGCCCGTGCGTGGCAGGTAGTCGCTGACCCGAACCGATTGTGCGCCCGCCTGCTCCGCCTGCACGAATGTGTCGTCGGCACTGCCATCATCGAGAACGAGAATGGGCGCGTCGGGCAGCGCCTCGCGCAGAGCACGAACCGTCTCGGCGATGCGTTCTGCCTCGTTGCGGGCAGGGATAAGAATCGCCACACGCGCGGGCTTCATCGCAACTGCTCCAGCAGGGTTTCGGGAAATGCCGACTCGGCGGTCGGTTTCAAGCCATACGCGCCCGATTCGCCTTGCAGAACCATCAACAGCACCGCTTTGCCCAGCGCGAGATCGACGCAATCGACACTGGGCACTTCCGCCGCCTTGCAGAGGGGGATGATGGAGAGGCGCGCGCTGAACGATTCGCAGGCGACGAGGCGCGGCGGGTTCGCCCGCTGGCGAAAGGCAGACTGCAAAGCGGCGATCAGCTCACTGTCGGCTTGGAGCCATTCCTCACGCGCGTCGCCACTTTGGTAGCCCCCCACCCAGATGAGCGCGTCCACCGGGTGGCTGTAATCACCTGCCAGCTGGACGCCCTGCCGACGCCTGAGCACCACCTGCGCGGATGCCGAGCTTGTGGGCTGGAACAGGTCGGGCAGGTTGTTGAGCACGATCGTGCGCTCGTCGGGTTCGACGCGCGACCACTCGATGCGCGTGGTCGAAAGCGTTTCCGCGCCCGCATCGCTGAGCAAGCGTTCGATGCCCTGCGCGGTATTGCGTTCATCGGCGGTAATCAGGAGCGCGACGCGCCTGCCCTTCAGCGAACGCTGGGCGAGCTGGGGCAATAGGCGCGCGAGCAGGCTATCGGTGCGCATCAGTGCCTGCCGAAGGTTCTCGCGCTCGGATTCCACCTGACGCAACTCGGTGGTGCGCTGAGCAAGCTGCTCGTCCAGCCGCTTGAGCTGGGTCGCAATTTGATCGGGCACGGCGGGCGACAGGTACAGCCCGCCGATCAGCAAGCCGACGGCAATCCCCAGCAGTACCGCCGATAAACTCGCCACATGGTATCGCCAATCGCTCATGGTTAGCCGAACCAGACGCGCCACCAGGTGCGGACAAGTTTGACCAGGAACCGCCCTGTGGGCGAGAGGGCAATCGCGACCGTGATTGGCGCCAGCGCTGCCAGAAAGAGCCATAGAAGTGCCCCCATCGAACGACGATGGGCAAACAGGCGGCTGACTCCTTTCGCGTCCACCAGGCGCGAGCCGACCTTCAGGCGAGTGAGCAGGGTGGATGCCATGCCCGCGCGCCCCTTCTCCAGAAACTCCTCCAGACTGAAGTGGCTGCCGACCGCCACAATCAGCTCGGCGTCCGATTCGTAGGCGAGTAGCATAGCGACATCCTCGCTGGTGCCGGGCGCGCGCAGGAGGTGTGCCTTTAGCCCCAATCGCTGACAGCGCTCCCAGCCGGGCGAGGGGCGTTCCGCATCGAGATAGCCGTGTACCACCAGTTCCGCCCCACAGCGCAGGGCACGCTCGGACACGCTGTCCATATCGCCCACGATAAGGTGCGGCGTCAACCCGCGCTGGAGCAGGGCATCCGCCGCGCCATCCACCGCAATCAGCACGGGGTGCGCCTCCCGCAAGTATGTACGCAGGGCATCCAAATCACGCTCATAGTTCGGTCCGCGCACGACCACCACTACCTGCCTACCGCGCAGGGAGGTGCGCAAACGCGGCAGCGCCAACGGCTCCAGCAGCAGTCCCCACTCGCTCTGCATATGCTCCAGCGTGTTGATGGCGAACGCCCGCAACTCCTCTGTAAGATGGTCTCGCGCGGACTCGATCTCGCGCTGGAGCGTGTCGCGATTCAGCCAGACGCCCTGCGCTTCTATGCCGTTCTCGGCAACGACGCGACTGCCCACGATGCGCACCCGCTGACCGTCCGAGACCGCTTCAAAAAAGGCGCGTCCCACATTATCCAGAATGGGGATGCCCGCCTGAAGCAGGAGCAGAGCGCCATAGGTGGGGAACCTGCCCGTGAAGGAGGGGTCGGCATTAATAATCGCACGCGGGGCGCGTTCGATAAGGGCACGCGCTGCCAGCACATCGATGTCGCGATGAGCAATAACCGCGATTTCGCCCTTGCGCAGACGCTGTACCAATCGCTTCGTGCGCTCATCGACACGAATGCGCCCACTTATCTCTGGTAGCGCCACCACCGCTTTGTCCGCTGTAAAGGCTTTCATCGATGGCTCTACCCAGAAGTATACCTCTGCCTGCCCCATCGCAGGTGATTCATTATCGGGTATCATCAGGGCTATGAAGGCGGTGCGATTACATGCGTTCGGCACAGCAGATAAACTCATTTATGAAACGGATGTGCCTGACCCTGTGCCCCAGCAAGGCGAGGCGCTGGTGCGCGTGCGCGCATGTGCCCTGAACCATTTAGACCTATGGGTGCGAGGCGGTATTCCTGCCTACAACATACCCCTCCCCCATATTCTGGGTAGCGACATTGCGGGCGAGGTTGTCGAGGTGGGCGAGGGCGTGCATGGGTGGCGCAGGGGCGACCTCGTGGTGCTCTATCCTATCCTCAGTTGCGGACAGTGTCGCTATTGCCGAATAGGGCGCGAGAACCTCTGTACAGAGGTGCAGGTCATCGGCGCTCATCGTCCCGGTGGCTATGCCGAATATATCGTCGTGCCCGCCCGCAACCTGCTGCCCAAACCGACCATCCTCAGCTTTGTTGAGGCGGCTGCGGTGCCCCTCGTGTTCCTGACCGCATGGCATATGCTTATCCAACGGGCGCGTCTACAACCGGGCGAGTGGGCGCTAATTATGGGTGGGAGCAGTGGCGTCGGCAGTGCCGCCATCCAGATTGCCAAACTGCGCGGCGCGCTCGTCGTCACCACCATCGGCAACGAGAGCAAGCGCGAGCGCGCTCTGGAGCTGGGCGCGGATGCCGTGGTCAACCACAACAATCCCGAATGGTGGCGCGAGGTCAAGGAGTATACCGAAGGAGAGGGCATCGATGTGGTGTTCGAACATATCGGGCAGGCGGTGTTCGATTCGTGCATACGCCTGCTGAACAAAGGCGGGCGACTGGTCACCTGCGGCGCCACCACCGGGCAAACGGCGCAGTTCGACATCCGCTACCTGTTCAGTCGCGAGATAGAAGTTTACGGCGCATATCTGGGCACGCGCGCGGAGTTGGCGCAACTGCTGACCCATGTGGAGGCAGGGCGGCTCAAACCCGTCGTGGACAGTGTGTTCCCACTAAAGGAGGCACGCGCCGCTCATGAGAAGCTCGAAAGCCGCAACTTCTTCGGCAAAATCGTGCTGACCATAGACGAATGAAAAAAATCTATCGGGGGTATACTCTTCTGCCAAGATGGCAGAACCGACGCGCACGCTGGTCTTTGTGAAGCCGGATGGAGTTCAGCGCGGGCTGGTGGGCGAGATTATCGCCCGCTTCGAACGGCGGGGCATCCGCATCGTGGGACTGAAAATGGTTCACCCGACGCGCGAACTGGCAGAACGCCACTACGCCGTCCATCGCGACAAGCCCTTTTTCGAAAGCGTGGTGAACTTCATCACCTCTGGACCCGTCGTCGCGATGGTGCTGGAGTGCCCGAACGCCATCGAGACGGTGCGCCAGATGATGGGCGCGACGAACCCGCTGAACGCTGCCCCAGGCACCATTCGTGGCGATTTCGGACTGGATATCGAGCGCAACATTATTCACGGCTCCTCCGACCCCGAAGCCGCCGAGTACGAAATCGCGCTCTGGTTCAAACCTGAAGAGTTGATTGACTGAACCGTAGCTTGGGCATCCTTGCCCATTCAGCGTAGCACGGGCGTCCCGCCCATTCAGCATAGCACGGGCGTCCCGCCCGTGCAAACTAACAAAGCCGAACATGAGCAATCAGCGAGTAAGGATAGGCATCGTCGGTGCGACGGGCTATACGGGCGCGGAGTTGGTGCGCCTGTTGAGCGCACATCCGCACGCGGAAATCGCCATGCTCGTCTCGCGCACGGAGGCGGGCAAGCCCATCGCGGAGGTACTGCCCCATTTAGGCGGTCTGAGCCTGCCCCCGCTGAGCGCGTTGGACACCGAGCGACTCACAAGCGAGTGCGAGGTGGTCTTCCTCGCGGGCGAGACGGGCTTCGCGATGGAGCATGCGCCCGCCCTGCTCAAAAGCGGGGTGCGCGTGATTGACCTTTCCGCCGATTTCCGCCTGCGCGACCCTGCGCTGTTTCAAGAGTGGTATGGCATGCCTCATCGGGCGCCCGAGCTGCTGCGCGAAGCGCTCTACGGCTTGCCGGAGCTGACCCCGCCCGACGCCTATCGCATAACCCGCCTGATTGCCAATCCCGGCTGCTATCCGACGGCGAGCGCGCTGGCGCTTGCGCCCCTGCTCAGCGCGGATTTGGTGGACACCCAGTGCATCGTTATCGATGCAAAATCGGGTGTGTCGGGCGCGGGGCGCTCGCGTGTCCGTGTGGACTACCTTTTCACCGAGCTGGACGAGAATTTCAAGGCGTATGGGGTGGAGCGCCATCGCCACACGCCCGAGATCGAGCAGACGCTGAGCGGGGTCGCCCATCGGACGGTGCGCGTGCGCTTCACCCCCCATCTGGTGCCGATGACGCGCGGTATCCTCTGCACTGCCTATGCCCGCTTGAATCAGCCCGTCGCCCTGAGCGACCTGCACGCGCTCTATACCACCTTCTATGGGGATCAGCCCTTCGTGTGGGTGCGCCCCTTGGGCGACTTCCCCGCCACGCGCCATGTGTACGGCTCCAATCGGTGCGATATTGGCTTGACCATCGATGCCCGCACGCAGATGGTGGTCGTCATCAGCGCGACAGACAATCTGGTGAAGGGCGCCGCCGGTCAAGCCATTCAGAACTTCAATCTATTGATGGGGTTGGAGCCGACGACGGGACTGCCTGTGGCGGGGATTGCACCGTGAGTTCCGCAATCTGGACAGCGTTCAGCGCGGCGCCTTTGCGCAGCTGGTCGCCACAAGCAAAAAGTGCCAGCCCGTTCGGCAGGGCGGTATCCTCGCGCAGGCGTCCGACCAGCACCTCATCGCGCCCCGTCGCGGAGATGGGCATCGGGAAATAGTTGTGCTCGCGGTCATCCACCAAGCGCACGCCCTCGAAGTTCCGATACGCCTCGCGGATGGTCGCCAGCGGTGGACGCCACTCCAGCTCCACATGGATGCTCTCGCTGTGCGCCCTCAGCACGGGCACGCGGACACAGGTGGCAGAAATGGCTAACTCTGGCTCGCCCAGTATCTTGCGCGATTCGAGGGCGATTTTGCGCTCCTCCTCGTTGTAGCCATCCTCGCCCACGGGCGAGTTGTGCGAGAACAGATTGAAGGCGTAGGGATAGGGCAGGGCACGCGGTTCGAAAGGCTCGCCCTCCAGATAGGCGCGGGTCGCGTCGATCAGTTCCTGCATTGCCTGTGCGCCCGCGCCGCTCGCCGACTGATAGGTGGACACAATGATACGCCGAGCGCGCGTCAAGCGCAACAGGGGCGCCAGCGCCATCAACAGGATAATCGTGGAGCAGTTCGGGTTCGCAATCAGCCCATTGTGCCTGCGCACCGCTTCCCCGTTTATCTCAGGAACCACCAGCGGCACTTCTGGCTCCAGGCGGAAGGCGGACGAGTTATCGATGACCAGCGCGCCCGCCTGCACCGCTTGTGGGGCGAACTCGCGGCTGCGCGTCGCACCCGCCGAGAAAAAGGCGATTTCGACGCCCTTAAACGCGCCCTCGTGCAAAGGCTCCACCCGTAGCCACTCGCCCCCGAAGCGCAACTGCTTGCCTGCCGAGCGCTCCGAAGCGAACAGGCTCAGCGAATCGACGGGGAAGCGTCGCTCCTCCAAAATCTGGAGCAGTTCCATACCCACCGCGCCCGTCGCGCCCACAATTGCCACCCGATACCCCATCGCAGGGGAATAATATACCTTGTTAGACCCCTTGACAAATCTGTCATCGCCGAGGTATCATAGAAACACCCTGAAAGGGGTGGTTTGTATGGTGAACCGCTTCCGAAGCGGTGGCGAGCGATGGCAGAATCGCGCGTGGCTTGCCGTGATGCTCCTGCTCGGAGCCATCTGCCCCGGGCTGGTCCATGCCCAATTTGAGCGCGTCTGGCAAATCCGCACCAACCTTGCGTTCAACGGACAGTTCCACGAGAACAATTACTACGCGCCCGCCTTCAGCAATAATTACCGCACCATTACCCTGTATCGGCTTTCCTCAGAGGGCGTGCTCACGCCTCTGTGGAGCTACACGGAGCCTATAGGAGATGTTCTGTCTTCGCATCAGCTGGCTGTGGATTCTGTGGCGGAACGCATTTTCTTACGGGCTATGTTGAGCCGGCGTGCCGATCTGTGGGCACTGAGTATGGAGGGCGGTTTTCACTGGGTTACGCACACTGCGCGCCCACCTTTCTCCATCTTTTATCCTCTATGGCTACGAGGCGATGGAGCAGGAGGTGTCATTGAATGCTTATTACATTACAGAGATTGGAGTGAAGTCTTATACTGGTATGCTTCCGATAGCACTCTCACATGGAGCCATAACCTTCCCTCAGGCTCAGTGGTATCGATGGACCCTCTGAATCGTCTGCTGATAACGAAGCCAATTCTTAGTAACAATCGCACTGTGGGCATACGGTACGAATGGTACACCGCGTATGGCAATCTGGTTCGTGCCGTCGAGTGGCGTCCGTCTAACGCTATCATTTACTCTCTGGGCGATCTGGTTTTCGATGCGACAGGCAATATCTTTCACAGTATAGATGGTTCATTTCCGCAGACCGCGCGGATTGTGCTGGCGCTTTCATCTGATGGTCAGGTTCGATGGCAGCGAAGTGTGCGTTGGGGAAGAATGTATTACTCTCCGGGCGATTATTCGCTTCTACTGCTCTACCTCGATTCCCGGCAGATTGGTCTTACCAAGCTTTCGGCACACACGGGCGAAATTATTCGCTCTCGCCTGGTATATCAAACGGAATACGAGGCGATTGACAGCGTGCTGCTTGCACTGGACAATCGCTTCCTCTATGTGGCTACCAACGAGGGACACATAGAAACGGAATGTGATGATGAGGGGTGTGATGACTACTTTGTGCTGGACGAGGTGCGACTGCTCCGCTTCAGTCTGGATGGGGAGTTGCTGGCTCAGATGAGCCTCCCTGAATCTGGATATATCTATCGGGTGACATCAGTTCAAGGTAATCTGTGGCTGTTTCATAATACGCCTGGATCAGGCGGCACCATCAGTTACTACAAGCCATTGGCAGTGCATGCAGATGGCGACATCGATGGGAACGGATGCGTGGATGATGCCGACCTGTTGAGAGTGCTGTTCGCTTTTGGTCAAACAGGTACAGGCTTATCGGAGGACATCAATCAGGACGGTGCAGTAGACGACGCGGACCTGTTGAGAGTGCTGTTCGCCTTCGGGTTCGGCTGCTAAGTACGAAGGAGGCTGATGAACATGACGACTGCAAGGCGCTGGATAGGCAGTGGGATTCTCTGCCTACTGCTAAGTGCAAGCGTTCAAGCGCAGCTGGAAACGATCTGGCAGGTAGGGGAGATAGGATACGAGGTTCAGAATCTGGTTCTGCTGCCTGATGGCAGTAGCATGATTGTCGACAGTAATCGGCTCAGGCTGTGGCGACTGCCAGAGGGACATCTTTTGTTCACCTTCCCCTGGTCTTTCCGATTGGGCAGTCAACACGCGCTTTCCAGCGATGGTGAGTTCCTGCTTACTGTTGGCTTTGGCGCATTCTATGTGTGGCGGCTTTCTGACCGCTCGATTGCTTATGAAGTGCCAGCACCCATGCTCGGGGAGGGCACCGCTGGCATCGAGTCGGCGTTTCTTACTCCAGATGGACGGTATATTATCGCATCTCTGTATGGTTGTGAATACAGTGAACCTGATGGATACTGCTATGAGTATATTTATGCAGTTGCACGCTTGCAAGTTTCGAACGGTGGGATTGTATGGGCGCAGACCACTGAGGACGATGCGCTGGATGTGCTGGCGATGTCGCCCGATGGTCACTGGCTGGTGGTCAGTGTCGTTCTCAGTAGCGTTCAGGTGCTGGATGCCCAGACAGGTGAACTGCGCTACACGCTACCCGTCAGTGCGACCAGTGCTGCTTTTTCGCCCGATAGCCAGCAGTTTGCACTGGGCACATGGGGAGGGACCATCACGCTACATCGTACAGTGGATGGGGCCGTGGTGCGCACTCTCAGCAATGCTCATCAGAACGGGGTTAAAGCGCTTACCTTCTCTCCCGATGGAGCCCAGCTGGCTTCCGTTGGTGGGGACGGCTTTGTTCGCATCTGGAATCTGGCGGATGGCACGCTCATCCGCTCGCTGAGGGCACACTCATACTCAATTAGCACAGCGCTGTTCCTGGGGACCGAATCGCTGCTGACAGCAGGCTCTGAAAGACTCGGTACATCCAGCACAGGCAGTATCAAGCGCTGGCGGTTGAGCGACGGGAGCCTGGTTCAGGAATGGGCAGGTCATGGCGGTCGAATGACGCGGACAACCTTTTCACCGGATGGCGAGAAGTTGGCAACAGCAGGTCTGGATGGAGCGATTTACCTCTGGCGCACGGGTGATGGGAACGTACTACGACGACTCTTCTCGGAGCCTGTGGAACAGAGTGTATACGCGCTTCGCTTCGCTCCGGACGGGGGCACACTTGCCAGTGGTGGTCAGGACGGCATGTTGCGGTTATGGGATGTCGTGCGTGGAGGTTTCCCGCACTTTTTCTTGGCGCACTCTGGCGGGATAACCAGTTTGCGCTATTCGCCCGACGGCAGCATGGTTATCACGGGTGGATATGACCGCATGGTGAAACTCTGGGACGCAACGACCAGGTTGCTGGTTCGCACCTTAAGCGGGCATCTGGGTGGTGTCAGTGCGCTGGATGTTTCCCCAGATGGCAGTCTGATTGCCTCCGCCAGCTTCGACGAAACCGTCCGCCTCTGGCATGCCCCTACGGGCGCGTTACTAAGTGTGCTGAGGGGGCATCGCGGAGTTGTATGGTCGGTTGACTTTTCACCCGATGGTTCGTACCTGTTTTCGGGTGGAGCCGACGGTACAGTGCGGATGTGGGATGTGCGCACAGGGAACTTGATTCGCATGTGGCAGGCGCACTCAGGCGGGGTGTATCAGCTCGCCATTTCACCCGCAGGGCATCTGCTGGCATCATTGGGCGAGGATGAGGCACTTCGATTCTGGAACGCCCACACAGGCGCATTATTGTTTACCCCTACCTTCCCTGCCCACTATCGCCCCGCTGCGTTCGCCTTTTCCCCTATCACCCCCTATTTCGCGTATGTGCTTCACTATGTGGAAAACCAGGGTTACATCAGCGATTCGCTGCTGAGGCTTGCGCGCGTGCATATGCCGGGCGATGTCGATGAAAACGGCTGTGTGGACGACAGCGATTTACTAATGGTTCTGTTCGCCTTTGGGCAGACAGGCACAGACCTATCTGAAGATGTGAATCGCGACGGAATTGTGGACGATAGCGATTTGCTGACAGTGCTATTTAACTGGGGTATCGGCTGCTAAGAGTGGATTGCGATTTCACCGATGCAGGGGTTCGTCCAGCACTTGTTCAAAGCGGCGGCGTGCTTCGCGGGACTCCTCCGTGCCAGGCGCGATCTCCATCACCCGCTGCCACTTCTTGAGCGCCTCCAGCCGATCCCCCCGACTGTATGCCTGCTCACCCAACTCCAGCAAAATGCGCGCCGCACGACGCCGATAGCCCTGCGCCTCTGCCCCGCGTGCCTGCTGTGCCGCCGATAGGTAATGGTTCACCGCTCCCTCACCGTTGCCCAACGCCAGCTCCACTTGCGCCAGTCCCACATAGGTCGCGGGCAACGGCTTGTATCCGAGCGCCTCGGTGTATGCCTGTCCCGCCTCATCATAGCGCCCCGCACGCAGGAGCTGATTGCCGTGCATCGTGAGCGCGCTGGCAAGATTGTGGCGGAACTGCTCTTTCCATTTGTCCGACTGTGCCTGCTGGAGCAGGGTGTAATAGATGCGTGCCGCGTCCAGATACCTGCCCTGATGGTAGAGCTGCTCGGCGCGTTTGTATTCTTGGGCTAAGCGTTCATCTTGCTGTTGCAGTTCGTACTGTTGGTAGGCGCGGATGCCCGCATACACCCCTATCACCATCACGCTCAAGATGGCACCGCCGATAAGCATCACCGCGAGGAAAGTGCCCCAGAAGTGGCGTGCAGCGGGCGAGAGCAGGGGTTTGGGCGGCGGAGGCGGCGGGATATAGGTGGCGGGCGGAGGTGGGGCGGGCGCAGGCGCGGGATAGGTGGTCGGGACGGGCGCACCCGTGGCGGGATAGCCGCCTGTGGGCGTGCCGTAGGCAGGAGGAAGGCTCACACCGCCTCCAGCAGGCGCAGGGATAGGCTGCACGGTGGGCGGTCCCATCGGCGTCGCCAGCACAGGCGGCAGTTTGAGGCTCTCCAGCGCGTTCTGAATCGCCTTTTTCATCTCGTTCGCGCTCTGGAAACGGTTCGCAGGGCTTTTCTGCAACGCGCGACGAATGACCCATTCGATGGCGTAGGGCACGCCGGGGGGTGCGGGCGGCTCCGTGTTCAAAATGTTATAGGTGATGCTCACCACCGAGTCGCCCGTGAAGGGTTTGAACCCTGCCACCATCTCATACAGCACCACGCCCACCGAAAAGATGTCCGACCGCTCGTCGATCTCCTGACCCATCACCTGTTCGGGCGACATGTAGCTGGGCGTGCCGAAAATCTGCCCGTCCATCGTGAGGCTCGGCTCGAACTTCAGGCGGGCGATGCCGAAATCGGTCAGCACCACGCGCCCGTCGGGCAGAAGGTGGATGTTTTCGGGCTTGATGTCGCGATGGATGACCCCTTTCGAGTGAGCGTGGCTGAGACCGTCCAGCACCTGCATGATAATCTGGCACGCCTCTTCAACGGGAAGGGCGCCCTCGCGATCCATGCGCTGGCGCAGGTTCTCGCCTTCCAGATACTCCATCACGATGAAGTAGCGCCCGTTCTCCTCTTCGGTCTCGTAGATGGTCACGATGTTGGGATGGGCGAGCGAGCCGGCGGCACGCGCCTCCCGCATGAAGCGGCGGATGCGGTCCTGGCGCACGCTTTCGGTCGCGCCCGCCGGCAACAACATCTCCTTGATGGCGACCCGGCGGTTGATGCGCGTGTCCAGCGCCTCGTAGACCACATCATTACTGCGGGCAATCTCCCGAATGATTCGGTAGTGCCCCAGCACAAGCTCGGTGCTCATACCGATTCAGGCTCGCTTTCTTCGATTGGCGCCTCCAACGCCTCCACAATCACCGGTCCTTTACCCGGATGTTGCTTATGCGTGCCGTCGCAGAAGGGGAAGTTTTTGGAATGGAAGCATCGGCACAGCGCGACGCGCTCTCCCGGCTCAATCTGCACGGTGGTTCGCAAATGCCCCATGATTTCCTCGCTCTTATGGGTTGCCATCGCCGTTCTCACCGTGAATTATTGTACCTGTTGCAGGAGGCAGGTAGCCGATTGCGAATCTCACGGGATGTATGGAGGCGATTCGCTATTCGGCGCCGGGCAGGGCGGGCATCATCGGCAACCCCAGCGATATGTATGGAGGCACGGTGATTTCCTGCGCCATTCCGCTAAGGGCACGCTGTACGCTGGAGCCTGCCGACCACCTGAGTTTCCAATCGCCAGCCCGCATGCTGACGCTCGACACGCTGGAGCCTCAAGGGGATGAGTTCGATCTCTGTCGCGTCGCCCTGACGGAACTCGGCTACTCGATAGAGCATGCGCGGTTCACCCTGCGCATCGAGAGCGATATTCCTGTGCAGTCGGGGTTGGCAGGCTCGTCGGCACTACTTACCGCGATTGTCGCTTGCCTGCTTCATCATCAGGCTCGTAGCACGGGCGTCCCACCCGTGTCTCTGCAAGAGGGATCGCCCGCCCCTCATGCTCTCGCGGAGCGGGTGCGTCGCATCGAGGCACACCTGCTAAAGGTCAGCTGTGGCTATCAAGATTTCTACATGGCGGTGTTCGGCGGCATCAACGCGATGGAGTTCCGCGACAAGGAGGGGCTGGGAAATGACCCACAGGAGCCGCTGGCGACGGTGGAGCCGTTGGGAAGCTACATGCACGGAGTTCAGCTCCCCCTCTGGCTGGCGACCACGGGAGGTCGGCGATTTTCGGGCACGGTGCACCGCTCCCTGCGTGCCCGCTGGGAGGAGGGCGAGCGCGCCGTGGTGGACGGCATGGCGCGTATCGGACGGTTGGCGCGAGAGGCGAAACGCGCCCTGCTGGAGCAAAACTGGCATCAGTTGGCAGGGCTGATGAACGAGAACTACGCCATCATTCGGGAGCTGGGTGGCAGTGGCGAATCGCTGGATAGACTGGTGCAGGTCGCGCTGGAGCATGGGGCGCTGGGGGCGAAGCTGGCAGGGGCGGGCGGCGCGGGCGGAACCATTATCGTGCTGACCCTTCAGCCCCAGCGCACCCTGCCCGCCCTGCGCGAACACGCCGAACAAATCATCCCCCTCGCCCCCTCCGCCCCCGGCTTAATTCGATGTTGATGCCCTTGACATCCGTAAAAGTTCGGGTATAATGAGATACACACTTTGTACAAGGAGGGTCACTATGATGATGCACAAGGGAATGCTGTGGCTCGCAGTTGTTGCAGTGGCGGGAACGTTGACGCTGGCGACGCCAGCCCGTGCGCAAGATCAGGAACTGCAGGGCTTCACGGTGTCGGTGGGCGCGTTCTTCCCGTCCAAGAGCGCGGTGCGCGATGCAACCCAGGATGTCTGGTTCACCGCGGACATCAGCTACACCTTCCAAGCCAGCGAACCGACCGAATCGGGCTACTATTATGAGCTGAGCGCCTTCGCGGGCTTCTACGGCTCCGGCGATGTGCGCAATATCCCGGTCGGGCTGAGCTACACCGGTTATCTCAATCCCCAGTTCTTCTATCGTGCCACCGCAGGGGTTGGGTTCAGCCGCCGCCTTAACGAGGATGACAAGACGGGCTTCGCCTGGTCAATCGGCATCGGCTACAACCTCAGCACGGGCACAACCCCAATCGCTCTGTTCGTGGGCTATAACGGTCAGACGGGCACAGACGACGAGCATAACGGCTTCACCGCGATGCTCCAGTTCAGGTTCTGAGCGTGTAGCCCGACACCGCTAAAAAATCCCCCCACCGGCACCCCGGTGGGGGGATTTACGGCATTCGGAAGGAAGGTTACTCTCCACCTGTTATAGACTCATTCGAACGCCAAAACCGGACAGGTTCTGCTGAACCCCAGTACAAAGACGAGCGTCTAACTCCATGCGATGAGTTGCCGTAGGCGCGCGTTCACGCTCACCGAGTTGCTGGTGGTGGTCGCCCTTTTGATGGTGCTGATGGCGTTGCTGTTGCCCGTTTACGCGCTTGCGCGTCGGGGCGCACAACGCACGGCATGCATCTCCAACCTGCGCCAGATTGGGCTTGCTGTGCGGATGTACCGCGATGATTACGAGGAGTTGCCACCCTATCTCTCGGCGGTGCACGGCTATCTGAAGGAGGTGCGCGTGTTCATCTGCCCCATGGACCCGTTGCAGGGTCAGCACGCGGTCGAATCGACGCTGGGCGACGCCTTTCGGCTGGAGGGCAACCACTATCTGTCGAGCGGGGTGAGCTATACCTATGTGCCCAACTGGGCGATTGCGCGTCAACTGGGCTGGTGGCGCCCCGGACCGCCCTATGGCGAGGGCAAATGGGGCGAGCTGACCCCGCTCTCGGAGTGCCACTGGCACTGGGCACGCCAGTTCAACCCCACATGGCAACGCGACCGCCTCACGCAGGCGCGCGGCTGGATCCTCATTCTGACGCTCAACGGCGCGGTGCGCAAACTGCGTGCCGAGACACCTCCAGAAGAGTTCTCACCTGCCGACTACCGTTAGAGACGGTGGCTTTCCCGCATAAGGGCAATTGCAAGGGATTGTCCCATACGCATCGCCCGTGAAACGCATCAAAGGATGCATGGGAGAAGGTATACTTGCGCTGGAGGGCATGAATCGATGGAGCAAAGGCAAATGCGTGAATGGCTGGTGCCCGATATGAGTTGTGAAGGATGTGTGCAGGCGATTCGGCGATCCCTAAGCGGTCTGGCAGGTGTGGAGGGGATTGCGATTAACCTCGCGACCAAACAGGTTCAGGTACGGTTTGATCCCGCACAGATTCAAGAGGACGCCATCCAGAGGCGCATCGAGCAAGCGGGCTTCCACCCGCAGCTTGTGCCCCTCGCCGCAGGGGAGTGATAACCCGTGGTGTCCCGAAGCAAGCGCCAATATCAGCGTTTTCGGCGGGTCAACACCAGCGTCTGGCTGATTGTGGTTGCCACCATCGGTTGGGGGGTGCTGCGCTATTCGCAGGGCACACTTGACCTCACTTATGGGCAGCTGCTCGTGCTGATTGCGCTGGGCATCTTCTCTGCCCTCGCACGCACATGGGTGGGCTTGCGCGACCCCAACATTATGTATTCCTTCACTATCCCGTTAGCCACTTACGATATTGTGGTCATCTCGGTGGCGGTTGGGATGACGGGCAAATTTGCCAGCGAGGCGTGGCTCCTCTACCTGATGTTGCTGGTCTCGGAAGCGGCGGTTATGACCACACCCGCGCTGTTTGTGATGCTGGGTATCGCCGCACTGGGCTATCTGATTGCCTGCCAGCCACTCCCCTCTGGGCTTTGGATCGATTTCGGCTATCGGGTCGCCGCGATGGGGTTGCTCTCTTGGCTCATTCATCAGGTGCATCGCACCCATCTGGAGTATCGTGCCGAGCTGGCGGAGCTGCGCGAACAGGTTGAACTCAGCAAGGAGCGCGAGCGCATCGCGCGCGAGTTCCACGACGGGTTGGGCAGTATGCTCGTGCAGGTGATTATGGGATTGGAACGTGCCTGCCGACAGGCACACCCCCCCGGCGAGCATCCCTGCCCTTTGCAGGAGCAGATCCAGATTCTGCGCACCGCGCTGGACGAAACGCGCCTGATTATCCAGCACCTGCACGCCGACGACACCGTCGACCTCTGCCAGCGTATCCAGCAGATAGCGAACCGTGTGGCGGAACGGTTGGGTGTCGAACTCCAGTTTGAATGCCCCCGACCGCTTCCTGCCCTCACGCCCTTGCAGAACCTGATGCTCACCCGTGTCATTCAGGAGGCACTCAACAATATCGCCAAACATGCGACAGGCGTGCGCACCATCCGCGTCGAAATCCACCCGCAGGGCAATCAGCTGGTCGGGCGAATCCATGACGATGGCGAGGGCTTCGACCCGGCACAGGCGCACCAGGGGTTCGGCTTGCGCAATATGCAGGAGCGCATCAAGAGCCTGGGCGGGCACTTTGCCGTTCACAGCGCACCGGGCGGAGGCGCTTGTGTTGAGTTTAGCATACCCATCGGCACCTGATGGGCACTGCGGTCTGATCCGTCCGACCTGTCGGAGGAGCACTATCGATGGAAAAAGTGCGCGTCATTATTGCAGAGGACGAGGCGCAACTGCGCGAGAACTTGGCAGACCTCCTGCGAGGCGAGGAAACGCTCGACCTGCTGGGCTGTGCGACGAACGGCGAGCAGGCGCTGCAACTCGCCATGCAGTTCGAGCCGCAGGTCGCGCTGATGGACATCAAAATGCCCCGCATGGACGGCATCGAGGCAACGCGCCGAATCAAGCACGCCCTACCCAGCGTGCAGGTCGTCATCTGGACCATCTTCGGGGATGACCAGAGCGTGTTCGAGGCGCTCAAGGCGGGCGCGGTTGGCTATCTGCTCAAGGACAGCCCGCCAAGCGAGATTGTACAGGGCATCCACGCAGCGGCGCGGGGCGAATCGCGCTTGCACCCGGCGGTCGCCGCCCGCGTGATTCACGAGTTCCAGCGCGTGCGTACCGAGCATTCGAAAGCGGCCCACCTGCTGACCGAGCTGACCGCCCGCGAGCTGGAAATCCTGCGCATGATTGCCGAAGGCAAACGCAATAAGGAGATTGCCGACGCGCTCTTCATCACCGAAAAGACCGTCAAAAACTATATTTCCAACATTCTGTTCAAACTGCAGGTCAATTCGCGCACGGAGGCGGCGTTGCTGGCGGTGCGTCAGGGTCTGGTCTGATGCGATGCGTGCGACCTACCTCTCGTTGCGTCCGCTCGTGCTGTGGCGTCAGGCGGTGCGCCCGTTGCACTGGGTGATGTTGTTCGGGCGCGATGCAGAGCGCGAGCTGGAGATTGGATTCGGCAACGGCGACTATCTGGTCACTCGCGCTCGCCAACACCCGGAGCGCGACTTCGTCGGCATCGAAATCGAGTGGGAGAGCGTTCAGCGTACCCTGCGCCGTATCGCGCAAGCGGGATTGACCAACATCCGCCTACTGCTGGGCGACGCGACCCCTATTCTCTATCACGCGATTGCCCCCGAATCGTTTGTCCGCATCTATTCGCTGTTCCCATGCCCCTGGCCCAAAAAGCGCCACCACAAGCACCGCCTGTTCAGCCAGCGATTCCTGCAGTTGCTCAACAGCCGTCTCCAGCCTGGTGGGGAGGTACAGGTTGTAACGGACCACGAGGAGTATTTTGGCTGGGTGCTCAGCCAGATTACCGACACGGGTTTCACCGCCTTCGCTCGCACCCTGTCGCCCAGCTTCGGCACGAAGTACGAGCGCAAATGGCTGGCAAGCGGGCAACAGATTTTTTATGAGCTGATTCTAAGGCGCGTGCAGCCTGTCCATGTGCCGTTGAAGGAGGATGTTCCGATGGAAACACACCGTGTGCCCCACTTTGACCCGGACCGCCTGCGATTGCAGGATGTGTCCGAGGAGATTCATGTGCATTTCAAGGAGGTGCGATACGACCCGCGCCGTCAAGTTGGGATGGTGCGAGTGGTGGTCGTGGAGGACGACCTCACCCAGCACTTCTGGATCGAGATTGTGCACACGCGGAAGGGCTGGCACATTCGCCCTGCGCCCGGCTGTGGCGTCATTCCCACTGTCGGTGTCCAGCGGGCGCTGGATAGGGTGCGCGACGCATGCCTGCAAGGGGTAAACTCTCCCTGAACAGGGTTCATCCGTTGGAGGCGAAGCGATGCGGGTCGATTTGCGTTCAGACACGGTGACGAAGCCCACGCCCGAAATGCGGCGGGCGATGGCAGAAGCGGAAGTGGGCGACGATGTGTTCGGGGAAGACCCAACCGTCAACCGCCTGCAGGAGATGTCCGCGGAGATGCTGGGACACGAAGCGGGGCTTTTCGTGCCCAGCGGCACGATGGCGAACGAAATCGCCATCAAGGTCTGGACAAAGCCCGGCGACGCCATCCTAATAGATGCCGAGAGCCATATCCTGCACTACGAGCTGGCGGGTCCAGCGGTGCTGTCGGGCGTCCTAATGGAGCCGTACCCCATCGAGCGTGGACAGATCGACCCTGCCGAAATCGAGCGCCGTATCCGCCTCGCGGACGACCATACGCCGGGCACGACCCTGCTCTGCCTGGAGAACACGCACAACCGCTGTGGAGGCACCATTTTGCAGGCTGAACCGTTCCGCGCGCTGTGCGCGCTGGCGCACCGACACGGGCTGAGCGTCCATCTGGATGGGGCACGCCTGTTTAACGCGGCAGTCGCACTGGGCGTTTCCCCACAGGTATGGACGCGCCATGTCGATTCGGCGTTTTTCGCGCTGTCCAAAGGGCTGTGCTGTCCCGTGGGTTCGGTGCTGGTCGGCTCGAAAGAGTTCATTCGTGAGGCGCATCGTGTCCGCAAGTTGTTCGGGGGCGGGATGCGTCAGGTGGGCGTGCTCGCCGCTGCAGGTATCGTCGCGTTGCAAACGATGGTGGATCGGCTCGCGGAAGACCACCGCCGTGCGCGACGGCTGGCGGAAGCCATCGCCGAGCTGCCCGGCTTCGAGGTCGACTTGGAGAGGGTGCAGACGAACATTATCTATGTGCGCACGGCTCGCCCTGCACGCGAGATAGAAGCCCAACTAACCGCGCAGGGCGTGCTTACCATCGCCTTAGACCCCCACCGCCTGCGCCTCGTGACCCACCACGATGTAAACGACGAGGGAATCGAGTACGCCATCAAAGCCTTTCACCAACTGGGGTAATATAGAAGGGGAGGAAAAGGTATGCATAACGGCAACAGAACGCCGTTCTCAGGGACAGAAAAGCGCAACGACAAGAGGTTGCTCGCTTTCGGCTGGTACGGCGGCAAATACAGCCATCTGGAGTGGCTCCTGCCTCTATTGCCACTTCGTTGGGTGAGAACTAATACAAATGGTATTAATCGCTGGCTACTATGGGTATCGAAACTGGGGGGATGAGGCGTCACTAACGGTGCTCATCGAAGGGTTGCATGGCGTGCCCCTGAAGGTGCTGTCGGGCGAGCCAGCCTTCACGCGCCAGACCTACGGCATCGAGGCGATTCCCCGCACCGATTGGCGGCAGGTGCGCACCGCGATACGCCATTCCGACGCGCTGATACTGGGCGGTGGGAGCCTCCTGCAGGACGCCACCAGCTTCCGCTCGCTACTTTACTACCTCCTGCTTATCCGTTGGGGACTGCAGGCGCACGGGCGCGTGTGGCTCGTCGGGCAGGGGATGGGACCGTTCCATCGCGCGATGAGCCGCTATTTGGTGCGGCGGACGCTGAACCGTGTGCCCTTCCTCAGCGTGCGGGATGAGGGGTCGGCTGACCTTCTGCGTCGGATAGGCGTGCGGTCGCCCGTGCGCGTCGATGCCGATCTCACATGGGCACTCCAGGCGCATCCCGCTCCCTTTGAACTGCCTACCGACAAGCCCTGTGTAGGGCTGGCGCCTCGCCCCTGGCGCAACCTGCCCATCAGTGAACTGTTCACCACCCTCTGCTGTCGCCAGATCGAGGCAGGCTGGCAACCTGTGCTCATCCCGATGCAGGAGACGCAAGATCGTCCTCTTTGCGAGGCGATTGCCAACGCAGTGCAGGCGAAATTAGGCGTCCGCCCGATACTCATCCCACCGCCTAATCACCCCGCACAAATCGTGGGTCTCATGCACACCTTGGGGGCGATGGTCAGCATGCGGTTGCACGGCGCGATTTTCGCTGCGAGGGCGCATCTGCCTTTGCTCTGCCTCGCCTACGACCCGAAGGTGAGTGCGCTCGCCCAGCAAATAGGGGTGTCGTGTCTTGCCCTCGAAGACGACTGGCAGGTGGTGCTGTGCCAGTCGTGGGATGTGCTGAAAGACACGCTCAAATCGCCCGATGCCGAGCGCATCGACGCGCTTCGCCAGAAGGTGCAGGAACTTATCGAAACTGTGCGCCAGCAGATATTCGCCTGTTGAGGGGGGCGACGACAGGGGAGTGTGAGGTACAATCGGGGCGTGATTATTCTGGGTGTGGACCCGGGCACGGCGACGATGGGCTATGGCATCCTGGAGAAGGTGGGCAACCACTATCGGGCGTTGAGCTACGGCATCCTTGAGACACCCAAGACCCTGCCCGCGCCCGAACGCCTGCGCCAACTGCACGAGGGACTGCACGCGCTCATCGAAAAGTTCCAGCCCGATGTGCTGGTGACGGAGCAACTGCTTTTCAGCGCGAATCGGCGCACCGCGATTCAGGTGGCGCGAGCGATAGGGGTCGCCCTGCTTACCGCAGCGCAACATCGGTTGCCCTGGTATGAGTACACGCCCATGCAGGTCAAGCAAGCCGTGACGGGCTACGGCGGTGCGGACAAGAAGCAGGTCCAGCAGATGGTGCAGAGATTGCTCGCGCTCCCAGAAATCCCGAAGCCTGACGATGCGGCAGACGCGCTCGCGCTCTGCATCTGCCACGCGCACCACGAGTCGCTCGCCCGGCTCACAGGAGGCACACGGTGAATATTCCGTTCGTGCTGGTCTGCTTGGCGATTATCGCCCTGCTGATATGGATGGCGTATCGCAACATCCATCGGCTGAATCGGCGCATTGCCGAGTTCGACGAGGAGCGGGCACAGGGTCCGCTCGACCCCTTCCGTGCGCTGACCGAACTCTACCGGTTGCAGGAGGAGGCGCGGCGCAGGCGAAAGCAATAATCTATGCCACGAGCCGTTGTAACGGGTGGAGCGGGCTTCATCGGCTCGCATCTGGTGGATCGGCTCCTCGCTGAAGACTGGCAGGTGGTCGTGGTCGATAACCTCATCACAGGTAGCCTGGAGAACCTGCGCCTTCACGCGGGCAATCCCCAGCTGGAGTTTATCCTGCATGATGTGCGCCAGCCGTTCGTGGTGGAAGGCACGGTGGACTATGTGTTCCATCTGGCGGCGACTGCCAGCCCGGTGGACTTCATCAAGCGTCCGCTGGAGACGCTGACCGTCGGCTCCTACGGCACCGAGAACGCGCTGGAACTCGCGCTGGCAAAAGGGGCGAAGTTCCTGTTCACCTCCACCTCCGAAGTGTATGGCGACCCCCAGGTGCATCCGCAATCGGAGGATTACTGGGGCAATGTGAACCCTATCGGCGTTCGCGGCGTGTATGACGAATCGAAGCGGTATGCCGAATCGCTGGTGATGGCGTACCATCGCTATAAGGGCGCGGACACCCGCATCGTGCGCGTGTTCAACACCTACGGGGAGCGCATGCGGCTGGACGATGGGCGCGTGGTGCCCAACTTCATTCGCCAAGCGCTTATGGGCGAGCCTCTCACCGTGTATGGCGACGGACGCCAAACGCGCAGCTTCTGCTATGTGGCGGATATGATAGAGGGCATCTGGCGCATGGCGCAAATCGACTATCACCTGCCCGTGAATCTGGGCAACCCAGACGAGCGCACCATTCTGGAGATTGCGCAGCTGATTAAGCAGTTGGCAGGGAGCTCCAGCCCGATCGAGTTTCGCGAGTTTTTGACCCCCGACGACCCGCATCGGCGTCGCCCCGACATCACACGGGCGAAGAGCCTGCTGGGTTGGGAACCGCGTGTGCCTTTAGAGGAGGGCTTGCACCGTACGATTGACGATTTCCGTAGGCGGTTGAGCGTATGAAGCGCGGTTGGGTGGGCTTCGTTGTGCTTGTGGGGTTGGCTTGGCGCACAGCGTTGATTCTCCTGCTGTTCTGGGGGATTCATCCGCTGTGGCTGGTGCTCTTCTGGCGACTGCAAGGCTATCCCATCACCTTGCCTGACCTCCAACGCTGGTATGCCCCTGGGGCGTTCAATATTGTGCCCACGCTGGCATGGCTGACTGTTGGGTTATTGCTAACGGGTGTGCTCATGGGGTTGCAGAGGCGTTTGCCCCGTCGCTGGATGGTGATAGGGATGGGGGCAGTGGTGGGAGTACTTGCCGTGCCGCCGCTGGCGTATGCGCTCTTGCTGATTTACGCCGGTGTCTGGCACTATCGCGCGTGGGATGTGATGATGCCCACCCTGTGGCGTGCGTATCTTATGCTCGCGCCCTCCTGCGCGCTGGTGGGCGCAACGGCAGGCTGGCTCAGTTATACCAAAGCGCGGCTCAAAGTTTAGGAGTGCCCATCTCAAAAAAAATGGAGCGGGAGACGGGATTCGAACCCGCGACCCCTGGCATGGGAGGCCAGTGCTCTACCCCTGAGCTACTCCCGCTTGCACCCCTAATTATACCCGATTCACGCCATCGGTGCAAGGGGGGTCGTCTCCTGTCCGTGGGGTTGGGCAACGCTTTCAATAATCTTGCTCGCCAGCCAGCGGGCGTCCGCCACGCGAATATCCTCCGGCACGCGCTGACCTGTGGTGAAGTAGGCGATGGGCAGGGGATGGCGGATGCACAGATTAACACAACTGCCGAATCGCACCGCCTCGTCCACCTTTGTCAGGATAAGCGCCTCTGGCTCAAAGATGCTGAACCGCTGAAAGGCTTCTTCCAGCACGGCGGTATCGGCAGTCGCGCTCAGCACCAGATAGACCTGCGCGTTCAGGGGGGCAAGCACAGCGCGCAGCTCGTTGAGGTGCGCCTCGTCGCGCTGGCTGCGCCCAATGGTATCGATGAGCACCAAGTCGCATCCGCGCGACAGCTCCAGCCCCTCTTGTGCCTCCTCTATTGTGGTCGCCACATGGAGCGGCAGGCTCATAATCCCTGCATAGGTACGCAACTGTTCGATGGCGCCGATACGATAAGTGTCCAGCGAGAGCAATGCCACTTCGCGATTGTAGTCCAGCGCGTGGATAGCGGCGAGTTTGGCGATGGTGGTCGTCTTGCCGACGCCCGTGGGTCCCACCAGCGCGACCACTTGGCGCGTACGGCTTTCGCGCGGCAGTGCCCCACCGACGGGAATGCGGGCAATCAAGGTGCGTTGCAGGGAGTCGATGGCAGCGTTCTGGGGCAGGCGCGGCACACGACGCAGGAGTTCCCGCGCGACTTCTGGTTCCACGCCCGCCTTCAGCAGGGGGCGCAGTAAGGGATGCTCGTCAGCGATGTTCGCCACGGCACCGGGCGAAAGGGGCGGTTCCTCGCCCATCACTCGGGCATACATCGCCTGCACGAGGGAGCGCATCTCCTGCATTTCGCGCTCCAGCTGGCGGATGCGCCCTTGAACGGGATCATACTGCTCGACACCTCTGGGTTCCACCCCACCCCGTTTCTGAGCATTTGCTTGGGGCACGCTGACCGTGTTTGGATCAGACGGAGGGGTTTCAGGGGCTTCTTCCAGACCCGCGACAATCTCGATCATCGGCGTGCGACGAAACAGACCGCCTTTGCGCACCACGCGCTCGCTGAGAATCACAGCGTTGGGTCCCAGCTCCTCGCGCATTTTCAGCAGTGCCTCCAGCTTGGTTGGCGCCAGATAGGTTTTGACCTGCATGTTCTATATCCCCGTATAAATATCGGCATTTGCGCCCCCTTTCTGGAGAGCCTGCTTGAAAAAGTGGCACGGGCATCCTCACCCGTGCAAAAGGTGGCTTGGGCATCCTGCCCATTTAGCCTTTTGAGCAAGATGCTCAGGCTACGGTGTGGCTTGGGCATCTTGCCCCTTTTGCTTTTCTAAGCGAGACGCCCTTGCCCCGACTCTCGGAGGCGATGGAACCCTCGCCCCCGTGATTCGTTAAGCGACTCCGAGCAGGAGGGAACACTGATGAAGCGATGGGCACTGTTTGCAATAGGCGCTCTGCTGACGGGCTTCGCCACAGCCCAGCCCGTTATCACCTCGCTTTCTGCCGATTCGCTCCCCCGTAGCGGAAGGCTGAGAATTTTCGGGACGAATTTTGGCACGACGCGAGGGAATAGCCGGGTCTTAATCGGCGGTCTCTCGGCTTGGATTACCCGCTGGTCAGACACGGCTATCACGGCTTATGTGCCAGTTGCAGGTGCTGTTCGCCTTTGGCAACAGTGGAAGCGGTCTGCCAGAGGATGTGAACAGTGATGGTGTGGTGGATGATGCCGACCTGCTCATCGTGCTGTTCAACTTTGGGAACGGGTGTTAGTCTTTACCTATGGAACCTTCATGTCCCCTGATTCGTCCTGCCATTAAAGGCAGGCAGTCCATACCTTCTATGGGGTTCCCTCCTTCCAAGAGAGGAACCAAGTGGGGTAAGCCTGCCGAAAGGAGGCAGAAACGATGCGAAACTGGATAATGGCAACCGTGAGCGCGCTAATAATGGGCATCGCACTGGCGAGCACGCGCGATGTCGAAACGGGTCCGAACTTTCAGCTTATCTTCCGCGACACCTATTCTGGCACGAACGAGACAGTGATTAATGTGGGAGATAGCGTGCGCTGGGTCTGGCGCAGTGGCTACCACACTACCACCTCATACGACAACTTATGGGATGCTGAGATTAGCTCTGTACAGCGCACCTTCACCTACACCTTCAATCAGCCAGGGGTGTATGAGTATTACTGCATCCCACACGAGTCCGTCGGGATGGTGGGCACGGTCAAGGTGCGCATTCTGGGCGATGTGAACTTTGACAACTGCGTGGACGACAGCGACCTGCTGAGCGTGCTCTTCGCTTTTGGGGCGACAGGCGCACGCTATGAGGACCTGAACTATGATCGCGTGGTGGACGACGCCGACCTGCTGATTGTGTTGTTCAATTTCGGCAGCGGGTGTTAGCCCTTGCTCCCCTCTCCCACGCTGTGAGGGAGGGGAGCGGATCTCCTCTTTGAACGCCAACCACAGCCCAACGAACGGTGTTCCGTTCGTTGGTATTACTCGACAAAGCTTAGGAAATAGCGGTGCACGCGCTCGTCGTCGGTCAGTTCAGGGTGGAAGGCGGTCGCGAGCAGTTTGCCCTGTTGAACCGCGACCGGTTTGCCGTTGAACTCAGAGAGGATTTCCACGCCCGTGCCGACACGGCTCACGATGGGGGCGCGAATGAAAACCGCGCGGATGGGGCGGTCGGAAATGGGCTTGAAGGGCAAGTCCGCCTCGAAGCTCTCAATCTGGCTGCCGAAGGCGTTGCGAACCACCTCGATGTCCATCAAGCCAAGCCGCTCCTGCTGGCTCCCTACAATCTCTTTGGCGAGCAGAATCATCCCTGCACAGGTTCCATAGATGGGCATGCCCTGCCTTGCCCGCTCGCGAATGGCAAGGTCTAACCCATAACGCGCCATCAGTCGCCCGATGGTGGTGCTTTCGCCCCCCGGAATAATCAGCGCGTCGACACCTTCCAAATCGGCGACCTTGCGCACCTCGCGAGAGGGCACATTCATCCGACTCAGCATCGCCGCATGTTTTTCGAAATCGCCCTGCAACGCCAAAATGCCGATTGTCATCTTTAGAGCAGTACTTCACGCTCCCTTACCACCCGCGCACGGCGAGCAGTTCCTCCTCTGCCAACTTGCGCACATCGATGCCGGGCATCGCGGATCCCAGCCCTTTGGAGATGTCCGCCAGAATCTCTGGCTCGCGATAGTAGGTCACGGCGTCCACAATTGCGCGCGCCCGCTTTACTGGGTCGGATGACTTGAAGATGCCCGAGCCGACGAACACCGCTTCCGCGCCGAGCCACATCATCAGCGCCGCGTCGGCAGGGGTCGCAACCCCGCCCGCCGAGAAGTTCGGCACAGGCAGGCGCCCTATCTCGTGAATCTGCGCCACCAGCTCATAAGGGGCTTGCAACTGCTTGGCGATGCTCATCAGCTCATCTTCGGGTGCGCTGTGGATACGGCGGATGTCGCGCATAATCGCTCGCATGTGGCGCACTGCCTCCACGATGTTGCCCGTGCCTGCTTCGCCTTTGGTGCGGATCATCGCCGCACCCTCGCCAATTCGTCGCAGTGCCTCGCCCAAATCGCGCGCCCCACACACAAAAGGCACTTTGAAGGCGTGCTTGTTGATATGGTGCTCCTCATCGGCAGGGGTCAACACCTCGCTCTCATCGATGAAGTCGACGCCCAGCGCTTCGAGAATCATCGCCTCCGCGAAGTGCCCGATTCGACATTTCGCCATCACGGGGATGGTGACGGCTTCTTTAATCTCCAGAATTTTGAGGGGGTCTGCCATGCGGGCGACGCCCCCTTCGCGTCGGATGTCGGCGGGCACGCGCTCTAATGCCATCACCGCAACCGCGCCTGCCTCCTCGGCGATTTGTGCCTGCTCGGCGTTCGTCACATCCATAATCACGCCACCGCGTAGCATCTCTGCCAGTCCGACCTTCACGCGCCAGGTGGCTTTCTGCACCTCATAACGGCTCTTCTCTGGCTCCTGCAGGCTCCGAATCGGCGTCTCCATAGCATAGCAATTATACCCCGCCCAACAAAGCATGCCCAAACACACAAAAGCAGGAATCACCGCCCCTTGTGTCGAATCGGAATAGTAAAAAGAGCAATGATGCCCGCTCTGCATTCGCTTGGGACAAGCTTGATGAAACACGGGGCGTGGTGTACCGCGAATGGGCGCCCTGGCAATCGACCTCGCGCGGGAGGGAGGGTGGATGATGAGTGAGTACGCTTTTCTCACCGAGGATGAGCCTTCCCGCGACTTGCCACCAGACCTGAAACGAGCGGTACAGAAGGTGCTCAAGGCAACGGACACGCTCTGCCCGCCTCCCTGCTACGACGCCTCCTACTGGCGCGAGGAACGACGCTCGATCGCCCATCTTGCCGTGTGGGAGTCAGCCCGAGCCTATCGGGAAGAGGTTGGCACTTCGCGGGAAGCCTTTGCTGTGATTTGTGCGAAGCGTGCGATTTACGCGGAGTGGGAGCGCTTGCGGGAAAGCGAGAAGGCGGTGGTCGCCTTCTCGGTGGATGAGGAGACAGGCGAAGAGGTGGAGTTTGTGGATCCAGAAGCCTATGAGGCGATAGAGTTGAGCGTGCTGTGCGGGGAGGTGCGGTCGGCGTTGGAACGCTTGAGTCCCCAAGAACGGCAGTTGTTGGGGTGGCACTATGGTGCGGAGCGAGTGAGTATTCGGGAGATGGCGAAGCGTTTAGGGGTGAGCAAGTCGGTGGCTCACGAGCGGTTGCAGCGCGTGTTGGAGAGGTTGCGGGGGATTTTATTGGGCGATTTGGGGTCGGAAAAGGGCGAAAAGCGTTCGAAAAGGGCGGACAAACGCCGAGGTGTGGACTATTAATTAAGGTGGAGAACCTCAAAGGGTTTTCCAAACTGCTGGAGGAGGTACAGAACGATGCGTAGAGGTAAGATACTAATAACATGCGGGTTGATGGTAGCGATGAACGCATGTGTAACCTTCGGACAAATTGTTGATCCAAGAATATGCGCTCGCGACAAACCTTGTCCTCCTTCATCATCAGATAGTCAAACCTGAATAATATTTCCTAATTCGCCATAAGAGGTGATAATGATGGATACTCGTAATATTCGCTTTTGGATTGCAATTCTGTTTGCTCTTTTAAGTGGATTTGCGATAGGGCAGATTGCTATGCCCATATCTGCGGTCCTCATTGTCCCCAATAGAGAAAAAGTGGATCTCAGCTTAGTGAATCAACTCCTATTCAATGGATATGAACGCGATGTCCAAGAATGGGCGAAATCGAACCGCTTTGAGTATGTCAAAATTGCCGAACGCAAAGCCGCCCTCATTCACCACGACATCCTCTACACGAGGGTGATTAGCTGGCAAACGCTCTTTGAAATTTTCAAGGAGATTGAGAGCACAGGGGTCCCCTTCGTCTTGAGACCAGATGATAAGCGTACTCAAACAATTTTACCGCTCCTCTACCGCCCCAACGAATCGGTCGTATTAGAACCCAGGCTCAAGTCGTTGCTCCCTCGGCTCAATCGGGATGTGGCAATCGCCATTCAGCCCTATGAGATTTGTGTGGCGGAAGTGGATATAGGCGGTCAGATATATGAGGTCGGTCTGCAGGAGTTGAGCCGTCCCTTTCAGTGGGATGGGCTACCCAAGCCAACCGAGCTTCCTCCCCCACCCTCAAAAGAGAAGGTCGCCGGCGAGGAAGCAGGACTATCCCTACAAGTCGTTGTGGTGGACTTCGTTTTGACTGATACCGAAAAAGCAGAACTCACTGCTCAAGCCTTCAATAAACTCGCAGAGATGGTTCAGAAGCAGAAAGAGAAAGAGGCTGAACTGCTTGGGAACTGGATGAAGAGCATAGCCAGCAAGGCATACGACGAGCGACTTCTCAACTGGAATTCTTGGAACCAGTTGCCTTTTGAAATTCAAGAGAAGATTTTGGAGCGTGCCGATTTGAAAGAGCGTCTCAGTGAAGTTGGGGCTTTGGATCGGGTGAGGGTGCGTGTGAAGGGGGTAGGCGGAGTGAAGATAGGGATGCGGGGAGAGTTCAAGACACCTCCACTCACTGAGATTCTTTATATAATTTCCTTCTTTGGTCAACCAGTCTTTATGACGGATGGAGATAGTGCACGCGCACTAAAGATATAGCTACTATCGGGGTCGCGGTAGATACGCCTTGTCGGAGTTGGGAAGCACTTTCTGATAGGGGGGTGGGGTAGGTTGGCGGGTGTCCCTTTCGATGAGGGAGCCAACGCCCCGTATCAGCGTGAGGATGAGCGCCACGCGCACCAGCCCCAGCAAGATGCGCACCGGCAGGGACATCGGGTGCAACGATTCGTGCACGGGCGACTCCCGGGCGCGCCGTTCCTCCATCACAAGCCACGCCGCCGGCGTATGCGGGAGGCGCTCGCCATGCCAGCGGCGATTCGGCGGAATCGGTTTACCCATCGTTCGCCTCATCCCCCTCCCCATCATTCAGGGAATCTTCGAGGAGTAGCAGTTGCCGAAGAAGGTCTACGATTTCCGTCAAGGTCGTGCGGGGGTCGACCTGCACCAGGTGATTGCGGATGCATTCCTGATGCACCCAGCCCCAGTGTGCGTCGCGGGCGATGAGTTCGCCAATCTGAATGGCGCGCTGGCAGGCTCGGCAGAAGCCTTGATAGCGGGCGGGGATGCCCCGCTGGGCGACAGGAGTATTTTGGCACTCCTGATGGACCCAGGTGGGGGCGATGGCGTGGCGCGTGATAGGCATGCCGGGCTGGATAACACGCCCACATGCCAAGCAGACGCCCGCATACCGCGCAGGAATGACCGGCAAGCGGCTTCCCCAAATTGTGAGGCTCTCCTCGTCGGATGGCTGGGGCAACCCCTCAGGGTGGTTCGCGCGTTCCTCCTGCCAGCGGCGATTCTCAGGAATCGGCTTCATGCTTCATCTCCTTCGCTTGGCAAGTCGGGTTGGGTTCTTGGTCGGGGCGCAGGGGGCGGATTGCGTCGTGCGGGCGTCAGGAAGCCGCGAATGCCCTCCATGCCTGTCGCCAGCAGACTGCCCGCCTGTTCCGAGCAGAGGAAGCAGTCGGGATTGCGCTCGGCGAGCGCGGGGAACGCCTGCTGTTCCACAAGGTCATAGTAGACATAGGGCTGTACGGGCAGACAGCCCGTGCAGAGCTTAACGAACTCCCACACGAGCAGGTTCGCCACGACCCCGTTCAGGAACACCACCTGCGGATTCGGTATCTGCTCGCCCTGAATGTAGCCGTGCTGGATAGATAGCTCGCGCTGTTCGGGGGTCAGCTGTTCCTCCACGCTTTGGCGCACCAGTTGCCCGATGCAGGCAAGGCAGGCGGTCTCGCCGGGCAGGACCACCTGCACCTGCCCACCACCCTGCGTGATGCGTCCCGCCTCCGCCCGGATGCCAACCCCCGCGTCCAGATAAGGCGTCAGGGCGCACACCGAGAGTAGGTTCAGGTACTGGCGCACCATCGCGCTGTCCACCGCGCCAATCAGCATGTCGCAGTGGAGCAGGAGGGGCAGGAGGTTGGGCAGGCGAGCGTCATGCGCGAGGGGCACAATCGCGGGCGATTCGGGCGGACGCGCACGGTTGAGCGCCTGCGCCAGCGCCTTCACCTTGCGCCAGCGTCGGCAGGCACGCGCCCATGTGGCGCCCACCACCCGATTGAGATTGCTCAACTCCAGTCGGTCGGGATCAATCAGCAGGATCTGTCCGACACCGAGCAGGGTCAGCGCTTGGGCGATTTGGGAGCCAAGCCCACCCGCCCCTACCAGCGCCACGCACAGATTGCTCAGCACCACCTGCCCTTCCGCCCCCAACGCACGCACCTGACGGTCATACAGCTCCTGCTGTGCCTTGTCCAGTTCGGGGGGCGCGACATCGGTGGCGTAGCGCGTCTCGTAGGGCGCGCCCACGATGCGAATGCATTCAATCGGCACTACGTGCTGGTTCAGGTAGTCCCACATGTGCCCGTCGAAGCTCATATCGTAGCCGAACACCAGCGTGCCGTGCCGAAATGGGGGCGAAAGCGACTGCGTGGCGCGAAACTTCTGGTAATCGCTCTGATGGTCAACCGCCGAAAAGCGCGGGTTCGTCGTCCAGGGATGCGAGTGCGCCTCCAGCAGGGAGAGACCCTCGTTCGCACAGCGCACCAGCAGGGCATGCACGAACTCGCGCCGCGTAATAACCCGACTGGCGGAGCGCTCCTCGTAGCCGTCTGGCGGAACCTCGACCAACTCGCGTGCCAGAAAGACCGTGCGGTCGGGCAGCTCCAGCGCACGACAGAGCAGGAAGCACTTCGTTTCCACCGTTTGGTCGCTCAGAAGCGCTTCACTCAAACGCGCCCACAGCGAGCGCGTTATCCGCACCTCGCCACACGCCTGCAAGGAGTTGACCCCTCCAGTTAGCGACGCCAGCGTTCGAACGCCTTCTTAATCAGCTCACAGACGCTGAGCAGGGAGTGTCCCGCCAGCGGGTTCGCGGCGGGTTTCCATTCGTGGATGTGCAGACAGCAGGCGGTCCAGCCCTTCAGGGCAGGTGGTTCCTGATGGAAGTGGCGACGGTTCGGGTCATAGGAGGTGTCGCCATAGAACACATGGGGCGGACGCTGTCCGTTCGCCAATCGCAAGTTGAAATCCACATAGAACCAGTCAGGAGGTGTCTGGGGGTAGTTGGGCGGTAGGAGAATTAGCACATCGGTCGTCGTGTAGTTGTAGCCGCGTGGGAGGGGGAAGTCCTGAATAATGACCCACCCGCCTGCCTCGTCATCATACAGGGCTTGCTTGGTTTGCGAGTAGTGGACAGCCGCTAAGGCGGCTTCCGCAGCGATACGCTGCAAGCGTGCGTCCATACGAACCTCCCCTCTCCACGAGCGTCTGCTTTAGTGCACGCCGCCGTCTTCCCAGCGCGGTAGTTGCGTCACGGATGGGGCTTGGCGCACAACCTCCTGCGGTGTGGGCGGCACGGTCGGCGTGATAGCTGGGTTCTTGGATGGCTCGTTCGTGGTGGCAGGCAGGACAGGCGCGAGCGTAATCTCGTAATCGACGCCGTTCAGCTTAACCTTTTCCTTCACTGCGCTCGACTTGCTCATGGCTGACCCTCCATCACTTGCATTATACCCTACATCGCTGTCAAGAGTTCCCGCGAGGCTGTTGAAAAAAAGCGTCGCACGGGCGTCGCGCCCATGAACCCGCGCTCATTCCGCTTCAAAAAGTTCGGGTGACCTTTTGCAGTCCGCGCGGCTGGTCGGGGTTCAAATCGCGCGTCAGGGCAAGGTGATAGGCGAACAGCTGCCCCAGCACCATGTAGACCATCGGTGAGACGGTTTCGGGCGCCTCGACGGGCAGTTCGATGGGCATACGCGCCAGGCGCAGGATTTCGGGGTTATGGGCGAAAATAATGGTCTCTGCGCCGCTTTCGCGCAGACGCGCCGCCGACTCAAGCACCGTTGGGAAGGTCTCGCCATCAGGCGCAAACAGCAGGCAGGGAAAGCCCGGCTCAATCAGCGCGAAGGGACCATGCATAAAATCGGCAACCGAGTACGCCTTGCACACCACATAGCAGGTCTCGATGAGCTTCAGCGCGGTCTCCTCCGCCGTCGCTTGATTGATTCCGCGCGCCAGCGACACACACTCGCGCACATAGCGATAACGGTCTACCGACTGCTGGATGACCGACTCCTGCTGGAGTGCGTGCTCCATCATGTCTGCGGTTGCGCAAAGCTTGTCAGGCGCGTCGCCTGATGCTTTCAGCGCGTGCGCAAGCAGATAGATGACGGCGAGCGTGCCCGTGTAGGTCTTGGTCGCCGCGACGCTCCGCTCCGCGCCTGCATGCACATACAGGTGGAGGTGGCTCGCCTGCGCCAGAGGTGATTGGGGATTATTCGTGATGGCGAGGGTCAGGGCACCGCGCTCACGCGCGTGGGCAACATACTCAATCACATCGGGCGCCTCGCCCGATTGCGAAATGCCCACCACCAGACAGCCCTGGAGGTTCAGTCGCGCCCGATAGAGCGTGACGACCGAAGGTGTCGCCAGCCCACAGGGCAGACCGTTCTCAATCTGTATCAGATATTGAAAATATTTCGCCGCGTTATCTGAGGTTCCTCGCGCTGCGAGCAGGGCATAGTGGATACCGCCCTGAAGAATTCGCTCCGCCGAATGTTGAACCGCTTGCCATTCGCGCTCCGCGATTCGGCGCAGAACCGTTGGCTGTTCATAAATCTCGGCTCGCATGAAGTGCCCGTTCGCGCTCATCTTGCCACAATTGTACCTGCGATTAGCAGCGCGTCCGCGCCGACTCGCTCCAGTATAGCTTCGCAATCAGAAAGCAGGGCAGATATTCCCTCCGTGTCTGGCTCGATGGGCGAGATGCCCAAGCCATGCGGGGGTCCTTCTGTCAGGTCGAGCACGACGCCCACGCGCCGTGCTCGCGCTTCCGGCAATAGCATCTGCAGGGTGTCGGGCTGATTCGGCAAAAGTGCCACCTCGAAGGCGTCGTGCGTGCGCCAAATTGCAAGCGTGCGCAGGGGGTCGCCGTACCCCGCCAGCCCAATCGTGCCGATTTGTCCATCCTGACGGGCAAGTTCAAGGGCTTCCAGTGCACCGCTCAACTGTGCCTCGCTCGGCAGGTGGACAAGATTCAGAAAGTAGTAGTCGCACCGCTCGCGCCCGATGGCACACAGCACCTCAATCAGATGGGCTTGCACCGCGTGTACCGCCCGCGTGCTATCGGGCGCGTAGAGCAGAAGATGAGGGGGCGCAGCGAGGGCGACCTGCAAGGGTGGCTGATGCTCGCGCAGGTGGCGACCCCAGACCCCATGCGAGGGCGTGATGTCGAACACCTCCACCCCAAGCGACAGGAGCCGTTCGAAAAAGCTCGCTACCTGCGCGGATGTCGGCTCCTCAGGGTGCAAAATGCCGCGCACCCAGAGGGGGAACACGCGCCGATTCGTCCGCCCCAGCAACCGCTTCTGCACAGTAAGCAAGATACCCCATCCAATAGGCTTGACCTGCCTCCATGAGGAAGGGGGTACAATTGCTCTGAATGGTGAACGGCGAACGGCAAAGTAGCACGGGCGTCCCGCCCGTGAAATATGGCTTGGGCATCCTGCCCATCAAGCGTAGCCCGGGCGTCCCGCCCGTGAAATATGGCTTGGGCATCCTGCCCATCAAGCGTAGCCCGGGCGTCCCGCCCGTGAAATGTGGCTTGGGCATCCTGCCCATCAAGCCACGAAAATGGCGAATGGTCGAGGGTGGCTGGCGGGTGGCAACGGCTTGCTACGCGCGAAAGATGGCACACTTCAGAGGGCTTTGCTACGGGCTACTTCTTGCTCTGCTGATGGGCTGTCAGCCTGCCCAGCCGCCCGTGCAATCCCGCCCCGACGAGCAGGCGTCCGCAAATCGCCTGCCTGAGGCACGCTATCAGGCGCTTCAGCCGACCCTCACCCAGCAGGACGAACAGGGCAACACGCTCTGGAAGCTCCAAGCAAACACACTGGAGGGTCAATCGGGTGAGCAGGGAGCAGAAGGCGTGCTGAGGGAGGTGCAGGGCTGGCTCTATCGGGACGGCAAGCCTATACTGAAGTTCAGCGCACGCTACGCCCGCGCCCATTCGGAGCGCCGCGAGGTGGAAGCATGGGGCAAAGTGCAGGCGGTCTCCAGCGCCAGTCGTGCCCGCTTGCAAGCCGAGCGTATCCTCTGGAAAGCGCGCGAGGATAAAATCATCGCCACAGGAGGGGTGATTGTCCAATGGGGCGAGTTGACCGTGCGCGACGACCACCTTGTGCTCGACACCGCCCTCCAACGCGCCTGGGGAGGTCAATGATGCGACGAGGCATGCTCTTCGCTGTGCTGCTCACTTTGCTCGCAGGCTTGATGTCCCAAACCCAGCAGAAGCCTGCCGTCCAGTTCGGCAAAGTGCGCATCACGGGACACGAACGCTACACCGCAGAAAGCCAGTCGAAAAAGCGCACCTATCGGCTCGAGCTGTTTCGTAGCAAGAGTCAGCCCGTGCGCATCGAAGCGCCTGACCAGTATCTGGTGATCGAGGCGAACCATCTGCAGGCACTGTTCGGCTACAACGAGCGCAACGAGCCGTTGCTTCAGCAGGCGATTGCCGACCAGGGTGTGACGGTGCGCTACGCGCGCCCGAAGCCGTACAGCCGGCTGAACGCCCGCGCCCGCCAAGCAACCTACGATGCCCAGCAATCGACGCTGACGCTGGAAGGCAATGTGTTCATGGAAGCCGAAGACGACTTCTACCATACGGTCGCCCGCAACCATGAGCGCGTGGTTGTCTATCTGGGCGAGGAGACCCAGCGCATCTCCGCGGACTCCATCGAGCGCGACGGCATCCCTCAAGGCGAGTTAATTATTACGCCAAAAGGGGAAAAACAGTAGTTATGCCTTATTCTTGAACTTGTCCGCTTTGGCTCGTGGTCAGCTGGAGCAGTTTATTTTCGAGATTCCTGATCCGGGCGTGTAAGCCCAGCAGGTAGATGAAGATGCCAGCCCACACGATGCCGATGCTGATGCTCAAAGCGATCTGCCAGCTCACGGATTTGTCCCTCCAGTTGTGCCAGTGTAATGCGCAGTCGATACAACACGAACGCCAGCGTGCCGTAGGTCAAAAAGCCCAGATACATCCCCGCGCGATAGGACCAGTCCAGCCCCTCCCGGGTTGCCAGCACATTGCTTGGGTGGAGCGACCGTTCCGCAATCGCGGGCAGGCGCGGAATCACAAAGAAAAGAAAAGGCACGCTGAGCGCAGCGAACACGGTATAGCCCGCGCTGAGTGACGCCCTCTGACGCTCATCATCCAGCGAGGCACGCAGTGCAAAGTACGCTGCATAGATTAGCAGCTGGATCAGGATGGTGGTTTGGCGCGGGTCCCAACTCCACGGCTTGCCCCACTGCTGACTGGCGAACACCATTCCGGTCAGCGTGGTGAGCAGGGCGAACAGCATGCCCACCTCGTTTGCAGAGACGGCACGCGCGTCGTCCACCATCTGCCGATGGCGCAGATAGCGCCAGCCAAAAAAGCCCCCCATCAAAAAGCACAGCACGCTCATGATGGCGGAAGGCACATGGAAAAGCACGATTCGCGCCGAGCCGGGGTCCTGAAAGTCCTTCGCGGGCGGCACCCAGAAGAAAGCGAGCGCCGTCAGCGCCATCATTCCCAGCCCAGTAATCCAAAGCGCGATTCGCAAGTATGTTCCCACTGCCTTGCAGTATACCCTACGGGTAGCCCACTGACAGGCGCCCTGGGCGCGGGTGGGGCGTTTGCACTATCGCGTCCGCATGGTATAATCCTCATTAGCGATGGGCGAGCCGTTCTCGTTGGAACCTCCTTCGCCCGAAGAGCGGGGCGAGCCAGCAGGTCGCCCGACACCGCCGCCATCGGCTGAAGAGGCGCGTCGGAAGGGCGACCAGTTGATGCGCGCGGGTCAGTTCGAGGAGGCGTTCCGCTACTATCGGCAAGCCATCCAGATGGATAGCAACAATATCGAGCACTACATCCATCTGGGCGATGCCTACGCCTATGCCGACCAGCCCGCACGCGCGCTGGCGTTCTATCAGCGGGCACGCAAGCTCAACCCGCACGACCCTGAACCCTATTTCGCCCTCGCCGAGATTTATCGCCGATTCGGACGCTTCGACGCTGCGCTTGCCCACTACCGCAAAGCCATCGAGTATGGCGCACGCAACGCCTTCGTGATGTTCAAATACGCTGAGACGCTCGCCATCTGCCAGCAGTACCTCGACGCCATCGAAGCGGCGCGCGAAGCCGTCAACTATGAACCCAGCAACGGCTTCTTCCGATTCTGGCTGGCAGACCTGCTGGAACGCTCAGGCGAAATCGCTGAAGCCATGCTGGAAATGGAGATTGCCACCCTGCTCAACCCCGAAGACGACTACTATCACTTCCGCTACGGGTTGCTCTGCCTTGAGAACGAGTACCCTGAAAAAGCCATCGAGTCGATTCAGGCGGCACTCCGCATCCAGCCCCGGAACGCGGTCTATCTCACCGTGCTGGGCGACATCTATCGGTTGCAGGGTCAGGTTGAGCAGGCGATAGCGTTTTATGAGCAGGCAGGCGAGCTGGACAGCTATGCTGTTGCGGAGCTGGAGCGTGCGCGCCGACTGGCGGGCATCCAGTTCAACGGCTTGCCCAGCGAGTTCATTCGCGCCCAGCATCAGGAATAGGTCCGCCGTAATCGAACACCATGAGCGCGCGCGGTGCACGGCTCAGCACTTCGCACCCTGCCTCCGTCACCAGCACATCCTCCTCGATGCGCACGCCCCCGAAGCCCGGTAGGTAAACGCCCGGCTCCACCGTCAGCACCATGCCGGGTTGGAGTTTAGTCTTCTCGCGCGGTGAGAAGCCCGCACCATCGTGTACCGCGATGCCCAGCGAGTGCCCCAAACTGTGGCGGAAATAGTCGGCAAGCCCATGCTTTTCGAGCGCGCGCCGCGCTACCTTATCAATTTGGCGTCCCGTCTTGCCCGGTCGGATAGCAGTGAGACTGCGCTCCAGTGCGTCCAGCACTGCATAGTAGAGGCGTCGATGCTCCTTGCTGGCATAGCCGATGACCACCGTGCGTGTGAGGTCGGAACAGTAGCCGTGGTAGCGTGCCCCGAAATCGAGCGTCACGAAGTCGCCCCGCTCCAGTTTGCGCTCGGTCGGCTTGCCGTGGGGCAGGGCACTGCGCTCACCACTGACCACCAGCGTCTCGAACGCGGGGTACGCGCCCTGCCGACGAATATAAAAATCGATCTCCATCGCGATGTCCCACTCTGCCACGCCCGGCTGCAACATCCGCTGTACATGCTCGAACGCTGAGTCGGCAATCGCCACCGCGGCGCGAATCCGCTCCAGCTCGAAGGCGTCTTTAATCAGGCGCATCTTTTCGACCGCGCCTTTCAGCAGGAGAGGGGCAATCTGCGCCTTGCGCAGATGCTTGCGTAAGTCCCGCAAGAAGGCGATGGAGTTGCTGTTTTCGATGCCCAGCCGTCGCACACCCCATTGCTGAAGTAGATCGGCGAGCACCGCGCCCGATTCCTCGCCCGGCGCGTAGACCGTGCAGGGAATGTTGGGCACTTCCTCAGCGATTTGGGTCGCGTAAATACCGCTGGTGATGAGGTGTGCTCGATCAGGTGTAAGCACCAGCCACGCGAAGGAGCCAGTGAAACCCGTCAGATAGCTCACATTCGCGCCCTGTGTGATGAGCACGGCATCAGGTGCACGCTCGCCCTCAAAGAGCGTTTGCTGAAGGCGCGCCCGACGCTCCGCATATATGCTCAATCCAGAGGCTTGATCTTGATGTTGCGGAACCATATCTTTTGCCCGTGATTCTGCAACGCAATATAGCCCGACCGGGTCATCTGACTGTACGGATACTTGAACTTGTTGGGCGTGCCGTCAGGGTTGCGGTGCGCCTCTGTCCAGCGGCTCAGGTCCACCTCGTTCACCTTCTTGCCATTCAGGTAGACCACAATTTGCGAATCGTTGCAAAGAATATGCATACTGTTCCACTCACCGGCGGGCTTGACGGCGTTCTCGGAGGGCGCCTGGATATCATAGATGGCGCCGCAGTCGTGGCGAGTGGGCTTCTCCTTGCCGTAACTGTCCAAAATCTGCACCTCGATGCCTGTGTGCACGGGGTCGTTCTTGTCCCATACGCGCAGGAACACGCCACTGTTGCCGCCGGGTGAGACCTTGAAGTCGAGTTTGAGTTCGAAGTTCTTGTAGACACCCTCGGCATAAATCATACCGCCGCCCTTGCCCGTGCAGACCAGTGCGCCCTCCTCGACCGCCCACGCATCGGGCAGGTCGACCACCGCCCAGCCGCTGAGGTCTTTGCCGTTGAACAGCAGTTTCCAGCCCGCTTTTTGTTCCTGCTCGCTCAGCTGGTTGGGCACGGGCTGAGCCTTTGGCTCCTGCAACGCGATGCCCACTATCGATAGCAGAATCAGCAACATCGTCAGAAACAGAACCGATCGCATAGCGTGCCTCCTCACGGGGTGAACTTCGACGGGGCGAACGCTCCTCCTGCTTCTGGCTTGGTCATCTTGTCCATCAAGCGTAGCACGGGCGTCTCGCCCGTGCAAACAAACTATGCCCGTGGTGTGCTTGGGCGAGACGCCCAAGCCACAAACCGTAGCACGGGCGTCTCGCCCGTGCAAAAATTGGATGGCGACGCAGGGTGCGGGATTCGGGTACACTCTTGGCGCGGGAGGTTCTCGGAAGCGTGATTTTCATCACACGGCTGTTCGGGCGGTTCGGGCGCGACTTGGGCATCGATCTGGGTACAGCGACGACCCTCGTGCATGTGCGCGGCAAAGGCATCATGCTGAGGGAACCATCGGTGATTGCCATCGATCAGGACACGCGCAAGGTGCTGGCGGTCGGCGAGGAGGCGAAGCGCATGCTGGGACGCACGCCTGCAAACATCGTGGCGGTGCGCCCGCTGAAAGATGGCGTGATTGCCGATTTCGAGCAAACGGAGAAGATGCTCCAATATTATGCAAGCAAGGTGTCGCGCCACCGATGGATTCCGCCGCGCATGGTGGTCGGCATCCCCAGCGGGGTCACGGAAGTGGAGCGACGCGCCGTTCTGCAGGCGGCGGTGCGGGCAGGTGCACGCGAAGCCTATGTCATCGAGGAGCCAATGGCAGCAGCGATTGGCATTGGACTACCCGTCGTGGAACCCACCGGCTCGATGGTGGTCGATATCGGCGGTGGCACGACCGAGGTGGCGGTCATCTCGCTGGCAGGAATCGTCGCCAGCCGCTCCATCCGCATCGCGGGCGACGAAATCGACGAGGCGATTGCAAACTATGTCCGTCGCACCTACAATCTCTATATTGGCGAGCGCACCGCCGAGCAAGTGAAGATCGAGATTGGCTCCGCCTATCCGCTGGAGCAGGAGCTGGAAATGGAGGTGCGCGGGCGCGACCTCATCAGCGGATTGCCCCGCAGTGTGCGCATCCGTTCCGAAGAGATTCGACACGCCATCGCTGAACCCGTGAACGCCATCGTGGAAGCGGTGAAACAGACTCTGGAGATAACTCCACCCGAACTGGCAGCGGACATTATGAATCAGGGCATCGCGCTCTGTGGCGGTGGCGCGCTCCTGCGCGGGCTGGACAAACTGCTTCAGCAGGAGACCGGCATGCCCGTCTGGATTGCCAGCGACCCGACCTCCTGCGTGGTGCTGGGCACGGGCAAGGTGCTGGAAGAGATCGAGACGAACCCGATGCTGCGCAAGGTCTTGCAAACAGCACAGGGCAGAAAGCGCTGAGCTGGAGGTGAAACACTGGGTGTGGCACGGGCGTCTCGCCCGTGCAAAGTGGCTGGGGCATCTCGCCCGTGCAAACAAACTATGCCTGTGGTGTGCTTGGGCGAGACGCCCAAGCCACAAATCCGTAGCACGGGCGTCTCGCCCGTGCACCAACTTGTAGCTGGAGAGGGAGCACTGTGAACCGACGCCATCTGTGGAGCCTACTTGCGCTGGCGAGCGCGGGCTTGACGCTGGGCGTGTACCATAATCACCGCACGCACGGCGGTCAAGCGAACCCCATCACCGCGCTCGTGCGCACGACGGTCGTGCCCGTTCAGGCGGGTCTGCGCCGGCTTGTGGAGGGTGTCAGCGGACAGTTGGGCGCGATTGTTCAGGCGCGTCGCACCCTACGCGAGCATGACCGCCTCGCCCAAGAGAACGCCCAACTGCGCCTCCAGCTGAGCCAAATGGAACAGATGCGTCAAGAACACGCCACAATGGCACGGCTCCTGCAACTGCGCCCCAACCTGCCCGGCGAATGGCTCGGCTGCCGTGTGATTGCTGTTTATCCGCAGGTGGGGCAACAGTCGCTGATCATCGACAGAGGCGCACACGAGGGGGTTCAGCCGGGCGCACCAGTGGTGGCAGGCGACGGGTTGGTCGGTGTGGTGGTACAGGCGGATGCGGGGCACGCAATTGTGCGCCTCATCAGTGCACCCCGCATCGCCGTTAGCGCAAAGGTGCTGAACGCCCAGAAAATCTGCACCGGCATCTGCGAAGGGCATGGCGAATCGACGCTCCTGCTCAATTTCATTCCACCTGAGGCGCCTCTCCAGGCAGGCGACAAGGTCGTCACAGCGGGCTTGGGCGGCAAATACCCACCGAATATCCCCATCGGCACGGTTCAGCGCGTCTGGCTCGATAGGCAATACTCGGTCAAGAAAGCGACCATCCTGCCCGCCGTCGACTTCAGCACACTCCAAATCGTACTGGTGCAAAAGCAGGAGAGATAAGGTGTACGAGCGGGTTCGTCCGTCATGGGTTGTGCGCGTAGCGCTGTGGGGAGGTTGGGGCACGACCCTGCGTGTGGGGCTGTTGCTGTGGGCGATGACGGTCTTGCAGGGCGTGCTGGCACCTGCGGTTGCCGTTCGGGGCGCAACGCCTGACCTGACCCTGCTCGCACTGGGCTACCTTGTTCTGCGCTTGAACCCCTCTGCATCCGCAGCGGCGGGCTTCTTCTCAGGTCTGCTACACGCCAGTATGCTCGACCTAACCCTCGGCAGCCTGATTCTCAGTCGCACGCTTACTGCCTATGTGTTGGCGTGGCTTCCCACCGTGCTGAATCGCCAGCGCGTGCTGAGCGTGTGCCTCGCCTGCGCGCTGACGGTCCTGCTGACGCACCTTCTGTTCTATCTCTCGGCGCCCAGCCTTGTCGGACTTGAGGGGTGGCGCATGGCGCTGGGCGTCATGGTGTATAATACAATACTGGCGGCGCCCGCGTATGGGCTACTCCAGCGCGTCCTGCCGCCGTATCAGGAGGAGATCGAATGAACTGGGAACATGGAGCGCGCAACGCACGACCAACACAACAGAGGAGGAACGACTGCGATGATGCAGACGATGCTCGCAGAGGAGCGTAAGACCGAAGAGCGCAGCGCGTATGCGATTGCCATACGCCAGCTGGAGGCGGCAGCGTACTATCTGAACCTCGACCGCAGCCTGCTGGAGGTGCTAAAACACCCCCGCCGCGAACTGATTGTCAACTTCCCTGTGAAGATGGACGATGGCTCCATCCGCGTCTTTACGGGCTATCGCGTGCATCACAACCCGGCGCGCGGACCGGCGAAGGGGGGCATCCGCTATCACCCCGAAGTCACTCTCGATGAGACACGCGCGTTGGCGATGTGGATGACCTGGAAGTGCGCGGTGGTCAATATCCCCTTCAGTGGGGCGAAGGGCGGCGTGGTGTGCGACCCGAAGCGGCTCTCCATTCACGAACTGGAGAACCTGACCCGACGGTACATCACCGAAATCTCCATCATGGTCGGTCCCGAATCGGACATTCCTGCGCCCGACATCGGCACGAACCCGCAGGTGATGGCATGGATTATGGACACCTACTCCATGCACAAGGGCTACACCGTGCCGGCGGTCGTGACGGGCAAGCCCGTCGCGGTGGGTGGCTCGGAAGGGCGACTGGAGGCGACGGGACGCGGTGTCACAGTGGTCGCGCACGAGGCGGCAAAACTGCGCGGGTTCTCGCTGGAGGGCGCGCGCGTGGTCATTCAGGGCTTCGGCAATGTCGGTTCCGCCACCGCCAAGCTGATGCATCAGGCAGGCGCGAAAGTGGTCGCCATCTCCGATGCGCGCGGCGGGATCTACAACCCGAATGGGCTGGACATTCCCAGCCTCCTGCACTGCGCGGGGCGCGACGGCTGTATTCAGGCATATCGCGACGCCGACCATATCACCAACCGCGAACTGCTGGAGCTACCGTGCGATATTCTCGTGCCCGCTGCCATTCACGGCGTGATTACCTCCGAGAACGCGCACAATATCCATGCCCGGATTATCGTCGAGGCAGCCAACGGTCCCGTCACGCCCGATGCCGACCGCATCCTGCAGGATAACGGGGTGCTGGTCGTGCCCGACATTCTGGCGAATGCGGGTGGCGTGGTCGTGTCCTACTTCGAATGGGTGCAGGACCTGCAAGCCTTCTTCTGGGAGGAAGAAGAGGTTAACGCTCGGCTGGAGAAGGTCATGCGCCGCAGTTTCGAGCATGTGCGTCAGGTTGCCGAGCAGAACAAGGTCGACCTGCGCATGGGTGCGTACATTATCGGTGTCCAGCGTGTGGCAGAGGCGACCACCATTCGGGGGATTTACCCGTAAAATGGGTATAATCCCCTGCTGATGGTGCGGATTGTCCTCGGCGTGCTTATTGGTGCGGCGGTGGGGGTGTTTGCCTCAGCGGGCTGGCTGATTGCTCAGCTGTTTCTGCCCGGCGAGCCGGGACTGATGCACACCGCGCTGGTGATTGGCGGGCTGGTCGCAGGTGGCGCGTGCGCGGGTGGACTGATTCAGTATTATCGCCAGCATCGCTTGCCCCAGATGTTGCCCCACTATCGCCGTGAGCATCTGCGCCTGCGCCAGTTAGCCCAGCAACTGCGCCAGAACCTCTGTCGGCTGACAGGCATCAAAAGCAGCTACCCCGAACTGGACGAAATCCTGCGCAAAGACGCGGAACTGCGCCATCGCGCCACCCAACTGCGCCTGCAAATTCTCAAAGATGCGCGGCGCGGGCTGAGCTGGGTCGACCATCTGCGGGCGGGCATCGAGTTCTTTGGCGAGGGCTTCCCCTTCGCCACCGGGCGTATCGACCGCACCGAGTGGGTTTGGCGTGCCTATCGAGTCAAACTGGAGCGCGAGGTTCAGCAACTGGGGCGCAAGCTGGAGCGCAATCGCGACGCCACGCTGGAGGAACGGCTCATCTTTGCCTATCGGCAGAAGGCACGCGAACTCGCCAGCTTCCGCCAGTTGGAGCGCACCCTGCACCAGTTGGAGACCGAGATGAGCATCATCGTGGCGGGACTGGAAAGCCTGCTGGTGGAGACCGTTCGGCTGGTCAGCATCAGTGCGCCGAGTTCGACGCAGGTATCCACCGATCGCCTGCTGGAGCCGTTGCGTCAGCAGCTACGCGCCTTCGAGCAAGCCATGCAAGAGCTGGAGACCACCAACGATTCGGAGCTGTTGCATCTGGGGCAGGGCATAAGCAAGCGGAATGGGTGAACTTAGCGCATCGCGAATCGAGCCAGATGGTCTAACCGCTGCCTCAGGGCAGGATGGATCCCCCTCGCAGATTTATCCCCTTCACCACGCAGGGTAGCCACCTTTAGCAGGGCACTGCGAATTGCCTCCGCGCCATACTGGCTCGCTGCGAAGGTATCGGCTTCCAGCTCGTGGTGACGACGAAGCCACAGCATAGGCATCGTCATGCCCAACGCCAGCATCGCCATCAGCAGAGGGTTGCTCCATGCAGGCAATAATTGCCATAAGGGTGCCAACCCGACCACCAGTCCGCCCGCTGCGCCCAGCTCCAGCCACCACAGTCGCCACAACCTGCGCCGTTGCGCCAAGTGAGCCACCTCATGTGCCAGCACCGCCAGCACTTCACGCTCGGTGAGATTCGCCAGCAGGTAGTCGGTGATGGCGATGCGTCTCCCGCCCAGCGCGAAGGCGTTCACCGTTCGCGACCGGGTTCCATTTAGTACCAGCACCTCGCGCACCTGAACGCCCAGCTCGCGCCCCATCCTCTGCACCTCATTGAGCAGGTGTTCACTGAGGCGAAGCGAGCGTACAGGCAGTATCAGCCCTCGCCGTGCATAAAGCACGCTGAGCGCAACGCCCGCAATGCCCATCGCGCCCATCAGTAGCCACTCACCTGCATTTTTGTTGGGTGAGCCGTGCAGGGCATAGGCGACGGCAAGCGCAATAAGCCCGACAGCTATGAGTGGTGCCAGCGTTTCGAACACCAGCCCCACGCGCAGGCGCAGATACTCGCCCCGCGAAAGGCTCAACCCCTTGCGGGCACATTCCAGCGGATAGAGCCACCAGAAAAGAATCGCAAACTCACCCAGTATGAGGGCAACGCTTCCGCCCAACGCAAGCGTGAGGAACGGCTCACTGAGTGGAGCCATCCGATTGAACCCTGCCACAAGCCAACCGCCTTTCAACAGAATAGAAAGCCATAACAGCAACTTCATGGGTGGCATCGCCCGAGAGCGCGCGATGCACCACCACCCCCAGACCACAATCCAAACAGAGCTTCCTACCAGACCGATGAGCCGTATCACACCTGTCGATTATCGGCAGAATCGGGTCAAGAGGCAGGCGGTTCGGAATGGCTTCCGTTTGGGGTATCCTAAAGGTGTGGGTTGCACCTGCCCTTCAGGGTGGGTGAAATTTATAGACAGACCGATGGCGATTCTTCAGGATCGGTTCGGGCGGGTGATAGAGTACCTGCGGGTCTCGGTGACGGAGCGCTGCAACATGCGCTGTGTCTACTGTGTCTCGCCTGATAATCGCGCCTATGAGCCGCGCGAATATCTACTCACTTTTGAGCAGGTAGCGACTATCGTGCAGGCGCTGGCACCGCACGGTTTACAGCGTGTGCGCATCACAGGGGGCGAGCCGCTGGTGCGCCCGCACCTGCCCGAGCTGGTCGGCATGCTGGCGCAAATCCAGGGCATTACAGACATTTCGCTCAGCACGAACGGCATTCTCCTGCCTCGCTATGCCGACGCGCTCAAGCGCAACGGGTTGAAACGGGTGAACATCTCGCTGGACACCCTCCAGCCACAGAAGTTCCGCCAGATTTCACCCGCTGGGCGCTGGGAGGAGGTGTGGGCGGGCGTCGAGTCAGCACTCGCTGTTGGGCTAACGCCTGTCAAACTCAACTGTGTGCTGATGAAGGGTATCAACGACGACGAGATTCTCGACTTTGCACGGCTCACCCTGCACCAACCTCTGCATGTGCGCTTTATTGAGTTGATGCCGATTGGCAATCTGGCATTTTATCGGGAGGGGCGCATGATGCCCATTGGCGAGGCGAAAGCGCGCTGTGCCCAATTCGGGGAGCTGATACCTGTGGCGCAGGGCGAAGCCGTCGGTGGCGGACCCGCGGAGGTATTTCGATTGGCTGGTGCCCAGGGCACGCTCGGCTTCATCGGCGCGTGCACCGCGAACTTCTGCCATCGCTGTAATCGCATGAGGCTTAGCTCCGACGGCTATCTGTACCCGTGTCTGGGGCATGGCGTTCGTGTCGATTTGAAGCCCGTGCTCAATCGACCGCCCGGTCAGCGTGAGGAGGCGATTATCGAGGCGGTGGTGCGCGCCCTGAGCCGCAAGCCGCAGGGACACCTGTTCACCACCCTCGCGCCGCACCCCACTTTCCGCACGATGCGGGCAATCGGCGGATAAACGGGAGCCACTCTATGCGGATGATCGATATCGGCGAGAAGGCAGAAACATGGCGTGAGGCGGAGGCAGAAGCCACCTTGCGCGGCGACCCGCAGGTACTGCACGCGCTCTGGGAGGGCAGGTTGCCCAAAGGCGAGGCGCGTCCCGCCGCCCAGCTCGCTGGGATGCTCGCCGCCAAGCGCACGCCCGAACTGCTCCCCATGTGCCATCCCATTCGCCTCGACAGCGTGGAGGTGAACCTACACTTCGACGGCGAACAGATGACTATTCGTGCACGGGCACGCACCCATGACCGCACGGGCGTCGAGATGGAGGCGCTGACCGCGGTGAGTCTCGCTGCGCTCACCCTGTACGATTGGGCAAAGTCGCATGACCCCGCGATAGAGTTCTCGGTGCGCCTGATTCGCAAATCGGGCGGTCAATCGGGTGTGTGGGAGCGCGAGACATCCGCCCATCAGACGGGTGATGAATCGCGCCCTGCGGACGAGGTGCCCAGCCCGCTGAGCGGTGTTCGTGCCGCCGTGCTGACCATCAGCGATCGCGCCAGTCGGGGTGTCTACCCTGACGAGAGTGGCACGCTGATTCAGCAGTGGCTTCAGCAACAGGGCGCGGAGGTGGTCGCCTACGCGCTGACGCCCGACGAGCGGGAGCAAATCGGCGCGGAGCTTGTCCGCCTGACCGACACCTTTCAGCCCGACCTCATTCTGACCACGGGTGGGACGGGCTTCGCGCCCCGCGATTTCACACCCGAAGCGACCCGTGCCGTCGTTGAGCGCGAAGTGCCCAGCCTCACCGAGTGGCTACGCCTGCAAACGAGCCTCGCCACGCCCATGGCATACCTCTCGCGTGCGACAGCAGGCGTGCGTGGACAAAGCCTCATCATCAACCTGCCGGGTAGCCCGCGCGCCGTTCAGGAACATCTAAAGGCGTTATTACCGCTCTTGCCGCACGCGCTGGAGATGCTCAAAGGGGCAACGCATCCGCATGGAGGCGGACCCGATGGCTGACAGCCTACTGCCTATCGGCTTCCTGCTCATCGCGATGCTCTACTCGGCGGTAGGGCATGGCGGTGCGACGGGCTATCTGGCGTTGCTTGCCTTACTGGCGCCCACCGTGCCCCCTCAACAGGCGTCCACCACCGCCCTGACGCTCAACACGGTGGTCTCGGGGCTGGCACTGATCCAGTTTGCACGCGCAGGGCATTTCTCTGGACAACGAACCGCCCCCTTTCTGGTGAGTTCGATCCCGCTGGCGTTTCTGGGCGGCGCGCTGAAGGTTCCGCTGTGGCTGTTTCATCTCCTGCTGTTGGTGGGACTGGCGATGGCGGCGGTACGGTTGCTGATGCTTGATTCCAGCAGGTCCGCTCGCTTGGACGAGTCGAACCCTGTTCGGATGCCGCCTGTCGCGCTGGCGTTGGGCGTGGGCGCGGTCATCGGGTTGATTTCGGGCATCGTGGGTATCGGTGGGGGCATCTTTCTCAGCCCTCTGCTGATTCTCATGCGCTGGGCGACACCACGCGACACGGCGGGCGTTGCCGCGTCGTTCGTGCTGATGAACTCGGTCGCTGGGCTACTGGCGCGGGCACTCACAGGCACGCTCACCTTCGGCTCGCTCTGGCTGCCAATGCTCTCAGCGATAGTCGGTGGGTTGATCGGCTCCTATCTGGGTGCGCGCTACCTGATACCCGCTCTCCTGAATCGCCTACTTGCCATCGTGCTGACAATCGCCTGCGGGAAACTGGCGCTCATGCTGAGGTTTTAGGTGAACTCTGTTCGCTATTTCGCCATTCACCCGAATCTGAACACGCCCGACTGACCCTTGTGGAGCCAGTCGGGCGGAGGCAGTTAGACAGGTCGGACGGGTTAAACAGGCTCAACGCCACACATAGTAGAAGGTCGCCTTCAGAAAGAGCGCGTCCTTCGGCTTCGCGCCACCACCCGGCGGATTGCCATAGGTCACCCACTCCACATTCGGCGCGATATAGAAATCCTTCGCCACTTCATAGATGATGCCAAGCTGATAGAAGGTGGGGCGGGCGTCCTTCGACAGGACAAAGTAGGTAATCTTCTCCGCATCGGGCACCGGATTGTTCACCCAATCGGCGCGGGCAAACAGGCGCGCGCGTTCCGCGACCTGGGTCTCGGCATAGACCGAAAAGACCGCCAAATCAGGCGCACTCTGCCGATCCTGATGCACATATTGCAAGCCCACTTTGGTGCGCTCTGTGCGGTAGACCAGCAGCCCCTGCAGGGTCCTCCAGTCGCTGTCGGCAGGGCGATCAAAAACATCGCCATACACCTCGAAAGTCCACTGCTCATTAAGGGGGTGCTGAAGCGAGAGGTAGACCGCCTTACCGCGATTGGTCTCGGATTGTGTGTGGCTCCCGTTGCCCACTACGAAGTAGAGGGCGGTTTTGCCGAGCAGGGTTCGGATGCCCAGCCCGCTATCGCGTGAGTTGCCCATGCGCCACAGATCGATGGGCGTCTTTTCGTAGGGGCGATAGCCAAGCAACTGCTCCACGCCTTCCCATGTTGGCGTCGGAAGCAGCCCGATGAAATATTCAGTCTTGCCTTGGGTGTACCGCAGATAGGCATCCTTGACATAGGGCTTCAGCGTATCGGCGGTCTTGAAGTCGCCGGGGCTATTCATCTCGATGCGGAACCGAATCGCCGTCTGGTCGGTGATCTTCTGGTCGTAAGTAAGATAAACGCGGCGGTACCAAAAGCCGTTCATCTCCTTGATGGAGGGGTCATGGTGCTGGGAGACGAAGTAGTAGTCGCCAAACAGATAGCCAGAGAGCTTACCCGTGCTCTGCTGTGCAGAGCTGTTCGCCATAAGCAAGGCGATTAGCCCAAGAGCCATAGTGTATCTCATCCCTGTATCTCCTCCTGTTTTGTGTAAGGTATTCTGAAGTGGTCGGACAGTTCGGACATGTTCGACATCTCCTGTTCAGTGTCCTGCAACTTCGATAATGTCATTCGCCTACCGCGTAAAAATCGGAAGCAGGAAACACTTTGCCTCTGCCGAACCTCTTTGTACAAGATGAGAGGGCGTAAGGAGGTTTGGGGTGGTTAGCCTGAGCCATCTGGCGGAGGCGACCGAGCGCGTGCAGGAGCAAATCGGGCGCGTGATTATGGGACAGCAGGAGGTGGTTCAGCAGGCACTATGCGCCCTGCTTGCCGACGGACATCTGCTGATTGAAGGGGTGCCCGGTATCGCCAAAACCCTGCTCGTGCGCGTGCTGGCGCAAACGCTGGGTCTGGAATTCCGCCGCGTGCAGTTCACCCCTGACCTGATGCCCTCCGACCTGATAGGCACAACCATCTTTGACGCACGCACGGGCGAGTTCCGCGTGCGCTATGGACCCATCTTCGCCAATATCGTGCTGGCGGACGAGGTGAACCGCACGCCGCCCAAAACACAGGCGGCTCTGCTGGAGGCGATGGAGGAGCGGCGCGTGACTATCGACGGCGTCTCGCATCCTTTGCCACGCCCCTTTATGGTGTTCGCCACGCAGAACCCGATCGAATACGAAGGAACCTACCCTCTGCCCGAAGCCCAGTTAGACCGATTCCTGCTGAAGGTGGTGATGGGCTATCCGGCGGAAGAGGAGGAGCGCGCGATTCTGCGCCTGCATGATGAGGGCTTCCGCGCCCATCGGCTGGAGGAGGTAGGGCTGGAAAGGGTGCTGAACGCGAAGGAACTGGAGCTGTGCCGCGAAATCGTGCGCGAGGTGCAGGTCGCACCCGAAGTGATGGAGTACATTCTCCAGATTGTGCGACGCACGCGCCAGAGCGACTACCTGCTGGTGGGCGCCAGCCCGCGTGCAGGAATCGCGCTCCTGCTGGTGAGCAAATCGCTTGCCGCGATGCGCGGACGCCACTTCGTCACGCCCGACGATGTGAAGCAGATGGCGCTCCCCACCTTGCGCCACCGACTCATCCTAAGACCCGAAGCCGAAGTGGAAGGGCTGACCGCGGACCGAATCTTAAAGACGCTCTTAGACCAGATTCCTGTACCCCGATAATGGCGACCGTATTGCTGGAGAAACCGGAACTGCGCACAGAGCCTGCGCCCGCGTGGGAGGAGCCGGGCGTGGCGATGACCCCCGTACTGCTTGTGGTGCGCCCCAGCAGTAGCGGGATGTTGCGCCATGTACAGGGGCTGATCAAATATCTGCCCGAACACCACTTCGCCCCCACGCTCACAGGTGCCGATTTCATTCGCGACCGTATCGGGCTGTTCGCCGATTCGCGTGCGGTGCGTATCCTACGCGAGCAGGCGAAGGGCTTCCCGATTGTGCACTGCCATGGCGTGCGTGCAGGCTGGGTCTGCGCTTGGGCACTGCGCAATCGCCAGCCGTGGGTCTGGACCGTGCATCATTTGCTCCTGCACAAAAGCGCGCTGGTGCGCGCCGTGTGGCGCTGGATTGCACGCTATCCGCGCGTGATTACCGCCGTCTCGGACAGCGTCAAAATAGGTCTAACACGGGGCGGGATCCCTGAAGAGCGCATCGAAGTGGTGCCGGGTGGCATCGACCTCGCGCTATTTGAACAGTTGCCGAGCCGCCTCGCGATGCGCATGCAGTTCCATGTTCCGCGCGACCGCCCCATCGTGCTGGGGGTTGGACGATTCGTGCCCCATAAAGGGTTCGATATCGCCCTGCAGGCGATGGAACATGTTTGGAAAGCCCTACCGGACACCGACCTCTGGCTGGCGGGTGATGGTCCCGATAATGCACGGTTGGTTAAGCTGAGTCTGAAGAGCAGTCAGCCGCACCATGTCCGCTTCTTTGGCTACTGGAGCAATGTGGCGGAGCTGTATGCGTCTGCCGATGTGCTGGTCGCGCCCGCGCGGGATGCAGGGTTGGGACTGGCGGTGATGGAAGCGATGGCGTGCGGACTACCCGTAGTTGCCAGCCACATCCCGCAGCTGGAACGGCTCGTCAAACACGAGGTGAACGGGTTGCTCGTGCCGCCGGGCGACCCCGTCTCGCTGGCAGAAGCCGTTCTGCGCATCCTAAAAGAGCCTGCCCTCGCTGCCGAACTGACCGCAAACGCGCGTGCACTCGCCGACCGTTTCGATATTCGCCACACCGTCGCCCAAACCGCCAAAATCTATCGGCGACTGCTCTAACATGTCATGGGCGAGACGCCCATGCCACAATATGGCAGGCAGGAGAGGCATGAGGGCAGGCGAATAGAAAAGGCGTGTGGCACGGGCGTCCCGCCCGTGCAAAGCGTGGCTTGGGCATCCTGCCCATAAGTGGCACGGGCGTCCCGCCTGTGAAACTGTGGCTTGGGCATCCTGCCCATAAGTGGCACGGGCGTCCCGCCCGTGAAAAAGCGAATGGCGAAAGGGCAAATAGCGAGGTGAGACCATGCGAAGCCGTTGGCGAGCATATCTGGTGGGCTTGATGATAGTTCTCGTGGCAGGCTCGCTCCATGCACAAGCGGGCGTGCGTAGCTATCTGGTGCGACGCCTGTACGAAACAGGCATGCGCCAAAAGTTCAACGCAATATATAACCTCAAAGGCGATGTGCGCTCCTCGATATTCGATGGAAGCTTCCCTATCCACATCGACGCCCAGCTCGAAATCAACACGCAGATTCTCTCGGTGAACGAAAACGGTCAGGCACGCATGCGCTACTCGTTCCGCTACCTGAAGCAGGTAGTCGACTTCTTTGCGGAAGAGGAGCTGCCTGAGCCGTTCACCGCGACGATACGGGTCACCCCCTCAGGCTTCCCCGCAGAAGATGAGACCACCAGCAAGTTCCGCAAGAGCCGACAATCGGAAGAGGAGGAGCGCAGTTCGCCCGGCATCGACTTCCTGCCCGATCTGATCTTCTTCCTCCAGCTGGTGGGGCTGGATGTGGTGCCCGGACCGTTCTATCCGATGCCGCCTGGCGCGGTGCGCGAGGGCGACCAGTGGCGGATTGGCTACCCGACACCTTTTTTAAACACGCACGGCGGACGGCTGAGCCTCTCACAGGCGACCGTGCATACCTATCCTGCCACCGTGAAGGTCATCGGCATGAAGGAGCTTAAAGGGCGTCCCGTTCTGCATGTACAGCAGACCACAGACACCCAGATCGACATCCCACTGGACGATACCCTGCTGGAGATTGTGCGCCTGCGCGACCGCAATCCGCCACGCGGGCGCATTAAGGGCACCATCAAAGGCACGACCGATTTCTACTACGCACTTGCCGATGGCGCACTCCTACAGGCGTCGGGACATGTACGCCAGAAGCTACGAGCCGAGTACGACGCACAGACCGTCAAGGAGTGGCAACCCGACGAGCAGTGGGCAGAATGGGAAGTGCAGGCGATCTTCCGACAGGTGCTGGTGGAGGAGAAGGTGACACCCGCCAAATCGGGCACGAGCAAGCGCGGCTCACGCCGATAATAGGAGGGGGGCATACTCTCAGGCAGCGCGCAACCACTCTCCAAGGGATAGACAGCGTGCACCATACTGTGCCTGCAACAGGAGGTCGCAAGCACTGCCGGTGAGCAACGGGCGCACATCCCCTGTCGGCAAGCGGTCGGTCAACTCGATATCGGGGCAGGTGTCCGAATCGACGCCCATCTGCTGGAGCGCGTTCAGAACCTGCTCGTAAGCCTCTGCTGGGTTCGCTCCATTGAGCGCGCCGGCATACAGCATCAGCACGCTGGTGTCTCTGCGCGCCACATGGCGCTGAAGCGCGGGTAGCCATGTGCTGGGCTGATGCCAATCGGGCATAATCAGCCAACGGTCGGGTAGCTCCAACGCAAGTTCGTAGGCACGAACGGTGCGCTCTGCTGTATGTCGCCAGGTGTAGCGGTTCATCACATGTTGCCCGCACGCCTCCCGCCGTGCAGGGTCGGTATCTGCCCACGCTTTGAGCACCGCCTCACGGATGCTTCGGCAATCGCCTGGGTCGCAAACATACGCCCATTCGCCCAGATATTCCTGCTCGGCGCCCCGATTCCCCACCACCAGCGCACAGCCTGCGAGCGCTGCCTCCAGATTCGCCAGTCCAGGCGTTTCTGACCATGAGGGTAGTGCATGCACCCGTGCAGAAGCATAGGCACTGGCGAGCATCTGCGGGCTGAGTTCGCCCACAAAATGCACCTCCGTCCCTGCCCAGCGTCGGCACAGCTGCGCATATTCCGCATCGCCCTCCTTGCCCGCCAGCACCAACGGCAATCCCGTGCCACGCAACGCCCAGATAAGCATGAGCTGATTCTTGTTCGGCTCGATACGCGCTGTGCACAGCACGAACTCTTTCAGCCCGTACCGCTGGACGAAAGGCATGGGATCAGCATGGAGAAAGCGTTCCGGGCGAATCGCATTAGGCACCAGCACCACAGGCAGTTCGCTGGCGCCAAAAACACGAGTGAGCATCTCAAACTCGCGCTCGGCATTCGGCATCAGCACCCGCGTGAGTTGCAGAACCCGCCGCAACGGCTGAACATCTAACGGCTGTACCTGAATAGGATTTAGTTGACGGCTCTGCCATGCGTCGAGCATCCGTTGCACGGCGCCCTCGTCCGACTGCGAGAAAATCGCCTTGATGGTTAACCCCGCCTGAAACAGTTCCGTGTAGTCCCAGAAGATGGTGGACACCACAAGGGGCTTCGTGCATTGCTCCAACAACTCCAGCCGGTCCGCATGATAGAGCGAGAAGAGGTGATTCAGCGCATAAGGCGATTCGGGCAGGCGCAGAGCGATTGATACATCAGCAACGACGCCATATTCGCGCAAGGCATAGAGTGTTTCTAATAGCTGGGTCTCGCCGCCCCCCATCATCTGCAGGGCGCGACGATGAGGGATCATGCGCACGCGCCACCTGATCTCAGGCACGCGCAATCCTTTCCAACCGAAGGCAAATAGCCAGTCGGCTTCCGGTTCTGGGTCTAACAGATGGACGGTGGAATCGAGCTCGGCTTCAAGAGTTTCACGCCAGCACTCTGGTTGACTCGGTGTGCCCCGATGGGCGATTAGAAAGGGAGCACCCGACGGCAACTGCTTCGCCCAGTGCAGAGTCGGCTCAACCAGAGGCTCACCCTCCTCCAGAAGTTGCCTCGGTTCAGAAGGCGCGGTGTCTGGCAACCGCTGCCAAAAGCGTTGCCACCAATCAGGAAGTCCATGCGCAACCATGTTCGCCACCCTTCGCTATTCACCGTTTCGCTTTTTCACGGGCGGGACGCCCGTGCTACATTTTTTTCGCCATTCGCTATGCGCTCAAAAAATAAGCGATAGGTGCTTAGATGAGGGCACGCCCGTATGAGACAAAGAGCATCGTGGCAAAGGACATTTAGTTCCTCTATGCACCCCATTTCGTAAAGCAGAGGAGCCAGCTGTACATAGTAATCGAGATTCAACGGTTCACGCGCGATGGCACGCTGAAGCCACACCATTGCCTCCTCGCGTCGATTCAATCGACACAGCATCTCTGAAAGGGGCTGAGCAAGTTGGGGGTGCAACTCAAACGCACGCTGATACATATGGATTGCCGAGTGTGGCGCATCGCGCTGGGCATACAGTTCGCCCAGGAGCAGGCAGAGCTTTTGAGCATAGAAGTCTTGCAACTTTTCGGCAAAAAGTTGTATATCGTGCCCCATTTCGGCAAAGGCGCGTTCGCTCTCCACACGGAACCAGTCGTAGCCGGGCGACCAAGGCAGGGCGTCGTGCAGAAGCGATGGCGGGCATTCAGGCAGGGTTTTCAGCGCGCGATGCGCCCAGCCTTCCATCTCCCGATGGCGCCCCGATGCATAGAGCATCAGCGCATAATTCATCATCGCCACTGCGTGGGCAGGTTCAACCGCCACCGCTTGCTGGAGCCGCTCCTCAGCGCGTCGCAAGCACTCCATCTGAACATGGGCATCCCCTGTCTCGCTCGCCAACATCAGGCAGAGCACCGCCTCATCGTTTAGCAGCACCGGGTCGCCCTCGTACGGCTCGCAACCGCTTAGAAGGGCGAGCGCGGTCCGTACACGCCCAGCAAACGAACTTTGCAGGCACTGATGGAGACGGGCGCGGGTCTGCTCCAGTGTGCTCAACCTGCAAAAGGTGCGCGCCTTGCCGATGGACGCCTCAGGTACTGCCTCGATCGCTTGCTGGATTAGACGATGATACTGCTCAGCATAGCTGTAGTTCTGTACATGCTGAGCAGCGTTTTCAACAATGCGCCTGCGCTGTTCCTCGTGGTGCAGGTAGTGTTCGATGACCGCTTCAAGGTTTCGCTCGTCGTAGAGCACGCAGTGGACGCCGTTCTGATACAGGTCATGCACTTCGAGGTTGCCCGCCTCATAGAGCAGAAGGCTCCCGCAGGCAGGTGCTTCGTAGGCGCGCATGTTCATCTCGCCTCGAATACTACGATTGAAAGTGATTTTACAGCGGTTCAGGAAGCGCACATAGTCGTCGCCATACAGCCCCATCGTGATGCAGATGCGATACTTGTCACTCAATCGTGCCAAGCGCATCAGCCACTGGGCGCGCTCGCCCTGCACCGCGTGATTCAGATTGCCCACAAAGCCCACATCGTAGAGCTGAGGTTCGTTCGGCAATCGGCGGTGGAGGGTAGGGTCGTAGCCATACAGCTTGGCGTGGCTTACATTTTGGAAGCCCAGCCGTCGCAGAACTTGTACCCCGCGCTTATCGGTCAGAATATGGTCAAACATCCGCAGGGTCTGCCAAATTTTCCACAGCCCCAGATTCCAGTCGCCCAGCGCCGCGACCAGTCGGTAAGGGCACTGCTCAAGCCCAACAGGAATCGGGTGATATTCGGGACTCCAAAACAGCACCAGCTCAGGCTCCCAATCAGGGGGCAATTGTAAAAGTATATCGCTAAAAGTTGTATTTTGTGGGTCGAACAGGATGTCTGCGCCTGGCATGTAGGAAAATAGCACGGTGTCATGGGCGCTTAGGGCGCGGCGAAAACGCTCTGCCTCACCGCTGACCACCGGACCGAACAGCACTCTGCGCCTGTGCATGTCAACCCTGTAAAGATTTTCGGTTTTTGGTGGGCATTTATGCAGGGTAAAATCGGGCGTATGCATGGGGTATACTTGAAGGCGTAAGCCGATGCCGAAGGCACGAATGCAGTATGTGTGTGTCCGCTGTGGCTATACCGCGCCCCGCTGGGTCGGACGCTGTCCCGAATGTGGCGAGTGGAATACCCTCCAGGAAGAGGTGGTGGGCGTGGTGGAACGCGCCAGCAAACGCGGGGGTGGGCAGACCGTGGTGAAACCCCTGCTCGCGCAACCTATCATTGCCCTGCCCGAAGAGACCGAAGCCCATCTCCCCACAGGTCTGGACGAGTTCGACCGCGTGGTGGGTGGCGGAATTGTGCGCGGTGCGCTGGTGCTAATTGGGGGTGAGCCAGGCGTGGGCAAAAGCACGCTGATGCTCCAAATCGCGCACCTGCTCGCCCAACATGGAACCGTGCTCTATATCACAGGCGAGGAGTCCATCCGCCAATTACGCCTGCGTGCCCGACGCCTGAGAACAGAGCATCCCAACCTGAAAGTCGCAGCAGGCACCGAGCTGGAAAGCATCCTTGCATTGTTAGAGAGTGAACTGCCGCTCGCTGCCGTAATCGACTCGATTCAAACCCTCTACACGCCCGCCATCGAGGCAGTGCCTGGCACCGTGTCGCAGATTCGCACCTGCGCCAATGCGCTTCAGCAGCTCGCCAAAGCGCACGAGATAACGCTGTTCCTGATTGGGCATGTGACCAAAGAGGGCGCGATTGCGGGTCCGAAGGTGCTGGAGCACTTGGTGGACACGGTGCTCTATTTTGAGGGCGAGCCGCAGGGCGCGTTTCGCATCCTGCGGGCAACCAAGAACCGATTCGGTGCGACGGACGAGATTGGCGTATTTGATCTGCGCACGGAGGGGCTGGTGGCAGTGCCGAATCCGTCGGAATTGCTGCTCTCGGAGCGTGCTGTCGATTCGCCCGGTTCGGTGGTGTTCCCCGCGTTGGAGGGAAGTCGGGCGTTGCTGATGGAGATTCAGGCACTGACCACGCCCTCGTTTTTGAACACGCCCCGGCGCGTGATTACAGGGCTACCCTATGAGCGGGTCAGCCTCATTTTAGCCGTGCTGGAGAAGCGCTTGGGCTACCGCATGATTTCGCACGATGTGTTCGTGAATGTGGCGGGCGGGCTGCGCATACAGGAGCCAGCAGCAGATCTGGCGGTGCTGATTGCGGTGGCGTCCGCGATGCGCGATAAGCCTCTCCGCCCCGACTTGGTGGTGTTCGGGGAGGTGGGGCTAGGTGGGGAGGTGCGTGGCGTGCCCCGCATGGAGGCGCGACTGCGCGAGGCGGCACGCATGGGCTTCCGCTACGCGCTCGTGCCCCAGAGCAACCTCCAACGCCCGCACGAGAAACTGCCTATGAGCGCGTTCCCCGTGCGCCACGCCCGCGAAGCAATTCGCATGGCGCTCTCCTTCGAAGGGAGCGAATAGCACACCTTAACCCTCACTCCAAGCCCCTCTCCCACGAGGAGGGGGGCATGTAGGCGCGTCGCACTCAGCCCAACTCCCTCCCTCGCCTCTCGGGAGAGAGAGGGCAGGGGAGGGTGAGGGCTTGTAAAGGGAGAAGGGGGCTGAGGGGATAAGGGCTGAAATGACGAGCCACCCTGTGGTATAATCCCTTCCAGGTGCTGACTATGCGAAACCTGTTGATTGCAATAGGGTTGGCAGGGCTGATGGCGTCCGCTCTGGCGCAAGCTCAGCCCCCGCGTGAAACCCAGCAGAAGCTGAATGCCATTCGCAACCTGATCCAAGACCGCCTGGGGGAGCTGTGCGACTACTACTGGCATGAAGGGCATCACTATAAGACGATGGCGTTGCTGTTCGTGCTCATCGAGTATGACCCTCAGGATGTGGAGAGCTATGCCGTGCTGGGCTGGATACTGGATGGCTACGGGCACACAGCGCGCGCCTTTCAGGTTTATGAGCGCGGTATTCGCGCCAACCCCAACCAGTATGACCTCTATTATGAAGCGGGCTTCTGGTACTCGCAAAAAGGGGACTATGCGAAAGCGCGCGCCTACCTTGAGAAGGCGGTCAGCTTCCCGAACGCGCCTATCATCGTCTGGAAAACCCTGGCACACACCTGTGAGCGAATGGGCGACCTGAAACGATCGCTCGAGGCGTGGCAGAGAGCCAAACAGCTCGACCCGAACGACGGGGCAGTCGATCGTAACATGGCGCGCGTGCGCAGGAAATTGCAGGAACAGAGCGAACAGCGCAAGGGTAGTGGTGGTCAGGGATGATTTCGCCAATCGATATTGTTATCTGGGTACTGCGGGCGCTGATTATCATCATTATTCTGGATGTGATTTTCTCGTGGATTCGGTTCGCGGGCGGGCGCGTGCCACGCTACAATCCCGTCGTGCGCTTCATCGAGCGCGTCGCCAGCGCGGTGCTTGACCCCTTCCGCCAGCTCCAGGATAGGCTCCTGCGCAGCGCGGGTGTGGGGCTATTGCCCATCGACTTCTCGCCCATCTTGGCGATTATTCTCATTCAGTTCGTGATTGTACTGCTGGATAGACTGCGATGAACGAGGCGAAACGGCTCACGGTGCTGGAGATCGAGACGAAAAAGTTCCGCCGCCGTATGCGGGGGTACGACCCGGTGGCGGTGGACGCCTTTTTGCAGGAGGTCGCTGTCCACTACGAGGAGGTGCTGACCGAGAACCATCAGCTGCGCGAGGAGCTAATCGGCTTGCGTGAGGAGGTGCAACGCTACCGCACGCTGGAGAACACACTCAAAGAGTCACTCATGCTGGCACAAAGAAGCGCGGACGAGACCCGTGCCAATGCTCATCGTGAGGCGGAACTTATCCTGCGGGAGGCACACCAGCAAGCCTCCGCGATACGCCGTGAAGCGGAAGAGCGCCTGCGCCACCTGACCCAAGAGATCGAGGCGCTGGAAGCACGCAAACGCGCGGTGGTGCTGGAGTTGCGGGCGTTGCTCCTCTCGCACCTGCAGGCGCTGGAACCGCTCACGGTCGACATGCACCATGCCGCGACGGAAGAGGCGTCGCCCAGCCGAACACCATAAGCCACCCAATGGTGCAGCTCTGCTACAGCCATTGATTCGCCTGCTGAACGGCATTGAGCCAACAAACTTACCTGCTTTTTGTGCCGCGCGGAATGGAATAACTTCGGCACAGGAGGCGTCAGGGCGGAATGTTTGTTATCATCGGCACGCTGGTGCTGTTCGGTGCGATTCTTGGCGGGTTCCTCATGCATGGAGGCAAGGTCGCTGCGCTCATCCAGATTTCGGAGTTCATCATTATTGGGGGCGCAGCGATTGGCGCGATGCTGGTGGGCAACCCGCCTAGCATCATTACCCAGGTCATCAAGGCGGTGCTGGGCACGCTCAAAGGTAGCCCCTACAAAAAGGAGACCTTTCTGGAACTGCTACGCGCCCTGTTCGCTCTGTTCACCCTCGCCCGCAAAGAGGGACTGCTCGCCCTGGAACAGCATGTGGAACATCCGCACGATAGCATGCTCTTTCAGCAATACCCCAGCCTACTGAATAATCATCACGCGCTCGCTTTCCTGTGCGACACGATGAAGGTAGTGCTGACGGGGGCGGTGGGCGCGTTCGAGCTGGCAGAAATGACCGAGATGGATATCGAGCGCCACCATGAGGAGGCGATGAAGCCCGCGCATGTGTTGAGTAAGGTGGGCGACGCGATGCCGGGCTTCGGTATCGTCGCGGCGGTGCTGGGCGTAGTCATCACGATGGGCGCGATTGATGGACCACCAGAAGAGATTGGGCACAAAGTCGCTTCCGCGCTGGTGGGAACCTTTCTGGGCGTGCTGTCCGCCTACGGCGTCTTTCAGCCGTTGGCATCTGCCGTTGAGCACAATGTCCATCCGGAGGAGCAGTACCTGCAATGCATTCGGCAAGCGCTGATTGCCTTCGCGCGCGGCGATGCACCGCTGACCTGCATCGAGTTCGCCCGACGCAGTATCGAGCCTGCCCTGCGTCCCTCCTTCCAGGAGGTGGAGGAGGCGGTGCGCAATAGCGGAAGCGGTAGCCAGCCGATGGCGCAGGCAGCATAAAGGAGACACACGATGGCGCAGGAAAGCGGTGAGATTCGGGTCATCAAGCGCAAGAAAGGCGGGCACGGTCATCATGGCGGGGCATGGAAGGTCGCCTACGCCGACTTCGTGACGGCGATGATGGCGTTCTTTCTGGTGATGTGGATTGTAGGTTTAGATCAGGAGATACGCAAGGCGATTGCGGGCTACTTTCGCGACCCGACCGGCTTTTTTGAGGCACAGCAGCGCTCCAAAGCCATCTTCACCGTGAACGACGCCATTCCGCCCGGCGGCAAAAACACGATGGAGATGCCCCACACCTCGGGCAACGAGGGGTTCAAGCCACCCGGCTTGGCGAAGGGTGTCCAAACGGAGCGTGAGCGGTTGGAGGCGTTCAAGCGGTATCTGGAATCGGCGCTGGCAAACATCCCCGACCTCGCCCGCCTAAGAGAGCATGTGAAAATCGAATTTGTCAAGGAGGGACTGCGTATCGAACTTATCGAGGGACCTGAACCTGTCTTTTTCAAGACGGGGAGCGCGGAGGTGACCCCTGCTGCCCGCAAGTTGCTGACTCTTGTCGCGCGCGAGGTGAGCAAGTTAGACAATCGAGTGGTGATTGAGGGGCACACCGATGCGCGCCCGTACCGCTATGCGAACCTCTATTCGAACTGGGAGCTGTCCACCGATCGGGCAAACTCAGCACGGCGCGTGATGGAAAAGGGCGGGCTGTGGCAGGGTCAGGTAGCAGAGGTACGCGGATATGCCTCGACCCGCCTGCGCAATCCCAAAGACCCCTATCACTACTCCAATCGGCGCGTGTCGCTTTTAATCCCCTATCGCTCGGCGCATTGAACCGCCCCTCTTGACAAGATGGGAATCGGGTATAATAACGCCCACTTGCAGCCCGTTGGACGGGTTGCAGACGAAACCCAAAGGGGGAGGCGAAGCGGGCGCTATGTCGCGGTCCAACTCGGTGGGCGAATGCAACATACGGTTCGTTTGCCGTTTTGGATTCTCGCCATAGGCGCTTGACCCTTTTGAGCGTCTGCGTGCCGAAACCGACCGCGCAAATAAACCCAAATCGCCTCCGGGGTCAGCACGGCTTGTGCCGTGTTGCACTCGGTTCAGCCCATACGGGCTGAAAATCAGTCTACCGCTGGCTGAGTGAGCCAGCGACAGGAGGCATACGATGGCAAGTCGGGTTGGTTTGCTGGGGAGCCGGCCTGCGCGGTCGGCAACGGGCTGGCTGGCGCCACTCGCGTCGCTCTGGCAATGGGTGCGTGACCGGGTGGGGCGCATGCGTGCGACCTCCACTCCGCGCGCTGCCGTGCAGATGTCAGTGCCCCGCTTCGATATCGACTGTGCGCCTGTTAGCCTGCGCCAGGACGATACGCGCTCGCTGGGAACCCATCTGCTGGTGGAGCTATATGGCTGTGAGTCGCGCACCCTCGAACGGGTGAACGAGGTGGCGCATGCACTGGTGCGCGCCGCGCACGCCTCCAAAGCGCGTATCGTCAGCCACTTCTTCCACGAGTTCGAACCCTATGGCGTATCTGGCGTGGTCGTGATCGAAGAATCGCACTACACCATCCACACCTGGCCGGAACACCGCTACGCCGCGGTTGACCTCTTCTACTGCTCGGAAAGCGTGGAAGCAGAACGCGCACTGGAGGTGCTGAGGGAGGCGTTCAAGCCCGAACGGGTCGAGATGATGCTCGTACGGCGCGGTGGGGCGCATCATCCGCCCGGTTGACTGACCACGCGATGGCACGGCGCGTTTCAGCGGGTGGTGAATGGCAAATGGGCAAGCATGCGAGGAATGAGCCGCCTTCAGCCCGCTCGCCTGCACAGTGGGAGAGGGAGCAGGGCGCACGGGCTGCCGTCGCGACGGAACCACCTGAGGGCAGTGTGGGCATCGTGGCATCCCAGCATCTGACATTGCCCGAAGGATTGACCCTCTCATGCGGCGCCCGCCTTGCGCCCGTCGAAGTCGCTTACGAAGCCTATGGCACGCTCTCACCCACCCGCGAGAATGTCATCCTGCTCTGCCATGCGCTGTCGGGTGGAGCACACGCCGCGGGCAAGCACCACCCCGACGACCGCAAACCGGGCTGGTGGGACCTCTATGTGGGCCCAGGCAAGGCGCTGGACACGGAGCGGTTCTTCGTGATTTGTATCAATGTGCTTGCCAGCCCTTACGGCACGACCTCGCCTCTCTCGATCAATCCGGCAACGGGTGAACCCTACGGCTTGACCTTCCCACCCATCACCGTCAGCGACTGGGTGGAGCTTGAGCGTGCCGTGCTGGATCGGCTGGGCATCGAACGGCTCTATGCAGTGGTGGGTGGCTCCACGGGGGGCATGCGGGCGTTTGAATGGGCGGTGCGCTATCCAGAGCGCGTGCAGAAAGCGATGGTAATCGCTGCGCCCGCCCGCTCCAGCCCGATGGTGATTGCGCTCAATCACATCCAGCGCCAGACGATTCTGATGGGGCTGATGACAGGCGGGGAAGCAGGGGCACAGCGTGGGCTGGCACTCGCCCGCATGCTGGCACACCTCTCCTACCTCTCAGAGGACGCGCTCTGGTGCAAGTTCGGGCGCGAAACCTATCCCGAACCCGACTTCTGGGGCGTCACTTTCCAGATGGAGAGCTATCTCGAATACAAAGCCAAGACCTTCGTGAATCGTTTCGATCCCTACTGCTACCTCTACATCACGCGGGCGATGGACACCTACGATTTAGCCACCACCTATGGCGAGGGCAATCTCGAGTGTGCCCTCAATCGCGTGGAGGCGGAGATGCTCTTTATCAGCTTCACCTCCGACTGGCTCTTCCCGCCAAGCGGTCAGCAAGAAGCGGTGCAGACCTTGCAAGCGTTGGGTAAACGCGCCCAGCATGTGGTTATCGACAGCCCGTGGGGACACGATTCGTTCCTGGTGGAGCGGGTCAAACCCCAGCTAAAGCCCGTTCTAAAGGCGTTTCTGGAGGGCGCAGACACATCTCAAACACCGCCTCAAACTGTTGAGCCACTCGCGCTTTGACCTCCTCCATCGGCACGGGTGCGCCCAGCAGGCGACGGATGGAGGTCACGCCTCTATCGGTGATTCCGCAGGGCACAATCAGCCCGAACAGGCTCAGGTCGTTGTTCACATTCAGTGCGAAACCGTGCATGCTGACCCAGCGCACGACCTTGATGCCTATCGCGGCGATTTTCTCGTTGCCCACCCAGACGCCCGTGTAGCCCGGCGCACGCCCCGCCTCGATGCCGTATTCTCTTAGCACGCGGATGAGCACCTCTTCCAATTGGCGCAAGAAGCGGTGCAGGTCGCGCCCGTGCGACTGGAGGTCAAAAATCGGGTAGCCCACCAACTGACCGGGCATGTGGCAGGTCACATCGCCACCACGGTCGGTTGGGCAGACCTCCACCCCACGCTGAGCATAGAACTCGGGCGCGAACAGCAGATGCTCTGCCTGAAAGCCTTTGCCCAGCGTGATAACGGGCGGATGCTCCAACAATAGCAGGGTGTCGGGTATCTCGCCGCGAAGTCGCGCTCCATGCAGATGGCGCTGCAGGGCATACGCCTGCTGATACCCCACCACGCCCAAATCCAGCACCCAGCCGTGAACAGGCATGCCACTTCTATTTTACCGATTTGGCGTGAGAGCCACGCGCAGGGTAAAGTATGGAGGATGAAGCCCCCTATCTCTTGGCTACCCGTTCGGCACATTCATGCGATTGTCGAGGGGCGAATGTCGCTCTTCGAGTGGCTGGAGCGCGTGCCTGAGTTCGGCGTTGGCGCGGTGGAACTTTATCACGGCTTCCTGAGCGAGGAGAACCTACCGCGCGTGAAGCGGTCCCTGCAGGTGCTGGGGCTAAAAGTGAGCCAAATTACTTGCGCCCCCGACTTTACTCACCCCGACCCTGCCATTCGCAAGCGTGAGATGGAGGCGATGCGCCAGCGCGTGGAGTGGGCGGCGACATTAGGCGCGGACGCCGTGCGCGTCACCGCAGGCATGCAACACGAGGGGCTGAGCGAGGAAGACGGCATCCGCTACGCCGTGGAGTGCATGGTGCAACTGGCGGACGAATCGATCCTGATGGGCGTCTACCCCTGCTACGAGAACCACTACAAAGACCGTCGCTGGACGCGCGAGGATTTCTCCTTCCTGCCCGAGCGGTTCCTGCGCATCTTTGAGCAGATTGAGCCGACACCCGTGCGCATCAACTTCGACTTCGCCAACCCGCTGATGGTGGGCGCAGACCCTGTGGCGTTGCTCCAGCGTGTGGTGCATAAGGTGCACCATGTGCATGCGGGCGACCGCCTGCCAGGCGAGTATCAGCACTGCGTGTTGGGCGAGGGTGGTGTGCCGTTTTATCCGCTCCTGCAGATTCTGCGTGAGCATGGCTACATAGGCTATCTGAGCATTGAGGACGGTCAGGCGGAGGGTGATGTGGGCTTTCGTCGCTCGTTGGCGTTTCTGCAGACGGCGATTAATGCCGTGTATGGCTCGTAGTGGGCAGTTCGGCTTTCGCTTCACCGTTGGGCGGCAGGTTCTGGAATAGGCGGTCATAGGCATTCAGCAGGACCTGCTCACTGCGCTCCCAGCTAAGGCACTCCAGAAAGCGGCGACGCCCGAACTCGCTCATCTGTTTGCGTCGCTCCGCGTCCATCAACAGCTCCAGAATGGTGTCGCCAAACGCGGTGGGGCTATCGTCGGGCGGCGAGATGAGCGCGTCCTGTGCCGACCACTTGTTCTCGATACTGCGCGTCGCCACGATGGGCAGTCCGACCGACATAAATTCGATAATCTTGTTCATTGTGGAGCGGGCGGTGTAGCTGTTGTCGGGGTCGCTTGCCACGCCCACATCGGCGGTGCTCAGATAGCGCACCAGCCGCTCCCGGTCGCGAATGAAGCCCGTGAACTCCACTTGCTCGGCGATGCCCAGCTCTTGGGCAAGCTGTTTCACCTCTTCCAGGCAGTCGCCCGAGCCTATCGCCACGAAGTGCACATCGGTGAAACCGCGCTTGCACAGGATATGGTGCGCCGCTTTGACGAAGATGTCTGTGCCGTCCTGCGGACCCATCACGCCCAGATAGCACACGAGGAACCGCTTGCCCCGCTTGAGCGTGGGGTCTGGCTCCATCGGATAGAACTCGGAGGCGCGCGGACCACTACGCACAATCACGATTTTATCGGGGCGCGCCCGCCCGCGCTGGAGCGCGTTCTGCCGATACGACTCGTTCATCTCGATAATCATATCGGCAAAGCGGTAGGAGAGCCGCTCGAACCACACCTGCAGGTGATAGAATAGTCCGCGCTTCTTGAAACGCACCTCGTACAGCTCCGGGCACAGGTCGCGATGCTCATACACAAACTTCTTGCCGCGCAGTTTGTAATACAGCCCGATAGACCAGAAGATGTCGAGCGGGTTGCCCGCGTGGAACACATCGAAGCCCTGCTCGCGCTCCACGCGCCGGCTCAGGCGGAAGGTGTGCCAGAGGCAGTAGAGCGCCTCACGCACGAAGTTGCCGATGCTGTGGGTGGGGGGCAACATCGGGTAGCGATAGAGGTGGATGCCCTCCAGTTCGCAATATTCGGGTTCGTCGGGCGGGCGTGGCGAGATGACCGATACATGGTAGCCTGCGCGACGCAGGGAAGTGGCGACCTGCCACATCCGCCTGTCATGCGGCACCGGCAGGTTCTCCAGCACCAGCAGCACGCGCCTCGTTGCGCTCATCCCTTGCTGATTCGTCTCAGCACAGCTCTGCTCATTCAGCATACCAGTTCACTCTGTAGTGGCATAGTGTCTTCAGACTTGTCCGACCTGCCCGACCTGTCCGACTTGTCCGACCTATCTGACCCATCAGACATATCGTTGGGCAGTAGTCCCATTCGCTGGCACACCTGTTGCACATGCGCTTCGATAGAGAACTGTTGAGCGGTGGCTCTGGCTCCCTCGCTGAGGCGATCGAAGTGCACCAGAGCACGCTCGACGAGGTCTGCCAACTGCTCAGGGTCGCGCTCGGACAACAGATAGCCATTTCGGTCGTTCTGCACGACGCTGGGCAATCCGCCCACCGCGGTGACGACGGCGGGCAAGCCGCACGCCATCGCCTCCAGCAGCGCGTTCGGCAAGCCTTCCCACAGCGAGGTCAGCACAAACACATCCGCACTTTGATAATACGGCAAAATCGCCTCGCGCGGCAACAAACCCGTCATCTGCACAGCATCCTCCACCCCGTGCTCGGCAATCCAGCCACGCACTTGGCTCTCGACGGGGTTATAGTCCTGCGAGCCGCCCACCAATATCAAGCGAGCGTCAGGATGACGCTCACGGAACCGCGCGAAGCCCGCAATCAGTAGCTCCAGTCCCTTCGAGGCGTCCAGCCTGCCCACGAACAGCACGGTGGGTGGGTGCGCCTCGCGCATCGCGGGCGGGCAATAGAGATCGGTCTCCACGCCCAACGGGATATAGTGGAACCGCTCGCACAGGGCAGGGAACTTGCCCGTATAGAAGTCGTAATCTGCAGGGCTGATGACAATGACGCCCTGCGCATGCTGAATCGCTCGTGCCTCCGTGCGGTAGAACCACTGGCGGAACCATCGCCATCGGAACAGCGGGTGGCTCGTCCAGCGTTCCACAAACGCCGACTGCCCATGCGTGTTGAAGTAGAGAGGCGCGGGCGTGTTCAGGAACGGCAGGGCATGCTCTGCCCGCTGAATGTAGAGCGGGGCGTTGAGCACGAGAATCTCGTCGCGGAAACGGCGCAGGGCGCGCACGAAGCGGTAATTGAGCGGGATGCGTGAGCGACGCTGGCGCGCCTCATCCACGAACAGAATAGGCAAGAACGGTCGCTCCACCGTGCCCAATTGGAGCGTGCCCCATCGCCCTATCGGCTGGCTCGGGTCGGTGGTCAGTCCCACCACATAGACCTCTACAGGCGCGTAGCGCGCAAAATTCTTTGCGTATTCCAGCACACCCCCCATCGGATAGCCCCGAAAATCACCGCTGTAAATCAGCACCAAACGGCTCATCGGCTCACCTCCTTCTCGGATGGCTCTGGATAGCCCGCTGTGCTGGTCACGGTAGCAGATTCAGGGTGGAGCAGGCGGTCGTAGAACTCAATCAACTTGACCTTGCTGTGTTCCCAGCTGAGGCACTCCAAGAAGCGTTTGCGCCCAAACTCACCCATCTGAGCACGGCGCTCCGGGTCGTTCAATAGGTCGATAATCGCCTGCGCGAAGGCTTTCTCGTCGTTATTAGGCACATAGACCGCCGCGTCCTGCGCCGAGAATCGCGACTCTTTCAAATCGAAGGAGACAATCGGCAGTCCGACCGCCATATACTCAATCACCTTGTTCATCGTGGACACATCGTTCAGCGGGTTGAACGGGTCGGGCGCGAGAGCGATATCTGCCGTTGAGAAGTAGCGCAGGAGTTCCTCATCGGGGATGCGTCCTGTGAACTCCACGAACTCGTTCAGGTGCAGTTCGTGGCACATCTGCACCAGGTCGGGGTACATATCGCCCCCGCCAATCAGTGCGAAGTGGGTGTCGGTGTGCCCGAAGGTGTAGACCAGGTGGTGGATGGCACGCAGGAGGTAGTCCACGCCGTCCTGGGCGCCCATCACGCCGAGATAGACGCCCAAATAGCGTTTCCCGCGCTTTAGGGTGGGGTCGGGAAGGGTGCGTTTGAAACGGCTCGCCATCGGTCCGCTGCGCACGACACCGATGCGCTCGGGCGGGATGCCCCCACGCTCCATCGCGACGCGCCGATACGACTCGTTGGGGGCAATCACGCCATCCGCGGTGCGATAGGTCTGCTTCTCCAGCCAGAGCAATCCCCGATAGAGCAATCCCCGCCTGCCGAAACGCGACTCGTACAGCTCGGGGCACAAATCGTGCTGGTCATACACGAACTTGACCCCTTTGCGTTTGTACCAGCGGGCAATTGTCCAGAAGGTGTCGGGCGGGTTGCAGGTGTGAATCACATCGATGCCCTGCTCACGGGCAACGCGCCGCGTGAGCCGCCATGTGTGCAACCAACAGTAGATGAACTCATAAAAGAAGCTGAAGATACTGCGTGTGGGCGGGGGCATCGGATAGCGGTAGAGATGCACGCCCTGAAGCACCATATACTCTGGCTCGTCGGGCGGGCGCGGCGAGATGACCGACACCTTATAGCCTGCCTCCGTGAGCGCAAGCGACTCCTGCCACACACGCCTGTCCATCGGCACCGGCAGGTTCTCCACCAGAATCAAGATGCTCCCTTTACATTCACCAGTACAGTCCGACATACTCACCTCGCAATTTAGAGGGGTCGAGGGCGCGTGCCAGATCGAGCACTACATGGTCGTGCCGTATCTGCTGTTGCACTCTTTCGCGCAGTGCCCGGTCTAAATGCCCCACGATGACCACCTCCGAATGTGCCAATACCTGTTCGATGTCCTCGCACAGAATCTCGCGAATATGCGGGATTTCGCGCTCGATATAGGCTTTGTTCGACCCGTGCAGGGCAGCATACGACACATTCGAGTCATAGATAAGCAAATTATACCCCTTGCCGATGAGCCGTTCTGCCAGCTCCACCAGCGGGCTTTCGCGCAGGTCATCTGTGCCGGGTTTAAACGACAGTCCGAACAACCCGACGCGCCGTCGTCCCAGTCGCTGGGTCAGCTTGACCACGCGCTCAATCTGCAGGCGATTGCTCGGCAGAACATGCTCCAGCATGGGCAGTTGCAGGTCGCGCAGGCGGGCACGATAGGTCAGTGCACGCAGGTCTTTGGGCAGGCAGGAGCCGCCGAAGGCGAAGCCCGGCGTCAGATAGCGCGCTGAGATATTGAGCTTCGTATCGGCACAGAAGATGCGCATCACCTCATGGCTGTCGATGCCCTCCGCCTTGCAGAGCATGCCCAGCTCGTTCGCGAAGGTGATTTTGACCGCGTGGAAGGCATTACAGGCATATTTAATCATCTCTGCGGTGCGAATGGCGGTGATGAACAGTTGCGCCTCCACGCCGGAGTAGAGTTGCGCCACCGTCTCGGCATCCTCGCGCTTGAGCGAGCCGATGATGGTGAAGGGCGGATCATAGAAATCGCGGATGGCGACCCCCTCGCGCAGGAACTCTGGGTTCACGCACAGTCCGAATCCCTCGTTCACCTGCTTGCCTGAACGCGCCTCCAAAATGGGCAGTACCACCGCTTCCGCCGTGCCGGGCAGTACCGTACTGCGAATGACCACGAGGTGATAGTCCGATTTGGTACGCAGTGCATCACCGATTTCGCCCGCCACGCGCTCCAGGAAGTCGGTGCGCAGGTCGCCGTTCTCCTTGCTGGGCGTGCCAACGCAAATCAGCGAGAGGTCCGTCTGATGAACGGCTTCCTCCGCGCAGTCGGTGACCTGCAGACGCCCTGTGCGCACCGCCTCCTGCAGAAGCGGCTCAAGGTTTTCCTCTACAATAGGCGCACGCCCCTGCCGAATCAAATTCAGCTTGTGCGGGTCGACATCGACGCCGATCACCGTATGCCCCTCTTTGGCGAAGCATGCCGCCGACACTGCGCCCACATAACCCAGTCCAAATACGCTCACTCTCATCAGCTATGCCCCTTTCTGCTTTATTCCATAGATATACCCTGTTCCTACGCCTGCGTGGATGAATTCCTCATCCCCTAATCTTCCTCCAAAAGCTCTTTCAGATTAACGCTAAAGCCGGCGAGCGCAACGGAACTGAATTCCTCGCCTGCTCCCACCTCCGAGATGACTTTGTAGCCTTCAGGTGTGAGCTGTAGTTCCTGAATGGTCAAGGTTTCACTGTCGACCAGCCAGTACCAAGGGACGCCCGCCTCTTGATAGGCATGGAGTTTATCCACGGTGTCGCGCTTGCGCGTGCTGGGCGAGATTACTTCCACCACGAGGTCGGGCACGCCCCTAATCTTGCCCTCTGGGGTGTAGAGCGCCTCTTCACGCTCACGCTGTACGAACACAAGATCAGGAATGTAGCCTACGCCTGTTGGCAAAGCAACATCGATCTCCATATCAACAAACCCCATGCCCGTCCTACGCATCCAGCTGTCCAATTGACCGAACAATTTCCCGACGATGCGTTGATGTCGGCGTGTTGGCGAAGCCATTTGAATAAGCCTCCCATTTTCGAACTCATAGCGCGGCTCCAGCTCCATCGTGAGCCACTCTTCCAGCGTCCATTCGCGCTTCTCAGCCGTACTACTAGTGCGTGCCATCGGTCTCGCCCTCCCCCAGCAACCGCTGAAGATTGAGTTCAAAGCCCGGCAGAGCCGCGGGGCGGAACACCTCGCCCGCTTCTGCCACCGTGCGCAGAAGATAGCCTTCAGGCGTCAGCTGAAACTCCTGCACCATCAGCGTCTCACCGTCGATGAGCCAGTACCATGGCACACCCGCCTCCTGATAGGCACGCAGTTTGCGCACGGCGTCGCGAATATGCCCGCCCGGCGAGATTACTTCCACCACCAGATCGGGCACACCTATCACCTTGCCCTGGGGGGCAAGCACTTGCGCCTCGCGCTCGCGTCGCACGAAGGTTATATCGGGGATATAGCCCCTGCGCGGGGATAGCACCACATCCACGCCCATCGCCACCGTGCCCAGCCCGTTCGCACGGCAAAATTGGCGCATTTCGTAAAAAGTCAATCCAACGATGTCCTGATGCCGTAATGTTGGGGCAGCCATCGGCACAAGTCTCCCATCCTCAAACTCATAACGTGGCTCCAGCTCCGTGTTGAGCCACTCCTCCAGCGTCCACTCCCGCTTCTCGATTGCCTCGCTCAGCGCCATAGGGATTCACCCCTCTCTATTATAGCCGATTCAGGGCGATGTTTCGATAGAGAGGCAGGTACAATACAAATCGCCATGATAGACTATCGGCTGATTCGCAACGAGCCAGAGCGGGTGAGGCAGGCGTTGCGCTCGCGAGGCTATGAGCCGACGATGGTGGACGAATGGCTGGCGGTCGACGCCCGCTGGCGCGAGCTGACCACGCAGGTGGAGACGCTCACCGCCGAGCAGAACCGCGTCTCCAAAGAGATCCCGCAACTCAAAAAGGCGGGACAGGATGTGAGCGCGTTGATTGCCCAGATGCGTGCGCTGGGCGAGCAAATCAAGCAGCTGGAGGGGGAGCGACGCGAACTGGAGGCTCAGCGCGAACAGATGTTGCTGATGTTCCCCAATATTCCCCACGAAACCACGCCGATTGGTGCCGATGCCAGTGAAAATGTGGAGGTACGGCGCGGCGGCATGCCCCATCCCTTCGAGTTCGAACCGCACCCACACTGGGAAATCGCGGAACGGCTGGGATTGATCGATTTTGAGCGGGGCGCGAAAATCAGCGGGAGCGGATTCCATGTCTACACAGGGCTGGGCGCACGACTCGAACGCGCCCTGATTAACTTCATGCTTGACCTGCACACGCGCGAGCATGGCTATACAGAGGTCTTTCCGCCCTTTCTGGTGCGCCCCGAGGTGATGCAAGGCACGGGACAGTTGCCCAAGTTCGCGGAGGAGATGTACCGCTGTGCCGATGACCCGCTTTATCTCATCCCGACGGCAGAAGTGCCCCTCACCAATCTCTATCGCGAGGAGATTCTGAGCGTGGAGCAGTTGCCGATTAATCTGGTCGCCTACTCGCCCTGTTTTCGACGCGAGGCGGGCGCAGCGGGGCGCCTCACGCGCGGACTCCTGCGCGTGCACCAGTTCAACAAGGTGGAGCTGGTGAAGTTCACCACGCCCGAAACCTCCTATGAGGAGCATGAACGGCTCCTGCGCGACGCCGAGACGGTTCTGCAACGGCTGGAACTGCCCTATCGCATCATGCTCCTTTGCACGGGCGATTTGGGCTTCGCCGCTGCCAAGTGCTACGACTTGGAGGTCTGGTCGCCGGGCGTCCAGCAGTGGCTGGAGGTCTCTTCCTGTAGTAATTTTGAGGAGTTTCAGGCGCGTCGGGCGAATATCCGCTTCCGTCGCGAGCCGACCGCCAAGCCCGAATATGTGCACACGCTGAACGCCTCTGGGGTGGCGACCGCCCGCCTGATGGCAGCAATTCTGGAGAACTACCAGCAGGCGGACGGCAGTGTGCTCATCCCGCACGCCCTGCGCCCCTATATGGACGGCATCGAGCGAATAACCCCATAATCACGCGGTTTTTCCCCAAAATCTCCTATTTTTGCGGGGTAACCCTGTCCGCTTTTGGGCGGAGTTTGAGTCAATAATAGGTGGGACACCTCGTAGGGCGTCCCCTCACACTATGACGAGGAGGTTAATTGAACATGAACGGAGCTTCTATCCGAAATGGGCGCATCATGGCTATGTTGTTGTTGGCAACCAGTGCACTCGCCATTGCCAGTGCTCAGCTGTCGCTGGTGCATCGCCGCAGCTTTAACCTTGTGCCCCTATTCCCCTCCACCCTGGCGGCAGGTGATGTGGCGTTTGATGGCACCAATGTCTATGTTAGTGCTTGGAACAGCGCCGCAGGCACTCAGACCGTTTCCCTGGTGCGTCTGGGCAGTCTCAACAGCATGCTGAGCACATCCAGTGGAGACTGGACGAGCTTCGATTGGCGCATCGACCTGACCCAGGCAGGCGGTTCACGCGACACACGCCTTATTCATCATGGCGGCGCCCTCTATTGGGGTGCAGGGCTGGGCGACGGTACGGCAGCGAATACAGGCATCCGCAAATACGACCTGGACGGCAATCTGGTCAGTAGCTGGGCAGGAGATGGTTTACTTAGCTTGACGGAAGCGGGCGTCTCCCGATATGATACGATCGATATTGACCCGAGCTTTGGCAGTCCCAAGTTGGCGGTAGGTGTTTTTGGCTCTACCATCGTACGGCGCTTCGATTTGGGCACAGGGCTAAATGCCGGCAACACGAACGCGGTGGGCGGCGCCACTTCCACCCGCGACTACGCTTTTGCACCGAACGGCGATCTCTACATTCGAACCCAGGGTAAGGTCTCTAAGGCAACGCGCATCGACGATACGAACTTCAACGCCCCGGTGGACCTTGCTACATGGTCAGAAGGCACGTTGGCGCAAGCCTTTGTTGCCTATATCCCCATCTCCACCGAGTTCTACACTGGTTTTCCCGATCTGGTGCTTTACAATCAGCGCGTGTCGGGGCAGAATAAAGTGTTTATTATTCGCGCTGACGGTGGCGTATTCGGCGAGCTGAATGGGTTGGAGGATACGGGTGAGACTGATTTCACGGAGGTCGCCTTCGATAACACCCTGCTGAACGCCAGCTGGGGCAAAACCGCCGATGGACGCATGTTTATCTTTGTAGTTAAGGGTGGTACAGGCGCGGCAGCATTTGGCGACCGTCTCGATATCTACGAGGTGGTGCCGGAGCCGGCGAGCGTGTTGGCGCTGGGTGTGGGGCTGGTGGGGCTACTGCGCCTGCGTCGCCGCGCGCGATAGGGAACTGGTCGGGGCGCCCGGATTCGAACCGGGGACCTCCTGCACCCAAAGCAGGCGCGCTAACCATACTGCGCTACGCCCCGCCCGTTGAGGCTGTTCTAAACTTCGAAACACCCTCACCCCCGACCCCCTCTCCCACAGGGAGAGGGGGGATAGTCTTCACCCCCAACCCCTCTCCTACAGGGAGCGAGGGGATAGCCCTCACCCCCACCCCTCTCCCACAGGGAGAGGGGATAACCCTCACCCCCACCCCTCTCCCACAGGGAGAGGGGAGTAGGTAGGCGTGTTGCATCCCATCAAACTTCCTCCCTCTCCTCGTGGGAGAGGGAGGGCAGGGGAGGGTGAGGGCTATTGCCCTATCCTTGTGTGCCCTGCGGAAAATCAGCCCTCCATCTGCCTTTCATTATACCCTATGCAAGGGCAACAGCAGTCTACCTTTGCACTCGCATCGACTCTCTAAAGGGGCAAGTTGGCGCCCGCCCACTCTGCCAGCGGCGGAATGAGTTCTTCGATCCGCGCCTCCTGCTCTTCAGGGGGCAGTTGCAGATAGGACTCGATGCGCTTCTCCCATTCATCCAGCTCGAGGGGATTGACAAAGGGCTGAACCCTCTCCAGCAGGAGGCGGTGGGCGCCCCGTTTCTGCATCACTTCGAGCGCGTCGAGCATCTGGCGGTGGCTACTCCCTTCCCAGATGGGCAGTATCATCGCCTCACGCAGGAGGCGCTCCACAGGGAACTCGGCGAGCACGCCCAGCCCGCCATGCACCTCCATGCACCATTTTGCGCCCTGCACCGCCTGTTCCGCCGTCCAATATTTTGCCAGATGGGTCATCAGCCGAAAGAGGTGATAGCGCGGGCTGTAGGGTGGCGTCTGTGCCCACACCTCCGCGAGCAGATTCACGGACGCCCACGCGAGCGTGAAGGCATCTTCCAACCGACGGCGCCACGCCTCCACTTGACGGCGTATCAGCGGCTGTTCAATTAGGGGCTTGCCAAACGCGATACGGTGGCATGCGAAACTTTCCGCCTCATCGATGGCGCGTTGTAGAAGGGCGACACTGCCGATGCTGTTGGCAACCCGCGAGATGTTCAGCACCTCCAAGATGAGATAGACGCCCATTTCGGGGTTGCCGATGGGGTACGCCTCGCTGTCGGTGAACTCCACCTCGCCGGTGGGCACGGAGCGCGTGCCGATTTTGTCTTTGATTCGGCGTGTGAGGTAGTTCAGCGTGCCATCTTCGCGCCAGCGCGGTACCAGAAAGAGCGCGAGTCCCCGTATGCCGTCGGGTGCGCCTTGCGGACGCGCCGCGACGACCGCCAGTTCCGCGCCCAGATTACTGCAGAAATATTTCTCGCCGCGCAGCCGATAGCGGTCGCCATCGGGCAGGGCGAGCGTCCGCACATTCGCGCCCAAATCGGAGCCGCCGCCTATCTCGGTCATCCAAGTCGCGCCCTGCCAGACCGTCTCGTCGCGCTTCAGCAGAGGGGGCAGATAACGCTCTTTGAGCAGGGCGTCGCCATACTTGGCGAGGGGCACGGCGGTGGACAGGCTCACCGTGTGCGGGCAATATAAGCCGGGGTCATAATACGCGGTGAGATAGCCCAACGCGAAGCTGGCGTGCCAATCGCCCTCTTCGAGGGGACGCCACACGATGCCGTGCCGATAGCCTTGCAACAGCATCTCGCGATAGCCCGCAGGCATCACAATCTCATCGATGCGCTCGCCCTGCCGATTATACATTCGCAACCAAGGCGTGCCTGCGCGGTCGACCGTTTCGGACAGGGCACGCCCCGTGGTCTCCCACCACGCCTGGTACTCCTGCATGGTTTCCTCGCAGGGCAACTCATCCAGTTGGGTCCTCAAGAAGGCTATCGGACCGTTCATTGCGCTTACCTCCTTATGGCTTTGAGTTTCGTGCTACCTGCACAAACGCCTCGAACAGGGCGCGGGTGGCGGGCGCGTCGGGGTCGCGCTCCGGGTGCCACTGCACGCCGATAAAGAAGGGCAGATGGGGGTCTTCCACGCCTTCGATGATGCCGTCAGGCGCATGCGCCACCACGCACAACCCCCTACCGACTTCGCGTATCGCCTGATGGTGCGCGCTTACAATCTCGAATTGCTCCTGCCCGATGAGCGCAAAGAGGCGCGAATCGCGCTCCAGCCGTACGAAGTGGCGCGGAGGTGGTTCCTCGTCCGACTCGCATCGGTGTTTGAGCGTCACGAAGGGCAGGTCGGGCAGGTGCTGATGGAGCGAGCCGCCCCGCCACACATTCAGCAGTTGCGCCCCGTAGCAGATGCCCAAGATGGGCTTGCGTCGCGCTTCGAACGCGCTTAGGAGCGCCCATTCGGTCTCGAATCGGGGACGCGCCACGATGCGCACCGTCGGATGCGGTGGCTCCCCGAACACCTGCGGGTCAATGTCGGCGCCGCCTGGGATAAGCAGTCCATCCAGTGAATCCGCCAGCATGTCGGCATCCGCTTCCGTGGGGATGAGCACGGGGATCCCGCCCGCGCGACTGACTGCCCGCGCATAGGCGTCCTCCATTTGCAGCTCGCCAAACCCGTTCTGCTCGGCGCGCCAGTTGCAGGTGATGCCAATCAGCGGTTTGCGTGGTCGCATCTGCACTCTCCTCGCCTATGATACCCCGACCGCCACGGTCTCTTGCTTGCCGTTAACTCATAGAGTATTCTCCCTCAGGGCAATTGATGGAACCTTTTCTGTGGTCGTTCGTTCTCCTCATTACCAACCTGACTGAAGGGAGGCTCAAATGATGAGACGGGTGCTGAGTATTGTCTTGGGTGCGCTCGCGCTGGGTGTCCTCAGCGCTGGAGCGCAGATATGGACCTTTAACACACCGCTGAGCGCGGATCAGGAGGTGCCGCCGACCAGCAGCCCGGCGACGGGATTGGCGACGGGAACCTACAACCAGGCGACCAATGTGCTGGAGATTACGGTCAACGCCTCAGGCTTCGAAAGTGATCTGCTCTTCGGGCACATCCACAGGGGCGCCGCGGGCACCACGGGACCCGTCGTTTTCCCTCTCACCAACACCAGCGGCAACCCCCGTGTGTGGACCTCTTTCAACACCTTCACTCTGACCGAAGCTCAGGAGGCGGACTTCCTGGGCGGGCTGTACTATGTGAACCTGCACACGCAACAGTTTGCGAGCGGCGCTATCCGCGGTCAGATCTACCCTGTGCCCGAGCCGGCGTCGCTGATTGCGCTGAGTGCAGGGCTGTTGGCATGCCTGCGCCGTCGCAAACGCTAAAAATCGACGGGACGTAGGTAATACTCGCCGATGGCGGTGGTGGACAGCATCGCGGTGGTGGGCAGATGACGCTTCCAGTGCGTGCTGTCCACCTTGTTTTTGACCAACATCACTTCCTCACGGGGGAAGCCCATCTGCACCAGTCGCTCCGGCGAGTAGCCCTGCGTCAGAAAGTAGAGGATGCGGTCTGCCTTATGATAGGAGATGCCGAAATCGCCCTCGTCGGTCTGCCCGACGATCAGATCGGCGGACGCCGGTTTCTCCACGATGACCTCGGGCACGCCCATATAGCGCGCCAGTTGCCATACCTGCGTCTTGAACAGGTCGCCTAAGGGATTGACCGGGGGCGAGTCGTCGGCGTGCCAGGTGAAGTAGCCAAAGAGTCGCTCGCTCTTGTTGCCCGTGCCAATCGGCAGCGCGTTCAATTTGGCAGATTGATCGAACAGCACAATCATGCGCATGCGGGCGCAGATGTTGCCGATGCGCGTGGGCGTCGCGTCGGGTTCATACCGCTCGATGTAGGGGTCGACCATCGGGGTAATCTCGATAATGCGTGAATGGATGCCCAGCATCTGCACCACCAGTTGCCCATGCTCGATGCTTTGCGGGCTGCTGATTTTGTAGGGCATCAGGAACGCCCAGACATTTTCGGGTCCGAACGCGCGGGCACACAGAAATGCTACCAACGACGAGTCGACCCCGCCCGACAGCCCCAACAGCACCCGTTCAAATCCGCGCCGGCGGCGCACCTCGTCCCGCAGGAACTCAATCAGCCACTCCGCCACCAGTGGCGCATTGATGCGCAGGGGGTCCTCCGCGCTCGGATCGAACGCCGGCGCGTATAGCACAGGAAAAACGGGCTGTGCCCGATTTTTCGCTTCCGCCATCCCCAAAAGTGTACCATGAAATGGTTCATCAGGTAGAATCGAGCCGTGCGAAACAACGAGGTAGCACGGCTGTTGTATGAACTGGCGGACTTAACGGATTATGTGGGCGATAGCCCATTCAAATCACGCGCTTATCGTCAGGCGGCACGCTTGCTGGAGACGATGCAGACGCCTATCGAGTCGATTGCCGAGGGGGGCACGCAAGCCTTAGAGGCGATTCCGGGCATCGGCGAGGCGATTGCCGAAAAGATTTTGGCATACTTGGACACCGGGGTCATTCCCAAACATCAAGAGTTGCTGGCGCAGGTTCCGCCCGGCATTCTGGAGGTGATGGCGGTGCCGGGCATCGGGGCGAAAACCGCTCGCCTGCTGGCGGAACAGCTCGGCGTGCACGATTTGGAGAGTCTGCAACGCGCGTTGGACAGTCCGAAAGTGTTGCAGGTGCCCGGCTTTGGCGAGCAGAAACGCCAGCGACTGCTCCACCTGCTCGATCTGGTCAAGAAGTCGCGTGCGCGTCGCCCGCTGGGGTCGGTGCTCTGGCTGGCGCGTGAGCGACTGGAATGGCTACGCCATGCGCCCGGCGTGCAGAATGTCCTGCTGGGCGGCTCGGTGCGCCGCATGCAGGAAACGGTCGGCGATTTGGACTACTTGGTGGCGACCGAGCAGGGCGAGGCGGTGATTTCCGCGTTTGTGCGCATGCCGGGCGTCGCAGAGGTCTATTCACGCGGCGAGAACCGCGCCCAGGTGTTCCTCAGCGACGGCTTCCAAATCGACCTCAAGATTGTACCGCCCCCCAGCTGGGGCGCAGGCATGCTCTACATCACAGGCTCCAAACTGCACTCCATCCGCCTGCGCGAGCGCGCCATCGAGCGCGGGCTAAAGCTGAACGAGTACGGCGTCTGGCGCGGTATCGAGCGGGTCGCCAGCCTGACCGAGGAGGAGGTCTACGCAGTGCTGGGGCTGGCATGGATACCACCCACTTTGCGCGAAGATAACGGCGAAATCGAAGCGGCTGAGCAAGGCACTTTGCCCGCGCTGATTCAGATGCACCAAGTGCGCGGCGACCTGCAAGCCCACTCCCCATGGTCGGATGGGCGTAGCACGACCGAACAACTGATGCAGGTCGCGCAAGCGCTTGGCTATGAGTACCTCGCCCTAACCGACCATGTGGAGATGCTGATGTGGCACGGCGAGCCACGCGAGGTGTTCCGCCGGCGTCAGCGTGAGATTGAGCAACTGAACGAGCGGTTCGGCGGCAAGCCATATTTGCTGAATGGGCTGGAGGTGAACATCGAGGCGGATGGCAGGCTCGATGCACCCGAAGAGCTACTGCGCAGTGCCGAAATCGTGGTGGCAGGCGTTCATCACACGCATGGTCAGCCCGCTGAGACGATGACCCGCCGCCTGCTGAGCGTGTTGGAACATCCCGCGGTGCATATTCTGGCGCATCCGACAGGAAGGCGGTTCGGCAAGCGCGAACCTAATCAGGCAGATTGGGAGCGCATCTTTACACGCGCAGCCCAGCTGGGGAAGGGCATCGAGGTGAACGGCTATTACACACGGATGGACCCGCCCACGCCACTGGTGCGCCTGCTGAACGAGAGTGGCGCGCCCGTCGCCCTGGGCACGGATGCACACACCGCCAACGACCTGCGCTTCATGGAGCTGGCGGTCGGGCTGGCACAGCGCGGCTGGCTCACGCCCGAACGCATCCTGAACACGCGCCCCCTCACTGAACTGCGCAGATGGCTCCAAACTGTGCGGGAGGTCCGAGCATGATTGTTCGCGCATTTGTGGACAGGATCGAGACACTGGAAAGTGGCGAGCGCGTCGCCGTGCTGGTCGTGCGCTGGCAGGCGGGCGACTACTTCACATGGGTCGTGCCCACCGAATGGCTTCCACCTGAAACAAAGGAAAGCGACTGGCTCCAGGTCTCCTTCGAACCCGACACCGAAACCCGCGAACGCACCCATCAGCAGGTCGAACAAGTGCTCAAAGAGTTGCAATCGGGAGATGGGGTATAATGGGAGCCGTTAGTACCCTTCTGACTCCCTCGGGGGTCCCAAAAATCTGGTCCATAGGAGGGCAAACGGAGGAAGATGGTTAAACCAAGAATGTACGAGGCAATGATTATCCTGCCCGGCAACACTGAGCAGGAAGCGGTGGATGCTTCGATCGATCGGTTTCGCACCCTGCTCGAAAATCAGGGTGCGACCGTTCACGACGCGCGTGTGTGGGACAAACGCAAGTTTGCCTACGAAATCAAGCATGCGAGCGAGGGCATCTACTTGCTGTTCCGTTTCGAGGGCATGCCCGCAGCTGCGGAGGAACTGCGGCGCGTGCTGGGCATCACCGAAAGCATCCTGCGATTCCGTATCTTCCGTCTGGAACCGGAGGAAGTGGCTGCACTCGCACGCATATAGGGGGTACAAGATGAACTACAATCGCATCATTCTCATCGGTCGCCTGACGCGCGACCCGGAACTGCGCACCACCCCGGAGGGGGTTGAACTGGTGCGCTGCACAGTGGCGGTCAATCGTCGCACAGCTGGCGAGGATGTCGCGGACTTTTTCGACTTTGTGGCGTTCCGCCAGCAAGCCGACTTTCTGGCAAACTATGCGACCAAAGGGCGACTGGTGCTGGTGGAGGGACGCCTGCAGAGCCGCTCTTATACCGATAGAGAAGGGGTCAGGCGCAAGGCATACGAGATTATCGCGCGTGAGGTGCGCTTGCTGGATCGCCCGCGTGAAGCGGAGGCGGAAATGCCCGCGGCTGTAAGTACCAGCGAGGCTGTTGCGCCCGCACCTGTCTCGACGAGCGCTGCCCGCACCCAAACGCGCACCGCACCCACAACCCCTGAACCTGAAGAGGAGTTCAGCATCCCAGATGAGTTCATCGAAGAGAACTTCGACGAGGTGGAGGGCGACCCCTTCGAGCAGATATAAATGGAGGTGAAAAATGGCGATCGAACCGCTGGAACTGGAGAAGAAGGAACTGGACGAGGAGTTGGAAGTTGGCGCGAAACTGCGCCGCGTGCGCCGTAAGCGCAGAACTTGTGCCTTTTGCCTTGAAAAGAAGCCCATCGATTACAAAGATGTCGCGCGACTGCGACGCTACATTTCGGAACGGGGCAAGATTCTGCCCCGACGCCAGACCGGCACCTGTGCCAAGTGCCAGCGTCAGCTGGCGCTGGCAATCAAGCGGGCGCGCGAGCTGGCGCTGTTGCCCTACATCGCTCAGTAAGGAGCAGGGATGACACACCCACTGGACGAGCATGGACAGCTCATAAGTGCCGACCTGCACGGCATGATGGCGCTCACCCTCGACTTCCCCGCGCAATGCGAGCGTGCCATTGCGCTGGCGCAAGCGTGGAGCCTGCCCGCGCTGCCCCGCGAGCCGCGCCTGATTGTGGTCAGTGGCATGGGTGGCTCGGGCATCGGGGGCGACTACTTGCACGCCCTGTTCGCCTTGCAGGGTGACCTGCCCGTGCTGGTCGTGCGGGACTACCATCTGCCCCACTGCGTCGACGCCCACACCTTGCTGTTCGCGGTGAGCTATTCGGGCAACACGGAGGAGACACTCGCCTGCTATGCAGAGGCACGCACGCGGGACGCAATTATCGTCGCGCTCTCCAGCGGGGGCGAACTGCAGGCGCGTGCCCAACAAGACGGCGTCCCCCACCTGCAAGTGCCGGGTGGTCAACCCCCGCGCACCGCGCTCGGCTACCTGTTTCTGCCGATGGTTGTGCTGTGCGAGCGACTGAATCTTCTGCCTGATATGGGGTCGTCATACGCCCGAACCCTACAGCGATTGGTGCAGGCACGCGAGCGATGGGGTATCCACACGCCCTACGAGTCGAACCCTGCCAAGCAGCTCGCGTCTGCCCTCTACGGCAAACTGCCCCTGCTCTACGGCTCCGGTGGCTACCGCGCGATTGTCGCCACGCGCTGGAAAGGGCAGTTCAACGAGAACGCGAAACAGCACGCCTTCGCGAACACCTTTCCCGAGCTGAACCACAACGAGATTCTGGGCTGGGTCGGCGCGAAACGGCAAGCGGGCAACTTTGCCGTCGTGGCTCTGCGCGACCCCGACGAGAGCCGCCAGACACGCACGCGCATCGAGGTCACCCGTAGATTGGTGGGCGACGCTGCCGACTGGCACGAGGTCTGGGCAGAAGGCGAGAGCCTGCTCGAACGCCTGCTCAGCCTCACTTACCTCGGCGATTTCGTCAGCCTCTACCTCGCTTACCTGAACGGCGTCGACCCCTACACCATCGACTACATCGACCTGCTCAAAGCGGAACTGGCAAGGGTGGCAAGAGGCATGTAGCACGGGCGTCCCCTGTAGCACGGGCGTCCCCTGTAGCACGGGCGTCCCGCCCGTGTAGTGCTTGCTTGGGCGAGACGCCCAAGCCACAATTCGTACTTGCTTGGGCGAGACGCCCCAGCCACAATTCGTGCTTGCTTGGGCGAGACGCCCAAGCCACAGTTCGTAGCACGGGCGTCCCGCTCGTGCGAAAGGCGAACGAGTGAATGGAGGAGACGAAAATGGCAGCACCACACCATGTATGCGGAGGGCTATTGCTGTCGGAAACGCACACCGACGCGGTGATGTACACCTATCGCGTGAAACAGGTGTACCAGATTGCACAGACGCGGTTCCAGCATGCGATGCTGGTGGAACTGGCGGGCTACGGCAAAACGCTCTTTCTGGACAACAAAATCCAATCCGCCCTGCTCGATGAGTATATGTTCCACGAGCCGATGGTACAGCCGGGCATGGTGACGCACCCGAACCCCCAGCGCGTGCTGGTCGCAGGTGGCGGCGAAGGAGCCACCCTACGCGAGGTCCTGCGCCACAACACAGTCAAGCATGCCGTGATGGTCGATATCGACGAGCAGTTAGTGCGCTACTGCGAGCAATACATGCCCGAATGGCATCAAGGGTCATTTTCTGACCCGCGCACCACGCTCATCTTCGACGACGCACGCAAGGTCATCCCACAATATCGCCACCATTTCGATGTGATTGTGTCCGATTTGACCGATCCACTGGAGGCAGGTCCGTCGCAATATCTGTTCACGCGCGAGTTTTACCAGATGATTTACGACGCGCTGGCTGATGATGGCGTGCTGACGGTTCAATCGGGCGCGGGCGACCCGCTCTATCCCTACCTGTACGGCTGTATCGTGCGCACCTTGCAAGAGGTGTTCCCCATCGTGCGTCCCTACTGGTCGTTCGTGGCGTCGTTCATGTTGCCGTGGGGTTTCGTGCTGGCGTCCAAGAAGTATGACCCGCTCGCGCTCACGCCTGAAGAGGTGGCGAATCGGCTGGAGGTGCGCAATGTGCGCGGACTGCGCTACTATGACCCACAGACGCACTTCGCGATGTTCGCCATTCCGCCCTATTTGCGCGAGGTGATTCAGACGGCGCGCGTGCTGACCGACGCCGAGCCGTTCGCCTGGGAAGCGTGAGGTGAGGGCGGTGCGCTGGCTCACCGCCCCCCTCCTGTCATGGCTTGGGCATCCTTGCCCATCCAGCCGAATGAGCCAGAGGCTCAAGCCACCATTGCACGGGCGAGACGCCCGTGCTACTTGTTCGTGGCTTGGGCGTCTTGCCCATAAAAGCAGTTGGCTTACCGCCCTCCTGCTCTGGACATCTGCATCTGCAGTTCAGGAACCGCTCACCCTGCGTGCCCGGCACTCGCTTGCCGTTCGCCAGCCAGATGGAACCCTAAAGCTGGAACTGCAGGGCGCGGTGGAACTGCTTTATGGCAATCGACGCCTGCGCACAGACGCGCTCCAAGTGGACACCGCTCAAGCGGTCGTGCAGGGCACGACCCCCTTCGAGCTGATGGCGCCTGAAGGTCGCCTGCGCGGACAGAGCCTCGAATATTTCTATGAGCAACGGCGCGGACGCTTCCTCGATGTGGAAGCGATTCTCCAACTCCCGCGCCAATCTCCTCCTTTTTCCCAGTCCTTGGGGGATGGCGGAGCCTCCGTGCATTTGTGGGCACAGGCGATGGAAGGCGATTTACAGCAGTTCGAGGCGCGGGCGGTGCGTGCCACCACCTGCGAGCGGGACCCACCCGACTTCACGGTGGAGGCGTCGCGCGTGCGCCTGATAGGGGGCGAGCGATTGCGCCTCTATAATGCCCGCTTGCGCTGGAAAGGGCGCACCCTGATTCGCGTTCCGACGCTCACCCTGCGCTTGCGCGAACGACGCGAAACGCTGGAGTTGCCCACGCCGACCTATAGTTCCGACACAGGGCTGGGCGCACGCTACCAGCTGGAGCTGCCCATCGCAGGGAACGCGCTCATCGCCCTGAACAGCGTGGTCTATCTGCGTGCCGTGCCTGAAACCCGCCTCGCGCTTGCCGTCGCGCTTACTGGCGATACGCCCACCCTCACTGAACCCGAACTGAGCCAGCGCCTTGAATCGAGCGCGCTGTATAACCTGCGCATCACGCCCGAACGGGAGCGGTCTGCATTGCGCGAGCGAGCCACCACTTTGCGCGTGGAACATACCGCGAATGTGCGCCCGCTGTTCGCCCGCGATGCCCACCTGCGCGTTTCGCGCCCATTTGAAGTGGCGCTCAGCATGGGCTTCTCGGCAGGCGAGGGCGCGGGCGGATTGACCCTGCGCATCGGTCAGATGCGCGAACGGCGCGACAGCCAGCACACATCCACCCTCCGACGCTTCGCACTGGAAGCGGAGTGGCTTCAGCCCTTCATGCGCCGCCAACCGTTCGAGCTGAGCCTGCACCTGTGGGGGAGCCATGTGCGCTACGAGGGGAGCCAGCAGATGGACTGGCTACGCCCGCAAATCGAACTGCACTATCAGCCCACGGCGCACTTCGGGCTAATGCTGGGCTATGCGTTCACCCGCACGCGGGGCAGCACGCCTTTCCTCGTCGATGGAGTCCCTGCACGCAATGAGCTGGCGTTGCGTGCGGAGGGACGGTGGGGCAATCTGCGCCTGGGCACACTGCTGAAATATGACCTCGACAGGCACAACCTTTACGATGTCCAGATAGCCCTCGGCTGGCGCCAACACTGCATCGAACCCTTTATCTACTGGCGCCGTACCCCAGGGGTGCTCTTGATAGGCGTTTCACTGACTGGGTTGGACTAATGCCTTGCGGGTGAGGCGTTCGGCACGGCGCTGGTCGGCTTGTTCCCATTTTCTGCGTTCCTCGTCCGTTTCAGGTATGACAGGGGGCACGGGTGTTGGGCGTCCCATTTCGTCCAGTGCCACATAGACCAGATAGGCTTGGGAGGTGAGTCGCCGCTCGCCCGTGAGCAGGTTCTCTGCCTCGACCACCGCTTCGATCTCCATCGAGGTGCGCCACGCTCGCGTGATACGCGCTCGCACATGCACCAGATTGCCCACATGCACGGGCGCTTGGAAGCTCACCGAGTCGATTTCGACCGTCACGGCGGGGCGACGCGCGTGGCGCGAGGCGACAATCCCGCCCGCCTCGTCAATCAACTTCAGAACCCAGCCGCCATGCACATTGCCCAGCGGGTTCGCATGTTCGGGGTTCATCATCTGGGTCAGCACGACCTCACTCTCGCGCGGGGTTCTGCCTTCCATCTCGGGTGGAAGTGTACCTCCTCCGCCGTTTGAGAATCGCCTGCGCAGCGCGTTCCCCGCTCTCCAGCGCGCCTTCCATATAGCCAACGAACATGCTCAGATAGTCGCCCGCGAAATAGAGCCTGCCTTCGGGCTTGAACAGGGTAGGGAGCCCGCCTGTGAGCAAGCCCGGTGGCTGGAAGGGATAGCCTAACTGGGCAAAGGGGTCTTGACCCCAGTGAATGCTGACCCCTTTGAGCAGTTGCGCACGGCAATTCGGGTAAAGCGTCTCCAGCGTCTGCAGACAGCGTTCGATGCGCTCTGCCTCACTCAGTTGCACCCAGCGCCGTGCAGGCTCACCGCCCACCCACAGCGACAGGATGCCCGCCTCACCCGGCACAATATCGGTCTCTTCCCAAATGGCAGAGATGTCCGAAGTGTCTGACCTGCCGTTGCGCGGCGGTTGATGACGCCAGAAGCGCGTGCGGAACTGCAGGAGGGTTTTGACCACCTGTCCCACGCCCAGTCGGGCAAGCGCATCACGGCGCTCCACGCTCAGCGGCGGACGGAACTCCAGTTGGTTCAGCAAGGGGAAGGGGAGGGCAATCACCGCGTAGCGCGCCCGCAGGGTTTGGGCGTGCCCCTGCCTATCCACGTGCACCCGTACACCGCGTGCCGTTTGCTCGATGGCTTCGGCGCGGGTCTCCAACATCAGCGTGCCGCCCGCTGACTGAAATGCCTCCACCAGCGCGTTTACCAGTCGCTGGGTTCCGCCCTCCAGCCGATACGCGCCCTGCTCCACATCGGCACCATAGAACGCCTCTTGGGCAATCACGCTCAGCATCGAAACCTCGCTCGGCTCGGCGGCTTCCAAATTACGGCAGTAGCGAAGGAGATGGGGCGCCACTTGCTCCCAGATGCCCAGTTGCTCGGCGAAGTCCCGCATGCTCAGTTGGTCGAGCGTGGCAAGCGGTTGCAAGCGTTTGAGGAAACGCTCTGGCGAGCGCGACTTGCTGGAGAGCAGTTGTGCCTTGCTCAACGCCACCTCCCAGAAGCGGTTCCACGCCTCCCACGCCTTGCGACCATCCCCTCGAATCGGGCTGATGCCCCAGAACCGCTGACGCCTTCGGATAGGGATGCCAAACCGCGCTGCGTAGCCCAACACACGATGGTGGTTCGAATCGATGAATTCGGGTCCCAGCTCGGCATACTGCGCTTCTGCCCAGTCATAAGTGGTATACACACGCCCGCCCACACGAGCGCGCGCCTCAATCAGCGCCACTTTACAGCCCGCATGTTGCAATTGATACGCAGACACCGCGCCAGCCAAACCAGCACCAAGCACGACCACATCATAGGAGGGACGGTTGCTCTCATGCATGCTCTCACCCATTTGCGCCTTAATTATATCTCGCCAAGTCAGGCAGAAGTTCCGTGGGGCGGTGGCGCGGTTGGTGAACTTCGAGCCATCTTAACCCCTCCTTAACAGCACAAGCCTTATCATGACGACGCTATGAAAAAATGGGTGCTGTTCATTGGATGGATTGGGCTGATCGGGCTGATGATGAGTTGCACGCGCCCATCGGGTGGCGCTGGTAGCCCAACGACAGGTGGCTCAACGAGCCGACTCAGTGGCAAAATCGTCGTGGATGGTTCCAGCACCGTGTTGCCCATCTCGGAAGCGGTGGCGGAGGAGTTCAAGCGCCAATATACGGAAACGAACCCTGTGGTGGGTAAATCGGGCACAGGAGGTGGCTTTAAGAAGTTCGCCCATGGCGAGGTCGATATCACAGGCGCGTCGCGCCCCATCCGCGCGGTGGAAGACGAGGCGTGCCGAAAGAACGGCATCGAATATATCGAAATCCCCATCGCCTACGACGCGCTTGCCGTCGTGGTAAACCCCAAGAACACATGGTGCGACCAGCTCACCGTGAGCGAACTCAAGAAAATCTGGGAACCGTCTGCAACGGGCAAGGTTATGAAATGGTCGCAGATACGCCCGGGCTTCCCCAATCGCCCGCTGGTGCTGTTTGGTCCAGGTGTCGATTCGGGCACTTTCGACTACTTCACGGCAGCGATTGTGGGCGAGGAGCACAGCAGTCGCAGTGACTATAGCACGAGCGAGGATGATAATATCCTTGTGCAGGGCGTGGCGAACAACGAGAACGCGCTCGGCTACTTCGGCATGGCGTATTATCTGCAAAATAAAGACAAGCTCAAAGCGGTCGCCATCGATGACGAGAACCCGAACAACGGCGATGGACCCATCCTGCCTTCTGAAGAGGCGGTGATTAACGGCACTTATCAGCCGCTTTCGCGCCCGTTGTTTATCTATGTGAATGTGAAGGCGTTGGAGAAGCCGCAGGTGCGCGAGTTCGTGAAGTTTTATATCGAGCACGCGGCGCAACTGGCGAAGGAGGTGGGCTATGTGCCTCTCCCTGCGCAGGTGTATGAGCTGGCGAAACAGCGGCTGGAGAAGCGCATCACGGGTTCGGTGTTCGGGGCGCGCGGCTCGCAAGTGGGCATGAAGCTGGAAGACCTCTACAAAGTGGAGGAGGCAAGCGAGGGTGGCAAATAAGCCCTCTGCCCCAACCCAGCCACTTCGCCCTCGTGGGGAGGGCACGACCCTTCCAGAGGGAGAATGGCTCGCACAAGGGCAGGTTTCACCGCGCGTTCGGCGGCGCGTGCGTATCGAAGAGCGCGCCGCCCGTGCCTTTCTCTTTCTCTGCGCGTTGATCGGCATCCTGACCACCTTCGCGATTGTGTTTATTCTGCTAAGCGAGAGCCTTGGCTTTTTCAAGCATGTGTCACTCATGGAGTTTCTTGGGGGTACGCGCTGGGCGCCGCTGTTCCGTCCGCAGGCGTTTGGTGTGTTGCCCCTCGTCACGGGCACCTTGCTGACCACGCTGATTGCCATCGCGCTCGCTGCCCCTGTTGGGCTTCTTGTGGCGGTCTATCTCAGCGAATATGCCTCGCCGCGCCTGCGCCGCCTCATCAAACCGACGCTGGAGGTGCTGGCGGGCATCCCGACGGTTGTGTATGGCTACTTCGCGCTCACCTTTGTCACACCCTTGCTCCAGCGATTTATTCCGGGGCTGGAGGGCTTTAATGCGCTGTCGGCGGGGCTGGTGATGGGCATTATGATTCTGCCGACGGTCGCCTCGCTGAGCGAGGACGCGCTCTATGCCGTGCCGAACAGCCTGCGCTATGCCTCGCTGGCGCTGGGCGCGACGCGCCTGCAGACCACTTGGGGCGTGGTCGTGCCCGCCGCGATGTCGGGCATCTCCGCCTCGTTTCTGCTGGGCATCTCCCGCGCGGTGGGCGAGACGATGATTGTGGCTATCGCCGCGGGACAACAGCCCAATTTCACCTTCAATCCCCTGCGCGCTGTCGAAACGATGACCACCTACATCGTGCAGATTGCGATGGGCGATGTGCCGCACGGCACGCTCGAATATAGCACCATCTTTGTGGTCGGACTCCTGCTGTTTGTGATTACGCTGGGGCTAAATCTTGTAAGCGAAGTGTTTCGAGCGCGTTATAAGGAGGCGAAGTTATGAGCATGGCAACCGTCGCAGGGTCGCGCTGGCGGGCGCGCGAACGCCGGCGTGAGGTGGCGTTCCAAATACTCGGCGCCGCGATGGTGCTATTCGCTATGACGATGCTCACCGTGCTGCTGGTCAAAATTCTTTTGGACGGCTATGCGCGGCTGAGCATCGGTTTCCTCACCGAGTATGCCTCGCGCCGACCAGAGAACGCGGGCATCAAAGCGGCGCTCGTCGGCAGCTTCTATCTGATCCTGCTCACCGCTGCGCTGGCGGTGCCGATAGGGGTTGGGGCGGCCATCTATCTGGAGGAGTTCGCACGACGGAATTGGTGGACGCGCCTGATAGAGATTAACATCACCAATCTGGCGGGCGTGCCCTCGGTAATTTATGGCTTGCTGGGCTTGCAGGTGTTCGTGCGCACGCTGATGATGGAGCGCAGTCTGCTGGCGGGCGCGTGCACGATGGCATTGCTGGCGTTGCCCGTGATTATCACCGCAGCGCGCGAGGGCTTGCGTGCCGTGCCGCGCAGTCTGCGGGAAGGCTCGCTCGCCTTAGGGGCGACCCAGTGGCAGACGGTGCGCCACGCCGTGTTGCCCGTCGCGATGCCTTCCATCCTGACGGGCGTTATTCTGTCGATGTCGCGTGTGGTGGGCGAGACGGCACCCCTGCTGGTGGTGGGCGCGTTCGCCTATATCGCCACCCTGCCGACCAGCCTCTTTTCGCCCTTCACGGTGCTCCCCGTGCAGATTTACGACTGGGTTTCTCGCCCTCAGCACGGCTTCCATCAGAACGCCGCCGCCGCGATTATCGTGCTTTTGATGCTCCTGCTTACGATGAACGCGCTGGCGATTTACCTGCGCAACCGCCTGCAGGTGCGCTTCTGAGCCAATGAGACCCTATAATCACGCTTTTGGCAAGCCCTTCTACGCAAAACACGCTCTCTGATCGCATGTAACGATTTTTTAACGAAGGCGAGATCGGAACGTAGTACATCTATAAATAGATGCCCTTTCGGGCATAGTCTCAGAAATTCTCGATAGGAGGTGTAGTGATGGGTGCAAAACACAAGCTTGGGCTGATCGAAGCACTGCAGGTGATTAGGCGAACTCTTGTCGTACTGGCAGTCGCACTGAGTGCATGCCTTAGCTTAACCAGCGCACAGATTGGGTTTTCACCGCCCAGGTTGTATTGGCTCAAGGGGAACGTGGACTTCCTTGTCGAGCACAAGGCGTCTGATGTCAACGACTATGGAATCGCTGTCGGTGATGGTCCCGCCTTAGTGCTTATATACGATCCCTCTCGGAGAATTATTGTTCCTAGAATCCAACACCAGGCGTATCTTTGGGATACACGAACAGGTCAGGCGCTGAACCTTGGAGTTTTACCAGGCCACACATCAAGCTATGCAACCGCGGTTTCTAATCATAATAATGTTGATACTTGTATAGTCGTTGGTACTTCAGGAAATACTAGGGCTTTCAGTTGGACACGCCCAACGGGAATGCAACCCCTATCTAACGAGCAGATTTTCGCTATCTCGAGGGCTTGGGACATTTCCGCTAGGGGAAACGCCGTGGTAGGGTCCATTCCGTATGGCTACTGGTTTTACTGGACCCCGCAAGGCTACCAGGTCTTCTGGTGGTATGCAAGCGATGCCCTAGCTATATCACCCGATGGAAACTTTGTAGCCGGGTGGCATGCTCCATCAGAAGGAAACCCGAACAACATTGTGTTTCCCTTTGTATGGTACCCAAACGGATGGCAGTATCTGCCTTCCCCTAGTGCTAGTGGTAGTGCCATCCCATATGGAATCTCTTTTAATGGTAATGCTGTAGTAGGGAAAGCCTTTAGTAATAGCATCCCCGACTGGAGCGCCGCAATATATTGGTCGCGGAATCAGCAAGGCTCTTGGAGTTGGCAATATATACCGCGACCATCTGGTATACCGTCTTCTGCACCGAGCATAGCATACGACGTCTCTGGTGATGGTCGCCTCGTGGTAGGTGCATTCCGAGATCAACAGGGTAACTGGCGTGCCTTCCTTTGGCACGCAGGTGATTCGTCCGGATGGAAAGACTTGAACGTGCTTTACAGCAATCTCTTATCACCTGGGTCGCGTCTAATTGAGGCGTATGCAATCTCCACGAACGGACGCTATATTGCCGGCTACGGATACAATGCCCAGACAGGGCACAACCAGGCTTTTGTATTGGATAGAGGCGGATGGTGGTGGGAACCACCAGTTTATATCGCAGAATGATTTGTGTGTCCAATCTTTGGACGAGGCAAATTGTATGAACTTGCTTCGAAGGCAGCAATTTGAACAAAATTGCTGCCTTCTTTGTTTATTCAAGATATACTTCTGCATCCTCGAGCGTGGCGACATCTACATCAAAATAGTCGGCAGCGGAGTCGGCATTAACGGCAATCTCCAAGTGCCCACTGCTGCCGAAGTAGGCAACGAGTTCGCCCTCGTCCACATCCCCAAAAGTTCGCTTCAGCGGGATCGTCTCGCCCATAAACTCCACCATCGCCTTGCGGGTGGGCGGAAGCCAACGCTGGAACACCTCCTCATGCAGGTCAAAAATGAGGTTGCCGAACCGATCGATGTGCAGGAGATGGGTGATGATGCGCTCGCGTCTGACTTCAGGGTCAATTTCGGCGAGTTGGTGGAGCGATTGCGTTTCGATGGGCGAGCCGAGCTGCTCGAAGGGCACGCCATTTGCCAAATGAGCTGCCACAGGGGCAAACAGATCGCGCCCATGAAAAGTGGCGCTGACTTTTGGCAGGAAGTAGCGCGGGTTGTCCAGCGCGACCGCCTTTTGCGGTGGGTCGATGCGCAATGCGAGCGAGAGAAGCCCATTATCGGGCGCGACATAGAGGTGGCGCGTTCCTTGCACGGCTACGGCGCGGCGCTCCGTGCCCACACCAGGGTCCACCACTGCCACAATAATCGCGCCTTCGGGCAGGTAGGGAACCGCGCTCATCAGCAGATAGGCGCCACTGCGTCGGTCGCCCTCGGGCACGCCATGCGTGATGTCCAACAGCGTCGCCTCAGGCGCCATGCTCATCAGCACCATTTTCACCTGCGCCACATAGGTGTCCTGATAGCCGTAGTCGGTCAGCAGAGCAATCAATGGCTTCATGGGTTCTCCTCCAGCAGCGCCTGACAGCAGTCCACCATGCGGATTGTGCCCACAAATCGTCCTTCGCCCGTCACGGGCAGAGTGTCCAGCGCGTGGCGAGCCATCAGCATGACCGCCTGCTCAATCGGTGCACGCTCGTCGATAAGGGGCGGCGGGCTGAGCATATATTCAGTGATGGGCGACTGTGCCTGCGCTTGTGCGGATGAACGCAGTTCGTCGAGCGTGGGCGACTCTGCACCCGACGCCTGCGCTTGCAACACACGCGCAAACAGTCGCTCAAAGAGCTGCCGTTCCGTGATGATGCCATGCACCGCGCCCGCCTCGTCCAGCACGGGCAGAAGGGTGACCTGATACAGGTCTAGCTTGTCGATGGCGTCCTGCAGGGTCGATTCGAGGCGCAGAGTGGGCGCGTGCGTGTTGATGAACTCCAGCACTCTCATCGTCGCATCTGGTTCACTTCGCGGATAATCGCCAGCGTGAGGTCGACACTGCGGGCGAGGTTCTCCACCTGCACGCACTCCTCGTGCGTATGCACCTTCTCCATCGCCGTGCCAACCACACAGCAGGGCAGTCCCCGCGCGATAAAGATGTTAGCATCGGAGCCGCCGCCGGTGGGGCGCATGGGGGCTTCCAACCCGATTTTATGCGCGGCGGCGCGCACGATGCGTACGGGCAGGTCGTTCTCGGTGAGCCGATAGCCCTCATAGTGGCGTTCGTGCCGAATTTCGGCGCGTCCGCCCCGCTCCTGTGCTGTCCGCTCGAAGCACTCGATCATATGCGCAATTTGGGCATCCACTTTGGCGGTGGTACGGCTGCGGGCTTCTGCCCGAATCGTCACTTCGGGGCAGACGATGTTGGTGGCGTGTCCGCCATGAATCGCGCCAATGTTGGCGGTGGTCTCCTCATCGAGGCGTCCCAGTCGCATGCGGGCAATCGCGTGCGCCGCGATTTCGATCGCATTAATCCCCTTCTCTGGTTCCACCCCTGCATGGGCAGGCTTGCCCAGTAGGCGCACCTCCAGCGTGTCATGCGTGGGCGTCTCAGAGACCACCGAACCGACGGGCGGTCCCGAATCGTACACGAAGCCAAAATCGCTCTCCACCAGCGACAGATCAAGTGCGCGTGCGCCACGCAGTCCAATCTCTTCGCACACGGTGAAAAGGAGCTGGATTTGCCCGTGCGCGAGATTGTTCTCCACCACGATGCGAATCGCCTCCAGAATCGCGCTCATGCCCGCCTTGTCATCCGCGCCCAGAATGGTGGTGCCGTCGGTGCGAATGATCCCGTCTTCCAGAATGATTTTCACATTCGGGTTCGGCTCGACGGTGTCGAAGTGCGCGCTGAAAAAGATGCGCGGCACATTGGAGATGTTGGCAGGGAGCGTGGCGATAAGGTTGTTCGCGTTGCCATCGACCGCTTGGGCAGCGTTGTCCTCGCGCACTTCCAAACCCAACCCACGCAGGAAGCCCTTCACATACTCCATCACCTCCCGCTCCTGACGGGAGGGCGAGTTGATACTGCAGAGCGTGGTGAATAGCTCGATTAACCGATCATGGTGAACCTCCGGTGCAATCATAGCGACGGTTCGATTCGTGCCCGCCTTGACAACTCCTGCTTATGTACAGCCTCCTATCCATGGGAAGGGCAAGAACGGGCGGAAGAAGCGGTTGCATTTTCTTAATTCTTGACAAAGGCGTTTTGGGACTATCTATCAGCAGGAATCGGGAGGGAGGGTGCGAATGAAAAGGTGAAGAAGCGGGCAATCACAGAGATTGTCCATGCAACGGAGGGAGGTATCGCGTTATGAGGCGTGGGCATGAGGCGCTGGAACGGGAGCGCGAAATATTGGCGCAATCGCCTCTCTTCACGCAGGTGCAGACGCCCCAGCTGCTGATTTTAGAGGATGGGCGCATCTATCGCGCGAACGCGCCCGCCCAAGCACTGTTAGGCTATTCAGAGAGCCAGCTCCAGCAGATGCGGTGGAGCGACATCATGGAGGAAATCGAGCACCCACAGCTTGTGAGCCAGTTCCGCACGGTCGCTGCAGAGGGCGCGCCCTATCGGCTGATGCGGGCGCAAAAAGCGTCGGGTGAACCCTGCTTTCTGTATGTGCTCGTTACGGAGTTCGCCGAGCTGGGGCTTCAGCACTGGCTGTGCGGGAACGCCACCGGCTCCTACTATATGCGTCGCATTCTGGGCGAGCTAGGCAGGGACATAGCACGACTGTTTGGCGAGGAGTACCTGCGCTCGATGCTGGAGCAGACCGCGCGTGTGCTCAATGTGCGGTACGCCTATCTGGGTGAAGTGGTGCCGGGCGAGGAGCGCGTGCGCGGATTGCTCTACTGGGCGGATGGCGCCTTCCACGAACCGCTGGACTACGCACTACCGGGCACACCCTGCGAGAATGTGGTGATGCGCTCAGAATGTCTCTATCCGCGCAATGTCCAGCAACTGTTCCCGCAGGATCTCGAGCTCCGGCGGTTAGGCGCGGAAAGCTATATGGGTGTTCCATTGCGCGACTCACGCGGGCGCGTGATGGGGCTGGTGTGGTTCGCTGATACCAAGCCGCTTCCTGATCTGCCCGTCTTGCTGGAAGTTCTGCTCCTGTTCGCTGAACGCGCCAGCGCCGAGCTGGAACGCCTGCACATCGAGCGTGAACTGCAACAGGTGCGCGAGCAGCTCGTTCATGCACAAAAGATGGAGAGCATCGGGCAGATGGCAGGCGGTATCGCGCACGATTTCAACAACCTGCTGACCGCCATTTTGGGCTATGTGGAGCTCGCGCAGGCGGTCCTGCCCGACGATTCGCAAGCGTCGCCGTTCCTGCAGAACGCGCTCAAAGCCATCGAGAAGGCGACCGACTTCACACGCCAACTGATGACCTTCGCCCGCCGCCAGCCGATGCAACTGCAACTCGTGAACTTAGCGCAGATTGTGCGCGACGCGGAGACGGTGATGCGCCGCTGGATGCCCGCTAATATTCGCATTCAGACCTTCCTGCCCGATGATTTGTGGTGGGTGGAGGCGGACCCTGCCCAGATGACACAGGTAGTTTACAACCTCGCGTTGAACGCCCGCGACGCGATGCCGCGGGGTGGCACGCTCACCATCGAGCTTACCAATGCATCACTGGATGCCGAGTATGCTCGGACCCATTACGATGTTCAGCCGGGCGACTATGTGATGCTGGCGGTGTCCGACACGGGCGTTGGCATGACGCCTGAGGTCCAGCGACGCCTCTTTGAGCCGTTTTTCACCACGAAGCCACAAGGTCATGGCAGTGGACTGGGGCTGGCGACCGTCTACAGCATCATCAAACAGCTCGGCGGGCACATCTGGGTCTATAGCGAGCTGAATCGAGGCACAACCTTTAAAATCTATCTGCCCCGCGCACAAACGGTGAGCGAAGTGCCCACCATAACCCTGCCACCGCCGATGTTGCAGACGGGCACAGAGACCATCCTGCTGGTGGAGGACGAGCCGGAGGTCCGCGCCGTCGCCGCCGAGAGCCTGCGCCTGCTTGGCTATCAAGTGTTGGAAGCGTCCGCGCCCGCCGAAGCGCTCCAGATTGCCGAACAGTACGAAGAGACCATCCATCTGCTGCTGACCGATGTGGTTCTGCCCGTGATGAGCGGGCGCGAGCTGGCGGAACTGGTGAAACGGCTCCATCCCGGAATCAAAGTGCTCTATGTTTCGGGGTACACCGAAAACACCATCGCGCATCACGGTGTGCTGGAGGAGGGCATCCAGTTCCTACCCAAGCCCTACACGCCATCCCAGCTCGCCGTCAAAGTGCGTCAGGTGCTGGACGAGAGTATGCCCACTTGAAAATCGCCGTGGCTTGGGCATCCTGCCCATCAAGCGTAGCACGGGCGTCTCGCCCGTGCAAAGTAGCTTGGGCATCCCTGCCCATTCAGCCCGGTATCGTCGCCGACACCGTCTCGCTCAGCGGTCCCGCCTCGCCCCGACTATTCACCCAACGCCCAATAAAG
>FWWL01000548.1_pt1 | contig 101621 bp, 89 predicted proteins | sample 2228331 | NCBI WGS metagenome assembly FWWL01 (sample SAMEA103939775, study PRJEB20133) | metagenome | reverse complement strand
ACGCCTCTATATCGCGACCACTGACGAGGGGAGGAAGATTCTGCCACCCTGTATTGCGAGTCCACCGAAAGGCAACATGGGGGCTATAGACACCTCCCCACCCAGCCACGACCGTGCCATCTGCAGAGACCTCATGGGCTTCTGCGTAGTAAGCAGAACCTGTGCCCCAACTACCGAGCCAAGTCAGGCTCTGACCGAAGGAACCGCTAACTGCCCAAAAGCCAATCGCTATCAGACTGAGAATTCGCTTGTAGCGCATTGTTCATCACCTCCACAAGTACTATACTCCAATATCGGGCGGATAATCATTATCAAAGCATTAGCAAATGGCACGCGCTTTTTCTCGGTTCCCCCCGTTGACGGGGGAACCTGCAGGAGGGGGGCAATCTATTGCTTGGCTCGGCGCGCGGCTTGTTTGGCGAGGCGGTCGGCAGCGCGGTTCGTCTCGCGTGCCTGATGATGCACCTCAAGGCAGGCGAATCCCTTCGCCAACTCCCGCGCCTGTTTGTACAGCCCCTGCAGGTTCGGGCTGCGCACGGCATACTCGCCGCGCCACTGACGCACAAGCAGTTCGCTGTCGGTGTACCAGACCAGATGCTGGACGCCGTGCCGAAGGGCTTCTTCCAGCCCGCGCAGGAGTGCCCGATACTCCGCCTCGTTGTTGGTGGCAATCCCGATGGGTTCGCTCAGCTCGACGAGCGTCTTGCCCGACTCGTCGGTCAGGATAACGCCAATCCCCGAAGCGCCCGGGTTGCCGAACGATGCGCCATCGGTATAAAGGTAGGCTTTGCGCATGGCGCGTCAGAACAGGTTCGGCACGGTCGGGTCGATCCAGACATCGAGCAGAAAAGGCTGGTCGGCTTGCAGGGCGCGCGGGATTGCCTCCTCCAACGCCTCGGGGGTCTCGATGCGCTCGGCAGACACGCCCATCCCCTGCGCGATAGAGACTATGTCGAGATGGGGCACCTCCATGCCCTGCAGGTGTGCCTCCATGCCCGGGTAGAACGCCTTTGCGAAGCTTTTGAGGATGTTGTACGCGCGATTGTTCAGCACGAGGAACAGCACGGGAGCGCGCTCCTGCACCGCGCTCCAGAGCGCCTGAGGCGAATACATCAAGGAGCCGTCGCCCATCACGCAGACCACAGGTCGGTCAGGCTGTGCCATCTTGATGCCGACGGCGGCGGGCACCGCCCAGCCCAGCCCGCCACTGGCAGAGGTGTAGTAGTCGCCCGTGATGGGGATGCGGACGAACTCGCGCAGGCACAGGCTGGAGGAGACCGCCTCGTCCACCACGATGGCGTTTTTGGGCAGATGGCGGGCGAGCGTGTGGAGCACGAAGAACGCGCCCATCTGATGGCGAGTGCGGGTCGCCTCCGAGCGACGGCGCGCCTCCTCCACCGTGCGGGAGGGCGGACTATACGCACGAGCGGGCACATGCTCTGTTAGCCAGCCAAGCGCCGCCTTGAGATTGCCCACAAACGCCATTTCGGCAGGCGCACGCGACGCCTCCTGCGGGTCATCGGTAATGAGCATCGCGCGAACGCCCGACGGCAACAGCGTGCCCGGAAAATAGGGATAGAGCAGAAAGAGCGGCGCGCCCACCACTAAGATAAAATCGTGCCTGCTGAGCGTCTGCAGGAGGCGCGGCACAGCGGGCAACAGCATCCCCTCGTAAAGTGGGTGGTCGGTCGGAAAGGCGAGGCGCGAATTGAGCGGGGCATGATAGACGGGGCAACCGAGTTTCTCGGCGAGCGCGACCGCCTCCCCGACGGCATTCGCACCGCCGACCCCTGCCCCGAACACCAGCGCAGGCTTCTGTGCGCTCGCCAGCGCGTCCACCACGCGCGGAAGCCCCACAGGCATCCCGGGCAACTGCACCTCACGCAGGCGGGGCGGCTCGGCAGGCGCGTCCCAGAAGTTCATCGGGATCGAAATGAACACGGGTCCGCGCGGGGGCGTCAGCGTTAGATGGTATGCCTGCTCCAGCGCGTCGGGCACATCGCTCGGCTGTACCACCTCATAGGCGTACTTGGTCACGGGGCGCGCCATCCCTACCAAATCGCCCGACAAGAGCGGCTCATGGAACAGGTGGCGCGTGTCTTGCTGACCACAGGTGATGATGAGGGGCGAGCGATTCTTCAGCGCGGTGTACAGCACGCCTATCGCGTTGCCCAAGCCGGGCGCGACATGCAGGTTGACCAGCGCGGGCTTGCCCGACGCCTGCGCATAGCCGTCCGCCATCGCGACGGCAATGCTCTCCTGCAGAGCCAGCACATAGCGGACGCGCTCTGGCAGCCCCACCAGAAAGGGCAGCTCGGTCGAGCCGGGATTGCCGAACAGGTAGCGGATACCCCGCGCCTCCATCCACTGAAAGGTCGCTTCCCGAATGTTCATGGTTTCTTCTCCAATCGCCTCCTTCACGGGCGAGACGCCCGTGCGACTTCGCCATTTCGCCCCTCTCACGGGCGAGACGCCCGTGCTACGATTTACTTTCGCGCCCGTGGAGGCATGTTCCTGCCCCTAAAGATTGCCCCGTGAGTCTCCGATAATCTGCACCAGCAAAATTGCGGGTCTACCCGCCAATGCAAGGGGGTCTATGGAATGAGCCTGAGGATTAACACCAATATTCAGGCGATTAATGCGCTGAGGAACCTGACCCAGACATCGGATATGCTGGGGCGCACCATCGAGCGGCTGGCATCGGGTCTGCGCGTCAATCGCGCGGCGGACGACCCGGCGGGGCTGATTATCTCGGAGAACATGCGCGCCCAGATTGCCAGCCTCCAGCAGGCAATCAATAACGCGCAAGACGCCGCCAATATGCTCAAAACGGCAGAGGCGGCGCTGGACGAGGTGCATAATGCACTGCGCACCATGCGCCAGCTCGTCCTGCACGCTGCCAACACAGGCGTCAACGACTATAATGCCCTGCTCGCTGATCAGACCCAGATCCGCGCCCTCATCGACAGCATCAATCGCATCGCGGATCAGACCGCCTTCGGCACCAAAAAACTGCTTGATGGCACCTCGGGCATCTCGGCGCAAATCACCAACGCCAATCTACTGGCAGGCGTGCATATCGGGGGCACCTTCGCGGGACTGCCCACCGCCACAGGCTACATCGAAATCAGCGTGGTGACTCAGGCGACACGCGCTGCCTACGCGGGTAGCGTGACCTATACCTACCTGACCTCCCAGATTGGCAGAACGGGCAACATCGTGATTAATGGGCACACTATCAATGCCGAGAGTAGCGACACGCTGGAGACTTTCCTGAACAAGATCAATGCGGTGTCCAATCTCACCGGCGTTATGGCGGAAGCCTCCTTTGCCAACGGCAGTTATGTGGTGCGTTTGCGCCAGCGCGAATACGGCGCCCAGTACCGAATCACGATGCACGACACAGCAGGCTTCGTCGCTTCGGCTGGCACCAGCGCCCAGGTGGCAGGCACAGATGCGGTGGTCAATGTGCAAGCCAGCACCAGCACCGGGCTAACTGCTGTGCTGTTCACCGGCGGGCGTGGGATGGGCGATTCGGGCTTGCGCGTCTCAGACGCCTATGGCAATGTGCTCCTGCTCACCGAGCAGGGCAACACCGCCACAGGCACCAACAGCGTCGCCTATGTGAGCGCAGGACAGCTCCAGTTTCAGGTGGGCGCGAACAGCGGACAGTTCGTGCGCTTCTCACTCATCGATATCCATGCCGACAAACTGGGCAACACGGTTATCTCAGGCAAGAGCCTCGCCACCATCGATGTGACCCAGCAGGACCGAACCGATGAGGCATTGCGCATTATCGACGCTGCGATCCAGCAGGTGTCGCGCATTCGGGGCGACATCGGCTCCTTCCAGCGCTATGTGCTGGAGAGCAACATTCGCGCCCTGAATGTCGCCCGCGAGAATGTGACCGCCAGCGAATCGACCATTCGCGATGCCGATTTCGCCACCGAAATCACCGCGCTCACGCGCCAGCAAATCCTGATGCAATCGGGCATGGCGGTGTTGGCACAGGCGAACAATACCCCCCAATCGGTGCTCTCGCTGCTCAGGTAAAATAGCCTGTATGCAGGAACCGCCGTACCCGATTGAAGAGGAAAATCAGCTGGTTCAGATTCGGCTGGAGAAGCTCCAAACTCTGCGCGAGCGGGGGCTGGACCCCTTCGCCATCGAACGCTACCCTATCACCCACCTCCTCCAACAGGTGCATGACCAGTACGACCAACTAAAGGGGCAGACGGTGGTGGTCGCTGGGCGCATCTTTTCCATCCGCCCGATGGGACGCGCCACCTTCGCCCATCTGATGGACAGCACAGGCAAACTGCAAATCTATCTCAAGGCGGACGAGCTGGGCGACCACTACGAGCTGATCGACCTGTGGGATATTGGCGACTATCTCGGCGTGAAGGGCTTCGTGTTCAAAACGCGCACGGGCGAGATTACGGTGCATGTGCAGGCGTTTCATCTGCTGGCGAAGGCGGTTCGCCCCGTGCCCTTCCCCAAAGAGAAGGGCGAACAGCGCTGGTATGGTCTGCACGATGTGGAGTTGCGCCATCGGCAACGCTATCTTGACCTGCTGGTGAACCCCGATTCGCGCCGCCGACTGATTGCCCGCTGCCGAATGGTGTCCGCCATTCGGCACTTTCTGGAGGCGGAGGGCTTCCTGGAGGTGGAAACGCCCGTGCTTCAGCCGCTGGCAGGTGGCGCCGCCGCCCGCCCCTTCACCACCTATCACCACGCGCTCGATCGCACCTTCCAACTGCGCATCGCGCTGGAACTCCACCTGAAGCGACTGCTGATTGGCGGGATCGATAAGGTGTTCGAGATTGGGCGCGTGTTCCGCAACGAGGGCATCTCCACCCGCCACAACCCGGAGTTCACCATGCTCGAACTCTATCAGGCGTACGCCAATCTGGAAGACATTATGGCGCTGGTAGAACGGCTCTTTCACCATGTGGCGCAGACGGTGTTCGGCACGACCATCTTCGAGCGGGACGGCATCACGATAGACCTGAGCCAGTCGTGGCAGCGCGTGCGCCTGATGGACGCCATTCGCGAATATACGGGGCTAACCGAATCAGATTTCGAGACGCTGGAGCGCGCGGCGCGAGCGGCGGAAGGGCTGGGCATCCATATCGAGCGCAAGGACACCATCGGCGGCATTATCGAGAAGGTGCTGGAGAAGTGCGTGGCGCACCATCTTCAACAGCCCACCTTCATCTACGGCTTCCCGCTGGACACCTCGCCGCTCGCCAAGCGCGAACCCGATAACCCGCGCTTCACCCGCCGCTTCGAAGGCTACCTGTTCGGGCAAGAGGTGGCGAACGCCTTCTCGGAGCTGAACGACCCGCTGGAACAGCGTGAGCGGTTCCTGGCTCAGCTCGCCCTGCGCGAGGCAGGCGATGAGGAGGCACACCCGTTCGATGAGGATTTTTTGCGTGCGATGGAGTACGGCATGCCCCCAGCAGGCGGGCTGGGCATCGGCATCGACCGCATGGCGATGCTACTCACAGGCGCCGATTCCATCCGCGAAGTTATCTTCTTCCCCCAGATGCGCGAGGGATAAAGGTGGCTTGGGCATCCTGCCCATCAAGCGTAGCACGGGCGGGACGCCCGTGCCCCTTTTTATCCCCCTAAGGGGGATTTTTTCAACCCTCACCCCCGACCCCTCTCCCACTGGGAGAGGGGCATTTTGCCCTCGTGGGAGAAGGGGGACGGGGGATGAGGGCTTCAACAATTGGTATTAGAGAGAGGTTAGCGTATTAGAGAGAGGTTAGCGTATGAGGCTGGGGTCGGTCTGGCGTTGCTCGCGCAGGCGGGTCTTGGGACGCGACTGAGCCTTCAGCTCGGCAATTAGCTCATCGTAAGCAGTTCGATCCACAGGGATAGACACAGGCACACCCCGCTTGCCTGACAGGATTAGCGCATTAATCAGCTCGACCACTGCCAGCCCTTCCTCGCCGGGCGCCAGGAGTGGCTCATCATAGAGAATAGCGCGGGCGAAGTTCTGGATGATGGCGGGATGGTCGCGCAGGGCGTCTTCGGGCAGGGTTTCAAGGGGCACCTCGACGCGCTCGGCGCGGATAGCGCCCCACATCTGGTCGGTCTCAAAGGTGAACTGGCGGATGGAGTGTTCGAATCGCCAGAACTCCAGTTTGCCGTTGTAGAGGCAGAGCTTGCCGCGGTCGCCACAGATTTCGATGGCGTTCTCGTCGGGCACTTCGTTCGTGGTGGCGTAGAGGTAGCCGTGCGCGCCGTTGGGGTACTCCAGCAGGGCGAACGCCTCGTCTTCCACTTCGATCTCGTGCAGTTGGGTGCGCACCTGCGCCTGCACGCGCGCGGGCAGACCGCCCAGCCACTGGAACAGGTCAAGATAGTGGGGCGCTTGGTTAATCAGCACCCCGCCCCCTTCACCCGCCCATGTGGCGCGCCAACCGCCCGAATCGTAATACGCCTGTGTGCGATACCATGCGGTAATCAGCAGGGTTCTGCGCACCTCGCCGATAGCGCCCTCTTCGACAAGCCGTCGCGCGGTGCGGTTCTCAGGGCGCGTGCGCATCTGGTACATGATGCCGAACTTTTTGCCTAACCGACGCGCGGAGTCAATCATGCGGTCGGCATCGCTGACCGTGACGCAGAGGGGTTTCTCGGTCAGCACATGCAGTCCATACTGGAAGGCGCTGATGGCTAACGGTGCGTGGAAGTAGTGAGGCGTCGCAATCAGCACGGCGTCGATGATGCCGCTGGCGAACAGCGCGTCTGGCTCGGTGAAGAAGGGGACACCATACTGCTCGCCGATTTCGCGGGCACGGTCGGCGTCCGTGTCGCACACGGCGGTCAGCTCTGCTTCGGGCACAAGGTCGCGCACATAGTGGCAGTGCCCGGCGCCCATCGCACCCAGCCCGACGATGCCAAACCGTACCCTGTCCGCCATGCCCCTTTATTTGAAGTAGACAATCTGGCGCAGTGCCATCTCGTTGGTCGGGTCGCGACGCAGAACCTCTTCCAGCTCGCGCTTGGCTTCTGGCTCATAGCCGAGCATGGCATAGGTGAGCGCCAGATCGAGCCGTGCCTGCACGCTCTCCGGATTCAGTCGCACCGATGTTTCCAGCTCCTGTATCGACTCGTCGAACAGTCCTGTGAAGCAGTAGACCAGCCCCAGCTGGTGATGCGCTTCGGCATGATAGGGATTGACGCCGAGCGCCTGCTTCAGCAGCTGCTCCGCCTCCTCGTAACGCCCCTCATTTTTCAGGGCGGTCGCCTGTTGCACCAGCACATTCGGGTCGCCCATCGCTCGTGCTTCCTCCTATGACCGATTTTATAAGAGCATCCCCAATAGGCACGAGCCTCTGCGAAGCCCTTGTCCGTTTGCCCGTTATTATAGCACATGTGCAACCCCGTTCGCGAGATCGATATTCGATTCGCGTCTCCCCTTTTCCTTCCTTCCAACTGGGCGAATCAGTTGCGTAGGGGTTTGCCCTGCTCCAGCATATAGCGCATGCGCTCCCAGGTTTTGGGCTGTTGAGCCAAGAAGCCCACCACCTGCACCTCCAGGTTGTAGAAGTACGATTCGGGCATTTCGGTCGGCTGGGTGAGGTCGCCGCCTGTGAGCACATGTGCCAGTTTGGAGGCGATAAGCAGGTCGTGGTCGGTCATGAAGTTGCCACGACGCAGGTTGTGCAGTTCCACCAGCAGGCGCGAGTAGAGGGCATCACCATACGCCATGATTTTCGGCTCCTCTGGCGGATGGTAGCCCAGATCGGCAAGGTGAAGCACCTCCTGCTTTGCCGACCAGAGGATTCGGTCAGGGTTCACCACGATATGGTCGATGCCGTCGCGCAGGAAGCCGAGCTGAACGCCCTCCAACGCGCTGGTCGCCACCTTGCCGAAGCCGAGCGTTTCGAGCACCCTGCGGATGGCGGGATAGGGATCGGCGTTTGGGGGAAGCGCGCTCAAGGCACGGTTCAGCATCGTGGTCGTGCCACCACCCGCCGGGATGATGCCCACACCCACTTCAGGCAAGCCGATATAGGTCTCTGCGCTGGCGACCACCTTGTCGCAGTGCATCGCCAACTCACAGCCGCCGCCCAGCGTGTAGCCGAACACCGCGGCGACCACGGGAACCTTCGCGTAGCGCAGGCGCAGGAGCGAATCCTGAAAGGCTTTGTCGCCCATCATTAGCTCGTCGAAGTCGCCCGCGCCAATCATCATCAGAAAGAGCTGGATATTGAACCCGACCGAGAAGTGCTCACCGATGCCCGTAATGACCAACCCGTTCGCCTCGCGCTCGGCGCGTTCGATGCCCTTGTGGAGCATCTCCATCACGCCGGGACCGAGCGTGTTCATCTTGGTGTGAATCGCCATGCAGTAGACGCCATCGCCGAGGTCATACAGCGAGGCGTCGCTGTTGCCATCCAGTTTGGGCTTGTGGCGTGCCATATTGATGGGCGTGAGGAATTCCTCGTCGGGATGATAGGGCGCGATTTGCCCAGTGCCTATCCACACATAGACGGTGGTCTCGCCCGTGTCGGCGGTCTCGTAGAAACGGCTGCGCCCCTTCTTCAGCAATTGCTGGACGAGCGGTGGCACAGACTTGCCTTCGCGTTCCAGCCGCTCGGCGGTCTCGCGCACGCCCAGCGCGTCCCAAATCTGGAACGGACCCAGCTCCCAATTGAAGCCCCACTTGATGGCGTGGTCGATGGCGATGGGGTCGTCTGCCAGTTCAGGCGCATGTTGTGCCACATAGCACAGCCCGTCCGCGTGCAATCGCCACAGGAACTGCCCTTCACGACTGTCGTGATTGACCAGCGCACGCAGTCGCTCCTCCAGCGGGAGCTTTTCGAGGGGTTCGAGGTGCGTGAACTTCGGCTTCTGGCGCGGGCGATAGTCGAAAGTGGCGAGATCGAGTGTTTCGATGGTGCCGTCGGGCAGGCGGCGGTAGAAGCCCGCGCCCGTCTTCTCGCCCAATTTGCCCTCGGCAATCATGCGCCGAACCACCTCAGGCAGGGCGAACGCCGATTTCTCTTCGGGCGTGGTCAGCCGCTCATGGAGATTCTTCGCGACGCTCGCCATCACATCGAGCCCCACAATATCGGCGAGTCGGAAGGTCGCACTGCGCGGATGCCCAATCAGCGGACCCGTGAGCGCGTCCACCTCCTCAATCGTCAGCCCGAACGCCTGCATCAGCGGGAACACAATCATCATGCCGTGAATGCCGAGCCGATTCGCGATAAAGCCGGGCGTGTCGCGGGCAATCACCACGCGCTTGCCCAGCACGCGCTCCGCGAAACGCACCATCCCCTCCACCAACTCGGGGTCCGTCTCCCGACGCGGAATGATTTCGAGCAGTTTCAGGTAGCGGGGCGGGTTGAAAAAGTGCGTGCCCATAAAACGCCGCTTGATGTCGTCTCGGCAATCGTCGCTCATCTCATGGATGGACAGCCCGCTGGTGTTGGTGGAGAGAATCGCGTTCGGGTTCACATAGTCCTGAACCCGCGTCCAGAGTTCGCGCTTGATGGCGGGGTCCTCCACCACCGCTTCAATCACCCAGTCGGCTTCCTTCAGGCGGGGCAAGTCATCCTCGAAGTTGCCGATTTCGATTCGATGAATCAGTTCAGGCAGGTAGAAGGGCGCGGGTTTGAGCTTGCTCACGCGCTCCAGCCCTGTGCGGGCAATCCGATTGCGCACCTCTCTGTGCTGAAGGGTCAGCCCTTGTGCCTCCTCTTCGGGCGTCAGGCGGGTGGGTGTGATATCCAGAAGGAGCACCTGCCAGCCAATATTGGCGAGATGCGCAGCAATTTGTGCGCCCATCGTGCCCGCGCCCAGCACGGCAGCCATGCCCGTCGTCGAATGCTCGTTCAGCATCGTCCATAGCCTCCTTCGTCTTTAACCACGATAGCAACGGGATTATACCCTGCCTGTGCAGGGAAGGCGAACGGTAGCAGGAACCACTTCCCTACCCTCGAATCTCCAATTCGCTATGAAGCAGGACATCTGCTGGTGGTGCTATCAGGGGCGCATCGAGCCGAAACGCCTGATTGCCGAAGCGGCGCGCATCGGCTATGTGGGCTTCGAACTGGTGCCCGAACCGCTTTGGGACGAGGTTCGCGCCGCAGGATTGCGCATCATCACCCACGCAGGACACGGCACCATCGAAAACGGGCTGAACGACCCGCGCAACCACAGCCGAATCGAGGACGAACTCCGCGCCAACATCGACAAAGCGGTCAAGTACGAGATACCTATCCTTATCTGCTTTTCGGGCAATCGGCGCGGGCGACCCGACGAAGAGGGTATCGAGAACACCGCGATAGGTCTCAAGCGCGTTGCGCCCTACGCTGAGCAGAAAGGGGTCACCTTAGCCATCGAAATCCTGAACAGCAAAGTCGACCATCGCGACTACCAGTTCGATAAGATGAGCTGGGGACTGCAGGTGCTGGAGCGGGTCAACTCGCCGCGCGTGAAGATTCTCTATGACATCTACCACGCCCAGATTATGGAGGGGGACCTCATCCGCACTATTCGCGCCCATCACGACAAAATCGCGCATTACCACACGGCAGGCAACCCCGGCAGAAACGAAATCGACGACACGCAAGAGATTAACTATCGCGCGGTGATGAAAGCCATCAAGGAGACGGGCTACACGGGCTTTATTGGGCAGGAGTTTATTCCGAAAGGCGACCCGCTCCTTGCCCTGCGCCGCGCCTACGAGATTTGCTCCGTCTGAAGAGGACGCTCAGCGCTCCAGTTGTGCGCCGTCCGCGCCGATAATCCCCTCTCGATGATACGCGGGCTGTATGTGGCTGCCGAAGGAATGACAGCCCGACAAAAAGCACAGGATGTGCTCGCGTCCAACTTGGCGAATGTGAACACCAGCGGCTTCAAAGCCGACCGACCCGTGTTCGAAACAGCGCTCCAGCGCACGCTCTATCGCGTCGAGGGCGCCTTCAGCCAGCCAATTGGCACGCTCTCGGCAGGCGCACGATTGACCACCACCTACACCGACCTCCAGCCCGGACCACTGATGCGCACGGGCAACCCGCTCGACCTCGCCATCGAGGGCGACGGCTACTTCACGGTGCAGACGCCCAACGGCATCCGCTACACACGCAACGGCGCCTTCGCCCTGAACGCTGAGGGCACGCTCGTCACGCGCGAGGGCTTCCCCGTGCTGGGCGAGCAAGGAGCCATTCGCGTGCCACACGGTGCCACCCTGCAAATTGGCGAGGATGGTGTCATCCGCGTCGAGGGCAAAGCCGTGGAACGCCTGCGCATCGTGCAAGGTGCGATGCGCAAAGATGCTGACGGCTGGCTGGTCGGCAACGCGACGCCCCTGCCCAATCCGCGCCTCGCCATCGGCACGCTCGAAGGCTCCAATGTGAACCTCGTCCGCGAGATGGTGGAGATGATCGAACATCTGCGTGCCTACGAGACCCATCAAAAGATTATTCACGCGCAAGATGAGACGCTGGGGCGCGCCATCAGCGAAATCGCACGAATCTGATACGAGGAGGGTCATGCATGATACGCGCTTTGCACACCGCAGCGACGGGAATGTCCGCACAGCAGTTCAATATCGATGTGATTGCGAACAATCTGGCGAATGTGAATACGACTGGCTTCAAGACGGTGCGTGCCGATTTCGAGGATTTGATTTACCAGACCCTGCGCCCGGCGGGCGCGAATGTGGCGGGCGGCGCCCAAGTGCCGAGCGGTCTGCAGGTCGGGCTTGGCTCGCGCCCCGCTGCCACCTATGGACTGTTCACCCCAGGCGCCCTCCAGGTGACGGGCAACCCGCTCGATATGGCGATTGAAGGCGACGGCTTCTTCAAGGTGCTGATGCCCGATGGGAGCATCGCCTACACGCGCGACGGCAGTTTCAAACTCGACAGCCAGGGACGACTGGTCACCTCGATGGGCTATCCGCTGGAGCCAGAGATTATCATTCCGCCCGATGTGCAGGAGATACTGGTCGGGCGCGACGGCACGATCAGCGTCCGTCGGGGCGGTCAGCAAGGCATGGAGGAAATCGGGCAGATTACGCTCGCGCGCTTTGTGAACCCTGCGGGCTTGAGCCGTATCGGGCTGAACCTCTATCGCGTCACACCCGCCTCGGGCGAGCCGATTGAGGGCACGCCGGGCACGAACGGGCTGGGCGAGCTGAGCGGCGGCAGTCTGGAAGCCTCCAATGTGCAGATTGTGGAGGAGATGGTGCGCCTGATTATGGCGCAACGCGCCTACGAGGTCAGCTCCCGCGCCATCCAGAGCGCCGACGAGATGCTCGCCGTCGCGAAGGATTTAAAACGATAGCGCAACGGTGGTAGGAAGGCTTCAGGGCGCATCAGCTCCTTGAGCCGTCCCGCGCGGGGCAGTGCCGGGCGCACGCTGGGACTCACCGCCAAAAGTTTTCGGCACCACCTGCTCGCTACCACTGCGCCCTGTACTGCTCCAAAGCCACCAGCCGACCAGCGCAACCGCCAGCACAATCAGCAAAACTGCCGCCCAAGTCGGAACTTCTCGTCTCATCGGTTCACCTCCTGCTTACTCCCCCTCACCCCCTCTCCTCTCCCTACCCAGAAAGAGGTTCGGGGCGAGGGGGTAAGAGTTTACATCGTCGGCTTGCACATGTTATCGATGCTGGGCACATCGCCTGGATAGGCGGTCATCACATTCCAGTGCACATCCGCCGCGTTGAAGTTAACGCAGGTGAAGTTCTGGGTATTGCCACTCACACGCTGGATGACCATCCCACGATGTTGCGTCACGGAGATGCGCACATTGCTATTACCCACCAACTGCTCGATTTGGGCATCGCGCCGCACCGGGAACCACTTGGAGTGTCCATCGGTGAAGGTAATGTTGTGCCCTTCATGTCGCCCCGATATGCCGAACCATGTGTTGACGGGTCCCGAAGGATTGATCCAGTAGCCTCCACCGCCCGCGCAATCCGTCACACCATCGGTGAAAAGCACCATCTTGGCAGATTCGCGGATGCGCGCTTGATGCACATAGTGTTGGGGACAGCCTGCATCACAACCGCCTGGCGCACTGCAAGGCTCCCAGTAGGCACTACAGCCTGGATCGGTCGTTCTATCGCATTGCCAGTAAGGGGCAAAGAACTTGTTCATACCGATGGGCATCGCGCGTCGATCTGTGTTCCGATCGCCACAAGGTGGCGGGTTAATCTCTGGGTCTTCGGGCACGGGCACATCTGCCATGAAGCGAAAGCCTGCCCGTCTAATCGCGGCGGAGGGGCAAAGATAGACCCCTTTATCCTTCACATACGGATAGATTTGGCGCGACCAGAGCGAATTGGCAATCGAACCGCGCCCCCAGCAGCCACCGCTGACCAGTTCGGGGAAATATTCATCATAGTCGTTAATGTACATCGTCACAGCGTTGCCCAGTTGGCGCAAGTTATTCAGACACATGGTCTTGCGGGCGCTTTCTCGCGCTCGCGCGAACACGGGGAACAAAATCGCCGCCAGAATGGCGATAATCGCAATCACGACCAGCAATTCGATAAGTGTAAACCCTTGCCGTCTCATAACTCAGCCTCCTTGTTTGCAGACATGCTCCGCCCGCCATTTCCATTATACTTCACCCTTATTCGGTTTCTTGCCGATTCCTCCCGCATACACGACAGATTCGCCCCTCCTCCCCCCATGTCCTACTTTTCCTGCGCGGACCCCCCGATGCACCCGTGATGCCTAATGGATGATAAGGTCGGCGGGGTCGGGATATTCGAGCGCGATACCACAGCGCGAGTCGCATGCCCCACGCCAGAGATAGAGTCCCATGCGCTCCTCTATCAGATCCCGTGAGCGCGCCGTTTCGAAATCGCGCCAATAGAGCGACACCAGATAAGGTTGCAGGCGTCGCCATAGGGGAAGGCAGGGCGCACCCCTTGCCCGAACCGCTTGCACCATCGCCTCCGCGTCGCTCCCCATAAGAAAGACCACAATATGCCAGGGAGGGATAAAATCATTCTGGCGCGTTGCCCGCCAAAGTCGGAAGCGATTTTAACCTATCGCGGGGCTGACGCGGGGGTACCCTGCTCCTCCGTCTGACGCTCTATCATGCCCTGCTTGCCACCAGGAAACAGCTCGATGCGTCCCTTGACCTCGCCCTGCTCCTGACGAAAGGAGCGATAGCCCGAATAGATCGCCACCGCTATCGCCAGCACTGCCAAAACTGCCAGCAATATCAATTTGGTGCGCTCGTCCATGCTCAGTTCCCCTTATAGCGCTCGTCCCAGTGAATCAGGTTGCGACGAAACTGCTGAGCCGCGGTCAAATCCCAAGGCCAGTACATTATCGATTTGCGGTTGAGGTTTTTCACATGCCCATCAGCGAAGCCGAAGTTGGTCAGTTTCTGATGGGCACCGATGGTCATGCGCCCGTCGCAGTTGCCACACCAGTTGAAGCAGAAGGTATTGGGCGCGTCCGGCCAGCTCGGATCGGCAATATTGCGGTTATCCCAGCGCCAGTATGCCATGTAGCGCCCGTAGCTGACCGTGGTCCAGAGTTCGTACAACACAATCGTCTCGGCAGGGCGACCAATCACGGCAAGCGGGCGCGAATCGTACTGAGAATAGTAGGCGCAGACGCCAAAAGTCGCCGCATCATGCCATGCGCTCGCCTCATAGTGCGTCCACGAATAACTAATCGGGAACCAGATACCGCTCGGTCCAGTGCAGTCATCCCGCGGCACATTATCGCTGGGACAGGCGAAAACGCCCCGATTCTTAACATAGGGCATCAGCATATCCTCGGCGCCAAACGCCTGATCGGGTCCGTTCGGGTCGTTGTTGAACCGTCGCTCGCCGCTCAGCAGGCGATGGAACTTCTCGTCATGGTCCTGCTGATACATGAAGGCGGCTGTAAGCATCTGCTTCATGTTGCTTGCGCATGTGGTCTGGCGCGCCTTCTCACGCGCCTGCGCGAACACGGGGAACAAAATCGCCGCCAGAATGGCGATAATCGCAATCACGACCAGCAATTCGATAAGTGTAAACCCTCGCCGTTTCATAGCCCAGCCTCCTTGTTGGCGGACATGACCCGTCCGCCATTGCCATTATACTCCACCTTTATCAGGTTTCCTGCCGATTCTTCCTGTATAGGCGAATAGCGAGATAGCGAGTTGTAACCATTCGCTACTTCGCCCCTCGTTATTCGCTTCCTTCTATCGGCGCAGTTCGAGTTGATGGGTTCGTGGCAGGCGACGCGCGACAATCTGCCCGCCCGACCGAACCCGCACGATTGCCATTTGTGCTCGTAGAATTGTAATCATCAGCCCGATTGCCAGCCCCAACAGTCCAGCGACAATCAACCGCCCTGTGCTGTCGCTCCATTGGGCAAGCGACCACAGGAAACCGTACGCGCCCATGATGCCCCCAATCGCGCCTGCCAGTCGTGCAGGGTTCAGCGGTAGGTTCGGTATGAAGTGGTGGAGTCCATAGCCCAGCAGTCCGCCCAGCGTTAGCAGACCCAGATAGCGGGCGAACGATTCGGAGAGCGTGGCGAGCGGGTAGAAGATTATCTGCCCTATTGCCCCACTGACCGCGCCTAAAATTGCGCCGCCGATTAATCCGCCCAGCACGGGTCGCCAGCCGAAGTGGCGGGCATCGACACCGAACCAGCGTTGCGGAAGGCGCAACATCAGCGCGAGCAGGAGTCCCAAGAGCGCGCCCCAGCCCGCCATCACAAGCAGCGCGAGCCAGCCGCGCGAAGTACCGCTCAAGACCGCCCAGTCGTGAACCTGCGCGGGATCGAAGCGCACATGCTGGCTCTCCTCCCCTGGACGCAGACTGCCACGAAACTCGCGCACGCGCCCGTTCGCCACGATGCGCAGAGTGTAGGGCGTGGGGTCCGGCGCACCGTGATTGGCAAAATGGTGCACATAAACCTCGTAAATGCCCTGTGGTGCGCTGCTGGGCGCCCAGTAGATGTTCTCCACGGGGCGATTCGTGCGCGTGGTCGGGTCGGCATTCGCATCCACATCCAGCTCGCCGCCCGTCGGCTCACTGCGACGGTTGCGGAACCAGATATGGACGCCCGTCGGCTCGATGCAGTGGAGATCGAGGTCGTTAATGTTGTTCCACATCAACGAGAGTTGCGGATCGCCAAACTGGGCACCTGCCTGACGCAGGCGTTGAACGATTTCAGGGTCGGTGCGAAACAGGAGCGTGCGCGTGTCCTGTAGGGCGTCGGGCGTGCGCCACCAAGCGAAGAGCCGTTCCAGCCCCCATGCGCCCAAGAGCGCGGTCATCAGCCCGATAACGCCGAACAGCAGTCGCGTGCCCATCGTTTAGCCCCGTCCGAAGTCGCCGCGCAGCCATCGCCTAAGCCATGTATCAGGCTCAGCCTGCGCGCGCCGATTGAAGGGTATCGCACGCCCTCTGCCGTTGGGCGGGACGCCATCCCGCTGAGCAATCAGCTGGTCGCGCAGCGCCTCCCAGTACTGCACGAACTGCTGGTGGCAGCCGACAGCTTGCGTGCGCGCCGAATCGAGCCGCTCCCCAATCGCCTGCAACCATGCGGAGAGAACGGCACGCCGCTGTTGCAAGCCGACCACCTCCTGCGCGAGGCGAAAGGCGGTCTGCACCTCCGGCTCACTGCGCCGCTCTTCCACATGCTTCCAGCGCAGGTAGGCGATTCGGGCGTCGCGCAGGCGCACCTCGCCCTGACGCCAGCCCGTCACCGCCTTATAAATCAGATAGGGCAAGCTAATCACACAGCCCGCAATAAGATAGACCCAGAAGGGCAATACCTCGCCCGCTTCCGTGCCGAGCAGTTTCGCCTGTTGCACCGCCTGCTCATGGAGCATGCGCAGACCGAGCGCATCCACCACAATCACTGCCGTGCCCAACAGCAGGGCGAATAGGCTGAACATGGACAGCGCGAGCGCGATGTGCAGGCGCGGGAAGGGACGCGCCTCGTCCACCTCAAACGGTCGCTCGCTCGCCTGCACCAGAGAACTGGCAAGCAGATGGTAAACGGTGCCGACCAGCTTCTCGATGAAGAAGCCGATAAATGCTGCCAGCCCGACCAGCCACATCTGCCGTCCCTGACGGAAGTCCTCCAGGCGCAGGAACCCCGTGATGACCGCAATATTGACGCCGAGAATCAAGCCCGCAGCGACGGGCGCGAGCAGTTCCACCAGCCACTGCCCGACCCGATGGAAGAGTGCCCACCAACCCTCTTGCTCACTCACAGGCATCACGCCGTGCTGACCGCAAATCTCCTCGGGAGTGGCAAAGTCATGGGTCAGTGCGTCCTCCACAAGGCGCGGCGTGATAAGAAGCGTTTCGGTTCCCGCTCGCCCCGCAGGGTGGGGGCGGGGCAGAGGCAGTCGCGCCCGCGCCATCTGCTGGATGAACTCGTTCTGCTTCTGCTCCAGTTCCGACTCGCACTGGCGCAACTGCTCCTGCAGGTGCAAACGCAACGGCTCCAGCTCGTGGCGCAACCGCTCGTACTCATCGCCGGACGCCTGAACCAGCGTGCGGTACTTGAACCCCAAATCGACGGCTTCCGCCTCATAGCCCGCCTGACGCAGGTATTGCTGATACTCCAGCGTCTCCTGCTCTGTCCGAGTCGCGTGCTGATTGGGGTAGAAGGGTGGTTCCATATAGGTGCGCGGTGATAGCGGCTGTTGCCAGAAGGGCGCGGTCGGTTCAAAGAGTGCCGGATGCTCGGCGGGCGTTGAGGGCGCGGCATGCGCTCCTGCAACACCATCGGGCGGTTCGGTCGCTGTTCCCAAGGGCATCTGAACCGCTGCCTGCTCGCCTGTTGGCTCCTGCGCATTCGCTCCCCGCAGAAGCCTTCCGAGCCATTGGCTAAGGCGAGCCACCGCCTCATTGATGAACTGCTCCCGCTCATTCGCTTGTTCGTTCATTTGCCTCGCCTCCTATTATCCAGAGCAACTAACTTCTCGCGCAACTCTGCCACTGCCCGATCGGCATCGCTCATCCCAAAAATGATGAGTTTACCGCTTTGCTCCAGTGGCTCCAATCGCTGGCGAAAATCCTCACGGAACTGCTCCTCCAGCGGACCCACCAGCACGACACATACATTCGGCTGGCTGCTGAGATTCTCTGCCTCATCACGGGTCTCACGCGGCGTATGGTCCTCACCGTCAGTAAACAGGCACAGTACGACCAAGTCGTTGGGATGCGCCTTTGCGTAGTCGGTCATGGCTTGCAGAGGGAGCTTCTGGTAAGTGCCCCATTCGCCCAACTTTTCAGTGATACTGCGCTGGGCGAAGGCGTTCAGCTCTGAGGAGCGTGCAGGGGTCTTCTCCATCGTTTCGTGTCTCTTCTCGGCGTACACCCAGATGCGGGTAGGGGTTCGGTAAGGCAATACCTCGTCGATCAGGGTATACAGCACGCCGACGGCGCGCTGCTTTTCATCCTTATGCATCGAGCCACTGATATCGAACGCGGCACCGACACGGAGGGGCAAGGTCAGTTCATGTCCGCGACTATAACTCCAGAGCGCCCATCCACCCACTAGCAGCAGGGCTAATACAAGAAGCAAGACGAGACCCGCGACCCAATGGCTGGTGTCGCCCGAACCGCCGCTTCGAGCGCTTTGTCGAGAATGTCTCATTTGCTGTAAGACCTCCTCACAGGGGCATACGGAGAATTACTGATAATAGTTCCCGTATCGCCCCTGCTCCACCCCGATTTGTTTCGATTCCCACCCGCTATCGGGTGGGTGCACGGTATCATTTTACCTCATTGGAGGGGCATCGGGTAGCGCAGGAGCGCGCTCACGCCCTGAATCGCACTGCGTCCCTCTGCCGATTGTACTGGCTCCACCTGCGCGCCTTGCTCCAGCGCCCGCTCGATAAGCGTATCCACAATATCGGGCAGATGCCAAAGATGGTCTGTGTCGGGCGGCGCATCTTCGGGCTTCAAGCCGAGCACCCCGGATGGATAGAACACATAGCCCGGCGCCGAGTAGTCGGTATCATACAACAAAATGCGGATATTGCCCCATTCGAGCGCATGGAGAACCGATTCAAGCCCCACTGTGGCGCGGTCAGGCACACTGCCCTGCAACTCCTGCACGAGACGATGCTCCTGTTCCCTGTCCAATTCCATTAGCCGATCCAGCACGCGCTCATAAAGCCCATTCAGGGGTGTCTTGTCGTTCGCTTGAATGCGCCCCGCATAGACTCGGCGCACATAATCGTGCAGATAGCCTAACAGTGCGTTCGCCAAATCGTCCGGTGCTGCAATCAGCAGGCGGTCAAACGGGTGCGTGCGCCGAATCTCCAGAATGGTGCTGGCGATGTGCTTCAGGTGCTGTTGCTGTTCGTGCAGTTTGAGCATCTGCACATTGCGCTCGCCCATCCCGTGAAAGGCGCGCAGTCCACTCGGCGTGCGCACCGCGTGCACGCCTGGGGGCAGTACCTCTCGGTCGCGCGTGAAACGAAACGACTCCGCCTCGCGAATGCCCTGAATATCGACCAGATAGAAGTAGGCATCACGATGGTCGAACACCACCAGCAGATTGACCCCGAAATCGGTCTCCACGGTTAGGAGGCGGCGCACATAGGGCGTGCGGTCCACCACCAGCGTATTGCGCTCCACATAGGGCAACGGTATCGCCTCGAACAGCCCCTTTGCCGAGCAGGCAAAGACCGCCATCCCGCGCACGGGCAGGGAATTATTGCCCAGCGTGTTGGACGGCTCGGCAAAAAATGCCTCCAACTGCTTGAAATCGTTCTCGACCGATTCACGCACCGCCGGCTCCATCTCGTGATCATCGAGCCAGTGCTTCAGTTGATGGCTCATTGTTTTGAGCCGAATGCGGTAGCCGGGTGGGCGGTCCGCCCGTTCCTGAGGCAACAAGGTGAGATAGAGCGAGGTCACCAGATACTCCTCTGCCTGAAAGCCGAGCAACTCCTGATAGATGCGTCGCATGGTCGTTTCCTCCTTCGTGTTAGGGTGATCCCCTAATCTGTCCCTACAAGGATACCCTATCCCAACGAGGGGTATAATCTCCCCCGCTATGCATAAGGGGTACTATCGGTTTCCGACGATTCATGGCGACAGGGTCGCCTTTGTGTGTGAGGACGATTTGTGGACGGTTTCGGTGGAGGGAGGAATTGCCCGCAGGCTAACCACCAGCCTCAGCGAGGTCATCACCCCTTGCTACTCACCCGACGGCAACTGGATTGCCTTCGTTGCCAAGGACGAGGGTCATCCTGAAGTGTATGTGATGCCTGCCGAAGGGGGCGAGCCAAAACGGCTCACCTATCAGGGCGCAGGCTATGTGCGCGTGGTTGGCTGGACACCCGACGGCAGTGCGGTCATCTATAGCAGTAATGCCGAATGCCCGCCGCGCGAGGTCTGGCTCTGGCGCGTGTCGCCGGAGGGCGGCTTGCCTACCCGTTACCCCTACGGCATCGCGCACCATATCAGCTTTGGGGCGAGCGGCGCGGTGATTCTGGGCAGACACACGGGCGACCCTGCCCGCTGGAAACGCTATCGCGGGGGCACAGCAGGCGTGTTCTGGATTGATCGGGAGGGCAACGGCGAATTCGTGCGCTTCAAGCCCACCGACGGCAACCTGACCGCCCCAATGTGGATAGGCGAGCGCATCTATTTCGTTTCCGACCACGAGGGCATCGCGAATATCTACTCCTGCCTGCCCGACGGCTCCGACCTGCGCCGCCACACTCATCACGAGGAATACTATGTGCGCTCCCCACAGACCGACGGCAAGCGCATCTTGTACCACGCGGGCGCAGAGCTGTATGTGCTGAACCTCGCAACGGACGAGAACCGACTCATCCCCATCGAACTGCGCAGTCCGCGCATGCAAGCTCAGCGCAAATTCGTCGAGACCGAGAAGTACCTGCAGGAATACACCTTGCATCCGAAAGGGCACTCGCTCTTGCTGACGGTGCGAGGCAAGCCGTTCGTGATGGGCAACTGGGAAGGGGCGGTGATTCAGCACGGGGATGCGCAGGGCGTGCGCTATCGGCTCAGCCACTTCCTGCCCGATGGCGAGCGCATCATCACCGTTTCCGACGCGAGTGGCGAACCCCGGCTGGAACTACATACGCCCGCCCGCATCACCTGCTATGAGGAGTTCGATATCGGGCATCCCTATCGCATGGAGGTGTGCCCGACCGCTGAGCGCGTCGCGCTGAGCAATCATCGCTTCGAGCTGCTGATTTTCGATATGGCTCTGCGCGAGCTGAGATTGGTCGAGCGTAGTGAGTATGCAGGAATCGCGGGCTTCGCATGGTCGCCTTGCGGACGCTGGCTGGCATATAGTTTCGCGCCCAACGAGCGCACGCACATCATCAAAATTTACGACACGGAGACAGGCGCGATTCACGCCGTCACCCAACCTGAGTTCCGCGATGTTCAGCCCGCGTGGGATCCGGGGGGCGAGATGCTCTATTTCCTCTCATATCGGGACTATGACCCCGTGCCCGACAATCTGCAGTTCGAGCTGGCGTTCCCGATGGGGATGCGCGTGATGGCGGTGGTACTGCGCAAAGATATTCCCCATCCGCTCTTGCCCGCACCGCGCCCGTTTGAGGAGCCACAGCCACCCTCTGCTAAGCCTTCCCCTGCAAAAGAGGAGGGGGCGAATCCAACGCCTCCCGAAGGGAGCGAGCCGACACCCGCCACACGCATCGACTTCGACGAGATCTATCTGCGCGTCATCACTGTGCCGTTGCCCGCAGGCATCTACGGGCAGGTTGCAGGGTTGAGTAATAAGCGCGTAATCGCTACCCAGTTCCCTGTGGAGGGCATGCTGGGCAAGGACTGGTTCAGCGAAGAAGAGGAGGGCAAGGGCACTCTGCTGATGTACGATTTCCAGAATGCCAAAACCGAGACGCTGGTCAGCAAAGTAAGCGATTTCACCCTGTCGCTGGACGGCAAGACGCTGGCGTATCGGTCAGGCAAGCGGTTGCGCGTACTGCCCGCAGGTCAGAAGCCTGACGAGAAGCATGAGCAAGCCCCACCTTCGCGCGAGAGTGGCTGGATTGACCTCAGCCGCGTGCGCTGTGCCGTCGTGCCCACCAAAGAGTGGCAGCAGATGTATCGCGAAGCGTGGCGACTCCAGCGCGAGTTCTTCTGGAGCGCGGATATGTCGGGCGTCGACTGGCAGAAGGTGTATGACCGCTACTACCCCCTGCTGGAGCGCGTCGCCACCCGCAGTGAATTTTCCGACCTGATGTGGGAGATGCAAGGCGAGTTGGGCACTTCGCACTGCTACGAGTTCGGAGGCGACTATCGCCAGCCCCCTTCCTACACGCTGGGTTTTCTCGGTGCAGAGTATGAATGGGACGAGACAGCAGGAGGCTACCGAATCACGCGCATCCTCACAGGTGACCCATGGCTGGAAGATGCCGATTCCCCGCTAAACGAGCCGGGTGTGAATGCCCAGGTAGGTGAGGTGCTCCTCGCAATCAACGGCAGGCGACTCACGCGCACGCTCACGCCCAGTGAAGCCCTTCTGCACCTGTCGGGCACAAATGTTCAGCTCACTCTGCGCACGCGCGATGGGCAGACGCGCACCGTCACGACCAAAACCCTGCGCGATGAAGCGAAACTACGCTATCGCGAGTGGGTTCTGCGCAATCGGGAGTATGTTCACCAGCACACGAATGGGCAGGTGGGCTATGTGCATATCCCCGACATGGGGTGGTGGGGCTTCTCGGAGTTCCATCGGGGCTTCATGGCAGAATTGGTGCGCCCCGCGCTGATTGTGGATGTGCGGGCGAACGGTGGCGGCTTCGTGTCGCCCCTTCTGCTGGAAAAACTTGCCCGCAAACGGCTGGGCTACGATGTGCCACGCTGGGGCAAACCCGTCCCTTATCCCTACGACTCAGTGATGGGACCGATTGTGGCGATTACCGACGAGCGCGCCGGCTCCGATGGCGACATGTTCAGCCACGCCTTTAAACTGATGAAAATCGGTATTCTAATTGGCAAGCGCACATGGGGCGGCGTGATTGGAATCAGTCCGAAATCGGTGTTTGTGGATCAGGGGCTGACCACTCAGCCCGAATATGCCTTCTGGTTCTACGATGTGGGCTGGCGCGTCGAGAACTACGGCACCGACCCCGATATTGAAGTGGACTATGCCCCACAAGATTACATGGCAGGGCGCGACCCGCAGTTAGAGCGAGCGATTGAGGAGATACTGCGCCTGATGGAGCAGAACCCGCCACGGTTGCCCGATTTCGAACCGCGCCCGAAACTGCCCCTGCCAAGCGGATTACCGAGATGAGTCTCAAAGCATTCTGGTCACGGGTGGGACGCCCGTGCTACTCGCTAAAAAGGCTCGCTTGCTGAGCGGTTGAATGAGGTTGGCTCAGTTCGCTCTGTCCTGACCAGACTTGAGCAAGCCCCTCCGCAACGAGTGCTTGGTTACCCTCTATTGGTAGGTCGAACACATAAACCGGGACACCCATTCGATACGCCGTTTCGGCACAGTTCCAGGTACCGCTGAGGCGGGTCTTACCGTTCACCACTGACTGCTTCGGTCCGGTCTCGGCAATCACCACAAAATCGGCTAAGCCCGCCACAAGCCGGTTGCGCATCATCGCATAGGAGCCGTTCCACGGAGCCTTTGGATGAACCTCTGAGAGAATGAGTAGTTGGTCGTCGTTGAGGGCGGGGTAGTAGCGTCGCACGAGGCGGAGTGTGGCAGGGATGAGCAGTCCCTGCGGGAGTAAAGTGATCGTGCGCCCACCGACTTGGAGCGCGCTTTCCAACGCGACGAGGTCGATGCCGGGTGCCGCGCCCGTAATAAGCGTGTAGCCCTGCTTGGCGAGTTCGGTCGCCACTTGGTGTGTGAGTTCCATTGCATTTTCGCTTGCTTTGCGCGCCCCAGCAAAAGCGACGCTCTTTGCCAGGTTCAGGATAGTCAGGTCGCCTATGGTATAGAGCACCAACGGTGTCTGGCTGGAGATGCGCTCTTGCAATCGGGCAGGATAGTCGGGGTCAAGGAGGGTGAGGACGCGCCCGCCCTGATTCAGAAACTCTTCCAACAGAAGCGCCTCACGCACCAGATGCTCCTGCAGGCTCTCCCATTCGGGGCTACCGTGCAGGAGCGAGCGTATCGATTCAGGCTGTTGACGAATCGCGGCACGCAGAGCGCGCGAGGCATAAGTGGAAGCGACCATCCAATAGACCAGTTCCCGCAACTCCATCAGACATCTCCACGGTGGCGAGTGCGGACGATACAGAAGGCATACAGCATCCCCGCACCCGCCTTCTTAAGGATTTTACCTGCTTCTTCCAGCGTCACACCTGTATCGTACACATCATCCACCACCAGTAGGGTCTGTCCGTTCAGCCGCACACGCACTTCGAACGCTCCCCTGAGATTTTCACGCTTCTGGGTGAGGTTCGTACAGTCTTTCTGAGGCTTGGTGTCGCGTGTTTTGATAAGCAGGCTCATCATCGGTTTGCGGAGTCGTTGCGCTAAGCGGAAGGCAAAATCGTCCACCAGCCCTGTCGTCTTCGTAGAGGGGATCGGTACGATGCCGCTTATCTCATCGACAGGCAGTTCTTGTTGGATGACCAGTGTGCACTGCTCCACCAGCCAGTCGGGAATACGCTCGCCACCCTCATATTTGGCGTAGCGCACCGTGTCGCCTTCAGGAGTGTCGTTGTAATAGTTGAGCGAGATACCGCGCTCATACACAGGGGCTTTCTGATAGGTCGCGACGAAGATGAGCGGGGGGCGAAACTTGAAGTCCGCCCACTTGTGCGCAAACTCCGAGGAATAAGGTCTCAGCCCGTACCCACGACAGTTGTCGCAATGCCCGCAAGGCCCTGCTTCTTCATCTCCTAAGTAGTGGCGCAGATACTCCATTCGGCACTGAGTGGTCTCGGCATACTCCATTATGGCGTCCAGTTCGGCGCGCTTAGCCGTGTTAAGCGCTTCATAGGGGGCGAGGTCAAACAGTGTATTCTCTGTGAGTCGGTAATACTTCTCGCTGTCGCGCACGAGACAGCCGGCATCTAATAGGTCGTTCAGCACTGTACGCACTTGGGTCCGCTTAAGCCCCGTTTCCAGCAGAATTTCCTTTTCGCGCTTGGGGCTGTTTATCAGGCATGCCATTATCTGGAGGTAGGCTTCGGGTTTTGGTCGGTTCGATTCGATGAATCCCTCTTGGATACGCCGATCACCTGGATCGTAGAGGAGCACAATACGCGCCTGTTCACCATCGCGTCCTGCACGTCCAATCTCCTGATAGTAGTGCAACGGTGAGCTGGGGAACTCCGTGTGAATGATGAAGCGCACATCGGGCTTGTCGATGCCCATGCCCAGCGCGTTCGTGCCGATCAGCGCTTTGATACGGTCTTGCATAAACAGTCGTTCCAGCACCAGCCGTGTTTCGCCCAGTCCTGCGTGATAATAGGGTGCATTGATGCCCGCTCGCTGGAGGAACTGAGAAACGATTTCGGTCATGCTTCGCGTCGCACAGTAGACAATGCCTGTACCCTCAAGGTGTTGGGTGAGGTAGAGCGTCCATAAGAGTTTTTCGCGCTCACCTGAAACGCGCTGAACAAACAGGCGGAAGTTGGGGCGGAGCAGGTTGCCTCTCAGTACCTTGAGCGTCTCACCGAACTGGTGGCGAATGTCTTCCTCGACGCGCTTGGTGGCGGTGGCGGTCACCGCTAAGGCGGGTGTGTCGGGCGGGAGCAGTTTGAGGAGGTTCACAATCCGTCGGTATTCGGGTCGGAAATCGTGTCCCCATACCGACACACAGTGCGCCTCGTCGACCACCACCGCTTTGATGGGGAGGCGAGGCAGAAACACCTGCCAAAGTGCGTTTTCCAGTCGTTCAGGTGCGATATAGAGCAGCTGGAGTTTGCCCAATACAGCCCGCTCCAGCACCGCACGCTGTTCCTCCTCGCTCATGTCAGAGTTGAGGGTGTCGGCTCGGATGCCGAACCGTTCGTTTGCTTGACGCACTTGGTCGCGCATCAAAGCGCGCAGAGGTGAGAACACTAGCGTCAGCCCTACCTCCAGCGCCACCATCTGATAGACCAAGCTCTTGCCCCATCCCGTCGGCTGGATCAGCAGGAGTCGCTCCCCGTTCAACACCGCTAAGATAGCTTCGCGCTGTCCCGGTCGGAACTCGGCAAACCCGAACACCTGCTGAAGCCGTTGTTGTAAATAGTCCACCGTCGACCCCTTTGATGATGGTGAGATGATTCAACGGCGCCAGAGCCTGTCCTGTCTCTGCTCCCGTCTGCGCACGGAGTCCATTTACAACACGCACACAGAGGTTCCTGTTGCTCTAAACAGCAGGAATCGCTGAGAGAGGCGTGAAGTTTAAGCAGAAGGAGGTGAACCGATGGAACCGCAAATGTCGCCGATTGAGGAGCAGAAGGCGGCTCTGCGACAGGCAGGCGCGTCTGGCGCGAGCTGGTTCTACTGGATTGCAGGGCTGTCGCTGGTGAACACCGTGCTCGCTTTCGTGGGGGCAAACATCCGCTTCGTGTTCGGGCTGGGCATCACCGATCTGGTCAGCTCCCTTGCCCAATATGCGCGCCAGGAGCAGGCAGACATCGCTGAGCCTCTGAGCGGGATTGCCGTGCTCGTCTCGGTGATTGCGGCAGGTGTACTCGCACTGTTTGGCTGGCTCTCGAACAGGCGGATGTTGTGGGCATACGCGATAGGGATGGCGCTCTACTTGGGCGACGGCATCCTCTGCCTCCTCTTTCAGAACTGGATTGAGGTGGCAGTGCACGCAATTGCGCTCTTCCTGCTCTTGCGCGGCTTCCTTGCTTACCTGCAACTAACACGGCTGGAGAGTCAAGGTGGTATCGGGGCGCCTTAATGCCCTTATCTCAAAGGAATCGGCACGATAGCCGAGAAGAAGGATGCCCGTGCAAGATGAGCCACTTCTGCTCGCAATTGAATCTACAGGCGCGCTCTGTGGCGTGGCGCTGGCGCGGGGCGAGACATTGCTGGGCAGTATCCGTGTTCAGCATGGGCTGAACCTGTCGGGCAATCTGTTGCATGCGACCGACTGGCTTCTGCAACGACACCGGCTTCAGCTTGAGCAGGTGGGCGCCTTCGCTGTCGATGTAGGACCTGGCTCTTTCACAGGGCTGAAAATAGGGGTGATGCTCGCCAAAACCTGGGCGCACGCGCTGGAGAAGCCTCTCGTGGGCGTATCGGCGTTCGAGGCATGCGCTGGGCTGGCGCCTGCAGGACTGCCATTGCTCGTTGCTCTGCCTGCGCGACGCGATGCGCTCTATGTCCAGCTCTTCTCGCCTGCCGAACGAGAGACGCAAGCGATGAGCACCAGCCCACCCGCGATGGTCAAGCAGACGCACCTGCCCGACTGGATCGGTCGCACACTTGGCGAAGCGGAACGCTCCCACCTACTCGTGGTGGGCACGCTTCAGGCGCGAGCGTGGCTTCAACCCCTCTTGCCAAATGCGCTCTATCAAACCATCGAATGCCCTGACCCTGTCGGCGTGGCACTAATGGGTTGGAGACACCTGCGGGCAGGCGAAACGGCACATCCCTTCAGCCTGACACCTCTCTACATCCAGCCGCCCTCCATCACCCCACCAAGCAGGTAAAATGATGGCGATGGAAACCACAGGCGTTGAAAAGCTAATCATTATCGGTTCAGGACCAGCAGGCTATACCGCCGCGCTCTATGCAGCGCGTGCCAACCTTTCACCTCTACTTTTCGCGGGGATTCAACCCGGTGGTCAACTCATGATTACCACCGATGTGGAAAACTATCCGGGCTTTCCCGATGGCATTCAGGGACCGGAGTTGATGGAGCTGTTCCGCCAGCAGGCGGAGCGGTTCGGCACGCGCATCCTCTATGAGACCATCACCCGCGTGGACTTCCGCGAGCGTCCGTTTCGCCTCTGGAGCGACAGTGGCAGGGAATATCGGGCGCAGGCGGTGATTATCGCAACAGGCGCTTCCGCCAAGTGGCTCGGTCTCGAATCGGAAGAGAAGCTCAAAGGGCATGGCGTGTCTGCCTGTGCCACTTGCGACGGCTTCTTTTTCCGTGGCAAAAAAGTGATTGTGGTCGGTGGGGGCGACACCGCGATGGAGGAGGCGCTCTACCTCACCCGTCACTGCGAGCGGGTCTATGTGGTGCATCGTCGCGACGAACTGCGCGCCTCCAAAATCATGCAAGAGCGCGCCTTCCGCAACCCCAAAATCGAGTTCATCTGGAACACCGTCGTGCGCGACATCTATGACCCGAATCTGAGCAAGGTGGTCGGCGTGCGCCTGCACAACCTCAAAACCGACGAGCAGTATGACTTCCCCATCGACGGTGTCTTCATCGCCATCGGGCACAAGCCCAATACCGACATTTTCCAAGGCATCTTGGAGATGGACGAACTGGGCTACATCAAGGTTCGGAACGGTACTTACACCAGCGTCGAGGGCGTGTTCGCTTGTGGCGATGTAATGGACAGGGTGTACCGACAGGCGGTGACCGCGGCGGGCACAGGCTGTATGGCAGCACTGGACGCCGAGCGCTGGCTCGCCGCCCAAGAGCATAGGGGCGAATAGCGAATAGAATGTAGCACGGGCGTCTCGCCCGTGAAACGCAACATATTGCCTTAGGAGGTAAACAAACGATGCGAACTATGGCACTGATAAACGGTCTGATTCTGGCGTTGACAATCGGTATGGCGCAGCAGAAGAAGCCCACACCGCCTCAGGAATCGCCCGCAGGCTTGAACAAGCCTGCATCGGCACAGCCGGCACCGAAAAACGCGCAACCCAAAGTGGGTAGCCTTACCGTCAAGGGCGAGGGCATCAAGTTCTTCTCGCGCGGTGAAGGCACACTCACTATCAAAGGGCATGGCTTTGTGCTGGTGAACGATTTGCAGGGTGAAGTCGTCGCGCAGGGCTTCCGTGAACTAAAGCAACTCCCGCGGGGTGTAACGCTCAACCCGCCCATGGATAAGCGCATTCGCGTCCTTCATGGCAAAGGCACGCTCACCATCAAAGGTAAATACGATTCGGTACGATGCGCGCTAACGGAGGCACACATCGATTTTCGTGGCGGCGCCAGCTTTGAAATCATGGGCACAGGCACAGGCAAGGTCGACGGCAAGCACGATATCGTTATCTATCCAACAGCAGCGTTCACACTGTTCGTGCCTGAACCCGAAGGTATGAAACAGCCACCACCCAACGAACCTGAAATTGCCCCCCTACCGAAGGGAAAAGCCCCTCAGCCCAAAACATCTGAACAGAAGCCGGTCAAGAAAGAGGGGGCGAAGGGTAAGGTCACGAAATAGCCAATAGTGCAAGGACGCCATGCGACTACTCAAGCTGGAGCTGGAGAACTTTCGCCAATATGCGCACGCGGTGGTGCCGTTCGAAACGGGCATCACGGCAATTGTAGGCGCGAACGGCGCGGGGAAAACCACCCTCGTGGAAGCCATCCTCTGGGCGCTCTACGGTGCCCATGCAGCCCGAGGCTCCAGCGAGACCCTGCGCTTCATGTGGTCGCAAGGTGGCGCCCAAGTGCGCGTGCGACTCGCCTTTCAGCTCGGCAACAAACTCTATCAGGTCCTGCGCACCGAGAAAGAAGCCCTGCTCATGCAGATCCAGAACGGAGTTCCACAGAACTTGGCGCGTGGCATACGCCCCGTAAGCGAAGCGATTCAGCGCCTGCTCGGCATGACCCTCAATCAGTTCCAGACCAGCTTCTGTGCCCGCCAGAAAGAGCTCGAATTTATGAGCTACGCGCCCGAACGGCGCCGCGAGGAAATCAGCCGCATGCTCGGCTATGAACGCATCAGCAAAGCCATCGACGAAATCGCCCAGCACACCAAGAACCTGGGCGCTGAGGTGACAGGTCTGCAACAAGGCTTGGGCGACCGCAACTTGGTGGAACAACAGATCAGCGAGACGCAACAAAAACTCATGGAGCGCGAACGCGAAATCGCCACGGTTGAGAGCCAACTCACCGCCGCGCACACCGAGCTGGAAGGTGCAACCCATCTATTCCGCGAAGCGGACCTCAAAAAGAAAGCCTATGACGCCCTGCAAAACACAATCCAACTGCTCCAAACACAAGCACAGGGTATTGAAGAGCGCATCGAACTCCTGCGGACGCGCTGGGCACAACTAAAACAAGCCAAACAACGGCTAAAGGAGCTGCAGGCGGACCTCCAGCGCTACCAAGAAATACAGCAACGGCTCAGCGAACTGGAACGGCTCGCCGAGAGCGAGCGCCAGCGCGCCTCTCTGTGCGCCACCATCAAGGCAACTCAGGAGCAGATTGAAACACTCCAGCAACAGTTGGAGGAGTACGAACAGAAGGCACAACGGCTCCAGCAGCTTCAACCCATCGTTGAACAGGCACAGCAGTTAGAGGCTGCACTTAAAACAGTGCGCGAGCAGGCGCAAAAAGCAGCTCAGCGCGCCCAACTCACCGCCCAGCTGACCATGCGGATGGAGCAGATAAACACCCTGCAAGCACGACAAGCCTCCGCGGACGCACTCGTCCAGCAAATCAAGGATGCCGAGGCGCAAATCCAACAGCTCGACGGGCAACGAAGCGACCTGCAGACCACTCTGGAACGGCTCACCCAAGAGTGGCAGGCTCAACGCGCCGAAATTGCCACGAAACTGAGCACCCAGCAGGCAACCCTGAAGGAACTCCAAGAGCGCGAAAAGCAACTTCTCGCGCTTGGCATGGAAGGCAACTGCCCCACCTGTGGACAACCGCTCGGCGATGCCTATCAGCGCGTACTTGCCGAAGTGCAACACACCATCGAGAGCACAACCCACACCCTGCACCAACTGCAACACGCACTCAAAGCCATCCAGAAAGAGCCTTCCGCGATTGCCACATGCCGACAGCAACTTCAGCAGGTGGAAACGGCACGCGAACAGAGCTACCAACACCTCTCCCACCTACAGGCACAAATGGACACGCTCCAGTCGCAGTTAAGTGAACTTCCTACCTTGCAAGCACAAGTGGACGAATTGCGTGCCAAGATCGAACAAATTCCGTCCTACGACCCCGAAAAGGAGCGGGCGCTCATCGAACAGCTGGAACAGCTACGCCCCGAACGCGAAGAGGCGCAAACGCTCACCATCCAGCTCAAAGAGCGCCCGCGCATCGAACGCGAACTGCAAGCCAAAGGGCGCGAACTGCGCAAGTATGAAGAGGAACTGGCACGCCTGCCCGAAGGGTATGACCCCGATGAACATGAGCAACTGCGCCACGAGATGGAGCAACTGCGTCCGCTCTATGAGGAGGCACTCCAGATCAAAGCCATCGTAAAAGACGAAGCCGAACTTCACGCCCAGATTGAACGGACGAAGCAAGAAAAAGCACAGATAGAGGCGCAACTAACACAGGAGACGCAAAAACTCCAGTCGCTTGCCTTCTCACCGACGGAGTACGAACAAGCCGCGGAGCGATACCGTCAAGCCGATGAGCAGGTGCGCGCGCTGGAGAACCGACTCGCCTCCCTGCAAGCGGAACGGGAGAGCTACCAAAAGCACCTTGAGCAACTCAATGTGCAACTCACCCAGATAAAGGAGCGCGAGGAGCTGCTGAAACGCAAACAGCATGACCTGCTCTTGCACGAGACCCTGCGCAAGGCGATGCAGGCGTTCCGCACCGAACTCAATCAGCAACTGCGCCCTACCCTCGCCAGCTACGCCACCGAGTTCCTCACGCACCTCACGGGCGGGCGCTACACCCAACTTGAACTGGACGAGGAGTACCGCTTCCACCTCATCGACGACGGCATGCGCAAGGCGGTTATCTCAGGAGGTGAGGGCGATATCGTGAACCTCTGCATGCGACTCGCGCTCGCACGGCTCATCACCGAACGCGCAGGTCAGCCCCTCTCCCTGCTCATCCTCGATGAAGTGTTCGGCTCGCTCGATACCGACCGCCGCCAGAATGTGCTGATGCTGCTAAACAACCTGCGCGACTGGTTCGAACAGATACTTATCATCTCGCACATAGAAGACATCAACGAGGCGGCAGACCGCACGCTCTATGTGGTGCGAGATGAGCGCACGCGCGTCAGCCAAGTGATACCGCGCACGGCAGACGCCTCCGCCAAACTGCCTGACATGATTGAGACAGACGAGGTATAATTCCACAGGGTGATCCTGATGACTGTGCCGACCGTACAATCCGAGATATTCTATCCCGAAACGGATGGACAGCCGATGGCGGAAAACACAAAACAGTTTGAGTGTATCACCACACTCAAAGGCAATTTGGAGCGTATCTTTTTGTACGACCCGAATGTGTTCGTGGCGGGCGACCTGTTCTGGTATCCCGTAGAAGGCAGACCTGACATTCGTCAAGCCCCCGATGTGATGGTAGTGTTCGGGCGTCCCAAAGGGCATCGGCGCAGTTATCAGCAATGGTTGGAGGGCAACATTCCCCCGCAGGTGGTGTTTGAGATAGCCTCGCCTGGCAATCGCCCGGAGGAATGGGAAGCAAAGTGGGAGTTTTACAATCAGTATGGGGTAGAGGAGTATTACCTTTATGACCCTGAGGCGGGCGTATGGCAAGGCTGGGTTCGGCGCGGGGGGCGGTTGGCTCCTGTGGGGCAGATGCGGGGGTGGGTGAGTCCGCGTTTGGGGGTTCGTTTTGGGGAGGCGGAGGGCACGAATATGGGGCTGACCGCGCCCGACGGCACCCCCTTCTTGAGCTTCGTTGAACTTGCACAGATGGCATTTCAGGAGCGTCTGGCGCGTGAGCAGGCGGAACAGCAAGCACGCCGTCTTGCTCAGCGGCTACGCGAACTGGGCATCGATCCCGATGAACTATAAAGGTCGCTCATGCGTGCCTATCGGCTCATTGCGCCTGGCGAGATGCGCATGCAAGAGATCGAAACGCCCCGCGTGGGTGAGGGCGACGCCTTGATTCGGGTACACGCCTGCGGCGTCTGCGGCACGGACCTGCACCTGAAACAGCGTGGACACCACGACTGGCGCGGCGACCCGCTCACGCTCGGACACGAAATCGTGGGCGAAGTGGTTCACCCCACAAACCGCGCGGGAGAGTGGGTGGTGGTCGATCCGCAGATTGTGTGTGGCACATGCTTCTACTGCCGACGAGGACGGCTGAATTTGTGTGAGCAACTGGAGCATGTCGGCATTAGTGTGGATGGTGGCTTCGCGGAGTATCTGCGTGTTCCCCTGCGCAACCTCTATCGCCTGCCAGAAGGTATCGCGCCCGATGAGCGCTGGCGATTCGCACTCACGGAACCCGTAGCGACTTGTGTCGCCGCGATGAACCTGGCGAACCCGCGCCCCGATGAGCGCGTGGCAGTCGTCGGGCTGGGCTTTTTCGGGCAGGTGTTCCTGCAACTGGCGCGATGGTGGGGCGTACAGACGCTGTTCGGGCTGGACCCACTCCCGCAACGGCGCGAAGTGGCGCAACAGCTCAGCCGAGCGGAAGTGTTCGACCCCTCTGATGAGAACAGTCTGCCCACCGCGCAGGTGGTGATCGATGCAGCAGGCTCGCCCACTGCAGCGGACACCTGTGTCCGAATCGCCAGTAAGGCGGGGCGCATTATCGTGTTCGGCTATCGTCCAGAGCCAGTTCAGATGGATTGGTACGCGATTACCCTTAAAGAGTTGACCATCGTCGGCTCGCGCTCCAGCAACCACGCATGGGAACAGAGCCTGCACTTGGTCGCCTCGGCTCAGCTGGCGTTGCGCCCGCTGGTGCACCTCTACGCTTTCGATGAGGCGGAGACGGCGTTTCACGCTGTCGAAGAGCGCAGAGTGTTCAAGCCTGTGCTGATTCTATGAGCCTTTCTGCACCGGGATGCGGATGCGGAAGGTGGTGCCTTTGCCCGGCTGACTGGTGGCATCCCACTGTCCACGATGTGCCAGCACCGCGTTCCGAATGATGCGCGTGCCCAGCCCATTGCCGCCCGCCTTACTGCTGGTGGCGCGCCCTTCCAGTATCTCGCGCACACGATAGCCCGGCATGCCCGCACCCGTGTCGCTCACCTCCAAGCCCAGATAGAGGTGTCCGCCACCGTTGTCCTCCAAGTGCGCCCGTACCGCCACCTCGCCTCCCGCTGGCGTCGCCTCAATCGCGTTATGCAGGAGATTGTAGACCATCCGCTCGATAAGGAACTTGTCCAGCAGGGCGGGCGGCGTGGGCTTGATGTCGGCTTTGAGGGTCACCCGCTTCTGACGCGCGAGCGGCTCGATGGCATGCACACGCGACTCCACAATCTCCGAGAAGGCGTGCGGCTCCAGGTTCGCCTCGGTGGTGGCGCCCTTGATGGCGTCGGCGACCAACTGGGTGTCGCGATACACTTCGATGGTTGAGCTGTGAATGGCGCCGAACGCCTCCTGCATCAACATATAAGCTTCGGGATGCACCCGCGCAATCTGGCTGAGATAGGGGTCAAGTGTGGTGAGCCAGCCCAGCACCACATTCACCTTGTTTTTGATGTCGTGCGCCATCGCGCCCATCGTCTCGGCTAAGTGCGCCAGTTCCGCGTCGCGTGCGAGGCGCGCGTTCTGGATTGCCAGCGCGGCGATGTCGGCAAGAATGCCCGTCATAGCGAGGTCATCCTCTGTAAAGACGCCCTGCCGACGGTTCACCAACTGCATCACGCCCAGCATCTCACCTTCCGAGCCGCGCATCGGCACGGTCAGCAGGCTGGTGGTGCGGTGGCGCAAGGCGATATCCACGCGGGGTGAATGCTGAGGGTCATGTTCAGGATCAAGAGTCAATTTCGGCTGACCGGTGCGGAACACCTCGCCCGCGATACCCTCGTTCACATCGAGCGACATACCCTGCAACTCGTGGCTCTTGTCGCCCACCACATAGCGGAACACCAGCGCGTTCAGCGACGGCTCATACAGCAGGATCGAGCCGCCCTCCGCGCCCACACTCTGCATCGCGACCTGCAAAATGCGGCGCAACCGCTCCTCAAAATCGATAGCGGTGAACAGCTGCTGGGTCGCCTCCTGGATTACCCGAATCCGATCTCGCTCTTCCATTGGCATATCGACCTCCTGCATAGTGTACCCTGCTATTGAAGGGCGACCGCACGGGTCGCCACGACCCCGATTGCTGGCGGGTACAATTCCACCTGTGGCAACGGTGGAATGGCGCAGTCGCGTGGCGGGGTTTCGGTTTCGGCTACAGGGCGCACCGAACGCGCTGAGCGAGCCTGTGCGCGACCCTCTGTACGGCTTGCATTTCGCCTATCGCGTGCAAGGGTTCGTGCTGGAGCCAAATCCGAGCCTGCTCGTGGAAACCTTCGCACCCAGCCAACCGCTCTACCCCTTCGCTGAACGCGCTTGCCGACTCCTGCTCCACTGCTACGAGCTGGTGCGCACGCGCTTGGGATTGGAACATCCGCTGAGGTATGACCGCCTCCTGCGCGTGTTCCTCTGTCGGGAGGGCAAGCCGGGCGCGGAACAGCAGGGCAACCTTATTTACCTCTATTGGGTGAACGAGGGACTGCCGACCACTGAGTGGCTGCGCGAACTGACCCACGAGTACGGGCACTTCATTCTGCCTCCTATTAACTCCTTCAAGGAACCAGAGGCGTGGGCGAACGGTGATTTGGGCGAGCGACTGCTTTCCGCATGGCTCCTGAACGCTCTGGAAGGGGGTCAGCTCGAGGCAGGCGATGTGATGGGCGTTTCGGTGTCTGCCCTGCGTGCCTATTGTGCCCGCGCGGTTCAGCCACTGGTGGAACGCATGGCGAAGGAGGGGCTGTCGCCCAAACGCTGGCGTTCACGGCGACGCGATGGCTACGAGGAGTACCTCGCACTCGCGCTCTATGCCGAACGGGTCTATAGCGCGGAACGGCTGGGACGCGCCATGCGCATCGCGGGTGGGGTTGAACCTGACGATTTTCTGAACGGCTTGCGCGAGAGCCTGCTGGAAGTCGCACCCCTAAGGGTGAACTTGCCATGCAATCCCGCGTGGCTGATGTTGCCTGGTGGTGTCCGACGCTGGCGCGTTCTTGCCCCTCCCGACGCACGCCTGACCCAAGACCCCAAACGCCCCGACTGGGTCAAATGCCACAGCCCCGAATCAACCCTCCTGCTCATGCCCAGCCGCTAAGCCCCGCGCAACATCGAAGATAGAGCTACCTGCCCCGTCCGACATGTCCGATTGAGGTGGCAGGAATCACCCCCACTGAACAGAAAGGGGAAGCCGTGGGCTTTATGCTGATGGCGGGAATCGCGTTATTGGGCGTGCAAGGGCAGCCGCTGACCCTGGCAGAGCGCGGGCGAGCGAAATGCCCTATTCTACTGCAGGCAGGGGCGACACCAGCCGAGCGCCACGCGGCAGAGGAACTGCGCCTGCACCTGCAACAGATAACGGGCGCATCGTTTGAAATTCGTGAGGCGAACACCAGCCAACTGCCACCGACAGCGATTGTTATTGGGCAGGGCGAGGTCGCCAGACGGCTCTGTCCCGATATAGACTGGGATGCGCTGGGCAGTGAGCATGTGCTGATGCGCACGCAGGGGCGCTACCTGCTTCTAACAGGGGGACGCCCGCGCGGCACACTCTATGCCGTCTATCGCTTCCTGCACACTTACTGCGGTGTGCGCTGGTGGACACCTTGGGCAAGCACAATCCCGCGTCGACGCACCCTGCGCATCCCGCCCCTGAATGTAAGCGAGCAACCTGCCTTCGAATATCGCGAACCGTTCTGGTATCACGCCTTCGATGGCGATTGGGCGGTGCGCAACTACTACAACGGTCATCACGCACGGCTGGACGAGGCACGCGGCGGCAAGATTCAGTATGTCGGCTTCGTGCATACCTTCTACGCGCTCGTGCCTCCTCAACAATATTTTGAAAAGCACCCCGAATGGTTTAGCCTGATTAATGGCAAGCGTCAGTGGGAGCAGGCACAGCTCTGCACGACCAACCCGGAGCTGCGCGCGTTTCTCGTGGAGCGCGTGCGCGAATGGCTGAGGGCGAACCCGCAGGCGAGCATTGTCTCCATCTCGCAGAACGACTGGACAGGGGCGTGCCAGTGCGACGCCTGCCGAGCCATCGACGAGCGTGAAGGCACGCCTGCCGCCTCCATCCTGGAGATGGTCAACTTCATCGCGGAGAGACTGGAACAAGAGTTTCCCCATGTGGCGTTCGATACGCTGGCATATTGGTACACGCGCCGTGCGCCCAAAAGCCTGCGCCCGCGCCCCAATGTGATTGTGCGCCTCTGCTCCATCGAATGCAACTTTGCCCAACCGCTGGAACATCTGAGCAACGAGCCGTTCGCCCGCGACATCCGCGACTGGAGCCGATTGACGAACCGCCTCTATGTGTGGGACTACACGACCAATTTCGCGCATTATCTCCTGCCCCATCCGAACTGGTTCTCGCTGGGACCGAATGTGCGCTTTTTCCATCGGCACGGCGTGCGTGGGCTGTTCGAACAGGGTGCGTATCAATCGCACGGGGCAGAGATGGCGGAACTGCGTGCGTGGGTGCTGGCGCAACTGCTTTGGAACCCCTATCAGGACGACCAGAAGCTCATCGATGAGTTCCTACGGGGTTATTACGGCAGGGCGGCGCGCCCCGTTCGGGAGTACCTGAACCTGATGCACAACACCGCGAAAGATTTCTATATGGGCTGTTTCACTGCTCCCGATAAAGCCCCCTACTTGCGCTATGAGGTGCTGGCGAAAGCGGAAGCGCTGTGGGAGCAGGCGGAACATGCGGTGCAGAACGACCCCGACCTGCGCTGGCGCGTACAACTCGCCCGATTGCCCATCTGGTATGCCTGGCTGGTCAATTGGGACCGATTGCAAAAGGAGTGCGAGCAGGCAGGCGCAAAATGGGTGATGCCCCTCTCCCGAAAGGAGCTGGCACAGAAATGGCTACAAATCGCGACGGGCGACGGACCCAAAGGCTGGTCACGCATCACCCATGTGAACGAGGGCGGGCTGACCCCCGAAAAGTTCGTGGAACCGTGGCTGAACCCTCACCATTAAAGCATCGGGTAAAGTCGCTTCAGGTAAAATCCGCCCGATGGAGACGCTGGCACAGATATTTGAGCTCTTTCTGCACATCGACCGCCACTTAGAAAGTGTGGTGAAACAGTATCACACGGCAACCTACGGCATCCTCTTCCTGATTGTGTTCATGGAGACGGGACTGGTGGTGACGCCCTTTCTGCCGGGCGATTCTCTACTGTTTGCGGCGGGCACGCTGGCAGGCAAAGGCATGCTGGATATCCGCACGCTCTACCTCACCCTGCTGATTGCTCCCCTTGTCGGGGACAACCTCAACTACTGGATTGGGCGACTGATTGGGCATCGCATCGTTCACAGTCAGCGTGTGCGCCTGATTCGGAAGGAGCATATCGACAAAACGCACGCCTTTTTCGAGAAATATGGGGGCAAGACGCTGGTGATTGCCCGCTTCGTGCCAATTGTGCGCACGATGGCGCCCTTCGTGGCGGGACTGGGCGCAATGACCTACCCCCGCTTCCTGATGTTCAGTCTCTTGGGCGCGTTCCTGTGGGTCACTCTCTGCACCCTCGCAGGCTACTACTTCGGCAGTATCCCATTCATCAAAAAGAACTTTTCGCTTGCCATCCTTACGATTATCGCCCTCTCGCTCCTGCCCGCCTTGATTGAATATGTAAGGCACAGGAAGACAGCAGTTAGGAAACCATGATCAATAGTTGCGGATTACGGAATAAGCCAGTCTTCTAAAATCAGGTCTGATATACGGCTGAAATGGCGCACATTGTGTGTCACGAGCACAAGATTCTCTGTAAGTGCAGAAGCTGCTATCAGAATGTCAGCATCACTAATAAGCTGACCCATCGAGGCTAATTCTACATAGATATCGACCGCTCGGTCTAGGCTTTCACGAGTGGGGACAACAATAGGTATCTGCCCAGATAAGCTCTGGAAATCTGTTAGTTGGCGTGTTGCGTTTATGCGGATTAATTCGCGTTTCGCCTCATAGTAGGTCAGTGCATGGATTTTGACAGGGATACCTACTGCATCCACCTCGCGCAGATGCGCTGTTGCAGCCGGATGTCATCTGAGAATTTCGATCAGCACATCTGTGTCAATCAAGTAGCCCTGCATTACTCCCTGCCCTCAAATAGGGGTCGGCGCTGGGTTTCGCGCTTGAGTGCCTCGTATTGTTCATCCGTTAGCGGTTCGAGGTTGTCCAAAAACGCCTGCCAGGGGGTTTTCTTGGAGGGCTGGATAGCCTCCACTCGCAGTTCCACCTGAACACCCTCCTCTAAGTCTACAGGCTGTAGAGGGCGAAACACACCCTTCTCATACACTGCGCTCAACACTTGTGCCATAGAACCTCGCCTGATAGATTATACCCTTGAGGGGAAATCTAAGGTAAAATTAAATCGGAGGTGGATACGGATGGAAGTCCCTTTCGGAAAAAGAAAATGGCGTGTTGTGCTGGAGCAGGATAGCGAAACAGGTGATTGGGCAGCTTGGTGTCCTGAACTACCGGGCTGTACATCCGCTGGCACCACCGAAGAAGAGGCATTAGAAAATATTCGCGAAGCGATAGCGCTATATCTGCAGCCTGACGATATTCCGCTTGAACCGAATGCGATTGTGCGTGAGGTTGTCGCCTGATGGGACGCATTCGCCGCCTTACAGCAAACGAGGTAGAGCAGATATTGCGCCGCTACGGCTACCAGCTAGTATCCCAGAGGGGTAGCCATCGAAAATGGCGTCATCCTGAGTCAGGCTTACAGGTCGTCGTGCCAATGCATCAAGGACGGACGCTGCCTGTGGGCACTCTTCGAACGATTATGCTCAATGCCGAGATACCTGAGGATGAATGGAAAACGGATTAATTTCCCACAGGCTCGAAATGGCAGCTGAAGTGGCGCAGGAATGGGGTCTGCCACACGATGCGATAACCGCGCAACTGCTCCCGCCGTTGGTAGACATTCAGAATTGCCTCCACCACATAGTCCACATGGCTTTGCGTGTAGACTCGGCGCGGGATGGCGAGGCGTACCAACTCTTTGCGGGCGGGGATCTCTTCACCTGTCTCAGGGTTGATCTTACCGAACATTACCGAGCCAATCTCGCTGGAGCGGATGCCCCCCTCGCGATAGAGTTCGACCACCAGCGACTGACCGGGATACTGGAGCGGAGGGATGTGAGGCAACATCAGCCCCGCGTCGATGTAGATAGCGTGCCCACCCGGCGGCTGGACAATCGGCACGCCCTCGCGTGCGATATGCTCGCCCAGATAGCGCACCGACGCCAGCCGATACTGCAGATAATGCTCGTCCAGCACCTCCTGCAGACCAATCGCCATCGCCTCTAAGTCGCGCCCTGCCAGCCCGCCATAGGTCGGGAAGCCCTCTGTTAGAATCAGGAGTTCCTTCTCCTGCTGTGCCAGCGTATCGTCGTTCGTGCAGAGGAAGCCCCCGATGTTCGCCAGTCCATCTTTCTTGGCGGACATGGTACAGCCGTCCGCATAGGAGAACATTTCGCGCACTATCTCGCGGACGCTTTTGTGCTGATAAGCCGGCTCGCGCATCTTAATCAGGTAAGCGTTTTCAGCGAATCGGCAGGCGTCGATATAGAGGGGGATGCCATGCCTTCGGCAAATCTGGCTCACTGCCCGAATGTTTGCCATCGAGACGGGTTGACCCCCGCCCGAGTTATTTGTCACGGTGAGCATCACCAGCGGGATGCGCTCGGCACCGACCTCGCGAATGAGCCGCTCAAGCGCGTCGGTGTCCATATTCCCCTTGAAGGGATGGGGCGTCTGGGTATCTCCCGCTTCGGCACACGGCAGATCAATCGCTTGACCGCCCAGATACTCGATATTGGCGCGGGTGGTGTCGAAGTGGGTGTTGTTGGGGATGACACTGCCTGGCTTGCACACCAGTGAGAACAGGATGCGCTCTGCCGCGCGCCCTTGATGAACGGGAATCACATGTTTGAAGCCAAAAATCTCGCGCACCACCGATTCGAAGAAGTAAAAACTGCGGCTCCCCGCATACGATTCGTCCCCACGCATTACCCCTGCCCACTGCTCTGCGCTCATCGCCGCCGTGCCCGAATCGGTGAGCAAGTCAATGAGCACATCGTCAGAGCGCACCAGAAACAGGTTATAGTGAGCGCGCTGGAGAATTGCCTCGCGCTCTTCAGGCGTGGTCATCCGAATCGGCTCCACCACCTTAATCCGAAACGGTTCGATAATCGTGCGAAATGGCATGGCGAAGCTCATGTCTGAGACTGGCATTCAGCGCCACTATTGACGATTATACCCTCTCTACTCGGCGAGTTGTGCCTTCCGCAGGCTGGGGAGGAGGTTAGGTAGTTGGTGCGGGGCGAGGAGTGGCTCGGTGCCGTCGGGCGTGCCCAATCCGCGACGAACCACCTCCCACCAGTCCCACTGCACAATCTGCACCGCGTCGAAAATCATCACGCCGTGCGAGTTAAGGCGCGCCGCCCGAATTGCCCGCTCGAAGCCTGCGGGGTCGCCTGTGTAGTCCTGCGTGTAGATACCCGCATACACCAGCACCTCGCCGTTCGTCCAGCCCATCACGCGGCGGGTCATGCCCTCCACCGTGCGCACCTCGTCCGCGTCATACAGCGGCGCCTCCGCCATAAAGGGCACGCTGAAGTAGCAACCGGGCATCAGATAGTCCATATCGTAAAGATAGGAGCTGAAACGGTACTCGCTCTCCACGAACGCATAGGGGCGTTCCAGTGCATCACTGCCCCAGTTGACCCCTACCTCATAGTAGACGGGATACCAACTGCCCACATACGCCCCGATGGGAATCGGGCGCACCGATTCGACAATACGCCGAATCTCGCGCAGGAGGTCGCGAATCACCTCGGCACGGAACTGCACCCACTGCCCGAAGCGCGGTCCGCGCTCAAACGAATCGCGTGGCATCTCTGGTGGGCGAATGATGTCGTCGGGGAAGTTCGCCACACGCCCGTAGCGCGCCTCGAACGCTGTGCGGGTCAAATCGGAGAAATCGGTGTAGACATTCGCCCAGCGCATCCGATCCAGCACCAGCCCATCGATGGGGTAGTTCATGCACAGCTCGCGAACGATTGCCATCAGGCGGGCGCGCACCTCCGGATGGAGCGGATTCACGAACACCGCGACGCCTTCCGTGTCCGATTCGGCAATCGGCTGAAGCACAGGTTGGGTCTCCAGTCGAAGCGCGACGCCCAGCGTGCCCAACCGTTCCAGCCGTGTTGCCGCCTGACCATCGGCAATCAGCACCCATCCATTTTCGGGCGGGGTAATCGGCTGGTTGACAAAGATGCCATCCACAATCGCTTGCACGCGCAGGTCGTCCGTGAGGAGGGCATATGCCCAACTGCGTCCCGCCGGGGGTGGAGGCGCGTTCATTCGGCGGTACGCAGCGATTCCATCGGGCGGAGGCGGCACATCGAAGCGATCCAGCGGGTAGCGCGTGCCGTCGGGCAGAACCAGCGCACGCCGACGCGAATAGGCGACCATCTGCCAATCGCGACGCTCATAGGCAGGACCCACACCGAACACCTTGTGCCCTTCCGACAGCACATTGATATTTGCGTGAACCTCCAGCCCCAGCGCGTGCGCCTCCTCCAAAAACATCTGGAGAATGTCCAAATCGGGAGGCACCTTGATCCCGCGCCACTCGGTCAAGCGAGGCGCAATTTGGCTATGATACAGCACATGCCCGCTGATCGGCTTCACATCCAGCACGATAGTGTTCAACCCGGCACGCCGACAGTTGCTCACGAACGCGCGCACCTGCTCACGGTCAATCAGCCAATAGAGGTTGGCGTTCGCATCGACCCAGATGACGCGCCCCTCCAGCCCCAACCGACGCATCAGCGCGACCGAATCGGGAACGGTGGCTTGGGCATCCCGCCCATAAGACAAAGGCGATTGCGCATCAAGAGGCAAAAACAGCCACAGCCAGAGCAAGCCGAGCAGTGTGTGGGGCACGGGCGTCCCGCCCATGAAGCCGAATCCATGACGACCCATCGCAGGGATTATACCACCCCGTCTGACCAGTCTGACATGTCTGACCTGTCCGACTTGTCTGACAGACATGCTATAATTCAGGGCAGTGCAGGAGCTTTGCTGGAGTGCAGGCGCACGGGCACAGGCATACCTGAGCCGAAGCCAGGTGCAGGGAGGCGTCATCTACAGCTGGGGCTTGGAAGAGGAACTCTTTATCACGGAGCCGACGCGCCCGCACCTGAGTTCACTCTACTACATGTCGCGCCTGCTGATGCGCAACCCGCGCCACTACTACCGCTACTCCGCGACCAACTTCTCACGCGGCACAGACGCCCGCACATGCCTGATGAGCACCATCGAAATCGCGACCGCACCCCAGCCGACCCCCGACGCTCTGCTGAGTGAGTTGCACCTGCGTCGGCGCGAATTAGCGCATGCCGTCGAGCAAGCCTATCTCGTGCCCGTCGGACACCTGTTCGACCTCGAATCGCCCACCAACACGGGCGGGCTACACATCCACCTCTCCGTCCCAGAAGCACAGCGCGAACGGGTCTATGCGAACTTAGCCTACTTCCTGCCGCTACTCATTCTGCTGTCGGCAAGTAGCCCGTATGCGAGCGGACGCTACTTTGGGCAGTCGTATCGGGTGGCGCACTCCTTCGCGATTGGCGCATTGCAAGAGGACCCAACCTATCGCTTCCAAGACCTCATTTTCGCGCGGCGGCTGGGCACCATCGAGATACGCGCGCTCGACCCCGTGTGGGATAGGGAGCGTCTGCGCTGGCTCCTGCTCTGTATTCAGGCGATTGCCCATCTGCCCGATGTCTATCCGCTCGACCGAGCGCGTTATGCCGAGCTGCGTGAGCAGGCGGCGCGACAGGGCTACACCCCTGCCCTACAAGGGCTTTATCGGGAGCTGCGCCCCTGGATTGCCCTGCCAGAACGGCTCCTGCAACGCACCGCCTCCGACGAGATTGCTGAATGGGTCGCGCATGAGGGCATCGAGGCGACCTACGCCACGCTCGACCACGCCTATCGCTTTGGTGAGTGGCGACGGGTGACGCCGCGCGCGATGAAGCCCTCCCTCTGGCGCGGGGTGGCAGGGTTCGCAGGCTACTATCTGCTGAGATTGCCCTACATCGCCTACAAAGCCTGGCGGGAATGGCATTAGAAGAGAAGCGGGTATAGTAATAGCACGATGGCAACGATACGCGCATTCCGAGCCTTGCGTTATGCGCGATTAATCCCGGAGGTGGTCGCGCCGCCGTACGATGTGATCGACGCGAGCGAGCGCGCCCGCCTTGCCAGCCTTAGCCCCTACAACATCGTGCATCTGACCTTACCCGAAGGCGGTGAGGAGCGTTATCAGCGTGCGCGTAAACTGCTCGAACACTGGCAAGCGGAAGGTGTGCTTCAGCCCGACCCCGAACCTGCCCTCTATCGCTACAGCCAGCGGTTTATCGACCCGCTGACGGGCGCAGCGCGCACACGCACAGGCTACTTTGTGCTGTTGCATACCGAGCCTTACGAGCAAGGGGTCGTTCTACCCCATGAACACACCTTCCCTGGCGTTAAAGAGGATCGGTTCCGCCTGTTGGAGGCGACGCGTACCCATCTGGAGGCGATTTTCGGACTGTATGAACCCACGCCCGCGCTGGAAGAAGCCCTCACAGAAGCCCTGTGGGAGCCTATCGCCCATCTGGAGGGCGACGACCTGCCCGAAGGACGCCAGCATCGACTGGAGCGACTGACCAACCCCGTCGTGGTGAACCGTATCGAGCAGGCGTTCCGCGAGGCACGCATCTGGATTGCCGACGGTCATCACCGCTACGAGACTGCGCTCCGTTTCGGTCAGCAGTATGGCAGGGACGGCTCGCCCGAACGCTTCCTGCCCATCCTGCTTGTGCCCATCGATGACGCAGGGCTGGTCATTCTGCCCACCCACCGCATCCTGATGCAGTTGCCGCCCGGCACGCCTGATGAATGGCGTGCGCGGATTGAGCCACCCTTCGAAGTGCAATCGGTTCCGCCTGATGCCCTGCCCGATGGGGTGCTGACCTCAGGCGGCAGAGCGGTCGGCTTCCTGTGGCGCGAGGGCGCATGGCTCATTCGTCCCCGCGCGTTTGAACCCGTGCCCGATGTGCCAGAGGTGCTGACGCGCCTCGATGCCTGGTGGCTCCACGAGCGGCTTCTGCCTGCGCTTGGCGCCGAATCGGTGGAGGTACGCTACACGCGCTCCCTTGATGAGGCAATTGGAGCGGTGGAGCGGGGCGAGGGCGCAGCGGTGTTCCTGCTCAGCCCGCCCAGCCTCACCACCCTCCAGCAGGTGGCGCAGGTGGGCGGACGCATGCCCCACAAGTCCACCTACTTCTACCCAAAGGTGCTGTCGGGGCTGGTGATGTGGAGGATTGGGCAATGAAAGTAATTGGGGTGATTCCCGCGCGAATGTCAGCGACGCGCCTGCCGGGCAAGCCTCTATTGCCAATTGCTGGCAAGCCGATGATTCAGTGGGTCTGGGAGCGCGCCCGCCAGGCGCGAACGCTCGATGAGCTTTACATCGCGACGCCCGACCCGGAGATTATGCACGCGGCGGAATCGTTTGGTGCGCGGGCGATGCTCACCAGCCACGCCCACCGAAGCGGTACGGACCGCCTCGCCGAGGTCGCCCGCCGAACCGACGGCGACATCTATGTGAACATTCAGGGCGATGAGCCACTGTTAGACCCGCTCGGCATCGACTGCGCTGTTCAGCCCCTGCTGGACGACCCGCAGGTGATGATGAGCAGTCTCTACTGCCTCGCACAGCCCGATGAATACGACCTGCCCAGCGTGGTGAAGGTGGTGCTGGACCAGCAGGGGAACGCGCTCTACTTCTCCCGCTCGCGCATTCCCTACCCACGCGAGGCGACCGAACTGCCCGTCTACAAACATATTGGGCTGTATGTCTATCGGCGTGAACTGCTCCTGCAATTTGCCGAGTGGGAATCCACGCCGCTGGAGCGCACCGAGGCGCTGGAGCAGTTGCGTGTACTGGAACACGGCTACCGTATCCGCATGGTGGCGTTTGAACACGCTTCGGTCGCCGTCGACACCGAAGCCGACCTCGCCCGCGTGCGCCAGATTCTGGAACAAGGGGACAAAAGCCAGCAATAAAAAACGCAGAACCTTTGGCGCCGTGTCGCGTCTAAGAGAAGGAGAGTCGGGTAGCCTGTAGAATCTGCGTGGGCAGGTGCAGAACAATGCGCAGGCGCGGCTTCACCTTGATTGAACTGCTGGTCGTGATAGCGATTATCGCCGTTCTGGCGGCGATTCTGTTCCCCGTGTTCGCACAGGTGCGCGAAAAAGGTCGTCAGAGCGCGTGCACTTCTAATCTCAATCAGCTTGCCAAAGCCTTCCTGATGTACGCCAACGACTACAATCAGATGATGCCCACGGTCGCGTGGGCATTTCGCCCCGTTTCGCCCGATGCGCCTCTCTGGACCAGTATGATTGCTCCCTATGTGAAGGACACGGGCGTGTATCGATGCCCCTCCGCCGCGCGCGCCTCCTACGGCGCCACATGGCAGGATCGGCTGAACCTCGCCTACGGCTTGAACTGGTTCTGGGGCTTCCCTTATCAATCCTCGATGGACTATATCGTCTCCCTGAGCAAAGTCACGCGCCCATCGGCAGCCATTCTGGTGCTGGACAGCGTGCAGGACCCGGCAGCACCCGATCCACTGGGCGGTTATATGGTGATGCCGTTCGGCTTCGAGAACCGCACGCGCGTTCTGCCGATGGACAAAACGGGCGGCTACTCCACCCGCCATGCAGAAGGCACTATCGTCTCCTTTGCCGATGGACACGCCAAATGGTTCCGCGGGAACGCGCTTTATGCACGCCAATCCAACGGCACGCCTATCCTGCAAGCGACGGACGAGACCCTGTTCGACTGCAACCCGCCCAAGCTTAAGTGGGCAGTGCACTTGGGCGAGCGCACCGCGTGCCCATAAGGAGGTGCCCGATGCCACGAAACGGCTTCACCCTGATTGAACTGCTGGTCGTGATAGCGATTATCGCCCTTCTGGCGGCGATATTGTTCCCTGTGTTCGCTCAGGCGCGTAAGAAGGCAGAGCAGTCTGCATGCTTATCGCATCAGCGGCAACTGGGTCAGGCGGTAATGATGTATCTGAACGACTATGACCAGGTCTATCCCCCCGCTGCCGAAGGCACCGGGTTGGTGCCCAACTGGGCAGAGCGGATATTCCCCTATGTAAAGAGCTTAGGGGTCTATACCTGTCCCACGCAGGGCATCGCTTACGATGTGTTGCGACGCTGGTACAACCTCGGGCGCTCGCAGGCAGAGCGCATCTATGCGGTCTACGGCGTGCGCAACTTCTCAGCGAACGCCTATGTGATTGGGTGGATTAATCCACCCTATCCACGCGCGGGTCCAGGCAAGGTGCGCAGTGAAGCCGAGGTCGATGAGCCAGCCCGCACGATTATTCTCAACGAATGCGTCGGGGTGGGCACGGTGCTTCATCGGGCGCCCGACGGCACTCCCGTACCCAACAACATGCAGTGGTGGTGGGCAATCTCCGATGAGTGCTGGGTCTGCGCGGAAGCGGATCGGGATCAAGACCTCGATGCGAACTTCTGGACGAGCCTTATTGCGCATAACAACGGGAGCAACTACACTTTAGCCGATGGGCACGCCCGATGGTTCCGCCCCGATCAGACCTATATGCCGCGCCGATGTGAGGGCACAACGCCCCTCGGCAACATGTGGCAGTGGGGCGAAACGACGCTGGGGCGATGTGGTAACGATTGCCCCCTCCATATGCGGCAGGCAGTCAGCAACTTCTGCCGTCGCTAGCTGAGTGCGATTGAGCATAGAAAAGAGCGCGTTCCCACCCAGCTCTGGGTGGGACAATAAGACCAACGAGGAGGTGTGGCGATGAGACACTTCACAATAGCAGTGTGGCTTGTGCTGATGAGCGGTGCAGGCTGGGCACAGACCCTGCACACTTCACCGCATGGCGAGGGATTGCGTGGACTCGCTCCTGCAACGCGCGCAGCTACCCCGCAGATTCGGTGGCAGAAGCAACTTCCCCGCGGCATCGCGCACGGAAGCATCACTTTCAGCCATGGTGGGCAATCCATGTATTTCAAGACCTGGGGTGCGAACCATCAGGGGCAGGTTTGGAAACTGGACGCGACGACTGGCGCGACCATCTGGGTGAGCGACCCAACTGTGGTCGGGTTTGGCAACTTCTCGTATAGTGGCGTCACCATCGATGAGTCTGCAGGGCGTGTCTACACCACAGGGCGCGGCTCCTCTCAGCCTGCGGGTCAATCGATTATCGCTGCGCTGGACATCAACACGGGTGCGCCCATCTGGATCAAGCGTGCCAGCGACTTGGGACTGACAGGCAGTGATTTCGGGCGCGGGAATGTCCTGCTCAGCCCGGACCGAACCCGCCTCTATGTGCGCGACAACTCCGACCCGGCGAAGATTGTGGCGTTGAACGCGGCGGACGGCAGCCTCATCTGGGTCTATAACTCCCCCTTCCCCTCGGGCGTACCTTTCCAAACGCTGGGTCCTGTGTGGACAGATCCTATCTCTGGACGCACGCGCATCGCCTTCGTGAACAACTCGACGGTCGGCTCTGCTGTGGTGATTGAAGACACGGGTCCCTCAGCCCAGCTGGTCTGGTCGCGCGATATTGCGCTCGGACTGAACTACCACTGGTGGGGCAACGCTGTTGCAAGCCTCGACTGGCAGACTCTATATATCACCTCGTTCTCCGATGCGGGCAACCCGGTGCTGACCGCACTACGGGCGTCCGATGGGCAAATCCTCTGGCAAATCTTCTCCGATGCGTTCAACGGCATGAACCAGTATCAGAACCCAGCGATTGGGGGCGACGGCACGATTTACAGTGGTGGTCGTGTGGTGGTGCCCCCGCCGATTATGGTGGGACCCGCGGCGACGGGCGCGCCGGGCGATTTCTGGAACTCGGTGGTGGGCAGTAATGACCTACCACGCCCCTGGACGCTGGAGAACCTACGCGCTCATGACGACTCGGCAACCACCGTCGATATCGCCATCATCGACTTCGCCGAGGCGTCCACTTATCCACCCTCCGACGGCGATGACCTCATGCGCGATTACCACTATCTGGGAGCGCACGGCTATAACGGACCCGCTGAGATTCGGTTAAGCCAGGTGCCACCTGGCACCTATGACCTCTACCTCTATTCGTTCACACCGATTGCCAACGACCAGAACGCCGTGTTCACTGTGGGCGGTGTGACGCAAACGGTAACGCCGGGTGCTCCTGGTCCGTTTACGGGCTATCGCGAGGGTGAGAACTATGTGGTCTATCGTGGTATCTCGCCCGACGCCAACGGGGTCATCTCCATCACAGTAGAGATCGATTTCCTCAACACCTATGCGGTGGTGAACGGTCTCCAGTTGGTCGGGCAGACAGGTGCCTTAGCGGGCAAGCGAGTGAATGTGGACCTGAATCAGCATGGCGTGATTGGCGGCGGAATCACCGCGATTCGCCCCGACGGCACCATCCGCTGGCAGTTCAAGCCCGCTGGCAGTGGCGAGTTCAGCGGCTGGCCGGTGGTCACCTGCGGGCGAATCTTCTACGCTGCCGATCAGGTCGACTTCGCCACCACCTATCTCTATGCGGTGCGCGATAACGGACCCAACGCGACCATGCTGTGGCGGTTCCAGCTCCCCTACAACTACTTCGGCAATGTCTCGCCGGCGGTTGGTGCCGATGGCACGGTCTATGTCGCCGCCGTGCGCGATAACGAGGACCCGCAGACGCTCTACGCCTTTGCACCTGCGCCCGCAGGCGACATCGACGCCAACGGCTGTATCGACGATGCCGACCTGCTGGGGGTGCTGTTTGCGTTTGGGCAGACGGGCTGTATGCCCGAAGATGTGAACGCTGACGGCGTGGTCGACGATGCTGACCTGCTGATCGTGCTGTTCAACTTCGGCACAGGCTGCTGAGCACTCACAGAGGGCGGTGGCTGGTACATTTGTCCAAGCCACAGCCCTCCACTTTCCATCCGTAGGCAGGAAATAGGACGCCAGCGGGCGAATCATACTCAGGGTGATTTCTATGACAAGCAAAGTAAACAGACGATGGGTGTTCTGTTTGTTTCTGACGCTTTGTGGGGCGGGATATACGCAGGAAGCCCCCGTGAATATGCATATGCGGGCGCGCTGGACATCCTCTGTGCCCTGTGCCGATGTGTGGGGCGATGGGCACTTTTTGTTTGGCGCTCACTATCAGCGCTGGGGCGGTCCAGCGCAGGTGACGATTCTCGATATTCAGAATCCCGACGCCCCTGTGCTGGCAAGCATCTACCTGATTCCGCCACCGGGCGATCAGTCGGGTCCTGAGGATGTGCAGGCAAGCGATGGGCTTCTCTTTACAGGCAACGAGACGGTCGCCAGCGGCTCGGACGGCGCCTTTGTGGCGGATGTGCGCGACCCGTATAACCCACGCTATCTGGGCAATATCAATGTGCCCAATTTTCGGCGCGTGCATACGCTGTCCTATGACCCCGATTCGCGCTTTCTCTATCTGGCGAACAGCCGCCGTCCAGAGTTCGCGGTGATCGACCTGCGCTGGCTCACACCTGCCTCACCGCCCTTTGGCACCATCACCACGCCCACCTGGCATGTGCAAAATGTCGGCTCCAGCTTCGTGCATGAGGTGTATGCACGCAATGGACGCCTGTACGCTTCCGCGTGGGACAGCGGGGTGTGGGTCTACGATGTGAGCAATGTGGCGAATCAACCCCCGCGTCTGCTCGGCTCAGCACCGGGCGATTCGACTCACTCGGCAGTGCCCTCGGAGGATGGGCGGTTCATCGTCACCGCCGAGGAGTTCACCGGCGGCGGTATCAAGCTGTATGAAGCCACTCCGAATGGCACCGGTGGGTTGACCATCACGCTACGCGATAGCTTCACATTGCCGACTTCTCGCGCCACATGCGCCCACCAACCCTTTGTCAAGGGCAATCGGGTCTATGTTTCATGGTACGAGGCGGGCGTGCAGGTGTTCGAGATTAATCCCGACACGAAGCGTCTGGAATGGGTCGCCAGCTTCGACACCTCCCCCTATACAGGTGCAACGGGCTACAACGGCTGCTGGTCGGTCTACCCCTATCTGGGTGATGACCGTATTCTGGCGGGCGACATCCAGACGGGCTTTTGGATTTTGGCGCTGGAAGTGCCCACGCTGGAGGGCACGGTGCAAATCGATGGGTTCTCGGGGATTCCCTCAGGATTCAGCATAACGGTTGAGTTCTATCGCCCTTCCGACGGGCAGCTGGTGGCGACCTACACCACCACGCCCGAACCCGATGGACACTACCGCCTGAGCGATGTGCGTCGGGGCACTTATGACTTGGTGGTGCGTGCATCGGGCATGCTCTGCGCTCGCGCCCAGAACCTCTCCTTCGCCTATGGGCAGACCACGAGCCTCCATCTGGTGTTGCGTGCGGGCGATGTGGACGGTGACGGGCACATCGATGACGCTGACCTGTTGAGGGTGCTGTTCGCCTTCGGTCAAACGGGGAGCAGTGTGCCGGAGGACATCACTCGCGATGGGATTGTGGACGATGCGGACCTCCTAACGGTTCTGTTCAATTTTGGCGCAAGTTGCTGAGCGTTGGAAGTAGGTCGCTCTGGGCGAGGGTGCGCTGTTCGTGCGTGTGCAGGTCGCGCAGGGTGATAGTGCCCTGCGCCAGTTCCTCGTCGCCCAGAATGAGCGCGTAGCGCGCCCCGGAGCGGTCGGCAAGGCGCATCTGCGCTTTGGGGCTGCGCCCTTCCAAGTCGAGGTCGACAGCAATCCCCGCCATGCGCAGTTGCTGGGCGATTTGCAGGGCAACGGGACGCGCTGAATCGCCTATCGCCACGATGAAGGCGAGCGGCGCGGGCGGTTCAGGCAGGGGCGCACCTATCTCCTGCAATATCAGCAGGGTGCGTTCGATGCCGATACCGACACCCAGCGCCGGGGTGGGCGGTCCCCCACACTCCTCGACCAATCCATCATAGCGCCCACCCCCGCACAGCGCGTTCTGCGCGCCCAATCCCTGCGCCAACACCTCAAAAGTGGTGCGCGTGTAGTAATCGAACCCACGCACCAGCCGATGGTCGCGCACATAGGGCACATCGAGCTGCTTGAGCAGGCTGAGTAGCCCCTCGAAATGGGCACGACACTCCTCACACAGGTAGGGGTCAATCGTGGGCGCGTTCGCCATTACCGCCTGACAGCTGGGCACTTTGCAGTCCAGAATGCGCAACGGGTTGCGCTCCACCCGCTCCTTACAGGCAGGACACAGGTCGCTGATATGCTCGCGCCCGAACGCCTGCACCGCGTCGCGATAGGCGGGTCGGCATCGCGGACAGCCGATGGTGTTCAGGTGCAGTTCGATACGCTCATCGGGGATGCCCAGCACGCGGAAAAAGTGCAGAATCATCGCGAGCAGTTCCGCATCCGCCATGGGCGACGCCGTGCCCAGAATCTCTGCCCCGAACTGGTGTGCCTGACGATACCGTCCCTTCTGTGGACGCTCATAGCGAAAGATGGGCGTGATGTAATAGAGCCGTGCGACCCCGCCGCTCCCATGCAGATTATGCTCCAGATAGGCGCGCACGACGGGCGCAGTGCCTTCAGGCTTGAGGGTCAGACTGCGCCCTGCCCGATCCTCAAAGGTGTACATCTCTTTGGAAACGACATCCGTTGCCTCGCCAATACTGCGAATAAACAGCTCCGTCTCCTCGAAGATGGGCGTGCGAATCTCGCGATAGCCGTACAGATGGCAGATCTCGCGCCACTTGCTCTCGACATAGTGCCACAAGTGGCTCGTATCGGGTAGGATGTCCTGCGTGCCCCTCGGCACCGTGTATCGGATTGGCATGGCTTTTGGTATAGATGGGTCGGACCTGTCAGACAGGTCAGACTAATCAGACTAAATTATTATTCTTGGCGGACCTTCGGTTCGAACTTCTCGCCCAGATAGGTCTGGATTTCAGGGTCGTTCAGGATGGCGATGAGAGCGCCCAGCCCACGCGCCGTGCGTATCTTGCCCTTGAACACCACCATAAAGGTCGGCGTGGAGTTGACCCCCAACTCGGAGCCTTCCTTCAAATCGCGATAGATTTTTTTGAAATGGATATCCTCATTCTCCATCGCCATGCGCACCTTCTGGCTGTCTAACCCCAAGTTCTTTGCGATTATCTCGATATTTTTCGGGATCATCTCCTGCTGGCTCTTGAAGAGCGCGTGGTACATCTCCCAGAACTTGCCCTGTGTGCCTGCCTCCTCTGCAGCGGAGGCAGCAATCCACGCCATCGGGTGTATTTCGGTCAGCGGATAGTGCCGAAAGATGAACAGCACCTTCTGCTCGTGCTTGGGCAGGAACTGCCCTTCCAGCACCTCGTACGCTTGCTTGCATGCGGGACACTGGAAATCGGAGAACTCGACAATAATCAGCTCAGCCTGCGGATTGCCCCTGCGCCAGCCCTGCCCGTCCTGATAGAGCAGCTTCAGCCGTTGGGTATCGGCATTGACAACGGTGGGCATGTTTGTGCGTGTCCACTGCCACGCGCCAAAGGCGATACCCACCGTGATGAGGAGCAGGGTCATCGTGAGCGCTTTGAATAGCTCAACCCGCCAGCCCGCGCCTTCCGCGGGTATGGTGCGCAGCCCCAACAGCGACAGGAGCCACACGATGAGGTTGGAAGTCGCCGCGCCCAGACACCACCAGCATGGACTGCCCTTCTCATACAGCCCCAGCACGAACAGTTGCACATAGGTGAGATAGGCGAAAGCGAGCGTGCCCAGCGTGCTGAGCGCCGCCAGCCCTCGCGCATAGAGCGACCACTGCTCGGGGTACTGCAACCGCGAAAGCGCCAGCACCAGCATCAGCCCGAAATAGAAGAAGCCGTACGCAGCGGTCGGGATGCCCAGCAGGCGAGAATATGGTGAACGCGCCACAATATCACAGCCCGTGCCCGTGCATGGCAGAGCATAGCCCGTCGAATGCGACACCCAAAGCAATGCCGAAATCACTATGCCCAGTCCTGCAAAGAGAATAATCAAGCGATTAATCAAAACGGCTCCCATAGACCCTCTCGTCCTCCAAGTAAAGTATACCTTGCGGTGAACGGTGGAGGTATACTTCCTTTGCATGAGGTGGGACGAATGGACTGGGTGAAGCGTATCACTATCGATCCTGAGCAGTGCGGTGGGCGTCCGTGCATTCGTGGAATGCGTATTCGCGTGGCGGATGTACTCCAGCTATTTGCTGCTGGGCTAACCCAGGAGCAGATTCTGGAAGAGATGCCCGACTTGGAGCCTGAGGATTTGAGAGCTTGCCTGCTGTATGCCGCGAGCCGGCTGGATCATCCCGTGCTAATCGTAAAATGATTTTCTGGATAGACGCTCAGCTCACGCCGCTTCTGGCGCGTTGGCTTCAGGATGAATTCGGCGTTGTGGCATATGCAGTGCGCGATTTAGGACTGCGCGATGCTAAAGATAAGCAAATCTTTGAAGCGGCTCGAGACGCTGGAGCCGTTGTTATCACCAAAGATAGCGACTTTGTGGAGCTGGTGATGCGCTTCGGAACACCGCCACAGGTACTCTGGCTCACCTGTGGCAACACTTCTAACAAGCGCCTGCGCCAGATTTTCCAAACAAAGTTTGCTGAAGCGCTCGAGTTGTTGAAGCAAAGTGAGCCTGTGGTTGAGATTAGCGATGCTCTCGAATAAAATCTCTGTGGCTTGGGCATCTCGCCCATAAGGGCAAAAAGCTGGCAACTGCGCAAGTCGTATAAAGTTTTGAGCGATGCTCCGAATCTATCTGGTTCGACACGGGCAGACGGGGTGGAACCACACAGGGCGCATTCAGGGGCATTCGGATGTGCCGCTGGATGCGGTGGGTCTTCAGCAGGCAGAGGAGGTCGCGCACTGGCTGGCACAGCGGCTTGCGGGCACACAGACGCTCCACGCCATCTATAGCAGCGACCTGAAACGGGCGTCGCAAACCGCTGAGATTATCGCGGACCGCCTGGGCGCACCCCTGTACCTGACGCCTGCCCTGCGCGAGCGATATTGGGGGGCTTGGGAAGGCTTGACCCGCGAGGAGGTCATCGAACGCTACCCCGAACACCATTTCACCTATCTGTACGACCCGCTGGGGGGCACACCGCCTGAAGGAGAGCCGATGACCGCCTTCTGGGACCGTGTCCAGCAGTTCACGCAAACGCTTTATGAGCGCTACACGGAGGGCGAGCTTATCGTGGTGGGGCACGGCGGGAGCCTGCGCATCATGCTCTGCGACGCGCTCGCAGGCGATATCCAGACCTATCGGCGCATCCGACTGGACAATACCGCTGTCTCCCTTATTGAGCGCATCGATGGGCGCATCTGGGTTGCTCTGCTCAACTACACGGGCTTTCTGGAGGGCAAGTAAAGAAACTACGGCTTCAGCAGGTGAGCAAATCCCTCTTGTTCAAAATGGCGGTCAGTGGTCAGCGCGTCGGTGATGTTGCGCGTCCGCATCAGCACAAAGCTCACCGCATCGCACAGGGAATAGGTCTTATCGGGGCGTGCCTCAAGCAGTGCCAACGCTGCACGATGAAGTGAGGCATCGACCCACACCACCTCCACAAGCTCGCTCGATATCAGGTCTCGTGCAAACTCCAACGCCTTCCTACGGTCTAACCCTCTTACCTGGCAGAGAGGGATGAACTCGGCCAGCACATAGCTGTGTGTTAGCCGCTGTGGCGCGCGCTGAAACAGCGAAACCGCTTCACCATGAAGCGGTTCATCTTTGTGGTGGTAGCAAAGGAGTCCAGAGGTGTCCAGAAACATTAGGGCACCTCCTCATGCGTGCTCATGTATTCGCGTACCAGGTCAGCATCGATACATTCGTTTTCGATTCCTGTCGGTCTACCCAGACTTTGTGCGCCTGCATGCCGAAGTAATCGCTCCATCGCCTGTTGGCGCTGTTCTTCGGTCAGCACAGGCTCAGGGCGCTCCCCGTACTTGAGCAGGAACTCCATCACGCAATACTCGACGGTGCGCCCTGTGCGCGCTGCAATTGCCTCGCACGCGGTATAGACCTCATCGGGCACTTGAATCGTCAGCGTTTTCACTCGTGCTCGCCTCCCAGCCTTAAGTATGGCACATTTCACTTCCGAAGCGCGAACGGATTGAAGGGAGTCGCATAATCGTACACATCGACGCCCTCGCGCGTCTTCAGAAAGCCGACCACCAGATAGGTCAGCGGAGTGGCTATCACTTCATATGCCGATTTCGTTAGCCACTGCACCAGTATCATGTTCACCAGGGTCGCGGGCGGCACCACGCCTATCCATCAGCAGCTCCACTGCCTTTTCCAGCTGCGGGTCGCGCTCGTTGAGCCAATCTTCGGGCGACATCCACACAGCGACATCAGGTTTCTCGCCGTTGTTTTCCATGTTGGAGCCGTCCTTGCGGAACGCGCCCTGCTGGGGCATGCGGGCGCTGGTGCCGTCCACCAGTCCCAGTCCCCAGGTCCAGATGACATAGCCGGGCGTCTCCCAGCCGACCAGTTTTGCCAGCCCGCGCGCCCGCATCGCGTAGGGGAACATTTCCGCGTTGGAGAAGCTGCGCTCGTTCATCATCACCACCATCGGGATGTTGAGCGCGCCATAGGGGGCGGTTTCGGGTTCGCTATCGCGTGGCACATAGAAGGCGTATGGCTTGCGTTCCAGCCAGTCGACGAGCGTATCCGCAATATTGCCGCCGCCGTTGAAGCGCACATCGATAATCATCGCCTGCTTGCCCAGCGCATATTCATAGAACTCGCGCTCGAAGCGGGCTTGATTGCCGCCGCCCATGCCCGCGATATGCACATAGCCGATTTTGCCGCCACTGCGCTCCTCCACGAAGCGTCGCGCTCGTTCGATGCGGTTGCGATAGTGCAGTTCGCTCCATTCGCCCCCGCTGAGCGGCTGATATTTGACCACGCGTGCGCCCTCCTCGATGGGCTTGCTGTTCACCAGAAATTCGAAGGTACGGTCACCCTTGTCGTTGATGAGCTGCCAGAGCTTCTGGTCGGGGCGCACGGGTTCACCGTTGATGCGTAGCACATATTCGCCCGCTCGGATGCGCGTTTCGGGGTAGGAGCCGGGGGCGCCTTGGGGCACTTGTGCCACGCGCAAGCCCGGTCCGGGGTGGCTGTAGTCGATAGTGAAGCCCAGATGGGGCGTGCTGGGGCTGCGCGGTCCGCCCGGCGCGGGTCCCACCTCACTGTGCGACGCCTCCAACTCACCCACCATCATCTGCAGAACGAGCGCGAACTCCTCGCGCGTCTCCACGCCCGCCAGCAACGGCTCGTACCGCTGGCGAATGGCGGACCAGTCGCGCCCGTGAAAGGCGGGGTCATAGAATCCGCGCTCATAGGCACGCCAGAACTGCACAAACGCCGCCTGACGCTCCGCCCGCGTATCCACCTCCATATCCGCTTTGAACTCGACCTTCTCCACCTTGTTGTTCGCGCTTAGGTTCATCGTGTAGAGTTCGCCGTTGCGGATATAGTAGAGCATCTTGCCGTCAGCAGACACGCGCAGAGAGGCGTGCCCGCCCCCGCTGGTGAGCCGTTTGGTCTCCTTGCCATCGTAGGAGACCTGCCAGATGTCGCCCTCAGAGCGGAAATAGATTTTGCCGTCGCTGCTGACGGTCAGGTCGCCCTCTGGGTTCTGGCTCACATGGCGGCGGATGCGCTGATCGATGCGCTCAAAGTCGATTTTGACCTCCACCGCCTCTTTGGGCTTTTCGAACTTGATGTCCATATCTTCGGTGCGGGCGACCTCCTCAGTCAGCGGCAGGATGTAGAGACCGTTCCCCTCGCGATTGCTCTGGAAAAAGAGATATTTGCCGTCGGGCGACCACGCGGGCTGGCTATGGTAGGCGTTGAGGCGGGTGATGTTGATGGGTTCACCCCCATCAGCAGGCATAATCCAGAGGTTCCACGCGCGATTTTTGCCCCGCCGCTGGATGCAGAGCCACTTCATATCGGGCGACCAGGCGAAGTCGCCCCCACCCAGCCCGTACCAGTGTGTGCCCGGCTCGTGCAGGAGCCGTTTCGTCTCGCCCGTCTCGAGGTTCAGCACATAGAGTCCGCCCTCCGCCCCTGAGACCCAGAAGCCCAGCCACTTGCCATCGGGCGAGAGTTTGGGGCGCGTCACATCTGATGGCTTTTGCCATAGCGGACGCACCTTCAGCGTCTCCAAATCGAGCGCGTACAACTGCTGATAGTAGTTGCGGTCGGAGGTGAAGTAGAGCGTCTTGCCGTCCTTTGACCAGACAAAATCGGAGTCGTCGCCCACCCAATCGGTGAGTCGTCGCGCGAACTCGGCGTTGCGCTTAGCGGGCGTCTCTTTCGGCTTCTCGATGAGAATGCTCCAGATGTCGCCCCGCAGTCCGAAGGCGAACAGTTTGCCGTCGGGCGACGGCTCGGCTTCGGAGGCGCCGCTGGTGAACAGTTCGCGGCGGCGCGGGGTCTGCGATTCGTCCTGCGTCGCATAGAGAGTGAGCTTCTGAGGCGTTGGCTGACCCGCGCGTAGCAGGTAGAGGTCGCCCTCGTATTCGAAGGCGATGTCGCCCGTGCGGTAGGCGACGCTGGGGAAGCGAACGCTCCCCCCTGTGAACTGGGTGAGTTGGCGCTCGCGCCCGCGCAGGTCGATTAGCCACAGGTTCGGCGTGCGACGCGGGTTGTCTTTGAACACGGGCAACCGCTCGCCCAGTTTGGGCGAAGCGGGCGTCTCCTCGCCAATCGTCACGGTGAGTAGGGCGTTGCCATCGGGTAGCCACTGCGTCCACAGGTGCTGGCGACGGTCGTTCGTGAGGGCGCGCCGCTCGCCCGTGCCCAAGTCAACGAGCCACACCTGCATCGCGGCGGACCCCACATAGCGCGGACGCCACCAGGGAAATCCCTGCCGACCATACGCCAACCACTTGCCATCGGGCGAAATCTGCGGGCTGTTAATCGCGTTGTAATCCTCCACGATGCGCTTGAACTGACCCGTGCGTACATCGAGTTGAACCACCGACGGGTTGTTCGAGTCATAGGACGCGCTGTAGTAGAGATACCGCCCGTCTCGGCTCCAGCTGCTGGGGATTTCCGACTGGCTATGGAAGGTGAGCTGGCGGGGCGCACCGCCCGCCGCGGGCATTATGAAAATGTCCCAGTTGCCGTTGCGCAGGCTGGCGAAGGCAATCCAGTTGCCGTCGGGCGACCAGAGCGGGTAGGCATCGTACTCCACATGGCGGGTGAGGGGTGTTGCGCGTCCGCCTTCCGCAGGCGCGAGCCAAATGTCGCCCCGATAAACGAACGCTAACTGCTTGCCGTCGGGGCTGAGCGCGGGCATACGCGCCCCCTTAATCGGCTCCGGCTGAGCAGGGGGCAACTGCGTGAACACAAACGCGCAGGGGGAAGCGCATAGCGAAACGGCGAAGTAGCGAAGTGGTAAAGCACGAACGGTAGATAGCAAATATCGGGTGGCGCTCACTGCAAGCCACCTCAACGCCCGTATCCATATCTGTCTCTGCATGGAGCAGAGTTTTAGCCAGTCGCGCCAATTTCCCTGCCTGATGAATCTCCCCACGCCCACCCTACTCCCCTCTCCCAGTGGGAGTGTACAGACCGGACACATCGTGGAGAGGGATTTGGGGTGAGGGCTTGCACGGGCGAGACGCCCGTGCTACGGAGGGAGAGGGGTTTGGGGGTGAGGGCTTGCACGGGCGAGACGCCCGTGCTACGGAGGGAGAGGGGTTTGGGGGTGAGGGCTTGCACGGGCGAGACGCCCGTGCTACGGGGAAATCAAAAAAAAGCAACCGACGCTTATAGCCCGCGCAAAATCATTTCGATCGACTCTTTGTGCTGGGTCTCTTCCGAAATGATTTGCTGGAGGTCGTTTGCCAGCCCGTAGTCGCCCAGTGCCTCCGCCTGCTGGAGGCGCTGCTTGTAGCGCTCGATGGTCTCCGTCTCGGCACGATGCACATGCTCCAGCATCTCTTTCAGCGTGTTGGCTGGCGGTACGGGCGCAGGCGTGGTGACGGGTGTACCACCCAGCGCGGCGATTTTGCTTGCCAGAAACTGGGCATGGCGCAGCTCATCAGGCACCTCGCGCAGGAAAAACTCCTTCATCTCCTCCCGATAGATGCCCGTGACGGTCGCCGCGTAGGTGATGTAGGTGATAATCGCCTGATATTCGTTCGCCAAGTCCACATTCAGCCCTTCGATGAGTGTTTCCCTGGTTGCCATAGTGCACCTCCGAAAGATGTTGTTCGTGCTGACCAGCAGAAACCCTGCAGGGTTTCTGGATTTAGGTCTCCACATCATACAAGGCGTCCAGATAGCGGTGGAGCACCTCGTCGATCACGCCTCGGAAGGGCAACGAGTTCGCCATGCCGTAGATAGGCGCCATGCCCTCGGGCTTGTCGGTCGTGGCTTTGCCCCCCTTCACCTCATCTAATGCCATGCGCAGGTCGCTCAGAAACCGTTCGGCAACGCTGGGCTGGGTGTGGCGCAGGGTGATGGCGATATGGGCGCCGGGTGGGCGCTGGAGCGCGACCAGTCGCCAGCCTCGCGCCGACATGCGGTCCAGCACCTCGTAGATGTTCAGCGTGTCAGAGGTGAAGGCGATCAGGAAAAGCGGTTCGCCCATCAGACGCAGTTCGGGCATTGCGGAGATACCCTTGCGGATGGTGAGCGCGGTCTGCATGATGCGTTGTGCCGCTTCCAAATAGCCCGCCTCGCCCAGGGTGACCATCGCTGCCCAGCCCGCCGCGCTCAGCGCACCGGGACGACTGCCCGGCAGAGTGGGCGATGCATACAGCCCGCCTTGCCAGTCGGTGTAAGTGAAATATTGGTAGCGTCGCAGGGCGCGTCCCCGATACAGCACCACCGATAGCCCCTTCGGGGTATAGCCGTATTTGTGTGGGTCGACCGACATGGAGGTCACGCCTGCCACCCGAAAATCAAAAGGCGGCACGGGGTAGCCCAGCCGTTCGATAAACGGCAAGATGAAGCCGCCTAAGCAGGCGTCCACATGCAGACCGATTCGGCGTGCTTGCGCCAGTTGAGCCATCTCAGCGATGGGATCAATCACCCCATGCGGGTAGCCTGGCGCGGAGCCGACCAACGCAATCGTGCGGCGGGTAATTGCGCGGCGCATCGCCTCGATATCGGCGCGGAAGTGGCTGTCGACGGGTGTGCGGATGAGCCGAATGCCGAACAGGTGCGCCGCTTTATCGAAAGCAGGATGCGCCGTGATGGGCGCGACCACCTCTGGCTCGGTGATGCCCCGCTCGGCACGCGCCCAGTCGCGATAGGTCTTCATCGCCAGCAGGATGCTTTCCGTGCCGCCCGAGGTGACGGTTCCCACAATTTGCTGGTTGGGGTCATCGGTCGGCTGTGCACCCAGAAGGCGCGCCGTCATCGCCACGATCTCCGCCTCGAACTTGACCGTGCTGGGGAACAGGTCCGCATGCAGAGGGTTGCTCTGGGAGTGAAGCGCATAGACACGGCTGAGAAATTCGGCATGCTCCTCGCCCCCGTGATAGACCGTCCCGGAGACCTGCCCCGCCTGCCAGAGAGGGGTCTCGCGCTCGCGCAGGCGCGTCATCCACTCCAGCACTTGCTGATGGGGAATGCCTGTTTCGGGCAGGCGCGTGAAGCGGGGCAGCTCCTCGTCATACGGATGCAGGCGGGCACGCACCATCTGCTCCACCCGCGCATATTCACCTTCCAGACGCTCGCGCACGCCCGGCAAACGGTGCATCGCCCGCTCCGTTTTGCGTAGGAGATAACCCCAGCACCCGATTTTCATTCTCTACTCGCCCGTCGCACCAAAGTTAAACAGAACGAGCAGCAGATCTGCATCATCCACGGTGCCGTCGCCGTTCACATCGGCATTAGCGTCGCTACCGCCGAATGCGAACAGCACCTGCAGGAGGTCGGCGTCGTCGATGGTGTTATCGTCGTTCACATCGCCGGGCGTCATGCTGAAGTTTAGAAGGGTGGTGCCGACGATGCTCATCGCGCCAAACGCGCGCGCCAGCACGCGCGGGGCTTTGACCCGCACGCGCCACAGCCCCGCGTTGGACACGCTGGCAGAGTAGCTGCCATTAGGGGCGACCGTGGCGTTCGTTGTCTGTGCCACACTGCCCGTGTAAGGGTCAATCAACTGGAAGGTCAGCGTGATGGGATTGACCGTGCCCACATAGCCCCCGATGGTGACCGTGCCTTGCAGGGTGGTGGGCACATTCTCGGTCGAGAGCCAGATTTCCCATTCGGTGTCGGCAGCGTTGCGCGCAGCCCATAGAATCTGGCGCTGCTGGTTGACCGCTATCACGAAGCTTTCGGCGTTGCGTCCCAACGCCTGTTGGGTCAGGTTAATACTGCCGTTGCTGCTCCAACGATAGTAGAACAGATTGCGCTTGCCTGCGGTAGCAGTCGTATGCTTGCCGACCCACACCGCGTTGCCGTTATCGAACACCGCATAGCCGTTCGATTCGCGCGTGTTGGCGGAGGTGTTGCCGAAGGCAGCGACACTCAGATTGCGCGTCGCTGACGGGCTGAGCTGCGACACCAACACATCGTAGTTATAGTTCGTGCTTGCGCCGTGCCCTTCCCAAAGCGCATAGTTGCCCCGAATGGCGATTGGCAGTGAGTCGCGATTGGCGCCCAGGGCACTGCTCGAGAAATTGGTATTATTGACGAAAGTGTCAAAGAAGTTGCCTGTCGCGCTGGAGCGTCCCTGCCAGAGCACATTTGTGCCATCCATGTCGAAGGCGGTGGCGTCCCGAATACCTGAACCCAGCGACCCGATACTGATATTGACCGCGTTGCGGAACACATCCACATTGCCACCTGTGCTACTACCGCCACCGTACCAGAGCATGTTGCCCGCATCGCTGATTTTAACGGCGACCGCGTAGCGCGAGCTACCCAGCACCGACTGACTGATATTAGTCGTGGAGGCTGTGCCCAGATCGGTGCGGAACACATCGCGGTTGCCCGCGATGTTGTCGCCCGTGCCATCCCATAACAACTGGTCATTTGCATTGATGGAGGCGGGAACCGCATCGCGATTGTCGCCCAGCACCGATGCGGTGATATTGGTACTGCCTACAAAGATGTCCAGAAAACCGCCTGTGTTCGCGCCGGCGCCGTACCAGACGGGCTGTCCCGTGCTGGTGAAGCCGAAGCCGAAGGCGGTGCGGTTGCTACCCAACGCCGATGCGCTGACATTGGTGCTCTCGACGAATACATCGAACACCCCACCGGTCGATGTGCCCGCCCCTTCCCACAGCAACGCACCGTTCGGACCGACCGCGATAGGGTTGGCTACACGGTCGTCGCCCAGCAGGGCCGCAGTGAAGTTGTTCAGACTGGTAATGCGGAAAATGTCTTGGTCCGGGGCACTGGTCAGCACACCTGACCAGATAGGGATACCGCTCGGCGTCAGAATGCCGAAGCCGACATCTGCAAAGCCCTGCCCAATCCGCTGATGGGTGAAGCTCTGGGCGTTGCCTGCCGTCAGCAAGATGATTAACCCGATCAAACCGCTCACTTTTCTCATCATTTCTCGGCTCCTTTCGGCAGCCCGTCCCAGAATCCTCATGGGGGAGGATTCCTGTCAGGCTACCACCCTATAGTATACCCCATTTTTGCTCTGGGGTAAAATAGGTTCGCTATGTCGCCTCTGTTGCCGCCAGTGAACCTACAGCATCTGGATCGGTTATTGACGCCGTTGGGCATCTGGCAACATACGCGCTATGGGGAGCCGTGGGTGGAGCACGGCTTCTCTATCGATGATCAGGCGCGTGGACTGATTGTGGGTGCATGGTTGAAGTGGTTACAGCCGCGCCAGCAGCTCTGGTTGGAGTTGCACGATCCGCAGTTGCCGACGCGCCTGATCGAGGTCTGTCTGCGCTACATCGAGGAGGCGCAGCTGCCCAGCGGGCGCTTCCATAACTTTCGCGACGCGGAGGGGCGCTGGTGCGATGAGGTAGGTAGCGACGATTCGTTCGGGCGCACCATCTGGTCGCTCTACACACTCAAGAAGCTTCTGCCCAACAGCGAGTGGGCAGGTCGTGTCGATGCGCTTCTGCGCCCTGCCCGCAAGCATTTCTATCAAATTGGCTCGCCACGCGCCGTCGCCTTTCTCTGTCTGGAAGAGGAGGAGCCGGAACGCCTGCGTCGACTGGCGGGCTATCTGGTGGAGCGGTATCGGCTCACGCGCGAACCCGACTGGCGCTGGTTCGAATCCTATCTCACCTATGAGAATGCCCGCTTGCCCCAAGCCGTGCTACTGGCGGGAGCACGGCTCCAGCAACCCGACTGGCTGAAACTCGCGCGTGAGGCGTTGCAGTTCCTCGCGGAGGCAACCTTCGCACCTATAGGCTACTTCAGTGCAATCGGCACAGAGGGCTGGTACTTCCGAGGCAGAAGCCGCGCGCTGTTCGACCAGCAGCCCGTGTGCGCCGGCGCGACCGTCGAAGCCTTTCTGGACGCCTGGCAGGTGTTCGACCGCTACGAGCCGTTTCGGGAGTATGCCGAGCGCGCGCTCAGATGGTATCACGGCGACAATATTCATCAGCTCGCCCTCTATGACCCAGAGACAGGTGTAGTGTACGACGGACTAACACCCTTGGGGCTGAACCTCAATCGCGGCGCCGAAGCGGTGCTCAGCTACTTGATGGCACGGATTAAATGGGAGATTTACAACGAGTAGCCATACAACGGGAGACTTGCGTAAGAGGAGGGAATTCGCCATGCAAAACGACGGGATAACGGAGCCGTTTCTCAGCGAAGTGGCTTTTGAGGCGAGCTATCCGCCTGTGCTGGCAATCTATTGCTCTGATGGGCGCTATGCGGAAGCCTGCGACTGGTTTATCGAACACTGTCTGGGTGAGCCACGCTTCGACCAGTTCGCTGTGCCGGGCGGCGCCGCATGGCTGTGCCTGGATTATGACCGGGTGTGGGAACATGAGATGGCACGCCGCTACCTGCAGTTTCTGATTCGCGCCCACCAGATTCAGCGGGTGATATTAATCGCGCACGAGGGCTGTGGCTTCTATCGGGAGCACGGTATTCCGCCTGACCAGATGCGCGACCGCCAGATAGCCGATTTGCATACGGCTCAGCGCGTGCTGACCAGCTGGTTCCCCAATCTGCGCGTGGAAAGCTTCCTCGCACAACCTGTGGGGGATAGGGTGGGATTCACTCCTGTATAGCGCTCGGGGGCACGGGTATGCCTATATGCGGATGCCATTAGCGATGGCAGTTCCGTTTATCAATACAAAGGTCTTTGTGCGTTCTGCCAGTGCGCTTGCCTCTGGCTGGATGCCCTCGCCTGCAACGGCAGGATAGGTAGGCAGTCCGTGCTGACGCAGTATCTCTGCGCGTTCTACCGCCCGTTCCACATCATCGGGATAGATGTTACGCGAAACCTCAACAACGATATAGATAGGCTCGCGCGTCTGCGGATGTCGCGCTGAGACGAGCAGATCGATGGCGGCCAATTGAATCCACTCTTCCCGTGTGAACTCATGTCCCTCTTCACGTAGGTCATCTAAGAAGTGTCCGACATTCACCACGCGCGGACGACGCACATAGTAGCCGAAGAGCGCGGGCGCACGCTGCTGATAGCGAATCTCCAGCACCTCGCCTCGTAAGTGCGCAATATCCGACTCGGCACGCCCCATACGAATAACGAGCTGCTCGACAATCGCGCGCAGCTCCCGCACCTCCTCAATCAGACGCTCGTGGCTTTCCGCGAGGCGTGCATGGCTTTCCGCCAAACGCTCGTGGCTTTCCGCTAAGCGCTCGTGGCTCTCGGTTAGCCGATCCACGCGCTCGGTCAAGCGCTCGTGGCTCTCTGCTAAGCGCCTGTGGCTTTCCGCCAAGCGCTCGTGGCTCTCGGTCAGCCGATCCACACGCTCGGTGAGGCGTACATGACTCTCCACAAGCTGAGTCAGTACCTCCTCCATACGGGATAACCGTTCAGGCACTTGGAGAAACTCCTCCCCAAGCAGTGCGACCAGGAGCTGATGTCGCCACTCAGGATGCTCCTGAATGATCCGAACCAAATCCTCAATTGTGCGAATCTCGATAGCCATGACAGTCTTTTTCGAGTATACCCTATCGCTGGCGAAATCTCCTACGGATGACTTTCAGGTAGACTGATGGGCGTTGGTGGAGGATGATAGCACGAGCGATGCGAAAAGAGCGGAGATACCCGCACTTTTTCTGGCTGGTGTGTGCGGGTGTGCCTGTGCTGGTGATTTTGGTCTATCTGCCCACCCTTTCGTTCGGCTTTGTGTGGGATGACGAGCAGGTGCTGTTCGGCAGGGCGGACTATCATGACCCTGCGCGGTGGTGGCAGGCGGTGCGCCAGCCGCTCGATTTCTCGCCCAACTACTTCCGCCCGCTTGCGCTCAGCACGCTCCTCATCCAAATCTGGTTCTGGCGGGACAACCCGATGCCGTTCCATCTGCTGAATGTGCTCCTGCACGCGCTGAACACGGCGCTGGTGATGGCGCTCGCATGGCGTTGGCTTCGAAGTGAATGGGGCACGCTGTTTGCAGGTCTGCTGTACGGTTTGCACCCTGCACTGACGGAAAGCGTTGCCTTCGTCGCCTCGCGCTATGACCTGACCGTCACCGCTTTTCTCCTGCTGGCGTTGCTTTTCAGCACGAGCGCGTGGCGTGGGCGGGCGATGGGAATTGCCCTCTGCTTTTTGTTGGCAGCGCTCTGTAAGGAGATGGCAATTGTATTGCCCCTGCTTCTGCCCGCATGGCATCTGGCATGGTATCACGCTCACCTTGGCAGGGACAGAAGCCCTTCCCCGACAACTTTGAAAGGCTTTGCGCTGTTTAAGCACATTGTCCGCGCGGAGTGGCAGACCTACCTTGCGCTGATTGTGGCGGGCGTGTGCTATCTGGGTTTACGCTATGCCGCGCTGGGCTACCTGTGGCAACCGCCCCATTCCGAGAGCCGGATGGACGCGGGCACACCGCTTCAGCACTTGCTACTGATTGGGCGCACCTTTACCACGCTTATTGGGCTAATCGGTTTTCCCTTTGTGAGTATCACGCCTGCGCACTATTCCATTTTGCCGATCCCACTGAAGGACTGGTTGGCGTGGCTGGGATTGGGCTTTATGGGGGTATGTCTTGCGGGGCTGGTATGGCTGACCCGGCGCGTACCGATGTTGGGCTGGCTGTTGGTAGCGGGCGTGCTGAGCCTCCTGCCTGTGCTGAATATCCGCCCGCTGGAGATGGCGAAGGGGCTATACACCGCCGAGCGATTTCTCACCTTCCCACTGGTGCTGTTCGTGCTAACTTGTTTCTTGGGCGGGACGCCCAAGCCACGCCCTTCGCCCAGAAAGACAGAGGCGAAAGCCTCACCGCGATGGGCGTTCGCGAGCGTAGGAGTGCTCATAGGATGGCTGTGCGCCTCACTCGTGGTCATTCTGCTGAACCTGCCGAACTGGAAGGAGAATCGAACGCTGTGGGAGTGGATGACCCGTGCCTCCCCGCGAGCACCAATTGGCTTCTCCAACCTTGCCGACACCTACAACAAGATGGGTAGGTATGAAGATGCGCTCAAAATGGCGGACCGCGCCCTCCAGATTGCGCCCCACTCAGGCATGGGCTGGGTAAACAAGGGGGTTGCGCTGCTGAGGCTGGGACATGTGTCCGAAGCGGAGGCACATTTTCGTAAGGCGACCGAGCTGGAGCCAGAGAATCTTATCGGCTGGAACAATCTGGCAATTATGCTCAGTGATCGAGGTGAGTTCGCGGAGGCGGAGCGCATCGTGCGCCAGCATGTGCTGGGGCGCACCCCTCTCTTTATGGGTCATCAGGCGTTGGGCATCCTCTATCTGAAGCAGGGGCGTCCCGACTTGGCAGAGCCGGAGCTGGAACGCGCCATTCGTGCCTTGCCCTTCCCCCAAGGCTCCCTTCCCGAGCAGCTGCTCCAGGAAGCGCGTCGTCCAGCATTGTGGCTCGCTGCGGCAGAGCGACTCATTCAGCAGGGCGACTTTGCCACCGCAGAACAATTGTGCCAGCGTGCAGCCGAGCTGGGCGCGGATCGGGTCGCGCTGGCGTATGTGCGCGGCAAGCTCCTCATCGCTCAGGGACGCCCAGAGCAAGCCCGACAACTGGCACAGGAACTTATCGACTACGGACTGAACGACCCGCGCCTGCACGAGGTGCTAAGACTGGCTCGAGCGCAATCTTCGGGAAGCGGACGCAACGCCCCCTGAGCGGGCTTAAAAGCGCAGGGCGTCCCTCCGATAATAAACCCCTGCTACGGCTGTACAGGAGGGGACGCCTCGCATGGAGCGCAGAGGATGGCTTGGACTATGGATGGGGCTGTTTGCGTGGCTTTATGCCTCCGCATCCGCTCATACATTGGGTGAGTGGAACGCCCATTCGCTTCGCCTGCAAGAGATGGCGCTTGCGGTCAATCAGGTGCGCGTGGCGCACGGGTTGCCTCCGCTGAAGCTGAACCCCGAGCTCTGTCGCGCTGCGCAGATGATGAGCGACCAAATCTTGCTCACGGGCAACTTCGGGCATCTCGATAGCGAGGGGCGCCGCGCCGATGCGCGTGCCCGCCTGTTCGGCTACGAGTTCGAATGGCTGGGAGAGAACCTCGCTGCAGGTCAGCCCACGCTGGAACATGCCCTGCAGGCGTGGCTCGATAGCTCCAGCCACCGTGCGAACCTGCTGAACCCCGCCTATCGCGAGATGGGGCTGGGCTATACGCGCATCACGGGCAGTCGCTACGGAGCCTGCTGGGTACAACTGCTTGGCTCACGCGCGGAAGTGTATCCTGTGATGATCAATCTGGACGCGCCCTTCACCGACACGCCCGAAGTGGAGCTTTACATCCACGGTGCAGAGTATGCCCGCGCCATGCGCCTCTCAAACGATGGCGTTCGGTGGAGCGAATGGTGTGCACCCGTCAGGCAGACGAAGTGGCTATTGCCCGACGAGCCGGGCACGCACACGGTCTATGTGCAGTTGCTGATGGGCGAGCGTGTCTTCGAAGCGAGCGACCGCATCTACCTGCGTTGAGGGCTGTCTATCTCCCGCGCAATCGCAAGGGCAAGCACTTCGACCGCGCCTGCCTGCTTAAGCACGTCCGCACAGGCATCGAAGGTACTGCCCGTGGTGAACACATCGTCCAGCAGGAGGATGCGCTTCCCGCGAATCAGCTCTGGGCACGCTACTTCGAACGCACCTTGCACATTTTCCCAGCGACGAGCACCTGTCAACCCCACCTGTGGGCGACGATAGAACTGCCGCCGTACCAACCCTTTCATCAGCGGGATACCTATCTGCTGGCTCACCATCTGCGCAATCTCCTCCGCCTGATTGAAACCGCGCTGAGCGCGGCGTCGTGGATGAATGGGCACAGGCATCAGCCCATCGGCTTCGAGCAGAGAGGCGTTCTCTGGGCACGAGAGTGCCTCGACCAGAAGCGCGCTCAGCGGCTCCACCGCCCTCAGCCAGCGATGGAACTTGAGGTTAATCACCGCCCGACGCAAGGGTCCCGCATACAGCCCTGCACAGACCGCGCGGTCAAATCGATAGGTGTAGCCCTGACAATAGGCGCAATCGGGCAGGTCGCCCATCGGGGCGCCGCAGCGCGGGCAGGTGGGCGGATAGACGCGCGGCAACAGATCGAGGCAGAGCGTGCAGAACGGCTCCCGCGAAAAACGACCGCACCCTACACAGCGGCGCGGATAGAACCCGTCCAACAGCCACGCAAGCATTCAGCCGCGCACAATGGCGTCGATAATCACATCGCGAATGCCCGGCTTCTGGCGCAGAATGCGACGAATAATCTCCAGCTCCTGATGAATGTCCACCGGATTCCCGCGCAGAGGGCGAATCGTGCCCCGAATGTAGACCACGCCGTGAATCACATGCACATCCATCAGCGAGGTGTCGATGCGCCGCTTATTTATCTCGCGCAGAACCATACGCCGCTGTTCCACATCTTCCATCGGCATCGTCGTTCACCAAATAGATAATACGGCGTCCACCATTCCGATTCCTGTGGAAACGGTCTCACCCAGAATGCCGTCGGGGGAGACGCTCACGATGCGCACGGGTATCAGTTGCCCTCCAAGCGAGGGCGAGCCAGCGAACTCCACCTGCAGATAGTGGTCGCTCGTGCCCATCATCAGCCCAGAGAGCTTGGAGCGGGTCTCCACCCGCACATACTCGGTCTGCCCGATGAAGCGCGCCGCATAGCGCAGTTGCACCGCACGGCAGAGCGCCTGCAGACGCTGGGCGCGCTCCGCCTTGACAGGTTCGGGAACCTGCCTTGCCATCGCCTCCGCGGGCGTGCCCGGACGGGGCGAATAGCGGAACAGGTGCGCCCGACAGAACTCCACCGCCTCCACCACACGGCAGGTGTTGGCGAATGCCTCCTCGTCTTCCCCAGGGAAACCCACCATAATGTCGGTGCTGATTGCCAGATGGGGGATGCGTTCGCGCAGGCGACGGCACAGGTCTAAATAGAACGCTTGGTCATAGGGGCGGTTCATCGCCTTCAGCACGCGCGAATCGCCGCTCTGGAGGGGGATATGCAGGTGCGGGCACATTTGGGGGTTCGTCGCCAGCAGTTCAACGAGCGCGTCGCTCACCTGCGTCGGTTCGATGGAGCTGATTCGGATGCGCTCCAGCCCCTCAATTTCGCTTAGCAGGGCACACAGCTCGGGCAGGTCGGGTCCGCCACTGCCCGAATGCGCCCCGTAATCACCAATCAGCACGCCCGTCAGCACAATCTCTTTGAAGCCGCGTGCGACCAACGCCCGCGCCTCCGCCAGAACTTCCTGATAGGGCAGACTGCGCATCACAGGGCGTGTGTAGGGAATGGAGCAGAAGGAGCAGAACACATTGCACCCATCTTGAATCTTCAGCACGGCGCGCGTGCGCCTCATCGGGCGTGACTCGGCATCTGTGGCGGGCAAGTCGAGGTCCGCATCCAAAAGTTCCGAGAGTGGAGCGGATGGTGCACGCTTGCCCTGTGCAACTGCCTCTGCCAGATGAGGGAAATGCTCCAGCAGGGCGTCCACCGTGCGCAGTTTGTCAGGGTTGGGCACGACGAGATGGGCTTCCTCCACGCGCTCGCCCCGCCGCAAGGTGAACTGCGCATAGCAACCGGTCATCACCACAATCGCGTTCGGGTTCTGACGCGCTGCGCGACGCACCGTCTGGCGCGACTTCGCCTCCGCCGACTGCGTGACGGAACAGGTGTTAATCACATACACATCGGCGGGGCTATCAAACGGCACCACTTCGAACCCGCGCGCCTCGAAACTCTCCAGAATCTTCTGGGTCTCGTATTGATTGACCTTGCAACCGAGCGTGGTGAGCGCGACCTTCGGCATAACGCCGAGATTTTACCCGCTTCGAGCGTGTCTTAGGGACTCACACTCTAGCCAACCCCTCTTTTCCCCGTTGGTAAGAAGACGCGGAGTGATATTCGGATGCTTGTCTCGCTGGTAGCTACACCTGAAGGAGCACGTTCAAACGAAATGATGGAGGAGCTTTATCATTTAGAAGTAGGAGTTAAACTCACCTCCCAAAGTTGAATAGAACTATTATTAGGTCAGCATCATCTACCACGCCATCGCCGTTAAGATCCTCTGGTAAGTTGTTCCCACTATTACCAAAGGCGAACAATACTAAGAGCAAATCATAATCATCCACATGCCCATCGCCATTTACGTCACCTACTACTCTTGTATCCAGCAAAAACGCTTCGTCGCGTCCTGTGCTGGCATTGCGTCCCATTCCCACAATATAGCGCCCATCGGACGAGATGTCGAGTGCCATCCAGAGATGCGAGCCATTAGTCAGCAAATCGGCATAGGTTTGGTTGAGGTCCTCCATCCCTTGACCCTCTATCCAACGGAAAGCACAATCTCTGCCGCTGGTGTTTACTGAATACCCGACGACCACTCTACCATCTGACGAAACAGCACGAGCAATACTATCACGCCCAAGCGTGCCAAGGTCTTGCATTCCTTGGCCCTCCACCCAGCGAAAAGCCCGAGGTCTATCATTAAGGTCATAGCTCGTACCAACGACTACCCTACCATCCTCTGAAACATCGTGCGCTCTGCTTGCAGGATAATCATCGCCAAGCGTGCCAAGGTCTTGCATTCCTTGACCCTCCACCCAACGAAAGGCGTGCCATTGACCATCGGCAGTGCGTGATTCACCGACGACTACTCTGCCATCGGCAGAAACACCACGAGCAAAGCTCTCTCCCCCGCCAAGTGAACCGAGGTTTTCCATTCCTTGCCCTTCTACCCAACGGAACGCATATCCTTGGAAGTTGGCATTGTATGCCCTCCCGACAATTACTCTGCCATCAGCAGAAACATCCCATGCCCAACTCTCTGGTCCACCGAACGTGCCGAGGTTTTCCATTCCTTGGCCTTCCACCCAACGGAATGCGTACTGCCGTCCGCTGGCGTCTGATGCCTGTCCGACAACCACTCTGCCATCTGCGGAAACACCAAAAGCCCAACTCAGACCACCTCCAAGCGTACCGAGATCCTGCATGCCTTGACCTCTCACCCAACGAAATGCACGACGCTGGCCACTACCTCCAACAACCACTTTCCCATCCGCAGAAACACCATAAGCCCAGCTCGCGTTGTGGTCTCCGAGTGTGCCAAGCCAAGTTAGGGTCTGTGCGTTGAGTGGAGCAGATATATCAAGCAATACATTTAGTACTAATGAGAACAATAAAATCTTTAAGCAAGTCTTATATTTGATCATTGCGTCTACCTCCTAAACGAATATCATCATCTTAACGTCCAAAATTAAACAAAACTATTATTAAATCTGCATCATCCACAATCCCATCTTTATTGATATCCTCATGGCGAGTAGGTTCGGTACCCGCTGTGCCAAAGGCAAACAGCACGTTTAGTAAGTCAATGTCATCAATACGATTATCACCATTCGTATCACCCAAACGTCCAAAAAGCCAAGTATCGATGAGAAACGCTTCGAAACATCCTGAACCTGCATTATAGCCCTTTCCAGCAATATAGCGTCCATCAGGTGAAATAGCATAAGCAGCAAGAAGTTGCGAGCCATCCGTTAGCAAGTGCGCATAGGTCTGATTCAGATTTTCCATTCCCTGACCTTCTGTCCAACGAAATGCCCATAGGTGACCATTGATGTCAGCTGTTCCAACTATTATCCTGCCATCTGCCGAAACATCATTGACTCCACCATTGTAGCCTGTGTCATCTCCGAAGATGCCTAAATTCTCTATTTCTATTCCTTGACTTACTGTCCACCGAAGAATGTATCTCAAACCAGAGTGAGCGTGGAGAGCTGCTCCCACAATCACGCTTCCATCGGCTGAAACAGCAGTAGCTGACATCAACCAATAGCCACCCTCAAATTCAGGGAGCGTACCAAGATCTTGCATTCCTTGTCCCTCCACCCAGCGGAAAGCACGACCACCAGAAGTACCAACAACCACACTGCCATCCGTTGAAACATCATGAGCCCAACTCAGATTCCATGCAATGTAACCAAGGTCTTGTGTTACTCCATTTCTCCAACGAAAGGCGTGCCAATAACTACCTGTATGAAAGGATCCAGCAACCGTGCTGCCATCTGCGGAAACAGCCTCGGCTAGGCTACCAGAACCAACTATGTCTAACATAAGTCCATTTTCCCAACGAAAGGCACGCCTGCCACCGCTGGCACTTCCTGAAAACCCAACAACTATGTTGCCATCTGCTGAAACATCAAGAGCCACGCTCTCTAAACCTCCAAGCGTACCAAGGTCTAATAGAACTCCGTTATCCCAGCGAAAGGCATGCCAATAACCACTTGGACGAAATTCTCCAACAACCACGCGACCATCCGCGGAGACACCATAAGCATAGCCATCAGCACACCCGCTGTTGGGCTGACTAACCCAGGTTAGGGTCTGCGCGTTGAGCAAGGCAGACACACAAAGCAATATACCTGGTAGGAATGCAAGCCGTCGGGCTCGCAGACACTCCCTACAACTAAGGATTTGCTGCAACAACTTCGGCATCTTACTTAACCTCCTCACAGACTTTTCTGATTTAGTAATCTCGGAAGGCCGCGTTCGCTTTGCACGCATAGCCTTCTACACCCTCTACAGAGCGGAATACCTATGCATAAAATACCAAAGTTTTAACCACGGATCGTTACAAATTCGTTACATACCCTTGAGTAACCTTCGCTGAGTTACTCCTCCTCTTTCTGGCGAAGTTTACACCAGAGCCAGTAGCTGATCAACCGTCAATTGGTATGGTAGCAATCTGTCCCGCGAGGCGCGCGTTGGCAACAAGCAGGGCGAGGTTCACCTGCAGGGTACGCCCCGCACTCAGCTCGCTGAGCCGAGACAGAAGCCACGGGGTAAGCGCGTTTCCCCGAATGCCCTTGGCTTCCGCCTCTCTCGTCGCCTCCTCCAACATCGCCTCCAGCTCGCCCGCGTCCAGCGCGAACTCGGCAGGGGGCGGCTGAACGAGCAACATCCCGCCAACCAGCCCCGTAGCGCAGTGCTGTTGCCAGAGCCTTGCCACCTCGTCGGGCGTCTGCACCGTGGCGTCCACACGCAAGCCCGTGTGAGCCGTGTAGAAGCCGGGCATCTCGTCCGTGCGGTAGCCAACTACGGGAATGCCTAAAGTTTCCAACATCTCGCGCGTGGCGGGCAGATCGAGAATCGCCTTTGCGCCAGAGCAAACCACCAACACAGGTGTCTGCGCAAGCGTGATGAGGTCGGCACTGACATCACTTCGGTTGCCCCGATGGACGCCGCCGATACCGCCCGTCGCCATCACCTGAATCTGCGCTGAGCGATGAGCAATCAGCGCCGTGGCAGACACGGTTGTGCCGCCTGTCCAGCCGAGCGCGGTGGCGAGAGTTAGATTATGGCGGGCGATTTTATGCGGATGGGGTTGCTTTGCGAGCGCGTGCAGTTCCTCGCGCGTCAGTCCAACAATCGGCACGCCCTTCAGCAGGGCAATCGCGGCAGGTGTCACCCCTTCCGCGCGTACCGCCTCCTCCATCTTCTGCCCCGCTTCGAGATTGAAAGGACGCGGCAAGCCGTGGGTGAGCACCGCCGTCTCCAGCGCAACCGCCCCTGCGCCCTGCACCCGCACCTCTGCCTGCATCAACAGGGGATTATACATCACGAGTGAATCTTAGATAGTAAGGGATGTCTTCCTTGCACAAGAGGCGGCTGGGTTTGGCGTTGAGCGGGATAGCGCTGGGTGGCTTTGCAATCTGGCTCATCCTGCGTGAATTGCATCTGCTTCCATCTGCCCCGCCTGACTGGGTGGCTGCGGAAGCAAGAGCGCGCGCTCTATGCGAGCGTTATCGCCTGCCCTATCCGCCACCTGACCGCCGCGTGGTGGTGCATAAACGCGCTCGCAAACTCCAGCTATTCAGCGGACGGTATTTACTGGCGGAATTCCCCGTCGCGCTTAGCACACGCCCTGAAGGAGCTAAACAGCGCGAAGGCGACCGTAAAGTGCCCGAAGGGCGCTATTTTGTGTGTGAGAAGCACCTCAGCAGACGGTTTCACCTGTTTATCGGGCTGAGCTATCCCTCCGTTCACGATGCCGAGCGTGGGGTTCAACAAGGGCTGATCGACCAAGCCCAAGCGAAGGCAATCCGCGCCGCCGTTCAGTCAGGTCAATGTCCCCCGTGGAACACCCCTCTGGGAGGTGCCCTCGGACTGCATGGCGGCGGCACATGGCGCGATTGGACGGTTGGTTGTATCGCCCTGAACAACCGTGATATCGAGACCCTTTATGTGCTGTTGCAAGTTGGCGACCCTGTGCAGGTAGTGCCTTGAAACCCTATCGCCTGCAGGAGAACTATCATGCTATCCATGAACGCTTTGCAACAGTTGGTGCGCGACAAAATTTAAGCAGGAAATTGCCCGAAAGGCTCCTATTAATCCTTGTGGAGGAGGTGTGAACCGTGCAGTTTGTAACGCTTGCTAAAGCGGTGCCCGGTCGGGCGCGCGACCTGTTCGGCAGCGGACTGTCGCAGGTAAGCAGTCTCGCCACCCAGCACGGGGTTCAGGTGCAGTCAGCACTGGTCACCTACGGTGCGTACGATCTGGTGGTGGTGTGGTCTGCCCCAGACTTGGCGACGGCAAACCGCTTCCTGCGGGCAGTCGCAGAGGCAGGTCTGCTCACGACCGACACGATGCTGGCGGTTCCTATTGAGAGCTTCTAAGCCGGTGGACGAACTCGGCGAGTGCCTCGCGCCAAGAGCGCATCGGGGGCACACCTGCCCATTCCAATCGCCACGAAATCAGCGCGGAATAGCGCGGGCGCGGCGCTGGGGTCTGCCACTGCCGAAGGGGGATCGGCGTTAGATTCAGGGGCAGACCGAACTGACGCAATAGCTCCTGCGCAAACTCGTAGCGCGAGACGGGAGCCGTGTTCGTCAGATGATAGGTTCCGTAGCAGTCGGTGGCGATGAGGTGCAAAAGCCTATCAGCGACATCGGCAGTGAAGGTGGGCGAGCCTATATGGTCGGCAATCACAGGGGGTGAATCGCCTGCCTGCACCCGCTCCAGAATGAAGTGCGGAAAGCTTTTACCATGCATGCCATAGAGCCACGCTGTGCGCACGATGTAATGGCGCGGGCACAGGGCGCGTACCGCCTGCTCCCCTGCATATTTTGAACGCCCATAGACGCTGAGCGGGTTGGGCGCATCGTACTCATGATAGGGACTGCCCTTCGTGCCATCGAACACATAATCGGTGGAGATAGCCACGCAGATCGCGCCGATGCGCTGGCAGTTCGAGGCGATGAGTTCCGTGCCGAAGGCGTTCACCCGATAGGCTTGCTGGGGCTGGTGCTCGCAGGCGTCCACATTGGGCATCGCAGCGCAGTGAATGACCACCTCCGGCTGGTGCTGATCGAACACGGCACGCACCTGCTGAGGGTCGGTGATGTCCATCGGCACGAGCGGAGGCTTGCGCCCCGTGGCGATGACGGTATGACCCGCCTGCCTGAACCGCTCGGCAACTTCCGCGCCCAGCATGCCACCTGCACCCGTGATGAGTACTTTCATTTCATTCCGACGGTCGCAATTCTAATGAGCGTGGCGACACCTGCCCCGACGCGGTAGGCAACAAAGGGCAACAGGGAGCCTGTGCGCAGGTAGCGCAGTAGGAACGCGATGCAGAGCCAGCCGACCACCATCGCGGTGAGCGCGCCCGCAATCATCGGCACAGCCATCTGCGAAGGCACGCCTTCCTTCAGCACATGGCGGAACGACCAGAGCGCAGCACCGAAGGTGATGGGCGTCGCCAGCAGGAACGAGAAGCGCGCCGCCGCCTCGCGCTGTAGACCCAGCGCCAACCCCGCAATGATGGTGATGCCTGACCGCGAGAAGCCCGGTATCAGCGCGAACGCCTGCGCGACGCCAATCAGCAGAGCATCCAACAGCCCAATCGATTCGAGGGCACGCACCTTGCGCCCGCGCCAGTCGGCAAGCGCCATCAACAAGCCAATCCCTATCAGCAGAACGCTAATCAGCCCGTATTGATCCCGAAAGAACTGCTCGATAGGCTCCTCGTACAGGGCGCCCACCAGCGCCGCGGGAATACATCCTATCAGGATGCTCCACGCTAATCGTCGCTCCGATGAGCGTTCAGGCGCGGAGGAGAACAGCGCGCCTGCCAAGCGCGTCAAATCGCGCCAGAAGTAGAGCAAAATCGCCATCAGCGTGCCCACATGGAGCGCCACATCGAACATAAGCTCTGCCTGCGGGTCGGCTATCTCCCAGCCGAGCCAGTAGCGCATCAAGATGAGGTGCGCCGAACTGGAAATGGGCAAAAACTCCGTGACTCCCTGCAAGATACCTAACCAAATTACATGGGTCAGTTCCATGTCCCTAATCCCTCAAAAGGGATGCTCACGCCCAGCAGCGTACATCACAATATTCACATCGAGGAATGGCACGCCCTTTATCTGCGCTCTCATGGATAGATGGCTCCACGAATAATCTCATCTTCCATCTCTTCCCAGTCACCGACAGGCAGTTGCATCGATAGAATGCGCTGAAGCGCCTGCTCGCGTTGTGCCTGAGTCTCAGCGGAGGTGAGTAAGTGCACTTCCACCTCAACTGGCGTGCCATCTGGCAAGTTGAGCGGATGCTCCAGCACTATCGTCTGCCCATGAACCTGTCCCTTTGAGATAAGGGTCTGCATTTCAACGCCTCCATGATAGTCTACCCAAAGGCAAAGCAAAATAGGGCGAGTATCATGTTCCTCCAGTACCGGTTGTTTCGGTGGCTTCCAGCACCATGAGGCGATGGATGCGCGGGCGGCGACGCGCCCGACGACGCCCCTCAATCACCACATTCCGCACAATTACCGCCACGGGCACCCCGAAAAACATGCCCATCAAGCCGAAAAAGCTGCCACTGACCAACAGCACCACAATCACCAGCACGGGATGCAGGTCGACACGGTCGCCAATAATCTTGGGCATAATCATTTTGTGCTCGATCAAAAAGAGCGCGGTCATAAAAATTGTGGCTTTGACTGCCAGCATCAACCCACCCAGCAGTCCCGCCATAACCACGATGGGTATTGCAGCGACCACCGGACCAATCACAGGAATCGCGCGGGCAATCCCCGCGAACAGCGCAAGCGTCGCTGCGTACTTGACGCCCATCCACTGTAAGCCAATCCATGTGGCAATTCCCGCAATGATGCCCAGAATCAGCTGCCCGACGATGTAGCCTCGCATCACGCGATTGGTCTCATGCATCGCGTGCAGGGTCAGGCGCAGGTAGCGCGGCGGGATGAGGCGCAGGGTCTCCCGTTTGAGCCGATGCGAATCGAACAGCAGATAGAAGACCACCACAGGGATTAGGAACAGCTCCACGAGGAGCGCGACCCAGTGCCCGGTTTTTTGTAGCACCTGCTGAATGCCCTTCTGCAGGCTGGCGGAAGTGCCTTCCAGCGACTTAAGCAGGGCAGTGTGTTGCTGGTCGACCCAGCGTTGTGCCTGTGGCGGCAATCCTGCATACCACTGCTGGTAGCGGGTCTGCCAGTCGTTGAGCGTCTCGTGGATACGCCCCTCGTAGCGGGGCAAATCGTTCAGAAAATCGCGCGTCTCCTGCACGAAAGGGGTGATAAAGGCAACGGTGGAGAGGATGACCACGCCGATAAAGCCCAGCACCACCGTCAGGCTCACGACCCCGCGCCAGAACATGGGGGTTAGAAACGGCGGGCGCCAGCGCGCGAGCCAGTCCACCAGCGGGATGAGCAGGTAGGCAATCGCGCCACAGATGAACATCAGGCTAATCACATGGCGCACCACATAGAGCACATAGAGTGCCAGCCCTATCAACGCCAGCGTGATGAGCAGCCAGAGTGCGCGGCTCGCCCAGTCGCCCGCAGAGTTCATCGCCCGCTTCTCCATCTGAGATAAGCCCATTATACCTGAGGGGGTCATTCGCCTCCCCCGAAAAAGGTCTTGAGCCATTCGGCGGCGATGGGCACGGCGACCTCGCTTCCGTGTCCTGCCTCCTCCGCCATCACGCACAGCACCACGCGCGGGTTCTCGGCAGGGGCGAAGGCAATAAACCATGCGTGTGTCTTGCCCCCTTTGCGGAACTCGGCGGAACCCGTCTTGCCTGCGACAGAAATGCCCGCGATTTTCGCCCGTCGTGCCGTCCCGCGCTCCACCACGCGCACCATGCCCTCAACGATGGCGTCCCAATGCTTAGGCGACGCCTGAATACGATGGATAACCTCTGGCTGGGCGGTATATAGCACCCTGCCGTCGGGCGCAATCATCTGGCGCACAAGATGTGGGCGGTGGATAACCCCCCGATTGGCGATGCCCATCGTGGCGACCGCCATCTGGAGCGGTGTGGTCAGCAGGTAGCCCTGCCCGATACCGTAGTTGAGCGTCTCGCCCCCAAACCACGGCTGTTTGAGCGTCTGGCGTTTCCAAGCAGGGTCCGGTACAAGCCCCTTGCGCTCGTGTGGCAGATCGATGCCCGTCGTTTCACCCAGCCCGAACAGGCGTGCCCAACGCGCCAACTCCTCTGGACCCAACTTCTGCGCTGTCACATAATAGAAAGTGTCGCACGATTGGGCGATAGAGTTATAAAACTCCACATAGCCGTGCCGATGCCAACAGCGAAAGAACCGTCTGCCAAACTGATAGCCGCCGGGACAGACGACACTGGAGCGCGTGGTCAGCACCCCGCTTTCCAGTCCTGCCAACGCGACAAAGGGCTTGAAGGTGGAGCCGGGCGCATAGGCAGACTGGATGAAGCGATTGTTGAGTGGGGCGCGAGCGTCCCTTAGCAAGGCACGCCATGTGCTCGCAGGAATGCGCGGGACGAACTGATTGGGGTCAAAGGCGGGTTGGCTCACGCAGGCGAGCACCTCGCCCGTGCGCGGGTCGAGCGCGACCAGTGCGCCCACATGACCCTGCAGAAGCTCATAGGCGCGCTGTTGTAGTTTCGCGTCGAGGCTCAGCACCAATCGCGCGCCAGGGATGGGTTCGAGTTGCTGAATCGTGCGCACACGCCTGCCGAGCGGGGTCACCTCCACCTGCTCGCCGCCGGGGATGCCGTGCAGATAGCGCTCGTATTGGCGTTCCAGCCCGCTTTTGCCCACGAAATCGGTGCCATCATAGAGCATGCGCAGGGCAATTTCTGCCGTGTCGCCGTTTGCTGTCCGCCAGTCGGTGTTCGCCTCCGCCCCATACGCCTTCAGCTCCTCCTCCGAGATTTGCCCCACATACCCAATCACATGGGCGAAAATCTTGCCGTAGGGATACCAGCGCATCGCCTGCAACGAGACCTCCACTTCAGGCAAGTTATACTGGCTTTCCAGCAGGTCCACCGCTTGCTCGTAGGTGACGCCCTTCAGCACCACGAGCGGCACATAGGGGTTGATGCGCGGGTTCATCACCAGTTCGCGTAGTTCGTCCGGCGAGATTTTGAGGCGACTGGCAACAAGGGGTATACGCTCTGGGTTGCGGCGCAGTTGGTCGGGCAGGACACTGACCACCATCTGGGCGCGGTTGGTGGCAAGGGTGCGCCCCTGCCGATCCACAATCAGCCCCCGCGGGGGCGGGATACGCATCAGGCGCGTGCGCACCAGCTCGGCACGGGCAGTCAGCTCCTCGCCATGCAGGACCTGCAGATACCACAGGCGTGCCACCAGAATCATCAGTGCCAGCCCGATTAGAGTTAGCAGCCCGTATTCACGAGGCTGGATTGGGCGGCGGTCTTCCGAACGGATGCCCAGATAGCGTTTCGGACGCACCTGCATGGCTACCGTACCCTGTGCTTTTTGCAGAACTCCTTCGGCTCAGCACCTTTCGGGAATGTGCGACGCACGACCTCTGGGCAGTAGTCGGTCGCGCGCAGTCCTGTGTCCACGCAGATAGCGAAGGTGACGGTTTCGGGTGGTCTTGGCGGTGGCGGGGGTGGGGGTGGTGTGCTGGTGCGCGGGGCGCTAATAGAGGCGGGTTCTGCATTTGAGCGCGAGGGGGCAGGCGCAGGCTGGCTAATGGGTGGGGCTGTATTCGGATTTGCCAGCTGTGCATCCCTGCCGTGGGCGGGCGATGGCGCTTCGTTGCTTGGCGGGGTTTCCGAATCCCTCATCCCCTGCCCCCTCTCCCACCCTGCGGGAGAGTCCTCACCCCCTGCCTCTCTCTTAGGGGGAGCGGGGAGAAGTTGTTGACCACCTTCAGGCGCATTTCCTGATGGCTCACCCGCACTCTGTGATGGAGTCGCTTTCAGCGAGTCGGTTGCGCTTGGCGCAGGCGTGGATCTTGCCGCTTGTGCCTTTTCCAGCTGCGCGTCGATTTTGAGCACCTCCTCCATCATATCTGCCCAGATGCGCGTGCAGACCGTGCCACCGAACACGCGCTTCATCGGGCGATACTCCCAGCGGTGAGCGCGCTCGTCGTAGTGCGCGCTGGCGACCCAGACCACCGCGAGGTAGCGGTCGGTATAGCCGATGAACCATGCGTCGCGATAGTCGCTGGTGGTGCCCGTCTTGCCGCGCGCGTTGGGGATTCGGCTGGCAGCACGCCCTGTGCCGTGCACAACTGCCTCGCGCAATATCTCATCGATCGCGCGTGCGCTCCCCTCCGAGAGCACGCCCTCGACCACCTCCGCCTTTTCATCCAACAGCACTACTCCATCGCGGTCGACCACGCGCCGTATCAGGATAGGCTCGATGCGGTTGCCGTGCGTGGCGAACACGGTGAAGGCGCGTGCCATCTCGATGGGCTTGACCGCCGATGCGCCCAGCGCAATGGGCAAGGTGGGGTTCAGGGGCGATTCGAAGCCGAACCGCTCGCGGGCAAACTGGGCGATGGTGTCCGCTCCCACTAGCATCGCGGCGCGCACGGCAGGAACATTGATTGACCATGCCAGTGCGCGGGTCACCGAGACGCGCCCGCGAAATCTGCCGTCGGCGTTCTGTGGGCGCCATGGCTTGCCCCGCACGCCCGATGGCAGGCTCAAAGGCGCGTCCAGCAAGGTGCTGGTCGGGGTCAGCTTGCCCAGTTCGAAGGTGGTCGCGTACACGATGGGCTTGAAGGCGGAGCCGGGCTGGCGTCGCCCCTGCGTGATGGCGTTGAATTGCGACTGGTAGAAGTTGCGCCCGCCGACCAGGGCGCGAATACCGCCCGTGCGCAGGTCAATCAGCACAATTGCGCCTTGATTGACCCCTTGTGCTTCAAAAGCGCGAATGCCCCGCTCCAATGCCTGCTCAGCAACCCGTTGCATACCGCTGTGCAAGGTGGTGTAGATGCGCAGGTTGCCCTGCAGCAAGAATTCGCGACCATACATCTCCTCCAGCTGGCGCAGGATGTCCATCACGGCATAGGGCGCAATAAAGCGCGTGCGCGGGCGGTGCGGAGTCAGGCGCAGCGGTTCCGCTTTGGCGGTATCGCGCTGGACGGGCGTGATGTAGCCTTCACGCGCCATCAAATCCAGCACCAAGTTGCGCTGGCGAATCGCCTCATCGGGATTGCCGAACGGCTCATAGCTCGATGGGCGTTGAGGCAACGCTGCCAGTAGCGCGCATTCCGCCAGCGTCAACTGATCGAGGGACTTGTTGAAATAGACCCGTGCCGCCGCCTTGACCCCATACGCGCCGTTGCCATAGTACACCTGATTCAGATAAAGTTCCAGAATTCGTTCCTTGCTCAAGCGGCGTTCCAGTTCCTGCGCCAAGATAATCTCCTGAATCTTGCGGCTCATGGTGCGTCGCCGGGTGAGAAAGGCGTTGCGTGCCAGCTGTTGTGTGAGGGTGCTGCCCCCTTGCTGAATCTCGCCCTCGGTGAGGTTAATCCATGCGGCACGCAGGATACCGCGCCAGTCCACTCCATGATGGCTCCAGAAGCGCCGATCCTCTTTGGCGATGGTGGCGTTAATCAGATGTTTGGGCACTTCGCCCAGCGTGGCAGGCTCGCGATACTCTTCGGCAATCCGTGCCAGCAGCACGCCATCCGTCGAGTAGATGTAGCTCGCCTCGCGTGGCTTGTAGTTCTCCAGCACCTCGACGGAGGGCATCATCTGCGCCACTTGATAGTACAGCACGCCGACGAAGGTCATCCCGCCCAGCATCAGGCTCAGCATGAGCAGTGCGAGATACGCCAGCCAGCGTTTCCACCGTTTGCGTCTGCGTGCAGGTCTCATGGTGTTCCTTGTGAGTCGGGCAGGTTGGACAAGCCCGACGAGCCAGACAGGTCGGACAGGTCAGGCGGGGCGGACGGGACGGACATCCGTGCGCGATACAGCCCCACCAGCGCATCGAGCAGTCGCTGAGCCGCTATCGTCTTGGGCAGGAGCGGCAACGGCTCGACGCGCCCATCGGCATAGAGCAGGGTGAGCCGATTGGTGTCCACCTCGAAGCCGCTCGCTGGCTCCAGCACATCGTTCACCGCAATTAAATCCAGCCCCTTGCGCATGAGCTTCTCGCGGGCATGCTCAACGGCTTTACCCGTTTCTGCAGCGAAGCCAACAATAAGCCGATGCCCCTTGCGTTGCGCGACCGTGCCGAGAATATCGGGGTTCGGCACAAGGCGCAACATCCACGCGCGTTCGCCACGCTTGCGTTTGAGCGGATACACGCGCTCCGGACGATAATCGGCAACCGCCGCGACCGAGATAAATAGATCGCACGCCTCGAAATGCTGTTGCACTGCCTGAAACATCTCTTCCGCCGTTCGCACCCGAACGAGGTTCACCCCTGCTGGTGGCTGAAGCGTGACGGGTCCCGAAATGAGCGTGACCTCGGCGCCACGCTCCACCGCTGACTGTGCAATCGCATAGCCCATCTTGCCGCTGGAGCGATTGCCGATGAAGCGCACGGGGTCAATCGGCTCGTAGGTGGGTCCCGCCGTAATCAGCACGCGCACGCCTTTCAGCTCCTTCGAGCGTGTGAGACGCCGTTCCACCGCCTCGATGATGGTGGGCGTGTCGGCAATCTTGCCCCAACCTTCGTCGCCACACGCCATGATGCCGTAGGTCGGGTCGATGAACTCCACCCCGCGTGCCATCAGCGTCTGCACATGTGCCTGCGTGGCAGGGTGAGTCCACATCGCAGGGTTCATCGCGGGGGCAATCAGAATGGGTGCACAGGTCGCCAGCGCGAGTGCGGTCAGCATATCGTCCGCCAGCCCCAGCGCCAGCCGAGCGATGGTGTGTGCCGTCGCGGGCGCGATTAGGACGAGGTCTGAGTCCTGCGCCAAGCGGATATGGGTAATCTGCCCTGGTTGCGGTTCATCGAACACATCCACCGTGACGGGGTTGCCCGTGAGAGCAGAGAAGGTGGCAGGTGCAATCAGGCGGGTGGCGTGCGCGGTCATCACCACATGCACCGTATGCCCGCGATGGATGAGTTCCCTTGCCACCTCGCACGCCCGATAAATCGCCACACTGCCACAAACACCTAAACAGATTCTTGCCACAGTTCAAATTGTACCCAATACGCAAGAGTTTACCTCAGCGGCTACCTCGCTTGCTAAGTGGTACACTCGCCCGGCAGAGGGGGCAGTCGCTGGGGGCGTAGCTCTCGGCGGGCAGGCGGAGGGCGGACACAAGCGGGTAGCCGAAATCGGGCGTCACCTCCGAGCGGTCAATCAGCACGCCAATTCCCACCACTTGCACCTCGTAGCGCATGAGCAGGGTCAGCACCTCCCGAATCGAGCCGCCTGTGGTCAGCACATCGTCCACGATGAGCAGGCGTGCGCCCTGTGGAGGTGCACCGTCGCGTCGGAAGGCGCGCCCTTCGCCCTCGCGCTCTGCATAAAACGCCTGCACACCGAGCTGGCGTGCAGATTCATACGCCACGATAATCCCGCCCAAAGTCGGACCCACTACGCCCTCGATGGGAACCGAACGAAAGGGCGTTAGCATCGCCGTGACCGCCTTCGTTAGCAACGCCGGGCGTTCCAGCAGGCGAAACTTCTCAAAGTAAATTGCGCTGTGCCTGCCGGAGGTGAGCAAAAAGTGCCCTTGCAAAATCGCGCCGATGCGGGTCAGTGTCTCCAGCGTGATACCTTCGTGTTGCATACTCATCGGAACGAATGCTCCTCTGTGGGGAATGCGCCCTCGCGCACCTCCTGCGCGTATTGTTCCAGCGCGTGTCGAATCTGCTGTCCGACCTCAGCATAGCGCTTCGCGTGCTTGTAGGTTTGCTCGCTCAGCCCGATGAGGTCGTGCAGAACTTGGATTTGCCCGTCGCAATAGGGACCCGCACCGATACCGATGGTGGGGATGGTCAGCGTTTGGGTGATGCGTTGTGCAAGCGATGCGGGAATTAGTTCCAACACGAGGCTGAACGCGCCTGCCTCTTGCACCGCCTGAGCCGCCTGCACCAGCGCTTCTGCTGCCTGCTCGCCACGCCCCTGCACCAGATAGCCGCCAAACTTGTGAATCGATTGCGGGGTCAGACCGAGATGCGCCATCACAGGGATGCCGATATCGACCATCGCGCGAATGCTTTCCAGCACAGGTTCAGTCGCACCTTCGAGCTTGACCGCCTCCGCGCCCGCTTGCATCAGCCGTCCCGCGTTATACACCGCGTCGGGCACGGAGACCCCATAACTCAGGAAGGGCATGTCGACCACCAGCATGGCGCGTCGAATGCCCTTGCGCACCGCTCGCAGATGATGCTCCATTTCGGCAAGTGTCACGGGAAGCGTGGTTTCGTAGCCCAGCATCGTGTTCGCGACCGAATCGCCCACCAGCACCACATCGATGCCCGCCTCGTCTGCCAGTCGCGCGGTGGGGTAATCATAGGCAGTGACGGAAACGATTCGACGCCCTTCCTGCTTCCAGCGCAGAAGCGTGCGCGTCGTCACCTTGTCCGACATAGCCCGATTCTACCTGAAACGCGAATAGCAGAATAATGAACGGCGCGTGTCGCCCCTTGCCCTAAGATGCAAATCGAGTTATAATAGAGCAGGCGGGTGTGATGGATGGAGTGCTGGAACAGCGGAGATGTCGGTGAGCTGATTGGGCGTGCGCAAGCAGGCGACCAAGACGCGGCAGAGCATCTGTTGCGGTTGTACCGCCCGCTGGTGCTGGGCGTGGCGCGCAATTTCTTCCTGCCCAACAGCGAGCCGGAAGATGTTCAGCAAATCGGCATGATTGGACTGTGGAAGGCGATTCTGGGTTATAAACCTGAGCGACGCGCCTCGTTTGCCGCCTTTGCCCGTTTGTGCATTCGTCGCCAGATTCTCTCCGAGCTGAAACGCGCGACACACCCTTCCGTGCCGACCGTAGCTTTTCCCGAGCCATCGGAGGCGCGATACGACTGGCAGGAGTGGGTGTATGACCCGACGCCCAGCCTGCTGGAGCAGTTGATGGAGCAGGACGAGGCGCGTAGTACGCTCGATAAACTGGTCAGTCGGCTCAGCCCGCTGGAGGCGCGGGTGTTCGCGCTCTATGGCAAAGGGCAGACCTATCGCGAGATAGCCGAGCAGATTGGCTGCTCGCCCAAAGCGGTCGATAACGCGCTCGCACGCATCAAGCGCAAGGCGATGCGCATGCAGGCAGAGTACCGGGCAGAACGCTCAGAGAACACCTCTCGATAGAGGCAGGAGCCACCCCGCCCGCCCTCGAAATGCGCTACTATGATGCGTAGAGCCTTATCCTTTGGGATCGCGTTTATCGCTTGCATGTTCGCATGGGCGTCGTATGAGAATCCGCCCGTTTCGACCGACCTGTTCAAGAATCTGCGCTGGCGCAATATCGGTCCTGCCAACATGGGCGGGCGTGTCACCGATATTGAGGGCATTCCGGGCAATCCCCGCGTGGTCTATGTGGCGACGGCGTCGGGCGGTGTGTTCAAGACCGTCGATATGGGCATCCGCTGGACGCCCCTTTTCGACGAGCAGGAGACGCTCTCTATCGGTGATATCGCCATCGACCCACAAAATTCCGACATCATCTGGGTGGGCACGGGCGAGGGCAACCCGCGCAACAGCGTCTCGCCCGGCGCAGGCGTCTATAAGTCCATCGACGGCGGCAAAACTTGGCAGTTTATGGGTCTGCGCGAAACCCGTCATATCACGCGCATTATTGTCCATCCCCGCGATTCGAACACGGTGTGGGTCGCCGCGCTGGGGCACGCCTTCGGTCCGAACGAGGAGCGCGGCGTGTTCATGACCACCGACGGCGGCAAAACTTGGCAGAAGGTGCTTTTCATCGACGAGCATCACGGCGCGTCCGACCTCGATATCGACCCGATAAACCCGAACATTCTCTACGCGGGCATGTGGCGCTTCGAGCGCAAGCCGTGGACCTTCACCAGCGGAAGTGAAAAAGGAGGCGTGTTCCGCTCCACCGACGGTGGGCGCACCTGGAAAAAGCTGGAGAACGGTCTGCCCAAGCTGATGGGGCGAATCGGGGTCAAGGTCGCGCCCAGCAACCCGAATGTGGTCTATGTGATTGCCGAATCGAACGAGGGCGTGCTCTTCCGCTCGGACAATCGCGGTGAGAGCTTCGAGCGCGTCTCCACCGAGACCACCATCGTCTCGCGAGGCTTCTACTACACCGACCTGCGCGTCGACCCGAAAAACGAGAATCGGCTCTACTTCTTGGCGACGAGCTTCCGCGTCTCCATCGATGGGGGACGCACCTCCACACCCATCGCCAACCGTGTGCATAGCGACCATCACGCGCTCTGGATCGACCCGGCGAACCCCAACTTCCTGTGGCTGGGCAACGATGGGGGCATCGCCTTCTCGATGGACCGTGGCAACAGTTGGGATGTGGTCAGCAATCTGCCCTTGGGTCAGTTCTACCAGATTCACCTGAGCAGCGAGGCGCCCTTCTATCGCGTGGCGGGCGGTCTGCAGGACAACGGCAGCTGGGTCGGCTATGTGCGCACCAAAGAGGGTGGCATCGTCAACGAGCACTGGCAGATGGTCAGCTTTGGCGACGGCTTCTATTGCGTAATCCACCCTCAAAACCCGAACCTCATCCTCAGCGAGTCACAAGGCGGCAACCTCTACCGCACCGACATCGCGACGGGCATCCAGCTGGACATCAGCCCCCAGCCGCGTCGCAACGATGGCGGACCCGTGCGCGACTTGAAGTACCGCTTCAACTGGAACACGCCCATTGTGCCCTCACCGCACGACCCGAACACGGTCTATGTGGGCGCGAATGTGGTGTTCAAGTCAAGCGACTTCGGTCTGACTTGGACGCCCATCAGCCCCGATTTGACCACCAACGACAAGGAGAAGCAGAAAGATGCAGGCGGTCCCGTCTGGGTAGAGAACACCACCGCCGAGTATCACTGCACGATAATTAGCCTTGCCGAGTCGCCCGTGCAGGCAGGGGTCATCTGGGTGGGCACGGACGACGGCAACCTGCAGGTGACTTTCGACGGTGGGCGCACTTGGCGCAACCTGACTCCGAATGTGCCCGACCTACCCCCGAGCTCGCCTGTATCGCATGTGGAGCCGTCGCGCACTGGCGCACAGGTCGCCTACGCCGCTTTTGACCGCCACATGTTGGACGACTACAAGCCCTATCTCTACAAAACGACCGACGGCGGGCGCACCTGGCGCAAAATCACAAACGGCTTGCCTGACGAGGCGTATCTGTTTGTCGTGCGTGAAGACCCCCAGAACCCGAACCTGCTCTTCTGCGGCACGGAGCGCGGGCTGTTCGTCTCTTTCGATGCGGGCGAGCGCTGGCAGAAGATGCCCAACCTGCCCCCTGTGCCTGTGCACGACATCCAGATTCACCCGACAGAGCATGACCTGGTGCTGGGCACGCATGGGCGCAGTATCTGGGTGTTAGATGACATCACCCCACTGCGCGAGGCAACGGAACAGGTGCTGGGCAAGCCCGCCCATCTGTTCGCGCCGCGCACCGCGTGGCGCTACTCAGGTCGTTTCGCGCGATATGGTCGGGGCGACCGCCCGCTAATCGCACCGAACGCGCCTGCCGGCGCCGTCATCACCTACTATCTGAAGGCGAAGCCAGAGAAGGGCACGGTGCGGATTGAGATTCTTGACTCGCAGGGCAAGGTAGTGCGCGAACTCACGCGCATCCCCCAGGATGCGGGCATCCATCGGGTGGAATGGGATTTGCGCATGCGGGTCAGTCCACGCGACGAGGAGGAAACCCAGCAACCGCCTACCCCGCCAGCGGGCAGAGGGCGCGGCGGTCCAACGATGGGTCCACAGGTTCTGCCGGGCACTTACCGCGTGCGCCTTATCGCGGGCGAGTTCCAGATGGAACAGCCGCTCACGGTCAAGGTGGAGCCTGCGCTGGAGCCGTATCTTGCAAACATGAAGGCAGGCTTCCAGTTCGCGTTGGAGGCGCTGGAGATGATTCGCCAATTGGAGCGCACCATGCGCGTCCTCAACAGTGTGGAGGAGCAGATGAGCAACCTGCGCCAAACCGCCCGCCAGCAGGACATCCGTCTGCCACGCGAGCTGAACGAGGCACTGAGCGAGCATGTCAAAAAGATCGATGAGCTCCAGGCGAAGGTGGAGAACCCCCAAAGCGGACCCGCCTACTCGCGTGGACCGCGCCTGCGCTCGCGCCTCGGCTCGGTGTACAGCATGATGACCAGCAACACGGGACCGACGCCCGCCCAAGTGGAGTTCTTCAACGAGGTCAAAGCCGAGTGGGACGCCACGATGAAGGCGATGCGCACCTACCTGCTGACGGAACTGCCCAAACTGAACGAGCAGCTGCGGGCAAACAAGTTGCCTGAACTGCTGGTAAACCTGCCCCTCTCTGACTCTACCGAGCGCTAATCCCTAAGAGTGTGTTTGAAAAATGCTTACTCAACCCTTCGCTGGCATATCCCCCCATTCTCCCTTAGTAAGGGGGGATAAAAAGGGGCACGGGCGTCTCGCCCGTGCTACTGTCATGAGCAGGGCAAGGGATGAGGGCTTTTCAGCTCTCATCCCCCCAGCCCCTTTTCCCACAAGGAGAAGGGAGAGCCAGAGCCCCTCTCCCAGTGGGAGAGGGGACGGGGGTGAGGGCTGAATCCCTCCTAACCCCCCTTAGGCAGGGGAGATAGGTAGATCTGATAGGGGTACAGCTTAATCCGCCTCGAAGTTCGCACTAATTGTTAGTACTTTCATATCAGCGACGGCGACCTCTTCGGGCGGATGGGAGAGCAGGATCCATCGTGCCTGCATGCCGGGCGCGAGCGTGCCCAGTTCGGGGTCGCGCGTGGCGTAGGCACTGCCCAGCGTGAACAGGCGCAGGGCGGTCAGGGGATCCAGCCCCTCATCGGGCTGGAGGCAGGTGCCATCTAAACTGGTGCGTGTCACGGCGGCGCGCCAGCCAATAATTGGGTCGCCCGGCACCACGGGCTGGTCGGAGCTGAAGGCGATGGCAATTCCATGCTGGAGCCAACTGCGATAGGGCATCAAGACACGCGCCCGCTCGCCCAGCCCCTTCAGATACGCGGTAGTGAGCCACCAGAGGAACTCTGGCTGAGGCACGGCGACCACGCCCAGTTCCTGCATCAAACTCAGCATATCGTCCGCCATCAGCATCGCATGCTCGATTCGGTGGCGATGGTCGGCACGCGGGAACGCACTCAGCGCCCGCTGATAGCCCTGCAAGACCAGCTCAATCGCACGGTCGCCAATCGCATGCACAGCACACTGCCAGCCCGCGCGATGAACGGTCAGAATGCGCTCCATCAGCTCTTCGGGTTCATACATCAGTGTGCCTGTTGTGTTCGTGTCGGCATAGGGTTCGCGCAGAGCAGCGGTGCGCGTGGTGAACGCGCCATCGGCAAACAGTTTGACCGCGCCCCAGCGCAGGTCGGGGTGGGGACATGGCAGTTCGGGCGAGAAGCCGGTTGCCTCGCCCGCCGTCTCCTGCCGTGTGAGCCAGCCGGCGCGTTCGGCAGCGCCATAGAGGGGCATTAGCGTCAGGCGCACGGGCGCACCCTCCGTGAGTGCCTGCGCGTAAGCGTTCATCTCTGCCTCCAGATCGAGCCAGCCCGTGCTGGCATCGGACGCAGCCAAGATTCCGCGCTGTGCCATATCGCGCGTGGCGCGATGGACTGCCTGAACCAGCTCTGTGCCCATCGGCTTGGGGATGTGGCGCGACACGAGCGACATCGCGCTCTCCAGCAGGATGCCTGTCGGCTCGCCTCGCTCGTCGCGCACAATCTCGCCATCGGGTGGGTTGGGTGTTTCGCGTGTGATGCCCGCGATTTCGAGCGCACGACTGTTCACCGCGGCGCCATGCTTGCTCACATGGTTGAGGAAAATCGGGCGCTCGCGGCTCACAGCGTCCAGCTCGTAGCGCGTGATGTGCCGTCCTTCCTGGAGCAGATTCTGGTCATAGGCGCGCCCCAGAATCCATGGGGCATCTGGATTCTGCGCCGCCCATTCGCGCAGTCGTTGCTGGATTTCGGGAATGGAGGTACAGCCGCGCAGGTCCGCCTTGCCCATATCGATACCCAGCGCCAGCACATGGCAGTGGCAATCGTTGAAAGCGGGCACAATCGCGCCACCGTCCAGCCGAACGCGCTTTGCGTCGGGATAGCGCGCGCCCAGTTCCGCGCGGGAGCCGACCGCCACGATGCGCCCCGCGTGCACCACCATCGCCTCGGCAATTGGGCACGGCTCCCAGAAGGTATAAATCGGTACGCCCTCGAACAGCCTCATAGGAACGGGCTTATTGTACCCAGAAGCAAGCGGATTTCGGGTACACTACAGCGTGGAGGCGACTGAACGATGAAGAGGCAAAAGTGGTGGATAACAGGGCTGGTGCTGAGCGTGGTATGGCAGGCGGGTGCTTGGGCGGATGTCCCGCTTTATCGCGGTTTGCCGCTGGAAGAGGCGGGCATCACTTTGCGCTCGTGGGGTTCAGGCAGGATCGATGAGACCACCGAGACGGTCTTTGTGGGCAGTCGTGCGCTCAAGCTGACCACGCGCGGCTACTTCGCAGGTGGCTGGATTGAATTCAAGACGCCTGTCGATTTGCGTGCCGATTTGAACGCGCCTGACAAGGTACTGCGCTTCACTTTGCGCTTTCCGGGCACGGCAACGGTGGGGGCAGGAGGCACGCCTTCGGGTCCGCGTGGGGGCGGGATTGGGGCGCCGCCTGGCGGTCCGCGCGGGGGCGGCTTCGGCGAATTCGGTGAACCGGGCGGTCCACCCCGCGGCGGCACTACCACAACTACCACTCAACCCACCGCCCAAGAACTGCGCATCGTGCTGGAGACCACCGACGGGAAGCGCACGGATTTCATCCTGCCTTTGCAGGGCATCCGCGCCGATGAATCGGGCTGGCAATCGGTCAGCATGCCCCTGAACGCCATCCCCATGCTTCCGCAGACCAGCGGGCAAATTGTGCGCGTCGGCATCTTCAGCGACGCCTTTGCAACCTTCTATCTCGGCGAGATTCGCACCCTCTCAGAGCAGACGCCCCTGCAAGGCTATATCTATGTGGTCAACAGCTACGGCTTCGGTTTCAACTCGCGCAATGAGAGTAAAATCGTGATTGCGGCGAACGACGAGCTCATCTTCTACGGGGTCAACGAGTCGGGCACTGTGCCCGTGGTCTTTCGCTGGAGCTTTGGCGAGGATCCGAATCTTATCGATGCGGAAGGCAACGCCATTCGGCGGCGCTTCCCCAAAAAGGGCACCTTCACCGTGACGCTCACGATTGCTGACCCATATGGCGCCCGCAAGCCCGCCCGCGCGAGTATCCAAATTCAGGTGAACTGAGCGTGATGCTCATTGGACGCACGCACTCGTGGCTTGAGCCTCTGGCTCATTAGGCTTGATGGGCAGGATGCCCAAGCCACACGGTGGCTTGAGCCTCTGGCTCAATGCCTTAAAACCCGTCGCCTGTCTGACCGAAGTTGAACAGTACAATCAGCAGGTCGGCGTCATCCACCGCGCTGTCGCCATTCACATCTTCGGGCAGGTTCGAACCTGTCTGTCCGAAGGCGAACAGCACCTGCAGGAGGTCGGCGTCATCGACAATATTGTCGCCATTCACATCGCCGTTGATCAGCGTGAAGTTCTGGGTGGTTGTCCCGCCGAGTGTGAGGTTCACCTTCCGCGCCAGACCGGGCGGCGCTTGCGCCAGCACCTCCGCCGTGCCTTGCTCGCTGACCTGCACCTGATAGATGCCCGAATCGCTCAGCGTCGTGGTGTAGGTGTTGATGGTACTGCCCTGCCGGATTCGGATAGTCGCCTGACGCCCCGCATAGCTGCCTGTGAAGCCCTCGATGTTAATCACGCCTTGCAGGGTGGTCGCAGGCGCAGCGTCGCCCCAAATGCGCAGACCGAAGGTCGCCTGCACGCCTCCTTCCAAACCGTAGTATTGATACACATCCTCCTGATTGTCAGGCTCATACTGGATGAAATAGTCGAAATTGGGGTCGCCGGGCAGATTGCCACACACCCACGCCCCGGGGCTGGAGACTCGGATGCCCAGATAGAACACGAACATATTGCCAAAATCCTGCGGAAGCTGTCCCGCCTGAACGGTGAACACCTCGTTGTTCGGGTCGGGGTTCGTTCCCAGCCGCCACACACCCGCCTGCGGCACAAACAGTGTATGCGGTCCCTGATTACTGCGCAAAAAAGTCGCTGGTGGTGCGAAGGTGGGATAGGGCGGAAAGTCGTTATCCGCGCCTGTCCAGAAGCCCTGAATGGTGTAGTTGCCCACACGCGGGAAGTAGACCATTATCTCCACACGGCTAATACGGAACCTGCCCTGACCGCTGGGGTCAAGATAGGGATAAATCTGCACATCGTCCAGCACGATTTTGCCCTCGCTGTCATAGGCATAGTAGGAGCCGGAAGTCGCCCAGCGGTAATAGAGCAGCTGGTCTGCTGGGAAGAAGTCACCCCGATCAAAGGGTTGCCAGCGCGGCACAGCGGGTCGAAAGAGGCTCTCGGGTCGGAACACTTTGATTACCTGCACATCGTCCAGCCGCTCGATCAGCTCCCAACCGCCCAACGGCTGCCAGCCGTTTTGCGCGGAGAGCACCGACATCATCAAACCCAGAAAAATAGCCATCAGTGTACGCATCGCATGCTCCTCCTTACAGTGTGCCTAATGATTGGGTTGGTAGGGCAAGATAGAAACACCAATTCTATTATACCCCAGCTTGCGCGATGAGCGTGCGCGGCGGAATAAATTCGATGTGCTCTTCCATCAGCTGGAGCGTCTCGACGGTTGCGTTGGGGTTATGGCGCAGGAGTTCGCCCACGATGGCTTCAGTCGACTCCTCAGGGGTGGAGGCACCGCTGGTGACGCCGATAACGCGATAGGTCTGCACCCATTCGGGGCGCACTTCGTGCGGTTCCAGCAGGAGGTAGGCGGGAGTGCCTTGTGCCTCTGCCACCTCGCGCAGGCGGTTCGAGTTGCTGCTGGTCTGGCTACCGACCACCAGCACGAGGTCCGACTGCTGGGCAAGCGCCTTGACCGCTGCCTGTCGGTTGGTGGTTGCATAGCAGATGTCCTCTTTGCGAGGCAGTTCCAGGTGGGGAAATCGGTGGCGAAGAACTTGTAAGATGGCGTTCACCTCGTCCACGCTCAGCGTGGTCTGTGTGGCGACGGCGAGTGGGCGGTCGGGGGGCACTTCCACCTGCTCTGCCTCTTGCAGATTGTCGATGAGCGTGATTTGGTCGGGTGCGTGCCCCATACTGCCGATGGCTTCCACATGCCCGCGATGCCCAATATAGAGGATATGGTAGCCCTTTTGCGCGAAGCGAGTGATTTCGCGATGCACCTTGCTGACCAGCGGGCAGGTGGCATCGATGACGCGCAGCCCCTTTTCAACGGCTCGCTGGCGGACGGTGGGTGGAACCCCGTGTGCGCTGAACACGATTGTCGAGCCGGGCGGCACCTCGTCTAAATCTTCCACGAAGATGACCCCACGCTGTTCGAAGGAGCGCACCACATGCTCGTTATGCACGATGGCGTGGCGCACATAGAGAGGCGTGCCGAACGCCTTCAGCGCCAGGTTCACCACCTCAATTGCATAGGCGACCCCCGCGCAGAACCCGCGCGGCGCCACCAGAATCACCTTTTCCATGCGTCTGGAGTATACCTGACAGATCTCATGACTGGCGATTTTGCAGAGGCACAAGGGGGCGAAAATGGTGTATAATAGGGTTGGAAAGGAGCCGCTATGAAAAATTGGAAATGGATTGGGATAGGCGCCATCGTGTGCGCTCTGCAAGGGATCGGATGGGCGCAGCTTCAGCCCGATGCGCCCTGGCCGTCGTTAGGGCGCGATTATCAGAACAGTCGCCGCACCACGCTGGGGGCGCCGACCAACGGCAGTCTCCGTTGGATCTACAATGCGGGAAACAGCACTTTTGCCTCGCCTGCTGTCGCCGCCGATGGCACGATCTATGTGCCAACCAGGGTTGGGGTGGACGCGGTGCGCCCGAACGGGACGCGCCGGTGGCGCTGGTATGCTGGGATTGGCGCCCCGTTCTGCACGCCCGCCATCGGCGCGGATGGCACCATCTATGTGATTACCAGTCCAAACGATGCCAAGCTCGTCGCGCTTAATCCCAACGGCACGCTCCGCTGGAGCCTGTATCTGGGCGGTACGGAGGTGCGCTCCTCCCCCGCTATCGGACCCGATGGACGCATCTATGTCACCAACGGGCAGACGCCGGGCGGTTATCTTTACTGTGTTAATCCCGACGGTACGGTTGCATGGCGAATCTATCTGGATTGGGTGGCGAACAGTACGCCATGCTTTGGGGAGGACGGTACTATCTATGTTGGTTCCGCCAATTATCTGAATGCGGTTCACCCGAACGGCACCCTGCTCTGGCGGTTCCCCGTCTTCTACCCGGTGGAGGGCACCATCGCCCGAAGCGACCTCCGCATCTTCTTCGGCTCGTGGGATATGACCTTCCGCTGTATTAATACTTCCGCGCAGTTGCTTTGGATCGTCTTAACCAACAATATCTTTGAGAATGGTCCTGCCCTGAGTAGCGATACGATATTCTTTGCGTCTCGTGACGGTGAATTGCGAAAGTATACACTTTCTGGCGTGCTACTCTGGCGAGTGGGTCTCGGTGTGCGTGCCTCCACGCCCGCTGTTGGTGCCGATGGCACGGTCTATGTGGTGGGGGGCGGTGGACGAACACTTTATGCAATCAATCCGTCCAATGCGCTGACGCGATGGCGTGCCGGTATTGGCACCGCCTCTTATGGCGCACCTGCAATCGGGGCGGATGGAACTGTCTACTTGCTGAATCAAAGCGGTCAGCTCTATGCTTTCGGACCGCTGAGCGGCTTTCTGATGGGCAGTGCCCAGCTGGAAGGCTGGAACGGAGGCTACAATCGGCAAGAGGCGATTGTCCAGTTCTATCAGGAGGGCGAACTGAAGTATGAGATGCGTGCACCCCTCGACGAGAATGGCAACTTCTTCCTCACCGAGACTCCCGTAGGCGAGCATGACATCAAAATACGCCTACGCAACTCACTACCGGGCACTGTTCAGAATGTCCATATCGAGACCGATTCGCCCGGCTATGTGCATGTGGTGCTGGGCAACGGCGATGTGAACGGGGATGGCATCGTGGACGATGCGGACCTGCTGGCGATTCTAATGGCGTATGATACATGGAGCCCCGATCTGGATCTCACGGGCGACGCCTATATAGATGATGCCGATTTGCTGATTGTGCTGTTCAATTTCGGTTCAAGGGGTGAATAAGGGTACAATTGGGCGAATGGCGAGGTGGCGAATCCCCCTTGTACCCCCCTTAGTAAGGGGGAAATGAAAGGGGGATGGGTGAACGGCGGTAATGAACCACGAATGGGACAGCTGGCTGAGGCGGCTGCAGGCAGGGGCTGACCCGTTTGCCCTGCTGGATGAGGTGCTGGAATGGGCGCGTAAGCAGACAGCAGCGCAAACCGCCTTTCTGTTGATGCCTGTCCACAGCGGTCAAGAGGTGCATTTCGCGCTGGTGAGCGGGCAAGGCAGTGAGGAGCTGCACGGCTTGCGCCTACGCCCCGAGGAAACGGTACTGGACGAGCTCCTGCAAAAGCGGGTCGCCTGGCATTATTACGACGAGGGCGAGCAGGAACCTCATTCGCGGGGAGTGCGGCGGGGGTTCAAAGGCTTACGCAGTGGTGTGGGAGTGCCCCTGCCCGGATTGCCCGGCGGGGCGCTGGTGCTGGTCAACCGCCGCCTGCAGAAGCCCTTTACAGCCGAGGAGGAGGCGCTCCTGACCCAACTGGCGCCCCTTTTCACGATAGGCATTTACCTCCACACCCTCAAACAGATGTTAGAACAGCGCGAACATGCTTTGGAATGGCTACGCCAGCTACCTGAACCGTTGCACGAGGAAATCAGCCTTCCGCGCGTGCGGACAGTGGTGGAACCGCTCCTGCGTGCCGCCTCGCCACTGGCAGGCGGTCTCTGGCTCTACAACGAGGAGCATACCCGCCTGCTTTGCACATTGCAGTATGGCGCTCCACTATTGCCAGAAGCGGTCGATCCAGCGATATTGCCGCCAGGCTGGCAAGAATCACCGTGCACAATTGCCACCGAGCAGGGACTGAGCGCGATGCTGTTCCCGCTAAGGCTTGCCGGGCGTCCACTCGGTCTGCTGGCGCTGGGCGTGCGGGAGACAGAAGTGGAGTTGCCCACCCAACTCGCTCTGCCGATTCACTCACTGGTAGGGCATATTGCGCTTCTCGTTGGGCATGCCCTGCTCTATGAACAGCTTGCCCGCCGCGCCCAGCATTTGACCACCCTGTACGAGTTTTCGCTCCGACTGGGCGAGGTTCAGACAGTGGAGCAATCGCTCGCACTTCTAACCCAGAGCGCGATTCGGCTCGTGCCTGCCGATTCCTGTGTGGTTTACTTTGCGGACACTGAAAGCGCAAAGGAGGGCACCGCACGGCTTCAACCCGTTTGGATTGCACCGCCACACGACGCGCTCCAGTGCCATTGTCCCGACGCGCAATATAGTTTGCCGGGCTGGGTCTACGCCTTTAATGCCCCGCTTTCCGCGCCCGACTTAGCGCACCATCCCCAGAATCTGAAGGAGCCACTGCCTGGCATGTTTCACTCCGCGCTGGCGGTGCCGTTGCAGGTGGCGGAACAGGCGTTCGGTGTGCTGGTTTTGCTCACTTCGGAGCCGCGTGAGTTCACTCTTGCCGAGGTGGAGGCACTTTTCATGCTGGCGAACTTCGGCGCGTTGCACCTGCAAGCCTTGGAGAAGCCCGCCTATGCGTAAGCCCACGCTCAGCCCCACGCGCATTCAGACCTATCTCACCTGCCGAGTGAAATATTACTGGGCATACCTTTCCCCGCTTGGGCGCCGATTCCACCGTCGAGACCCCGCACTAACACTGGGCGCGAACCTGCATCGCGTTCTGCAACTGTTCCATCATCTGGGCGGGGCTGAGACCCTCTCCCGCGAGCAGCTTGCCTATGCCCTCGAAACGCTCTGGCGCGCGGACCGCTTCGAAACGCCCGAACAGAGTGAGGCACACAAGCAATTGGGACACGCGCTGATTGCCGACTATTATGAGCGCCATGCGGCTCGACCCACGCCCGCTCGCACCCTCTTTACCGAGAAGACACTACGCATGGATCGGGGCGAATATGTGTTAATGGGACGGTTAGACCGTGTGGACGAGCATCCCGACGGCACGCTGGAGATTATCGACTACAAGAGCCAGCGCGAGACGGTCTCTGAAGAGCAGGTGGCGAACGACCTCGCGCTGAACTGCTATGCGCTCCTGCTCCAGCATCATTATCCCGACCGCCCCTTGCTCCTCTCGATCTATGCCCTGCGTGCAGGTATGAAAGCGACCGTTGCCATCTCGGCAGACCAGTTGCAAGAGTTTGGAAGGTTGCTGGACGAGCTGGCACAGCAGATCCTGAACACCGAGTTTGACCGGCTGTCGCCCCAGCCCATTCCCCACTGCGAGGTGTGCGAATATTTGCCCCTCTGCACCCGCCATTTCGGACTGACACCTTCCTTGTAGTCTGCTTGCAAGGTATAACTTACCCCGATGGATGCGATTGAGCGCAGGTTCTGGCGGTATGTGGCGCGGCAGTGGAAACCCCTGCTGGTCGCGCTACTTTGCTCGGTCGGTGTCACGGCTATCACCGGCTTCACCGCCTACCTGCTGGAGCGCGTCATCCAATCGATGGAGTTCAAAGACCCCGCGCAACTGAACCTCATCTCGCTGACGGTGGTGGGGGTTTTTGCGCTCAAGTGGTTCTTTTCCTACGGGCAGGTCTACTATCTGGCGCTGGCAGCACAGCGGATGATGGCGCGCCTGCGCGAGGATATATTCGCGCACATGCAACGCTTGCCGTTGGGCTTTTTTCAATCTCGGCAAGTGGGCGCGCTCCAGTCGATTCTGGCTAACGATGTGCCCATTTTGCAGAGCGCGGTGCTGTTGGTGCGCGATGTGCTGGACGCGCCTCTGCGTATTGTGGCGTTTTTGGTCTATATCTTCTATCTGAACTGGCGGTTGGCATTGTTGGCATGCCTCTGCTTGCCCGCGATTGCCCTGCTCATCCAGCGATTGAGCAAGCAGATTCATCGCATCACCCACCAGACGCAGGGTTCGCTGGCGGACATTACCGCGCTGGTGCAGGAGGCACTGACAGGCGTGCGCGTGATTAAAAGCTTCGCGATGGAGGACCGCGAGATCGAGCGGTTCGCTCAGCGCAATCGGCAGGTTCTGCACCACTCGTTGCGGGGCGAGCGTCGGCGTGCGCGTCTGCGCCCCACCGTGGAGTTCATCGGCGCGGTGAGCATCGCGCTGGTGCTCTGGTTCGGCGGTCATCAGGTCGCCTCAGGGCAGATGAGCACAGGGCAGTTGATGAGCTTTCTGTTTTTACTCCATCAAATTGCGCAATCGGCAAATGGGGTCGGCTCCATTCTAATGACGCGCAAGCAGGTGCGCGCCGCGGCGGAGCGCATCTTCCGTGAGGTGCTGGATGTGGAGCCAGAAACCTATGACCCGCCTGACGCCATCCGCCTGCCGCGCCTACAGGGACGCATCGAGTTCGAACATGTCTCGTTCCGCTACCCGACGGGCGAGCATGCCCTGCGCAATATCTCCTTTACCGTTGAACCGGGCGAGGTGGTCGCGCTGGTGGGGCATTCGGGCGCGGGCAAAAGCACCCTTGTCGACCTGTTGATGCGCTTCTACACCCCGCAACAGGGTGTCATCCGCATCGACGGCTACGAGCTGAATCGGGTGCAGTTGGAGAGCCTGCGCCAGCAGATTGGGGTCGTGCCTCAGCAGACGGTGCTGTTCGTGGGCACAATCGCCGAGAACATCGCCTACGGCAAGCCCAATGCCAGCATGGAGGAGGTTGAAGCGGCGGCGCGCGCCGCGCACGCGCACGAGTTCATCGAACGCCTGCCTGAAGGCTATCAGACGCTGATTGGCGATCGAGGCATGCGCCTGTCGGGCGGCGAGAGCCAGCGGATAGCGATTGCACGCGCGCTCCTACGCGACCCACGCATCCTGATTTTGGACGAGGCGACCGCTGCGCTGGACCCCGTCTCAGAGCGGATGATCCAGCGCGTAATCGAGGAGGGACGCGGCGAGCGCACCACATTGATTATCGCGCACCGCTGGACGACCGTGCAATGTGCCGACCGCGTGCTGGTTCTGCATCGGGGCGAGCTGGTGGAACAGGGCAGGCACGACGAACTGCTTGCCCGCAACGGCTATTATGCCCGGCTTTACCGCGCAGCGCTTTTGGAGACAGTTCAATAAGGGGCGACTCGTGTGGCTGCCCCAAAGCCCTCCCTCTCAGCCCTCACCCCCCTGCCCCTCTCCCTTTGTAGCACGGGCGTCCCGCCCGTGCGCCTTTTCGCAGCCCCCATCCCCAGCCCCTCTCCCACTGGGAGATGGGAGTCGTGGCTCCCTCCCTCTCCCACAAGGAGAGGGAGGGCAGGGGTGGGTGAGGGTTCAGTAGCCCTCACCCCCCTGCCCCTCTCCCTTTGTAGCACGGGCGTCTCGCCCGTGCCTCTTTTTAGCCCTCACCCCCCTGCC
>FWWL01000547.1_pt1 | contig 101640 bp, 93 predicted proteins | sample 2228331 | NCBI WGS metagenome assembly FWWL01 (sample SAMEA103939775, study PRJEB20133) | metagenome | reverse complement strand
CAGCAGGATTACCGTGTGCTGGCCCAGAGTCTGCAGGAGGCCGGGCGCAAGTGGACCGAACGCAGCAACGCGGTCCTCAAACCCATCACCGAGGAAATCGACCAGGTGATCGCCCGGGTGGCCCAGCAGCAGGGCTTCGCCATGATTTTGGATAAGAAAATCGCCGCCAGCAGCGGCCTGGTGGTCTATGCTGCCGAGGAGCTCGAGGTCACCGAGGCGGTCATCCGGGCCCTGCCCAAATAGCCAAGCTCATCCGCACAGGGCCGCCGTTTGTGATCGTCCGGGCAAGCCCTGTGCTTTTGCTTTATTGTTTAGAACGGTTGAATTGCCAACTATGTTAGAATCGTAAGCGATGGCTAAGGGCAAAGCCAAAGGAGACAAAAGCAGTAAGCCGTCCTCAACAGAGCGCAAGCGCGACCTCGAGGCCCTCGCATTGCTGGTACTGGGCCTGTCGGCGCTCCTGGCCGCCGCCATCTATTTTGGGGCCAACCTGGCGGGCCAGCTGGGCCGCGCGGTACAGGGCTTTTTCTGGGGCAACCTGGGCTACCTGGCCTGGCTCATCCCCCCTACCCTGGCCCTGGCCGGTATGCGGCTACTTCTGGATCGCCCCTTAGGGGGGTATGGGCGAGCGGTGGGCCTGGGCAGCCTGGGGGGGCTTCTCACCCTACCCCTGGTGGCCCACTTTTCCCCTCCCCACGGGGGCCTATTGGGCACCTATCTGCATGCTCTTCTGCAGGGTAGCCTGGGCAATCTGGGCCTCCTGCTGCCCTTGCTGGCGCTGAGCGGGGTGGGCGATCTGGCCCTACGCCAGCCGCCGGGGTTTTTGCTGCGCCAAGGCCTGCGACGGGTGGCGCTGGCCGGCTATAGGCTCTACCGGGCCTACACCCTCTCCCGCAGCGCCTCTAGGCTGCGACAAGAGGCCCGGGCTCTGGCCGAGCGCTATCCTGAGCACAAGGCCCTCGAGGTACTGCAAACCGACCTGGCTGCCTTCCAGCGGGCCCCCAAGGAGGCCGAGGCCCTTCTGGGGCTGGAGCAATTGCTGCGGGCGTTCCGCCAGGAGCGGGCCAAGGAGCTATCGGCCAAGCTAGCCGCCGAGGCCCGACCCTTGCCAGCCCGCCTCGAGCGCCTCGCGGCTGCCCTGGCCGCCCCCCTCTCTGGCGAGGGGCTGGCCCAGGCCCTGGAGGAGCGCCGGGCCGCGTTGGTGCTGGAAATCGGCACCCTGCTGAGCAAAACCCAGCACCTGACCCACCAGGCCCAAACCGCCGCTCAGCGGTTGACCCCATCCACCCCAGCCCAAGCGCTGCTGGCCGCTTTGGAGGCCCACCAGCAGCGCCTGGCCGCCTGGCAACAGGCCGAGGCGCTGACCCAAGACCTCGAGGCCCGGGTGGATGGCTGGTTGCGCTGGGCCGAGTGGGTGGAGGCCGCCCCCCTCGAGGCTCACCCCGCCGGGCTGCGAACCCTTTTGGAAAAGGGCCTGAGGGGCGAGCCCCCCGCTTTTGCCGTGGCCACTGCCAAACCCCCCGCCGAACCGCTCTTCGACTTCGAGCTGGTCTTCCCCGAGCCCGAGCGGGTGGGAAAAAGCGTGACCGAGCCAGAGAAGGTCAAAAGCCCTCCCCCATCCAACCCCCAAACCCCCTCCTTCACCGCCTTGCAGCGGCCCGGCTTCGACCTGCTGGACCCACCCGACCCCCCCCGCCTCGACCCCAAAGCCCTCGAGCGCATCACCCAGCGCCAGGTGGAGATCATCAACAACACCCTGGCGCACCACGGGGTGGAGGCCCGGGTGGTGGGTTGGTCGCGCGGGCCCACCGTAACCCGCTTTGAACTCGAGCCCGCTCCTGGCGAAAAGATCAGCCGGGTGCAAAACCTCCACAACGACCTGGCCCTGGCCCTGGCGGCAGGCTCGGTGCGCATCGAGGCCCCCATCCCCGGCAAGAGCGTGATTGGCCTAGAGGTGCCCAACCCCGAGCGCGAGATGGTGCGCTTCAGCGAGGCCATCCAAAGCCCTGCCTTTGTTCGTAGCAAAGAGCTTCTGCCCTTGGTGCTGGGTAAGAGCATCGAGGGAGAGGTCTGGGTGCGCGACCTAGCCCGCATGCCCCACCTCCTGATTGCCGGCTCGACGGGTTCGGGTAAGTCGGTGGCGGTGAATACCCTTATCACCAGCCTGCTTTTCAAATACCTGCCCACCGAGCTGCGCTTTCTGATGATCGACCCCAAGATGGTCGAACTTACGCCCTACGAGGGCATCCCCCATCTGGTGCGGCCCGTGGTCACCAACCCCGCCGACGCGGCAGGCGTGCTCCTGGGCGCGGTAGCCCACATGGAGCGACGCTACAAGATGATGAGCCAGGTGGGTGCGCGCAACCTCGAGCAGTTCAATCAGAAGATGCGCGCCGCAAAAGAGCCTACCCTACCCTACCTGGTCATTGTGATTGACGAGCTGGCCGACCTCATGATTACCGCTCCCAAAGAGGTGGAGCAGGCCATTCTGCGCCTGGCCCAGATGGCCCGGGCCACCGGAATGCACCTGATCCTGGCCACCCAGCGCCCTTCGGTGGACATCCTGACCAGCCTGATCAAGGTCAACATCCCGGCCCGCATGGCCTTTGCGGTCTCTTCGGGCTTCGACTCCCGCACCATTCTGGACACCTACGGGGCCGAGCGCTTAGTCGGTCAGGGGGATATGCTCTTCCACCAGCCCGGCCTGCCCAAGCCGGTGCGGCTGCAGGGCCCCTTCCTCTCCGAGGCCGAGGTCCACCGCATCGCCGCCTTCCTGCGCGAGCAGAGCTTCGAGGACGCCTTCGTTCAGCAGTACGGCTCCGATTTTGAAGGCCCCCTGAACCCGGGCGGCAGCGGGCCCGGAGACAGCAGCGAGATAGACTTTGGCGACCCTCTGCTCAAAAAAGCCGCCGAGATTGTGATTGAAGAGGGTTATGCCTCGGTCTCGAGGCTCCAGCGCCGGCTCTCGGTGGGCCACGCCCGGGCGGGCAAGCTGGTGGACGCCCTCGAGGCCATGGGCATCGTGGGCCCCCACCAGGGCAGCAAACCCAGGGAGGTGCTCATCACCCGCGACCAGCTACCGGAGTACTTTGGCTAAGCGAAGCGCCCCTCTGCTCTACCAGCGCCCGCAGGCCGGCCTCGTCCAGGATAGGCACCCCAAGCTGCCGCGCCTTCTCCAGCTTGGACCCTGCCCCTGGCCCGGCCACCACATAGCTGGTCTTTTTGCTGACCGAGCCAGCCACCTTGGCCCCCAAGGCTTCCAGCGCCCGGGCCACCTCGTCCCGCGGGCGGGATAGCTCTCCGGTCAGGACAAAGGTTAGGCCAGCCAGGGCATCGCCCTGGGGTTTCTCCTTAGCCTCAAAGCTCACCCCGGCCGCCCGAAGCCGCTCGATAAACGCGCGCATAGCAGGCCGGGCCAGGGCCTGGTGGATGGCCTGGGCAGTGGTCTCGGCGATATCCTCGACCGCATCAAGTTCCTCCACGCTGGCCGAGAGAATCCTGTCCAGATGGCCAAAGCGGCGGGCTAGGTTGCGGGCCGTGCTTTCCCCCACCTGGGGAATGCCCAAGGCAAACAGCAGCCGCTCCAGGCCCTGGGTTTTGCTCTTCTCAATCTGTCGCAATAGGTTCTGCGCGCTTTTGCGGCCCATGCGTTCCAGATTCTCTAGGTCTTCCAGCTTGAGCTGGTATAGATCGGCTGCATCGCGCACCAATCCTTTTTGCAAAAGCTGCTCGATGAGCTTCTCCCCCAGGCCTTGGATGTCCATGGCCCGCCGGCTGGCATAGTGGCGGATGGATTCGAAGGCTTTAGCCGGGCATAGCGGGTTGGGGCAGAGGTGCATCTTGCCCGACAAGACTAGCTCGGTCTGGCACTCTGGGCAGGCATGGGGCCATTCCACCGGCTGGCTCCCCCGGGGTCGGTTGGTGAGCACCCGCAGCACCTCGGGGATAACCCCCCCGGATTTGTGTACCAGCACGGTATCGCCTATGCGCAGGCCCAACTCCTGCACGTAGCTTTCGTTGTGCAAGGTAACCCGGCTGACGGTAGAACCGTCCAGCAGGATGGGCTCGAGCTCGGCCACCGGGGTAACCCGCCCGGTACGGCCCACCTGGAAAACCACCCGCAGAACCCGGGTAGGCTTCTCCTCGGCAGGGAACTTGTAGGCGATGGCGAAGCGGGGGGTCTTGGCGGTGTAGCCCAGCTCCGCCCACAGCGCGAGGTCGTTGAGTTTGACCGTAACGCCATCGGCCTCGAAGGGAAGCTGCCGCCGCTGGGCCAGCATGGCCTGGTAGCCCACCTCCACCCCCTCCACCCCCTCTGCCCGCCGGTAGTGCGGTTCCACCGAAAAACCTAGCCCGGCCAGCCGCTCCAACAGGGCCTCCTGGGTCCTTACCCCCAACGCCTCGGGCCGCCCCACCCCATAAAACAACCCCCGCAGCCTCCGGCGGGCACTGATGCGGGGGTCTTTTTGCCGCAGGCTGCCGGCCGCGGCGTTGCGGGGGTTTTTGAAAGGGGAAAGCCCTTCCTCTTCCAGTCGGGCGTTGAGCTCTAAAAAGGTCTCTATGGGCAAGTACACCTCCCCCCGCACCTCCAGGCTCAAAGGCTCACGCAAGCGGCGGGGAATATCGGGAATGGCCAGCAGGTTGGGGGTGACATCCTCCCCCATCACCCCGTCGCCCCGGGTCAGGCCCCGCTGCAACAGGCCGTCCTGGTAAATCAGGTTGACCGAGAGGCCGTCGATCTTGTACTCAAGCAGATAGACCTGGGGGTGGTTCTCCGGCAGGCCTAAAGCCCGGTTCAGGCTGGCCTCGAACTCGGCGATCTCCTGCCGGTTGAAGGCGTTGGCCAGAGAGTACATCCGGGTAGGGTGCGGTACGGCGGCGAAGGTGGTCTCCAGCACCCCGCCCCCCACCACCTGGGTGGGCGAGTCTGGGGTGAGGAGTTCGGGATGGGCCGCCTCGAGGTCTTTTAGCTCCTTTAGCAGCCGGTCGTACTCGGCATCGGAGATTTCCGGGTCATCCAGGATGTAGTAGCGGTAGTTGTGGTAGCGAATCTGCTCGCGTAATTCCTGAATCCGCTCTTTTGGCGTAGACATAACGTGATTTTAGCCATGAACCAGGCCGAATGCGAAACCGCCCCGGGCTATACTCTTCCCATGGACCCCCTCCTGCCCTACCGCCAGGGCCGGTACGGGGCGGCTGCCCTTCTGGCCCGGGCCCAGGGGAGGCCTAAAGACCTCCTTAGAGGCGGACTTCCTGGAACTCCAGGAGGCCCTGAATAGGGGGAACCTCCGGCGGGCCCTTGGCTTCTACCGGGGCCCCCTCCTCCCCAAAAGCACCGCCCCAGGGGTAGAGGTCCTGCGGGGGGCGGTTCTGGGGAGCGGAGACCCCGATCTCCTCTTCGGCCTGGCCCAGAGGCTTGGGGAGGACCTCGAGGTCTGGGAGGCCCTCCTTGGCCTCCTCCCCCAGGATGACCCCCGCCGTCCCCTGGCGGCCGCCCGGGTGGCCCGGCTCAGGCGGGCCTATGGGGTGTATCCGGGCCCTGGGGCCTGGGCCAGGGGGCGAGGCAGTCTGGGGTGTTGCAGACCAGGCTAGGGCCTCCGAGCCCAGGCTGGGGGCTTGGGTGGCCCACCGGCCCGAGGCCTATGGGGGATTTTGCTGGGGTTGGCCCTTTTTCCTCCCTGGCCGGGGGCGGTGGGGCTTCTCTTTCTGTTTGGGGTCCTTTCCCAGTTCTGGACGCTTTTGGCGATGGCCCTCTTCTACCGGGAGGTGCCGGAGGGGCTGGTGGGGCGGGGGATGGGGGTGTGGCCTTTGTCTCGGGGCTCTTGGCGCCCTTGGGCCCTTTGGTGGGCGGGTTGCTGGCGGGGGTGAGCCTGGCCCTGCCCTTTGGGCTCGCGGGGGCCTTCCTCTTCCTCCTCCCCCCCTGGGCGGCGAGGGGGTGGAAAGGCTCTTAGGATCCCCCCACGTCTCAAGACGCAGTGGCCAGATACACCTTCTTTCGGAATGGGCCACTTTTGCCCTATAATGCCGGAGGCTAACAGCCAGTTTACGGAGGCAAATCGCATGAAAAAACTCATCGCAATTGGTTTAGCCGTGGCTACTGCCCTGGGCCTGGGGCTAGCCCAACAAATCCGTGTAGGCATGGCCTTTGACGCGGGTGGCAAAAACGACCGGAGCTTCAACCAGTCCACCTTTGAAGGGGCCCAGCGCGCCGCGCGCGAGCTAGGGGTGCGGGTCTTCGACTTTGAGCCGGGCGACCCCGGCCAGGTAGGCCAGGGCATCCGCCGCTTCGCCGAGGAAGGCTTTGACCTGATCATCGGGGTGGGCTTTGCCAACGAACCTTCCATCACCCGCAATGCCCAGGAGTTCAAAGACGTCAAGTTTGCTGTAATCGACTCGGTGCCCTGCGAGGGCAAGTGCGAGAACGCCGTAGGCCTGGTCTTCCGCGAGCACGAGGGCAGCTATTTGGTGGGCTACATCGCCGGTCGGATGACCAACACCGGCGTGGTGGGCTTCGTGGGTGGGATGGACATCCCCCTCATCCACAAGTTTGAGCAAGGCTACCGGGCTGGGGCCATCGCCGGGATGCGCGAGCGCGGCATCGCCAACCCCCGGGTGCTGATCAACTACGTAGGCAACACCCCCGCTGCCTGGAACGACCCTGGTAAGGCCAAGGAGATCGCCACCGCCCAGGCCAAGCAGGGCGCGGACATCATCTATGCCGCCGCCGGTGCCTCAGGCCTGGGGGTGTTGGACTTCGTGAAGCAACAGCGCTGCTTGAAGCAGGCCGACCTACCCTCGGGGGTGCGCTTCATCTCCAACAACGGGGCCAACGTGCCGCGCTACGCAGCTTACAATCAGTCCTGCCCCGCCGCCACCACCCGCCCGCTGTTCATGGTTGGGGTGGACGCCAACCAGAACTACCTGGGCGATACCGACAACAACCCCAACACCCTCAACCACGTGATCACCTCCATGCTCAAGCGGGTAGACGTGGCCACCTTTGAGGTCATCAAGGCCGTCAAAGACGGGACTTTCAAGGGTGGGGTGCGCGAGTTTGGCCTGAGCAACAACGGAGTAGGCTACGCCCTGGACGAGTACAACCGGGCCCTCATTCCCCAGGCCGTAATCAATCGCCTGAACGTTATCCGCAGCCAGATCATCTCCGGCGCGCTCAAAGTACCGGATAAGCGCTAGTACGCTTCCCCAGCAAGGCCCAGGGAAAGCCTCCCTGGGCTTTTTGCCTGCTTCGTCACCCTGTATGATTGGGGTTATGAGCGACCCGGCTTCCATCGGCGCGCCCCCGGATGGCGCGGTGGCCCTGGAACTAAAAAACATCACCAAGCGCTACCCGCTGGTGCTGGCCAACGACCGAATCTCCCTCGAGGTGCGCTGGGGCGAGGTACTGGCGGTGGTAGGGGAAAACGGGGCGGGCAAGTCCACCCTGATGAAGATCGTCTACGGCCTGGTCAAACCCGACCAGGGGGAGATCTGGGTAGACGACAGGCCCGCCCAGATCAAAGAGCCGGGCGACGCTATCGCCTTAGGGATTGGGATGGTGCACCAGCACTTCATGCTGGTGGATCCCTTCACGGTGCTGGAAAACATCATCCTGGGGGCCGAGCCCACCCAAGGGGGCCAGCTCAACCTGGCCCAGGCCCGGGCCGAGGTAGAGGCTTTGATGAAGGACCTCGAGTTCAGCCTACCCCTCGACACCCCGGTGGAGGAGCTGCCGGTAGGCCTGCAACAGCGGGTGGAAATCCTCAAGGCCCTCTACCGTAAGGCCCGAATCCTCATCCTGGACGAGCCCACCGCGGTACTCACCCCACAGGAAGCCGAGGAGCTGTTTGCCTTTTTGCGCCGTTACGTGGCCCAGGGCCACGCGGTGATCTTCATCAGCCACAAGTTGGCCGAGGTCATCCAGCTCTCCGACCGGGTTACGGTAATCCGCGACGGCAAGGTAGTGGGCACCGTTCGTACCCCCCAGACCAACGTAGCCGAGCTGGCCCGCATGATGGTGGGGCGGGAGGTGATTCTCTCGGTGGACAAAGGCCCAGCCCAGCCCCGCGAGGTGGCCCTCGAGGTGGTCAACCTCAGCATTCCAGGCAAGGACAAAAAGCACCGCCTCAACAGGGTCTCCTTCCAGGTGCGTTCCGGCGAGATCGTGGGCATCGCCGGGGTAGAGGGCAATGGGCAGACTGAGCTGGTCGAGGCCATCACCGGCTTACGCCCTTATGAGGGCAGCATCCTCTACGGCGGCCAACCCCTAAAGCCCAATGCCCGGATGGTGCGGGAATGGGGTCTGTCCCACATTCCCGAAGACCGCAACGCCCGCGGCCTGGTGCTGGACTTCACCACCCGGGAAAACCTGATCCTGGGCGACCACTACCGCCCCCCCAATGCTGGCTTCCTGGGCTTTTTGCATGCCGAGGCTATCGAACAGCAAGCCCGTGAGATTGTGGAACGCTTCGACATCCGCCCCCGTAGCACCGATCTCCCCGCCCGGCGTTACTCCGGGGGCAATGCCCAGAAGATCATCGTAGGGCGTGAGCTGAGTCGCAAGCCCAAGGTGCTGGTGGCAGCCCAGCCTACCCGCGGGGTGGACATCGGGGCCATCGAGTTTATCCATGAAAACATCGTCAAGGCCCGCGACGCGGGTATGGCCGTGCTGCTGGTCTCGGCTGACCTAAACGAGGTGCGCTCCCTGGCCGACCGTATCCTGGTTATGTTTGAAGGCCGCATTATGGGCGAACTCGAGGCCAGCCAGGCCAGCGAGGAGAAGCTGGGGCTATTGATGGCCGGCATCACCGACTAGTTCCAGCTAAAGCACCACGGAAAGCCTTATGACAGAGCACAGATGGGTTAGCCCCAATTTCATCACCGAAATCATCGATGAGGACCTGAACGCAGGCCGCTACCCCAAGGTGGTTACCCGCTTTCCTCCTGAGCCCAACGGCTATGCCCACCTGGGGCACGCCATCGCCAGCTACATCGACTTCGGCATCGCCAAGGACTACGGTGGGGAGTGCCGGTTGCGCATGGACGATACCAACCCCGAGACCGAGAAAGCCGAGTACGCCGAGGCCCTGATTGCCGATATGCGCTGGCTGGGCTGGGACTGGGGGCCTAAGGTCAGCTACGCTTCGGACTATTTCGAAAAGCTCTACGCCATGGCCGAACGGCTGATCCAGAAGGGGCTGGCCTACGTGGACAGCGTCTCCCCCGAGGAGATGGCCCGGCTGCGTGGCACCGTGGATCAGCCCGGCACCCCTAGCCCCTACCGCGAGCGCAGCGTGGAGGAGAACCTCGAGCTGTTCCGACGGATGCGCGCCGGGGAGTTCAAAAACGGCGAACACGTGCTGAGAGCCAAAATCGACCTGGCCAGCCCCAACATGAAGCTGCGCGACCCGGTGCTCTACCGCATCGTCCACGCCCCCCACTACCGCACCGGCAGGAAGTGGTGCATCTACCCCTCCTACGACTTCGCCCAGGCTACCACCGATGCCCTAGACGGGGTTACCCACAGCCTGTGCAGCCTGGAGTTCGTGGACAACCGGGCCATCTACGACTGGCTGATGGAGCACCTCTGGGAGGAAATCCGCACCCGGCCCGGCGACCCACCCCGGCAGTACGAGTTTGGCCGCCGTAGCCTGGAGTACACCGTGGTCTCCAAGCGCAAGCTGAAGAAGCTGGTGGAGGGCGGCTATGTGCGGGGCTGGGACGACCCCCGCCTACCCACCCTGGCCGCCCAGCGCCGGCGGGGGGTGCGCCCCGAGGCCATCCTGCGCTTTGCCCGCCAAGTCGGCATCTCCCGTACCAACCGCACAGTGGACATGGCCCTTTTAGAAGGGGCCATCCGCGACGACCTCAACACCGTGGCCCCCCGGGTGATGGGAGTTTTGCGTCCGCTAAGGGTGGTGCTGACCAACCTAGCCGAGCCCCGCAGCATCGCCATGCCCTACTGGCCCCACGACGTGGTGGCGGAGTCCCCCGATGGCCGGGTTCCCCTCCCCAATGGACAGCGGGTCCAGCCCGAGGAGGCCACCCGCCCACGGGTTCTATCGCCGGTGGTTTACATCGAGCAGGAGGATTTTGCCCTGAACCCTCCTCCCGGGTTCAAGCGCCTGAGGCCCGGAGGCCAGGTGCGCTTGAAGATGGCCGGGGTCATCCGCTGCGACGACTACTCGACCGACGCCTTTGGGGCGGTATGCGAACTGCGCTGCACCTGGCTGGGGGAAGAAGGCAAGGCGGCTGGGGTCATCCACTGGGTCAGCGAGGCCGAGGCGGTGCCGGCGGAGTTCCGCCTCTACGACCGGCTTTTCACCGTACCACATCCCGAGGCCGAGGCTAAGGAACACGAGGATGAACACGAGGCCGAGGAAAAGGACTTCCTGGCCTTCCTGAACCCCAAAAGCCTCGAGGTGGTGCAGGGGTACATCGAAAGGAGCGTGCTGGCCGACCCACCCCAGACCCGCTACCAGCTCGAGCGGCTGGGCTACTTCTGGCAAGACCCCCTCGACTCCCGGCCCCAGGCCCTGGTCTTCAACCGCATTGTGACCCTGAAGGACACCTGGAGCAAGGCCACCGAAGGCCGGGAAGGCCAAGGCGAACGGCAAAAGCCTGAGCGCGCGGCTGCCCCAACCCCTAGTCTGGCCCCCCTCAGCCCCGAACAGCAGGCCCGCTTCGAGGCCTTTCAGGCCCAGGGGGTTGGGGCGGCGGAGGCTTTGGTCCTGGCGCGGGAGCCTCGGTTGGCGGCGTACCTGCAGGAGGCCGCTGTTCATGTCCCCCTGACCGCCCTGGCCGGATGGGTGGTCAACGACCTAGGCCCAGCCATCCGGGCGGGCACCTGCCGGGTTCCCCCTCAGGGGCTGGCCGCCCTGGTGCGGCTTCTGCAGGAAGGCCAGATCAACAGCCGCATCGCCAAGGATGTGCTGGCCGAGGCCTTGGCCCAAGGGGCCGACCCCGCCGAGCTGGTCGCGCGCAAGGGGCTGCGCCAGCTTAGCGATGAAGGCCCCCTCGAGGCCCTCCTCGAGCGCATTCTGGCCCAGTACCCAGAAAAGGTCGCGGCCTACCGCGCGGGCAAAACCGGACTGCTGGGCTTCTTTGTGGGCCAGGCCATGCGGGAGACTCAGGGGCAGGCCAATCCCCAAATTTTGCAAGCCCTGCTCACCCGCAAGCTCTCGGGCTAGACATCCCTCTCATCTCGTAGCCGCTACACTAGGGCTAGGTCGCGAACGCGGCTGCGTATGAAAAACCTCTCCTTTCCTTTGTTTAGCCTGGGGGCCCGCGAGCCCTTCAACACCCTTTCCCACGCCGCCGGTGCTCTACTGGGCCTGGTGGGCACCGTGGTTCTGCTGTTCTTTACCCAAGGCAGTACCGCCAAGATCGCTGGGGCTTTGGTCTTCGGCCTCAGCATGGTGCTGATGTACACCTCCTCGGCCCTCTACCACGCCCTACGGGTCTCCGAACGAGCCTTACTCTGGCTACGCAAGCTGGATCACGCCGCTATTTTTCTCTTTATCGCCGGAACCTATACCCCTGTGCTTTTACAGGCCCTCGAGCCAGCCTGGCGGCCCTGGGCTTTAGGTCTGGTCTGGACCCTGGCCGTTTTGGGGGTGGGCCTCAAACTGGTGACCCTCAAGGCCCCCCGCTGGCTATACACCGCCACCTACCTGGGCATGGGCTGGCTCGCGGTCTTTTTGCTGCCTAAGCTGGCCATCACCCCCTGGGCCTTGGGGTTCCTGATAGCCGGCGGGGTGGCCTACAGCCTAGGGGCCCTGGTCTACGCCACCAAGTGGCCCAACCCGCTGCCGCAACAGGTAGGCTTCCACGGCCTCTGGCACCTGTTCGTGCTGCTGGGCAGCCTGGGGATGTACCTGGCGGTGCTCTTCCTTTATCGGTAAGGGCTAAGAGGGCCTCGCTGCCTGCCTTGCAGCACGCAGCGGTCTGGGCCCAATCCAGACTAGAAACTAATGGTCGCCTGGCCCAGCTTGCCCAGGATCAGCATCGAGGCCACCGTGGCCGCAGTGAGGATGATCAGGATCAGGGCCATGCCGATGTAGCGCAGGTCAGCCCCCTCGCTCTCGCCCTCGAGGGTGCGGGGGCGCAGGGCCAGGTACAGAAGCCAGGTCACCAGAATCGAGCCGATGGTAAACAGGATGGCAAACAGCACGCTACTCCTCCTTGTAAGGCGGCCTTTCGGAGGCCCTGCGCTAGACCATCCGCCAGGCGCGGAGCAAGGCCTCGAGGCTTCTCCCTAAGCCTACCAGACCTATGCCGTAGGTGGGTATACCCTGGGCCCAGCCCACGGCCCCTACCCGTGGCCCTTCGAAGGTTGGCAGTGGAGCCGGGGCCGGGGCCTCCCAGGGGGCATAGGCCCGGGGCTCGAGGTAGCCAAACTCTGGCCTGAGCGCCACCTCGAGCGGCCGGGCCTCGCGGGGGTCGTCCCAGGGAACCCACACCCCCTCGGCCACTTCTTTTTGGCCGGGATAGCGGACGCCCAAGCCCTCCCCCACACATACCACCAACGCCCGGCGCGGGCTGGCCCAGTAGAGGGCCCGGGCAAAGGGAGCCGCATGGTCTTCGGAAAAGTCGAGGCCCAACACCAGCCGCCCCTTGAAACGATGGGGTAGCTGGGGCAGCACCTCCTCCAGCCAAGAAGCCGGCATCCACAATAGCAGGGTCTCGCCCCCATAGGCCCCCTCGAGCCAGGCGTAAAAACTGCCGAACTCATCGACCAGGGTTCGGGTTCGCTCCTCCAGCAAAGCGGTTAGCCAGTGGGCTGGCAGCACAGCGGTCTTAGGCATGGCGAAATAGCCCCCAGGGTCAGTATATTGGAAGGAAAAGTGGATAGCCTGCGTTTTGACCCCGCCCCTAGGTCTGTGTTAGCCCAACGGTTCCGCTGGGAGGTTCCGGCTTTTTTCAACATGGCCCAGGCCACCGTAGGGCAAGCCGCTGAACGCACCCCCCAGCGCATCGCCCTGATCGAGCCCCAGTTGGGCCGCAAGACGACCTTTGCTGAGCTGAACGTCCTATCCAACCGGCTGGCCAACCTTTTGCAGGCCCAGGGCCTAAGGCCCAAGGACCGGGTAGGGCTCTTAATGGGCCAGTCCCTCGAGCTGGCCCTGGCCCACCTGGCCCTCTACAAGCTGGGGGCCATCGCCCTGCCGCTCTCCCTTCTGTTTGGGCGGGATGCCCTGCTGTACCGGCTGGAACACGCCGAGGCTCGCCTGCTGATCGCCGAGCGGGGGGCCCTCGAGGCGCTCGAGCTAAACCTACCCACCGACCTGCCGGTCATCTACCGCGAGCAGATTTTGGAAAGCCTAGGGGCCGCTCACCCCGAGTTCACCCCCCACCCCACCCGGGCCGACGACCCCGCCCTGCTGATTTACACCTCCGGCACCACCGGCAAGCCCAAGGGGGTTCTGCTGCCGCACCGCACCCTGCTGGGCCATCTGCCCGGCTTCCGCATGTTCTGCAACTTTCCGGGGGAAGAGGCCACCTACTGGTCGGCAGCCGACTGGGCCTGGATTGGCGGGCTGCTGAACGTGCTGCTGTGCGCCTGGGCGGGGGGCTACACCGTGGTGGCCTACCGCTCGCGGCGCTTCGACCCCGAGGAGGCCCTGCACCTCCTGCGAAGCCAGAGGGTGACCCACACCTTCCTCTTCCCCACCGCGCTCAAGCTGCTACGCCAGCTCGAGCGCATCGAAAATCCCCCTGCGCTGAAGAGCATCCACTCGGGGGGCGAACCCTTGGGCGCTGAACTCCTGGCCTGGGTCGAGGAGAACTTCGGCCTGCCGGTCAACGAGTTTTATGGCCAGACCGAGGCCAACTTGCTGGTGGGCAACTCCTACACCACCGACCCCATCCGCCCTGGCTCCATGGGGCTCCCCTACCCCGGCCATCGGGTTGAAATCATCGACGAGGCTGGGCAGCCGCTGCCTCCTGGCGAGGTGGGGGAGATCGCCTTGCGCACCCCCGACCCGGTCGCTTTTTTAGCGTACTGGAACAACCCCGAGGCCACAGAGCAGAAGTTCATCGGCCCTTACCTGAGAACCGGCGACCTGGGCAGCCAAGACGAGGCCGGCTACCTATGGTTCAAAGCCCGCGCCGACGACCTAATCAAAAGCGCCGGGTATCGCATCAGCCCCTTCGAGGTGGAAGAAGCCCTGCTGCACCACCCCGCGGTGGCCATGGCCGCGGTCGTAGGGGTGGCCGACGCCCAGCGGGGCCAGCGCATCGTGGCCTACATCAAACTGCGCCCGGGGCAGGTGGGCACCGCGGCCCTGACCCAGGCCTTGCAGGAGGAGGTACGCCAGCGGGTAGGGCACCACGCCTACCCCAGGGAGGTGCGCTACGTGGGTGAGCTTCCCCTGACCACCACCGGCAAGATTCAGCGCTTCCGCCTGAGGAACCCAGAGCCAGGGTAGTTTTGCCAGCCTGGCCCCCGCAGGCCCCCCAGAAGGTATGATGGTAAGGCTGTGCGCTATCTGATCGTTTCGGACCTTCACGGCAACTGGCCCGCCCTCGAGGCCATCCTCAAGGAGGCCCGCGACTACGACCAGGTGCTCTTCCTGGGCGATGCAGTGGGCTACTACCCCGACGCCAACCGGGTGCTGGACTGGCTGCGCTCGGTCAACGCCAAGGGAGTGCTGGGCAACCACGACATCTGGCTACTGGACATAAAGTCCATGCAGGTAGACGGGCCGGTGCTGGAGATTCTGGCCTGGCAGGCCGAGCGCATTAGCCCCGAGAACCGCGAGTACCTCTCCCAGCTCCCCTGGACCACCGAGGTGGACGGAGCCCTGCTGGTGCATGGCAGCCCCCTCGACCCGATGGCCTACCTCGAGGAACTGGAGCAGGCCCGCGAGGTGTTCCAGCGGGTGCCCTACCGCTGGATCTTCCACGGGCATACCCACCTAGCCGGCAGCTACCTCTTTCTGGAAAACCCCAAGGCTGGCGGCCCGATGCTCCGCTACCAGCGCTACGCCCATGGGGGTGAGCTGATAGTGGCCCCGCGGGTGCGGACTATCGTCAACCCGGGTTCCACCGGCCAGCCCCGCGACGGGGTGGTGGGGGCGGCTTACGCCATCTGGGACTCCGAGGGCGCCACGGTGGAGTTTTACCGGGTCAGGTACGACCTTGAGCGGGTGCTTGCTCGGCTGCACCACGAGCAGTTCCCCATGTGGCTTTACGAGCGGCTGGTGCTGGGTAAATAGCATGAAGGTCCTCGGGCACCGGCACATCCTCGAGACTTTGCCCAGGCTGAAGGCCCAGACCTTTTTGTTCACGGGTTCGGAAGGGGTAGGCCGGCGCACGGTAGCCCGCTGGTTCGCCGCCGGTCTCAACTGCGCGAGAGGCTTCCCTCCCTGCGGGGTATGCCCTTCCTGCCGGCTGGAACCCCACCCCGACTACCTGGAGATCGCCCCGCAAAGCGAGACCAAGACTGGCCGCAAGGCCCGCCTGCCCCAAATTCGCCTGGAGCAGATCGTCCCCCGAGAGGGCCAGGAAGAGACTAATCTGCTGGACTGGATGAGCACTTACCCCCGTTTTCGGGTCAAACTGTCGGTGATCGACGGGGCCCACTGGCTAGGCGAGGCCGCGGCCAATGCCCTGCTCAAGCTGCTGGAGGAGCCCCCCGGCTTTGCCCGAATCGTGCTGGTAGCCCCCAGCCGCGAGCTGGTCCTGCCCACCCTGGCCAGCCGCAGCCTCGAGGTGGGGTTTGCCCCTCTGCCCGAGGCCGAACTGCGCACCCTAAGCGCCGACCCGGAGGTCCTGGCTTTCGCCCAGGGCTCGGTAGGGCGGCTCCGCTGGGCCCTCGAGCACCCCCAGGACTTCGCCCGGCTCACCCGCCAGGTGGAAGGGGTGCTGGAGGCCATAGGGCTAGAAGGAGGACCCGCCCAGGCCCTGGAGGCCCTGGGCCAGCTCGACGAGTTGGAGGAGGCCCTACCCTACCTGGCCCACCGGCTGGGCCAGGCCCTCCCCCCAGAGCAACCGGCCTACCGGCAAGCCCTCGAGGCCCTGGCCCGGGCCCAGGATGCCCTAGCCGCCTACGTGGGCGAGGACCTGGTCAAGACTTGGCTGGCCCTGCGGTTGGTCCAGGCTCTAGCCCGGTCGGGTCATCCTGCGATAGGCTGAGGGTAGACTGTCTGTCTGGCAGTCTGTCTGGGCAAAGTTCCGCCCTCTTGGGGAGGTTTACATGCAGTGCGTCGGCGTGCGGTTTGCGCACAGCCCTAGAATCTACGACTACCGCTTCAGCGAGCCCGCTCCACCCCTGGATAGCTGGGTAGTGGTGCGAAGCAAGCGGGGCCTCGAGCTGGCCAAGGTGCGCACCGCCTCCCGCCCGGGCCAGCCTGCAGGGGAGGTGGTGCGCCTAGCCACCCCCCAGGACCTGGAGCAACACGCCCGCCTCAAGGAGCGGGCCGAGGAGGTGCACTGGTGGCTCAAGGCCCGGCTGCGCCGGGAGGGCCTCCAGGCTAAGGTACTGGGCTGCGCTTTTACCCTGGATGCAGGCCACCTCTCGGTCTACTACGCCGCGGAGAAGCGGATTGACCTACGGCGCTGGGTAGGCGAACTGAACAAGCTCGCGGGGGCTCGGGTGGAGTTCATCGCCCTGGGCCCGCGTGACCAGACGGCCTACCTGGGCACTCTGGGGGCCTGCGGCATGGAGTCGTGTTGCTCGAGCTGGCTACAGGACTTTGCCCAGGTCTCCATCAAGATGGCCCGCGACCAGCAGCTTCCCCTCTCACCAGAAAAAATCTCGGGGCCTTGTGGTCGTTTACTGTGCTGCCTGCAGTACGAGCACGACCTCTACCAGGAGCTTCTGGCCGACCTACCCCGCAAAAATTCCAAAGCCTGTAGCATCCAGGGCACCTGCGGCAAAGTGGCCAAGCTCAACCCTCTGGCCGGAACCGTGGATCTGATTACCGAGGAAGGCAGCTGGGTGACCGTACACAAAAGCGAACTACGGCGGGAGTAACGCGCCAGCACTCGCCAGACCTTCAGCACTACTGCTAGATAGAAATCGTTCCAGGCTGTAAGCTTAGAGCGTGTCTGGCTTTGAACACCCGGAAACCCGGTTCATCTACCGGGTGGGCGCTGTGATCATCAAGCGCCAGCAGGTATTGCTGTGCCACGAGCCACAAGGCGATTTCTGGTACTTGCCGGGTGGGCAGGTTCAGCTCGGCGAGGAAGCTCGCTCGGCCCTGGCTCGAGAAATATCCGAAGAGCTAGGGGTTATAGCTACTGTGGGCCGTATGCTATGGGTAGCAGAAAATTTCTTCGAGCTGGGCGGGCGCAACTTTCATGAACTGGGCCTGTATTTTGCCGTGGATGTACCACTTCAACCCACTCCAGAGTCGCTACGCGGACAGGAGCAGGGGCAGGATTTATGGTTCCGCTGGATAGCCCTGCAAAACCTACCCCAAACCAACCTGAAACCCGGTTTTCTCAAAGGTGCTCTGCGGGCGCTGCCAGCATGCACCAAGCATATTGTGCAACTTGTGCAACGGGCCTGATGCCCCCGAAAACTCCCCTTTCAGGTTCATAAATCTTCATGGCGAGCCTGAGCCCCTCTTTGCTCCTGGAATCGGGCCAAGAGTGAGGGAATGCCCACTGCCTCTTCTGGGACTGCCAGACACTGTGCGAGATGGCCTAACCTACTCTGCTCTGCTACACTTGGGGCGATGCCCTACAAGCAAAACCATCACCGCTGTGTACAACCGTTACCGGGAGTGTGTTGTGCTTGAGATCGGCAAGGTGCTCACCCGTAGTTTTGGGCTTTTGGCCCAGCACCCCCTGGGCATTGTCTGGCTGCTGATTCAAGCCCTGCTGGTTAGCCTGTTTACCCTGGGCCTGCTAGCTGGGCCCATGCAGGTAGGCCTCTACACAGTTCTAATCCGTTATGCCCGCACGGGGGCGTGGCACCCCGAGGCCCTGTGGGGCCATACCAGCGGGCACAACATGGTGGCGGGAATGGTGTTTGTAACCAGCGCCCTGGCGGCGTTTGTGGTCGGCCTTCCGGTCGCGGTGCCGAATGCTCTGCTGGCCTCGCTTCTGGGCTATTTGGGTCTAATGGCCATCAACCTGCTGTGGTTCTATACCTTCCAGATCATGGTAGACGACGAACAGACCTGGCCAAAAGCCATTCGCAAGGGCTGGGACCTGATGCAGCAGGGGGGGTTGGGCCAGCATCTCTTGTTGATTGCCATCCTCGAGGCTTTGGTCCTGGTCTCGACCCTTTCGACCTGGCTACCCCTACAGATAAGCATGTACCTGCTGCTGCTGGGCTTCTCGACGGTGGCCCGGGCGGTGGCCTACGTGCAGCTTGTGCCGCAAAGGGCCTTTGAGGTATAGCCCCACAATGCTGGGGTGGGCTAGCCCCCTACTTGTCGTAGGGCTTGCCCACCGCCGCCGGTGGACGGCTGCGACCGATGAAGCCAGCCAGCACCAGCATGGTCAGGATAAAGGGCATGGCCTGCACGATGGTGGCGGGTAGAATATCGCCCCCCTGAAGCTGGATGGCCAGGGCCTGGGCAAAGCCAAAGAGCAAGGTAGCCCCCAGCACCCCAAAGGGATGCCACTTGCCGAAGATGAGGGCCGCCAGGGCGATAAAGCCCGCCCCCGCGCTCATGGCCCGGATGAACTGGTTGAGGAAGCCAATCGAGAGGTAGGCCCCGGCAATCCCCGCCAGCACCCCGGACAAAATCACCGCTGTATAGCGCATCCGGATCACATTCACGCCCATGGTCTCGGCGGCCTCGGGGTGCTCGCCCACCGCCCGCAGACGCAGCCCCCAGGGGGTCTTGAACAGCGCCCACCAGACCAGTGGCACCAGCAAAAAGGCCACAATGACCAGAATCGAGACGCTGCCCGGCCCCAAAGGCACATTGGGCAGCCGGTTGACTACCTCCTGCGAGGTGGAGGTGTTGTTGTAGAACACCTGCAGCACGATGGAGGGGGCCCCCAGGGCGGCGATGTTAATGGCTGTACCAGAGACAATCTGGTCGGCCCGGTAGCGGATACAGGCGATGGCGTGCACCAGGCCCACCAGCCCGCCCACCAAGGCCCCAGCCAGCAACCCCACCCAGGGAATCCAGAAGGCCACCTGCCCCCCGGTAGCTACCTCGATGCGGTTCACGGTGATGGCCGCGGCAGCGGCGCCAAAGAGAATCATGCCCTCGAGGGCGATATTCACTACCCCACTGCGCTCGGAAAACAGCCCGCCCAACGAGGTCAGCAAAAGCGGCGCGGCCTGGCGCAGGGTGGAAAAAAAGAGCGCGATAACAATCTCCATGGCTTAGTCTCCTCCTGAAGGTGCGGACTTGGCCTGCCGGGCCTCCTGCTCGGCCTTGGCCTCGGTCTCGATCTGGGCGGCCCGCAACGGGTCGGTGAAGTAGCGCGGCAGCAGCCCCCCCACCGCAATAAACAGGATAATCAGGGCCTGAAGAACCTGGATGATCTGGTTGCTGATGCCCAGCTGCGCGTTAAGCGAGACCCCCCCCGCCAGCAACACACCGAACAGGCTAGCCGAGAGAAAGATGCCCAGGGGCATGTTCTGGCCCATCAGCGCCACGGCGATACCATCGAAGCCGACGCTGGCCGGAATGGCCGTCTTGAGCCGGTAGGTGCCGTCCATACCGGCCCCCAACACGTAGTGGGTGGCCGCTAACCCCGCCAGGGCTCCAGCGATCACCATGGTCAGAACGGTTTTTCGCTTGAGGTTCACCCCGGCGTACTCGGCAGCCTTGGGCGCTAGACCGGTGGCCCGCAGCTCGTAGCCCGCAGAGGTACGAAAAAGGTAGAAGTTGTAGAAGAGCAGGGCCAAAATGGCAATCAGGAAGGAACCGTTGAGCAGCTGCGAGGCCAGCGCCGAGCTGATGGTCACCGGGAAGCCGGGCAGCAGCCCACCCAACACAAAACCCAGCACCATAGCTGCTATGCTCAGCAAGAGGCGCTTGCCCAGCTCCCAGCGTCTGAAGCCGTAGTAAGCCCCTAGCGCAGCCACCACCGCCAAAGGCAGGGCCCAGGAGAAGGTGCTGTCGGGGGCCAGAATATGAATCATCAGGGGGATGCGAGCCCCTTCCTGCATCTCCTCGCTGCGCCCCTCGAAGCCTTCGGCCTTGAAGGGCAGGCGCACCGTCTGGCCGAAAAAGCGGTACTCATTGGCGGCCAGCATGAACAGCAGCACCGAGGCCGCGATGTAGTTCATCATGATGGTATTGATGACCTCGTTGGCACCAAAGCGGGCCTTGAGCCAGCCCACGATGCCGCCCCACAAGGCCCCGCCCAAAGCTGCGGCCAGAACGGCTACGGGTAGGAGGAGCCAGCCTGGCAAGGGCAGGTATACCCCCGCCAGCATGGCGAACAGCGCACCGATGGTGAGCTGGCCTGGGGCCCCGATGTTGAACAGCCCGGCGCGGAAACCAAAAGACACCGCCAGGCCAGTAAAGATAAGCGGCGTGGCAAAGGCCAGGCTATTGAACAGGCCAGGCAAGCTCAGAATGGGGCTGAAGAGAATCTGGAAGGTATAGGTTACTAAGTCGAGCTTCCCCGCCACCAGTTCGCGCAGGCTCACCCCCTCCACCCCTTCGGTGCCCAGACCAGGGCGCAGGACGGCTACCACCACGGCCCCCATCACCACCGCCAGCAAGAGGGAAAAAACCGGCACCACCACGCCCCGCAGCCGCACCAGGAAGGCCCGCCCCCCCGGAAGCTGCATCCGGGCCAGCAACAGCAGGGCCAGCGAATAGAAAAAGCCCGCGTACATCCCCAGCGACAGGGCGAAGCGGCGCAGGGGCGGACGGCGGGCCCCAGCGGCCAGGGCGGCCTCGTTGGCTGCGCTTACCGCCTGGTAGAAAAGCAGGGCCTCGAGGGCGAAAAGGGCCAGGCCCACCCCCCCCAGAAGGTAAAGCCCTCGAGCTCGGCTTTCGGCGTTGGGGAAAAACAACACGCCGCCGGCAGCCAAAAGTAGCAAAATCCAAAGGACGAAGACTGGGCCGAGCCAGCCAAAGGAAAGCCCCTCCGGCAGGGACAGGCCCTGGGGGTTGATGGGACCTAAGGGATTAAGGAGATAACCGGTGCCGTCGAACTCCCGCATGGGAACCGCCCAGGGGGCCAGGAGCAGGGTGACGAGCACCAGCAGGTTAACCAGCAGAAAGAAGTACCGAGCCATAGACTCCTCTGAAGCGGATTCTACACTGCCCCCACCGTTTGACTAGGCCGGAGGGGTTTTGTAGGACACACCCTCCCCATCGCTAAAGCAGAGTGCTAGACTTATGTAGTGCAAGACGCGACCCAGGCCAAAGCCCAGGCCATACAAAGGATGTTCTCTGAGATCGCCCCGCGCTACGACCTGCTCAATCGCGTCCTATCGGCAGGGGTAGACCGCACCTGGCGCATCGCTGCGGTCAAGGCCGCACTGGAGAATAATCCCAGGCGCATCCTGGACCTAGCCACCGGCACCGGGGACATGGCCTTGCTGCTCAAGCGGCTGGCCCCCCAGGCCGAGGTGGTAGGGGCCGACTTCGCTCCTCCCATGCTCGAGCTGGCCCGGCAGAAAGCGCAAAAACTTGGGCTCGAGGTTCCCTTTGTGGAGGCCGACGCCCTCCATCTGCCCTTCCCCAACCAGCATTTTGAGGCTATCACCATCGCCTTTGGTTTCCGCAATTTTGCCGACTACACCCAGGCCCTAGCCGAACTATACCGGGTGTTGGCCCCGGGGGGGCGGCTGTGCATTCTGGAGTTTCCCCCACCCCCCATGGGTGGCCTGGGTGTGCTATACCGCTTCTACTTCACCCGCGTGCTGCCCTGGGTTGGGGGACTGGTCTCGGGCAACCCCGCCGCCTACCGCTACCTGCCTGCCTCGGTGGAGCGCTTCCCCGCCCCCCCCAATTTGGCTGCTATGATGAATCAGGCGGGCTTCCAAACCCACTACCGGTTATTCACCGGCGGCATTGCTGCCCTGCACATCGGCCAAAAGCCCGAGGCCCCATGAACCAAGCCATTGAGATTGACCCCCAATCCCTGATCCTAGAAGGCCTAGAGACCGGAGAGTTCCCCGACCTAAAACCCCTGGCCCTGGCCCGGGAGTACGCCCTGGAGCAGGCCCAGGGCCGTTCAGGGGAGAACGAGATCGTGCGCTGGTGGCACGGGGTGGGTGGCTTTTTCTACGAGTTCAAGCAGTTTCCTGCGGCTTTTTATGGCCGCCTCGGCCCGGTGCAGGGGGAGTACCTCGGCGCTTCCCAAGCCCAGGAGCTGGTTTGGGAAGCCCTGGCCAAAGCCGACAAGGAAGAGGCCGACCTGACCCTCTTCTACACCCCCAACCTGATGCAAAGCGACGAAGACTTTTTCATGGCCTACACCCTAGGCCAAACCCGCATCGAGCGGGGCGAAGCCCGCTATGCCCTGCCGTTGTTCATGCGGCTGAAAACGGCAACATACCTGCTGGTGCTCCTGCGCAGCCAGGATGAGTACCTGGTCTTCAAACTCCCCCAGGGCCAGCCGGTTCTAGCAGCGTTGAGCGCCTAGCCGGCCAGGCTCAGCGGTTCAACGCAGTCCATAAGCGCCGCTCTAACTCCGGAGCGGGCAGAAGCCGCGCCCCCTGCTTACGCCGCACCCGGGGCCGCCCTTGCATTCCGCGCTGGGCCAGCACCCCAGCCACCTCCTCCAAAGCCTGGCCCACCTCGCGGGTAGGCCGGTAGAAGCGCTCCTGACAAAGCCGGCCCAGGCGGTCGAAATACTCTACCTGGATCACCGCCCGGCCCTGCTCGAGCCAGACCAACACTTGATCCACCCGCGGCTCCACCCTCCTAGATTATGCGTTTGACCTGAGGCGGTCTTTGCTCTAGACTCAGAGCTTATGGACTTACCCACCCTAGAACGCCGCCTCGAGGCCCTACGGGGGTATCTTTGACATACCTGGTAAGGAAGCCCGGCTCAAAGAACTCGAGCAACAACTAAACGACCCCCAGCTTTGGAACGACCCGGCCCAGGCCCGCAAAATCTCGCAGGAATCGGCCCGGTTGCGCAAAGTGGTGGATGGTTTTCGCCGCCTGGAGTCCGATCTGCAGGGGCTTCTGGAACTCTGGCCGGAGATGAGCGCCCTCGAGCGGGCCGAGATGCAGCCCGAACTCGAGCGGGCTGGGCGCGAGCTGGAAGAGCTCTACCACCAAACCCTGCTCTCCTTCCCCTACGCCGAAAACGCGGCCATCGTGACCATCAAGCCGGGGGCCGGCGGCACCGAGGCTTGCGACTGGGCCCAGATGCTCTACCGCATGTACACCCGTTTTGCCGAGCGCAAAGGCTTTAGCGTGGAGCTGGTGGATCTCGAGCCAGGCGCTGAAGCCGGCATCGACCACGCCCAGTTCATCGTGCGGGGTGAAAATGCCTTTGGCCTGCTCTCCCCCGAGGCCGGGGTACACCGTCTGGTGCGCCCCTCCCCCTTCAACGCCCAGGGCAAACGCCAGACCAGCTTTGCCGCTTTGGAAGTGATGCCCGAGGTCGACGAATCGGTGGATATCCAGATCAACCCCGAGGACCTGCGCATCGATGTGATGCGTTCGCAAGGCAAGGGGGGCCAGGGGGTCAATACCACCGACTCAGCCGTGCGGGTGGTGCACCTGCCCACTGGCCTTTTCGTCAAGTGCCAGATCACCCGCAGCCAGCAGAAAAACAAGGAGCTGGCCCTGAATATCCTGCGCTCCAAGCTCTTTGAGATCGAGTACAAAAAGAAGCAGGAAGAGCTGGCCCGTCTGCGCGGCGAGACCCGACCCATCGAGTGGGGCAGCCAGATTCGTAGCTATGTGCTGGACAAACAATACGTTAAGGACCACCGCACCGGCGAGCTGCGCCACGACCCCGAGAACGTGCTGGACGGAGACCTAGAAAGCCTGATCTGGGCCGGGCTGGAGTGGAAGGCTGGGCGCCGTGAGGCAGTACCTACAGGAGACGAGGACTGAAGAAGGCAATGTTAGCCTACCTTGAGGTAGGCAAATCCCTTGCTCTGCAACTCCGCCACGGCACCAACCCCAGAGGGCACCCATTTGATAAAATCGTCCTCTCGGAGTTTGCTCCGGGCAATATTGTTTCGGCTAAACGTAATTTCGCATATGTAGTACTCAACCCCCAGAGCCGCTAGTTGTTTGATGCGGCTATAAATTGCCTCTGCATCGAAGCGCTCAGCCGTCCAGGCTGCAGGCAAGCCATCCAGATCTTTTAGAAAAAACTTCACCCCCTGACCGTGGGCCACCACCACCAGCTTGATTTTGAACGGATCGTTGTCGTAGACCGAAAGATGGTTACTCATGTTGGTCAACATCTGGGAAAAGCGATCCGCGCTGCCAAAATCGCAGTGGTAAAGGGCCGCCATTGGTGTTTCTTTCTTAAACTGGCTGTAGCTGATTTTGTCGTTGGCCTGGGCCTGTATGAAAGGTACCAAACCCAGCCATGCTCCAAGCCGAAGCAAACCACGCCGATTCACCAGGCTCATAGGCTTACCTCCCAGGGGTGGGGTATTTTCGACCATAAAATACTGCTGCCGCGCAGGGTAGGTCAACCCCAATCAGGATGGGGGGAAGCGCAGTCCAAGCAAGTTGTCGCAATTGCTGCCACTTACAACCGGTTGGTTCTGGTTTTAATTACCGGTTGTTGAGACAAGCCGGGCCTAGATAGCAAAGAAAGGCAAGCTACTGCGCTGGCGTCGCCTTGAGCCGCTCCACCACGCTGCGGTCCTCGAGGGTGGTGGTGTCGCCCTTGATCTCCTCGCCTGCGGCCACCTGCCGCAGCAGCCGGCGCATGATCTTGCCCGAGCGAGTCTTGGGTAAGGCATCGGTTAGGCGAATCTCATCGGGGCGGGCGATAGCCCCAATGAGCTTGACCACGTGGGCCTTGAGCTCCTGGGCCAGCTCAGCGCTGGGGGTGTGCCCGGCTTTAAGGGTCACAAAGGCCACGATGCCCTCGCCCTTCAAGGGGTCAGGCCGGCCCACCACCGCAGCCTCGGCCACGGCGGGGTGGGCTACCAGGGCGCTTTCAATCTCCATGGTGCCCAGGCGGTGGCCCGAGACATTGAGCACATCGTCCACCCGGCCCAGAATCATGTAGTAGCCATCGGCATCCCGCTTGGCCCCGTCCCCGGTGAAGTAGCGGCCCGGATACTGGGCAAAGTACTGCCGCTCAAAGCGCTCGGGGTCGCCCCAGACGGTGCGCAGCATGGAGGGCCAGGGCTTCTGAATAATCAGGTGACCCCCTTCATCGGGGCTGCCCACCGGGTTCCCCGAGGTATCCACTATCTCGGGCAGGATGCCGAAGAAGGGCCTGCCAGCATGGCCGGGCTTCATGGGGTGCACCCCTGGCAGGGTGGTGATCATGATGCCACCGGTTTCGGTCTGCCACCAGGTGTCCACAATGGGGCAGCGCTCCTTGCCAATCACCCGGTAGTACCAAAGCCAGGCCTCGGGGTTGATGGGCTCCCCTACCGTGCCCAATAGGCGCAGGCTGGAAAGGTCGTGCTTGAGCGGCCACTGCTCCCCCCATTTCATGAAGGCCCGGATAGCGGTGGGAGCCGTATAGAGGATGCTTACCCGGTATTTCTCGATGATGCTCCAGATGCGCCCTTCGTCGGGGAAGTTGGGGGCCCCTTCGTACATCAGGGTGGTGGCTCCGTTTTGCAAAAGGCCGTAGACCACGTAGCTATGGCCGGTGATCCAGCCTACATCGGCGGTGCAGAAGTAGGTGTCGGTTTCCTTGAGGTCGAAGATGTACTGGGCCGTGAGGTAGGTGTAGACCGAGTAGCCCCCAGTGGTGTGCAGCACCCCTTTGGGTTTGCCCGTAGAGCCGGAGGTATAGAGGATGAAGAGGGGGTCTTCGGCCTCCATGGGCTCGGCGGGGCACTGGGCCGAGGCAGCAGCCATCAACTCGTGGTACCAGTGGTCGCGGCCTGGCTCCATGTGGACTTCCTGGCCGGTGCGGCGAACCACCACCACATTTTCCACGCTTTTGGCATCGGCTAAGGCTTCATCGCTGTTGGCCTTGAGCGGCACAATCGAGCCACGCCGCCAGCCCCCGTCGGCGGTGATGAGTAGCTTGGCCTGGGCGTCGTTGATGCGGTCGGCTAGGGCCGAGGCCGAGAAGCCCCCGAAGACCACCGAGTGCACCGCCCCGATGCGGGCGCAGGCCAGCATAGCGATGGCCGCTTCGGGAATCATGGGCAGGTAGATGGTGACCCGGTCGCCCTTCTGCACCCCCAGGTTTTTGAGCACGTTGGCGAACCGGCTCACCTCGTGGTGGAGCTGCTGGTAGGTGAGGATGCGCGAATCGCCTGGCTCACCCTCGAAGAGGATGGCAGCCTTGTTGCCCCGGGTGGCCAGGTGCCGGTCCAGGCAGTTGTAGGCCAGGTTGAGCTGTCCCCCGATGAACCACTTGGCGTTGGGAGGGTTCCACTCCAGTATCTTTTCCCAAGGTTTGAACCAGTGGAGTTCGCCGGCTACCCGGCCCCAGAAAACCTCGGGCTGCTCGAGGCTCTCGCGGTAGAGCGTCTCGTAGTCTTCTAGCCGGTTAATCCGGGCCTTTTGCCGGAACTCCGCAGGGGGCTCGAAGACCCGTTCTTCCTTCAGCACCGTCTCGATCTTTTCCATAGGCTTTCCTCTCCAAAGAAGTCTGTTGGGGCGGAACAAAATGCCCACGGTTTTTGACCAAAAGCTACCCCTTTTGCTGGTGAGGATAGAAAGAAAAACCCCTCTCGTCAAGAAACCCTCTAGTTTGGCAATCCTGCGAATTTTGCCAATACTTGACACCTATCCCAGGTGAGGCCATCATAAGCCCTAAATCAAATCGTAGCTTGCGCTACCAAGGAAGGTAGGTATGGCACGAAGCCGCAAACTGACCACCGCACAAGCTGCGTTGCGGGTGCTGGCCTATCTGGCCCAGCACCCCGAGGGCGTGGAGGCTGCACGGCTGGCCGCCTTCCTGGGCAAGAGCCTCTCTACTGCCTACGCCCTGCTGGCCAGCCTGGTCGCGGAGGGTTTTGCTGAGCGGGAAGGGAGCACCTATCGGCTCTCCCGCGCGGCTTTGGCCCCGGCCCCGGCCCCTTTGGCCCGACCGGAAAAGCTGAGCGATGCCCTGGAGGAACTCTATCTGCGCACCCGCGAGCGGAGCTATCTAGCCCTTCTGGGCCGTGAGGGGGAGCTAAGGCTCAGCACACGGGGGCGGCAGGGGCTACCCCGCCTGGTGGGCCTCGAGGATCAGGTGACCGAAGGCTTCCACGCTTTGGCCCTGGGCAAAGCCGTGCTGGCCTTCCTGGAGGCCGAGGCCCAGGCCCGCCACTTCCAGCACCTGCGCCCTTTTACCCCCCTGACCATCACCGACCCCCTGATCCTCGAGGAGGAGCTGGCCAAGGTGCGGCAGTTGGGCTTTGCCGTGGAGATCGAGGAGCACGCCGAGGGCCTTTCCAGCCTGGCTGCACCCATCTTTGGACCAGAGGGCCAGGTGGTGGGGGCACTGGGTGTACTGGTGCCCTCGAGGCGTTTCCCCTACGCCTTTACCCGGCTGGCCCAGGCTGTACAGGAGGTGGCCCGGGCCGCCTCGAGCTTTCCCCCCAAGGCCCAAACGCCAAGGGAAGCGGGGGAAGAGCGCGCCCCTGCACTCCAAACATCTAAAACTCTGCCCACTATCCCTTCCTATGAGGAACAGCTGGTATGGGCCCCGGCTGCGCTGCGGAAAAACGCCAACCTACAGGACTACGCGGCAGAATACGCTCGCAGCCAGCAAGAACCAGCGGGCTTCTGGGCCGAGTGGGCCCGGCGCTTTCACTGGTTCCGTCCCTTTGAGCGAGTAAGGGAGTGGAATTTTCCCGAGCATCGCTGGTTTGTGGGGGGCCAGACCAACATCACCTATAACGCCCTCGACCGCCACGCCGAAGGCCCCAAGCGCAACCAACTGGCCCTGGTGGTGCTGGCCGACGATGGCAGCGTGCACAAGGTAAGCTACCGCGAGCTACGCGATCTGGTCTCGAGGCTGGCCGGAGGGCTGCAGGCTTTGGGCGTGGGGGCGGGCGACCGGGTGGCGGTCTATATGCCGACCAGCTTAGAGACCGCCCTGACCTTCCTGGCCTGCGCCCGCATCGGCGCAGTGCATGTGGCCATTCCCGCCGGCCTGGGCAGCCAGGCTTTGCGGGAGCGCCTGCTGGACACCCAGGCCAAGCTCCTGGTAGCCGCCGACCGCATGTACCAGGCTGGTCGCACCATCCCCTTACGTGGCCTGGTGGAAGAGGCCACCCAAGGGCTGGGGATTCCCATCCTGTGGCACAGCCGGGACGGGCAGGAAAGCCCGCTGGATTTCTGGGAGCTGCTCGAGGCCCACCCCCCCACCACCCCAGCCCTACCCCTCGACAGCGAACACCCCTTGTTCATCCTCTATACCTCTGGTTCCACCGGCAAACCCAAAGGAGTGGTGCACGTGCACGGGGGCTACATGGTGGGCATCACCTACCACCTGCGCACCCTCTTCGACCTGAAGGAGGGCGAAGTCAGCTGGGCCACCGCCGATCTCTCCTGGATCGTGGGGCATAGCTACGGCCTGTACGCCCCCCTTCTGGAGGGCCTGACCAGTGTACTGCGGGCCGAACGGCTGGACTACCCCGACGCCGGCAGCTTTTACGAGACCCTGGAAGAGTGCGGGGTTAACGTGCTCATCACCAGCCCCACCTGGCTACGCACCCTGCGTAAGCATGGCGAAGACTGGGCTAAAAAGGCCCACCTGAATGAGCTTCGCCTGGTGGCCAGCGTGGGCGAGTACCTGGCCCCCGAGGTCTGGCACTGGGCCACCGAACACCTGGCCTATGTGCTGGACCACTGGTGGCAGACTGAGACCGGTGGGCCCTGCCTTTCCACCCCCCTGTGCCACCCGGTCAAGCCGGGCAAGGTGGGCCTCCCCCTGCCGGGGGTAGAGGTGGCGGTGGTAGACCCCCAGGGGCGGGAACTGCCCCCAGGCGAAAAGGGCCACCTGGTGCTGCGGGCCCCCTTCCCCCACTTCATGCGAACTTTCTGGAATAACCCAGAGCGCTACGCCGAACAGTGGCAGCGCATCCCGGGGGTCTATGCCACCGGCGACCTGGCGGTGCGCGACAGCGAGGGGTACATCGCCCTTTTGGGTCGCTCCGATGATGTGATCAAGGTAGGCGAGTTGCGCATTGGCACCGCCGAGATCGAAGGAACCATGCTGGCCCACCCTGCGGTAGCCGAGGCCGCTGCGGTGGGCCTGAGCGACCCCATACACGGCGAGGTCATCAAGGTCTACGTGGTGCTCAAAACCCGAGAAAGTAGCCTCCAGGTGCGCGAGATTATGGCCAGCAAACTGGCCACCTATCTGCGCCGCCAGCTAGGTAGCGCCGGCCTGCACACCGAGGTGGAGGTCCTCGAGCACCTACCCCGCACCAAAAGCGGCAAAATTTTGCGCCGCCTGCTCAAAGCCCAGGAGCTGGGGGCCGACCCCGGCGACCTTTCCACGCTGGAACCCTAGACCCAAGGAGGTTGGATGAAACTCGAGCAATTCCTCAAAACCGAGCTTCGCTACCAGGCCCCAGAGGCCTTGCGAAAAGCCGCCAATGTGCCGGATTTCCAGGCGGAGTACGCCCGCAGCCTGCAAGACCCCGAGGGGTTCTGGGGGGCTCAAGCCCAGCGCTTTCACTGGTTCCGCCCCTACGAGCGGGTCATGGAGTGGAACTTCCCCGACCACCGCTGGTTTGTGGGCGGCCAGACCAACATCACCTATAACGCCCTCGACCGCCACGCCACAGGCCCCAAGCGCAACCAGGTGGCCCTCCTCTACCTGCGGGAGGACGGCCAGGAGGAAAAGCTGACCTACGGCGAACTCCTCGAGCGGGTGGCCCGGCTGGCCACTGGACTCACAAGCCTGGGTATCGCCCAGGGCGACCGGGTGATCATCTACATGCCCCTCACCCTGGAGGGCATCATCGCTATGCTGGCCTGCGCCCGCATCGGGGCCATCCACTCGGTGGTCTATGCCGGCCTGGGGGTCTCGGCCCTGCGAGAGCGCATCCTAGACGCCGGGGCTAAGCTGGTCATTGCCGGGGACGTAAGCTACCGCCGGGGCAAGGCGGTAGACCTCGAGGCCATCGTGCTCCAGGCCATCGAAGACCTGGAGATTCCCACGATCTGGTTCTGCCGCAGTAAGGCCGCCCCCCAGGGGCCCCGCTTCCACGACTTCAACCAGTTGCTCTGGAGCCACCCCCCCAAGGCCGAGGCGGTGCCCCTGGATAGCGAGCACCCCCTGTTCATCCTCTATACCTCCGGCTCCACCGGCAAACCCAAAGGAGTGGTGCACGTGCACGGGGGCTACATGGTGGGCACCGCTTACCACCTGCGCAGCTTCTTCGATGTCAAGGATACCGACGTGTACTGGGCCACCTCCGACATCGGCTGGATCGTGGGGCACAGCTACATCGTCTATGCGCCGCTATTGGAGGGGGTGACCAGCCTCTTGCGGGAGGGCGCCCCCGACTACCCTGACCCCGGGGCCTTCTGGAGCGTGGTGGAGCGCTACCGGGTGAACGTGATGTTCACCGCCCCCACCGCGGTGCGGATGTTCATAAAGTTTGGCCCGGAATGGCCCGCCCGCCACGACCTCTCCAGCCTGCGCCTCGTTGGGGTGGCCGGCGAGCCGCTCAACCCCGAGGCCTGGCAGTGGGCGGTGGAGCACCTGATGGAAGGGGGAAAGCGCGGCTTTGTGGCCGACAACTGGTGGCAGACCGAGCTGGGCGGGCCTACCCTGGGCACCCCCATAACCCTCGAGGCCCGTCCGGGCTTTGCCGGGGTGCCCCTGCCGGGGGTCGAGGCAGCGGTGGTGGACGCCGAGGGCCGCGAGGTACCCCCAGGCAGTGGGGGGCTGCTGGTGCTCAGGCGCCCCTTCCCCCACATGATGCGCACCGTCTGGGGCAACCACGCCCGCTACACCCAGTACTGGACCGAGATACCCGGCTGGGTATACGCCGCCGGCGATGTGGCCAGCCAGAGCCCCGACGGCTACTTTAGCGTGCTGGGCCGGGCCGACGACGTGCTCAACGTGGCCGGCCACCGCATCGGCACTGCCGATGTGGAAAGCGCCTTGGTCTCGCACCCGGCGGTGGCCGAGGCCGCAGTCATCGGGGTGCCCGACCCCATCAAAGGGGAACACATCAAGGCTTTTGTGGTGCTCAGGGCCGGGCGGGAAAAAAGCCCAGCCCTGCGGGACGAGATCATTCAGCACGTGCGCCTCGAGCTGGGCCCCATCGCCACCCCTGCCGAACTGGTCTTCCTGGACAAGCTGCCCAAAACCCGCTCGGGCAAGATACTGCGCCGGCTCCTGAAAGCTCAGGAGCTGGGCAAGGATCCTGGGGATCTCTCCACCTTGGAGGAGTAAAAAAGCGATTTTGCGGGATACGCAAAAAGGAGGTGTTTCTTGACGGGTATACGGTTGCTAGCTAAGATACCCCCCAGCAAGCAGAAAAGAAACCCCAAGGAGGCCCTGTGGGACTGCTTGCATGTACACGGAGGCTGTTATGGGACAAACACCTGAGGCGATCCGGGAGTGGTACTGGGGCCAGGTCAAAAGGCTCACGGTAACCTCCCTGATCTACTGGATCATCATCGCCATTGTGCTGCCGGTTCTTTCCCCCACGCTCAAGGGGGTAACCCTTGGGCCCATCCCCTCGCTCCACTGGTACATCAACGCTTTTATCGTGATCGTGCTGGGGATTGTGCTGATCTTCTGGTACGCAGCCAAGATGAACCACCTGGACCAGGAGCTGCAACGCCGGCTCCAGGAGGGGAGGTAGCCCATGTCGCCGGTAGTACGTAACCCCCTGATTACAGCCATCGCGGTCATTCTCCTGGCCGCTTTGGCTTACCCCATCGGTAGGGAGTACCTGACCTCCCTGATTCTGATTATTGGCAGCATTCTGGTCTACCTGGTGCTGGCCCTATCCATCCGCTCCCAGTCCACGGGGGACTTCTACGTGGCAGGCCGCTCCATCCCCGCCTTGGTCAACGGGGCCGCCACCGCCGCCGACTGGATGTCCGCGGCCAGCTTCCTCTCCATGGCCGGGATCATCGCCTTCCTGGGCTTCGATGCCCTACCCTACGTGATCGGCTGGACCCTGGGCTACACCCTGATGGCCTTTACCATCGCGCCTTTCGTGCGCAAGTCGGGCACCTACACCGTGCCTGAGCTGATCGAAAAACTGGCCGCAGGCTGGCCCACTGCCCGGGTCATCGCAGTGATCATCGTCTTCATCACCTCGCTGACCTACCTCACCGCCCAGCTCACCGGGGTAGGGGTGGTCTTCTCCCGCTTCCTGGGGATTCCCGCTACCATCGCGGTCTTTGTAGGGGTGTTCGGGGCTTTGGCCTACGCCTGGACCAGCGGCTGGCGCAGCATCACCTGGGTGCAGTTCGTACAGTACTGGGTGCTGATCGCCATGTACCTCACCCCTATCGTGATCGCCGGGGTGGCCCTGGGCCTGTTCCCCCTGCCCTGGATGCAGTACGGCCCCCTGGTCGGCGAGGTAGAGTCGCGCGAGGTTGCGGCAGGGGTCAGTCCACTCTGGACCGAGCCTTTTGCCCGACCCTTTGCCGGGGGCACAGGGCAGCTTAACTGGATTCTGGCCGCGCTGGTGCTGATGCTGGGCACCATGGGCCTGCCCCACATCCTGGTACGCTTCTACACCGTGACCAGCGTGCACGCCGCCCGGGTGAGCGTGGGCTGGGCCCTGCTCTTCATCGGCCTGCTCTACACCTCGGCCTCGATCTACGCGGCCATCGCCCGCCGCGCCATTAGCGAGCTGTGGAACAAGCCCCTCGAGGTCGTGCAGAACACCCCCTGGGTGCAAAAATGGCTCCCTACCGGCCTGGTCAGGATCAGCGACGCCAACGCCGACGGGATCATCCAGCCCGCTGAACTTTCCTTCCACAACGACATCGTGGTGGTGGGCATGCCCGACATGTTTGGCATGATCTGGCTCATCGCCCCGCTGGTGGCGGTAGGCGGCCTGGCCGCGGCCCTTTCCACCGCCGACGGGCTGCTTTTGGCCATGTCCACCGCGGTATCGCGCGACATCTACAAGCGCTTCATCAACCCGCAGGCCTCGGAGGAGGGCGAGGTGGGCTTCGTGCGGGTGATGCTGGTGGTGATCGGCCTGGTGGGCGGCTTCCTGGGCTACCTGGCCCTGAGCGACCCCAACTTCAGCCGCTATGTGGCCCTGATGGTGGGCTGGGCCTTCGTCTTCGCCGCCTCGAGCTTCACCCCCATCATCATGCTGGGCATCTTCTGGCGACGGCTCAACCGCTACGGAGTGGTGGCCGGGATGGTGGTGGGCATGCTGGTGGCCCTGCCCTACGTGTTGGCGGTCGGGGTCTTCAACGCCCCGCCCCTGGTGCTCTTCGGGCAAAAGATCGGTACCATCGCCTGGGGCATGATCTCCTGTGCGGCCAACGCCATCGCCGCGGTGCTGGTCTCTCTGGCCACCAGCACCGAGGGCAGAGAGCGGGAGGAGTTCATCCTTCAGATGCGCATGCCCGACTAGGCGGCACCGGCTGCTTCCTGGCCGGGGTGCGTCAACCCCGGCCAGGCCGTTTTTGTACAATACAGGCGTTCACCCCATTCTGGGCCGGTAAGCCGCATGGAAACCGCCGCTGAGCTCTTCCCGCTGAACCTGCTACCCGCTTCGCAGCTCGAGGCCGTGCTCAAGCTGGGCAACTGGGTGACCTATGCCGCAGGTGACCTTGTGCTGGAGGAGGGGGGGGCCCCGGCCAGCCACTTCTACTTTCTGGAGGAGGGCCAGGTGCGGCTTAGCCGGGGCGGCCAGCCCCAGGCGGTGCTGGGGCCGGGCAGCTTCCTGGCCCTGCCCTCCTTGCTCTCGGGCGAGCCTCCGCGCTATAGCCTAGTGGTCCAGACCCCGGTGCGGCTCTTGCGCCTACCGCGCGAGGCTTTGCCCCTTTTGCTCTCCCAGCCCCGGCTGGCCGAGCTGCTGCTAGAGGGTCTGGTCGAGCGCATCCACCTGCCCGAGCGGGAAGAAGCCTTGCTCTTCCAGCCAGCTCGCAGCTTGATCCGCCGTCCTCCGGTCTGTATCTCACCCCAGGCCAGCGTAGCCCAGGCCGCGCAAAAGATGGCTCTGGAGCGGGTCTCGAGCCTTCTGGTGGAGGGAGATCCCCCCGGCATCCTGACCGACCGCGACCTGCGCAACCGGGTGCTGGCCCAGGGCCTAGGCCCCGAGACCCCGGTAGCGGCCGTTATGAGCGCCCCGGTGCGCTCGCTCCCTGGCGAAACCCCCTTGTTCGAGACCCTGGCCTACATGGTCGAGCAGGGCATCCACCACCTGCCCCTCACCGAGGAAGGCCACTTTCTGGGGGTTCTCACCCACACCGCCTACCTCGAGGCCCAGACCCAAAGCCCCCTTTTCCTGCTCAAGCGCATCGAGCGGCTGGAGCTAAGCCAATACGGCCAAGCCCTAGGCCGTTTGGTCGAAAACCTGCTCAATGGCGGAGTGCCGGCTTTGCGCATCGGGGAGATAGTGGCCACCCTCAATGACGCTCTCATCCGCCGCCTGCTGCGCCAGGCCGAGGCCCGGCTGGGCCCACCCCCAGTGCCCTATGCCTTCGTAGTCTACGGCTCCGAAGGGCGCAAGGAGCAGGCCCTGCTCACCGACCAGGACAACGCCCTGGTGCTGGGCCAGGAAACCGGCACGGACTACTTCCGGGCCCTGGCCGAAGCGGTGGTGGAAGGGCTACACCAGGCTGGTTTCCCCTACTGCCAAGGGGGGTTTATGGCCACCCGATACCGGCAGAGCCTAGCTGCCTGGCAGGAGATGTTGCTGCAATACATGGAAAACCCCGAGCCCCAGGCGTTGCTCGAGGCCCAGATCTTCTTCGATTTCCGGCCGGTGCACGGCCAACTCGAACTCACCCCATTGGAGGAACTGATCCTGGAACGGGCCCGCCGGGGGGTGTTTTTGTACCATCTGGCCAAGGCCAGTCTGGCTTTCCGCCCCCCTTTGGGCCTGTTTGGCCGGCTGCAGGCCCCAAGCGGCGAGCTGGACCTCAAACGCGCGGGCATCGCCCCCATCGTGAGCCTGGCCCGGCTATACGGCCTATTGGCCCAGAGCCGGGCCCGCGCCACCCTGGCCCGCCTCAACGCAGCGGCCCAAGCCGGCCATCTGAGCCTGGCCACCAGCGAGACCCTGGCCGAGGGGTACGCCTTCCTCTTCGAGCTGCGGCTGCGCCAGCAGCTCATGGCCTTGCGCCAGGGCCAGCCCCCTAGCAACCGGGTCCGCCTCGCCGAGCTAAGCCCAAAGGAGACCCGGCGGCTAAAGGAGGTTTTCCAAGCCATCCTACAGGCCCAGGAGGCCACCCTGCAAAGGTTCCAGATACGATGAAGCTGCGAAACCTTTTTCTCTTCGCCCTGGGGCTGCTCTTGTTTAGCTATCCCCTGCTCTATCTGCCCGCAGGCGGGCTGGCTCAGGCGGTCTACCTGTTTGCCGCCTGGGGGTTGCTCATCGTGCTGAACCGGGGCCTGCCCAGCCGGGGTAACGAGGAAGACCCAAGATGAGCCTGCTGCTTTTGATCCTGGCCTACCTGGCCCTGCTGTTCGCTTTGGGGCTGTGGGGCGAGGGGCGTGGTCGGCTGCGCTCGCCCTGGATCTACACCCTTTCCCTGGGGGTCTACGCCACCGCCTGGACTTTTTATGGCTCGGTCGGGCGGGCCACCCAGGAGGGGGTGGGGTTTTTACCCATCTACCTGGGCCCCACTTTAGGCCTCTTACTTTGGCCCTTCTGGCTCAAACTGTTGCGGCTGGCCAAACGCCACCGCCTGACCTCCTGGCCCGACTTTCTCTCGGCCCGCTACGGCAACGACCGCCTGCTGGGCAGCCTGGCTGCACTGCTGCTGACCCTGGGGCTGCTGCCCTATCTGGCCTTGCAGCTAAAGGCCATCTCCCAAAGTTTTATTTACCTGCAAGGCTCTACCGGGGGGCCCCAGCCCCAACCGCTGGAGGACGTGGCTCTCTATACCGCTTTGGCCCTGGCCTTGTTCACTGTGCTCTTCGGCACCCGCCGATTAGACCCCCTCGAGCGCCACCCGGGGCTGGTGCTGGCGGTGGCCTTTGAGTCGCTGGTCAAGCTACTGGCCTTTCTAGTGGTGGCGGTTTTTGTAATCTGGAAGGTCTTTCAGCTCGAGCTGAGCCTACCCTGGGAGACCGAGCGGCTGGCCCCCAGCCTCGAGGCCCAGTTCAACTGGAGCATGCTCATCCTGCTCTCGATGTTGGCGTTCTTTTTCCTCCCTCGGCAGTTCTACGTGATGGTGGTGGAAAACGAGCAGGAAGAACACCTGCGCCAGGCCGCCTGGGCCTTTCCCCTCTACCTCTGGCTCATCAACCTGCCGGTGCTGCCGCTGAGCCTGGCCGGGCTGGGGCTTCTGCCGGGCCTCAACCCCGACCTCTTCGTGCTGGCTTTACCTTTGCACTTGGGCAGCTACGAGCTGGCCCTTTTGGCCTTTCTGGGAGGGTTCTCGGCGGCCACCGCCATGGTGGTGGTGGAGGCGCTGGCCCTTTCCATCCTGATCAGCAACACCCTGCTGAGCCCGCTGGTGCTGCGCTCGCCCCTACAAGACCCCGGCCAGATTCTGCTGAACTTACGTCGGGTAACGGTGGTCGTGCTGCTCATCCTGGCCTACCTCTACTTCCGTTTTAGCCCTGAGGCCAGCTTAGTGCAGATGGGCCTGGTCTCCTTTGTAGCCGCGGCCCAGCTGGCCCCAGCGGGCCTGCTGGGGCTTTTTTGGAAGGAGGCGGGCCGGCTGGGGGTGCTGCTGGGGCTGCTGGCCGGGTATGCCCTGTGGGCCTACGGCCTGTTTCTGCCGGGGCTTTGGCCCGAGGTGTTTCCGGGGTTTGCCCCCTGGTTTTCCGGGCTGGACCCGGTGGCCCAGACCGCCTTCCTGAGCCTGGGGGCCAACCTGGCCCTGGCGGTGCTGGGCTCGTATACCTTTGCCAAGAGCAAGGAGGAAGAGCGACAGGCCCAGGTTTTCGTGCTGGAGCAGGCCCCTCCGGCCTACCGGGCCGACTGGGAGCGGGTGCGCCCGGTGCTGGGGCGCTTCCTCGAGGCCGGAGTGCTGGAGGAGCTGGCCCGCTCGCCCGAGGGCCTGGAAAAGGCCGAGGCCCTGCTGGCCGGGGTGCTGGGCCCGGCCTCGGCCCGGCTGCTGATGGCCTCGGTGGCCCAGGAGGCCCCCCGGGTGGAGGAGGTGGTCGAGGCGGTGGAGGCCTACCGTAGCCTGAAGGAGCTGGACCAGCTCAAAGACGAGTTCATCGCTACGGTCTCCCACGAGCTGCGCACCCCGCTCACCGCTATCCGCTCCTTTGCTGAGCTGTTGCACATGAGGCCCGAGATGCCCGAGGAAGAGCGGCGGGAGTTTTTGCGCCTGCTGATGGAGGAAAGCCAGCGGCTGTCGCGCCTGGTCAACCGGGTGCTGGACCTGGCCGAACTCCAGGCTGGTCCGGGTCTCAAGCGCGAGCCTTTGGACCTGGCCAGCCTAGCCCAGGAAGCGCTTAAGCTCAGCACCCCACTTCTGGCTGAGCGTGGCCTGGGGGTGGAAACCTGCCTCGAGCCGGCCATACTCGAGGGCGACCACGACCGGTTGTTGCAGCTTTTGCTGAATCTGCTCTCCAACGCCGCCCGCCATGCTAAAAGCCGGGTCTGGGTGCGCACCCACACCACCGAGGGGGGCCAAAGCCGCCTCGAGGTGGAGGATGACGGCCCCGGGGTTCCCCCGGAGATGCGGGAGGCCATCTTCGAGTCCTTCCGCAAGCTGGGCAAAGGGGGCACCGGCTTGGGGCTGGCCATCTGCCGGCGCATCGCCCAGGCCCACGGGGGGCGGCTATGGGTGGAAGGGGAAGCGGGGGCACGGTTTATCCTTGAGGTGGAACGTGGCACGGATACTCATCGTGGAGGATGAAGCCAGCATCCGGCTGCCGCTAGAGTACATCCTGCGGCAGGAGGGGCACCAGGTGGTTTGGGCCGAAAGCGGCGAGGAGGGGCTCCGCCTGGCCGAGCGGCTCCAGCCCGAGCTGGTTCTGCTCGACCTGATGCTGCCCGGCCTGGACGGCTTCGAGGTGCTGCAACAGCTCAAGGCCTGGCCAAAGCCGCCCCGGGTGCTAATTCTTTCGGCTCGAGGGCGCGAGGTAGAGCGGGCCAAGGGCCTGGCTTTGGGGGCCGAGGCCTACCTGGTCAAGCCCTTTGGCCTGGAAGAGATGCTGGCCGAGGTGCGGAGGTTGCTGGAGTGAACCTGTTGCGCTTCGCCGCAGCTTTGGCTTTGGGCCTGGTGCTCTTGCTGGGCTTCTGGCTGGCCGCGTATGCCCTGCTTTTCTCGGCCCTGAGCCCCGAGGGGCAGGCCCTGCTGCAAAAAGCCCTGTACGAGCGGGCGCCGGCTTTGCTGCTGCTGGTTTTGTTGCTGGTGGGGGTGCTGGGGCTGATACTCCAGCCCCTTTTCCTGGGCTACCTGGCGGCCTCGAGGGCTCTGGCCCGCGAGGCCGAGGTGATCCTCGAGGCCAACCCCAAGCACCGCCTGCGGCTAAAAGGCCCCTGGGAGCTGCGCGAACTGGGCCAGCTGATCAACCGACTGGCCGAGCGGCACGAGGCCCGCGAGGAAGAACTCAAAGCCCGCATCGAAGCGGCCAAGCGCACCCTGCTGGAGGAGCGCAACCGGCTGGCGGCGCTTTTGGGCCAGTTGCCCCAGGGGGTCATCCTGGCCAACCGGCTGGGGCAGGTGGTGCTGTACAACCCCATTGCCAAGGGCTTTCTACCGGGCCTGGCCCTGGGCAAAAGCCTGTATGGCCTGCTGGACCGGCACCTCTTGGTGCACGCGCTGGAGGCCCCAGGCCTGCCCTTTCGTCTGGAAGACTTCCGGCTGCAAGCCCTAAAGCTGGAGGAGGCCGGTGGGGGGTTTGTGCTTATGCTCACCCAGCCCGAGGCCGAGCAAGACCTAGGAGCGCTTTTTCGCCAGCTGCGGGCCCGCACCGGAGCTTTGCGTAGCCTGGCCGAGGTGCTGCCGCGGGTACCCCCTGCCGAGCAAGGCCCCTTTCTGGCCCTGTTGCAGCAGGAGGCCGAGCGGCTGGCCGAGCTCTTGCGCCAGGAGGAAGCCCCTCGCCGGGAGGCTCAGAGCCTCAAGGCGCTGGCCCTGGCCCTGGCCCGGGCCCTGGAGGATCGGCTAGGCTTCGCTCCTGGGCTGGACGTGAGCGACGAGAGCTATGTGGCCGTCGACCGGGCCGCTTTGCTCCAGGCCCTGGGGCCTCTGGCCCGCGAGGCCGAGGGGTTTTACATCCAGGGGCGGCCCTGGAAGGGCCTGGCCCGCCTCGAGCTTTTCCCGGTAGCCCAGGTGCCCCCGGCCTTTTTGCAAGCGGTGAGCCAGCAAGGGGGCGAAGCCTGGCTCGAGGGCGAGCGGCTGGTGCTGCTCCTGCCCAGCCTGGCCGAGCCGCCCACCCCCGCAAGCCGCGCGGGCGAGCGGCCCCCCACCTTCGACCTGCGCCTGCTCGAGCCCCCCGAGCGCGAGCTTCTACAGCGCCCTTTGCGCAGCCTGCTCTACACCGCCTTCGACCTCGAGACCACCGGGCTGGACCCCGAGCGCGACGGCATCATCGCCATCGGGGCGGTGCGGCTGCTGGGCGACCGTTTGCTGGAGGAAAGCTTCGAGGCCCTGGCCGACCCGGGCCGGCCCATTCCCATGGCCGCCACCCAGGTCCACGGCCTAACCTGGGAAGATCTGCAGGGCAAGCCCCGGCTGGAAGAGGTGCTACCCCAGTTTTACCGCTTCCAGGAGGAGAGCCTGCTGTTGGCCCACAACGGGGCCTTCGACCTGGCCTTCTTGCAAAAAGCCGGGCAACGGCAAGGGCTGGCCTTCCGCGGCCCCTTGCTGGACACCCTGCTATTGGGCCAGGTACTCTTTCCCGAGGCCTCTTCGCACAGCCTCGAGGCCCTCTGTGCCCGTTTTGGGGTGCCGGTGCTGGGGCGGCACACCGCCTTGGGCGATACCCTGATGACCGCCGAGGTCTTTTGCCGTATGCTCCCCCTCCTGGAAGGGCGTGGCCTGGTGACCCTGGGCCAAGCCCTCGAGGCCATGGGCAAAACCCCCTTAGCCCGGCTGCGCTACGCTTAAGCCTACTCGTAGCGCAAAGCCTCAATGGGGTCTAGCGCGGCCGCCCGGGCCGCCGGCCATACCCCAAAGAACAGGCCCACCAAGGCGCTCACCGCTAGGGCCAACAGCACCGTGAGGGGGCTTAGGATGTAGACCTTGAAAAAAGGCACGGTGGCGGTCACTAGAAAGAGCAGGCCAGCCGCCAGCACCACCCCCAGCACCCCGCCCACCAGGGTCAGCACCACCGCTTCGATGAGAAACTGCTGGCGCACCTGGGCCGAGGTGGCGCCCAAGGCCTTGCGCAGGCCAATTTCGCGGGTGCGCTCGGTCACCGAGACCAGCATGATGTTCATGATGCCGATACCACCGACCAGAAGCGAGAGCCCGGCAATAGCCCCCAGAAGGGCTTGCAGAATTAGGGTCACCGAGCGCAGGGTGTCTTGGAAGCTCTCGGTGGACTGGACTTGGTACTTGCCCTTACCGTAGCGGCTTTCAAAGATGCGCCGCACCTGCTGGGTGACCTGCCGGGCATCGGCCCCTTTTTTGAGGGATAGAATGACAAAAGCGTACTCTCCCCGGCGAAGGTTGGGCGCGGTGTTCCAAACCAGGGGAATGGGGGCAAAGACCACCGCGCTCGAGCCCAGGCCGCCAAAGATGCCGCTGGGCGGCTCCAGCACCCCCACCACGGTGAGCTCGAGGCGACTCCCGCCGGGGTAGTACAACCGGGCCACCTGGCCTACCGCCTCGCGCCCAGGGAAAAGCTCCCGGGCCGCTCGGTCGGAAAGCACCGCCACCGCCAGCCCTCCCCGGGCCTCGGCCTCGGTAAAATAGCGGCCACGGGCCACCCGGGTGGTGGGGTCGAGGCGGGGCAGGTCACCTGGGGTACCCTGGAGCTGCAAGGAACGCCGCTCGCCGGGCCGGCTCTCGTACTGCAGGCTGGTGAAAAGCTGGGGGATCACCTGCACCGGCAGGGTTTGCAACGCCGCCAGGTCTTCCTCGCGAATGGGCGCACTGGTGAAGTCCTGGCCCTCGTTGAAGTTGGGCTGCACGAAGATAGAACGCCCCGCGATGGCCTCGAGGTCTTGCGTGATGCCCGCGGTAGCCATCTGCCCCAGCGAGACCATAGCGGTCACAGCAAAGACCCCAATGACGATACCCAACAGGGCTAGAAAGCTGCGCAGCTTGTTGCCCAGGAGAGACTCGAAGGCCATGCGGAAGTTTTCCAGCGGGCTCATAGGCCTCCTTCCACCACCCGACCATCGCGCAAGCGCACAATGCGCTGGGCCCGGGCCCCCACCTCGGGCTCGTGGGTCACCATCAGGATGGTCTTGCCCTGCCGGTGCAGCGCATCGAAAAGGGCCAGTACCTCCTCCGAAGACTCTGAGTCGAGGTTGCCGGTAGGCTCGTCGGCCAAAAGCAGGTCGGGCTCCTGCACCAATGCCCGGGCAATGGCCACCCGCTGCTTCTGCCCCCCGGAAAGCTCGGAGGGCAGGTGGTCGAGCCGGTCGCCCAGCCCCACCGCCTCGAGGGCGGCACGGGCCCGCTCTAGCCGCTTGGCCAGGGGCATCCCTCGGTAGACCAGGGGCAGGGCCACATTGTGCAAAGCGGTAAGGCGCGGTAGCAGAAAGAAAGCCTGGAAAACAAAGCCCACCCGCTGGTTGCGGATACGGGCTAGCTGGGCCTCGCTCAGGCCGCGCACCGGCTCGCCCCCCAAGCGGTACTCGCCCTCGGTGGGCGAGTCCAGCAGCCCGATGATGTGCATCAGGGTAGACTTACCCGAACCCGAGGGGCCCATCAGGGCCACATACTCTCCCGGTTGGATGGCCAGGTCCACCCCCCGCAGGGCGTGCACCTCCACCGTGCGGGCCCCCGAGCCCGAGCGGTAGACCTTGGTCACCCCCCGCATCTCGACCACTGGGGTCATGGGGCTTTCTCCTCGGGTAGGCGGTAACTGACCTTGACCCCCTCCTTGAGGCCCTGTGGGGGCAGCGAGACCAGCAAGGCCCCCGCCTCCACCCCCTTCACCGCCGCCTGGGTGAGGTTGCGGGCCAGAAGCTCAACCGGCTGTTTGCGCACCCGTCGGTCTGTGGGGTCTATTTGCCAGACGAAGCGCTGATCCTCCTCCTCTACCAAGGCCTCCAAAGGAATCCGCACCGCCTGGGCCAGGCGCAAGGTGGTGATCCGGGCGGTGGCGGTCAGGCCAGGCCTGGCCAAGGCCTCGGCCCTGTCCGTAAGAAAGCGAACAAACACCGGCACCACCGCGCTACCCCCACTACCGGCCAGTTCGGCCTGCACCCCCAGGCGCTCTACCTGGCCCTCTAGAGGCTCTTCTGGAACCGCGTCGAGTTCGATGCGCACCGGCTGCCCGGGGCGCACCCAGGGCAGTTCGGCCTCGGCCAGCCGGGCCTGCACCCGCAGGCTACCGGCCTCTATTAGCCGGATGGCCCCGGAGGCCTCGAGGCCCACCCGGAACCCTACGCTGGCCACCGTACCGGCCACCGGGGCCCTCAGGCGGGCCTGGGCGAGGCTCTGCTCGAGGGAAGCCACCTCGCTCTGGCGGGCCGCCATCTGGGCTTTTAGCTCCTGCTGGGCGCTTTGGCGCCCCCGGGCCAGGCTGGCCAGCTGGGCCTCGAGGTCGGCCACCTGCCGCTCGAGCTGGACCACCTCGTTGGCGGCCACCCCACCCACGGCCAGAAGCTGGCGGGAAAGAACTAGGCTATGCCGGGCCTGCTCGAGCTGGTTTTGCAAGCGGGTACGGTTGCTCTGGTACTCGGCCTCCTGGGCCGCCATCCGGGCCTGCAAGGCGCCCAGGGCCGCCCGGGCGGCCTGCAACCGGGCCTCTTCCTCAGCGGTCTGCAAAAGGGCCAGCAGCGCCCCTGTCGGCACCCTCTGCCCTTCTTGCACCCGTACCTCGGCCACCCGGCCTGGCCGGGCAAAGCTGAGGGTGTAGACCTGGGCCTCCACCACCCCAACCGCCCGCGCCTCCCGCACGAACGCCCCCTCTTCGGCCCGTACCACGTTCACCGGTAGGCCCTGTTCAGCCCTTGGGCGCAACAGTCCGTAGGCGGTCAAGCCCAATGAAAGAACGGCCAGAACAATCCAAATCCACGTTCGCATACATAGGCCCCTAACGCGCCAGCAAGCCCCACAGGGTGAAGGCTAACGAGACCGCCGCCACCCCCAAGGTGGCCAGCACAGCCCGCCCCGGCGCCAACACCCGCAGGCCCGACCAGATAATCCACCATGACCATAAGGAGGCCACCAGGCCAAGCCCCTGCAAGAGGCGAACCCCACCCGACTGGCCCACGGCCTCTTGAAAGGCCCGCTGCCAGGTCCGCACCGCCTCGAGGTCGGAAGCCGGGGGCAGCGGTGGTAGGTCTGCGGTAACCGGGAACAAAGCGCCAATGGGCAGCATGAACAGCCCCAACAAAAGCGAGGGCACCGCGGCCCAGCCAAACACCTCCCAGCCCCGGCTATCGGGCCCGGCCAGCAGGCGGATGAGAAGCCCCCCCACCCCCCATAAGAGCATGCCGGAGACCACCCCACCCACCAGGGCCAATACCAGCCCCACCCCCCAGCCGCCCGGTACCAAGCTGGGCAGCAATCGGAGCAATAAAGCCTGTCCCAACGTTGCCGCCACCGTACCGGCTATCACAATAAAAAAAGGCGGCACCAGGTTGGGTTTTTGCTGGGAAAGACGTTGAAAAAAGCGCGTTGGTTGGATTAGCACATCCCACATTCTTCACCTCAGCATCCGGCCCCTGGGCCGGGTTCCAAGAACCACCCAGGAAGCTCCTTCAAGTCTCTTGGGCAACCCAGCCTCGCAAATACCTCTATCCCGGTGGGGCGCAAAACCGAGAAAAGGCCGGCAGCCAGGAGCCCTTCGCCGCGAACGCAATACCTACCCACGCTTACCCCACTGGGCTTCCGCCAAAACCGGCCCCGCTACCCCCGGCTAAGCTCGAGCAAATCCTGAACCAACCCCACGGCCATTAGCAGGACTAAACCCAGGCTGAGGAAACGCGCGGTAGGGCTGGTCGTACCGGTCCACAGGCGGTAGCCCGCATAGGCCAGCCAGGCAAAAGCCAGGCTTACCCACAATAGCTCGAGACCTCCCAACCGAAAATCTGTCATCTCAGACCTCCACTTCCTGCCACAAGCGGCTCATAACTAGAAACAACAGAGCGCAAAACCCCAAAAGCAGGATGAAAGCCTCGCTAGGCAGGCCCGGAAAGCCTTCTAGGGGAACCTGTCCCAGACTGGGCAGGGGCAGCCTCCAAGGCGGCAACCAGCGGTAGAACTGCTCGCCAAACAGGCGCAGGCCCCACTCTAAGAGCTGGCCCAACCCCAGTAGCCCCACCAGGAAAGCCAGCAGGCCAGCTCGAGCGGGCAGGTAGGCCGCCACTAAGAGGCCTATAAAAAGCACCGGCACAACCAAAACCGCACCCCCCAGCCCATACGCCCAAAGAGCGAAGCCCAGACCCAAAGGCCACTCCAGCCCTACCCTACCCAGCCAGAAGGCCAGCGCCCCCCACATCCCCGCGGCAAAAAGGGTGAGTGCCCCGCAGGCAAAGAGCAGCCGCGCAGATAGATGCAGCCAGCCGGGCTGCGGCGCACCCAGCAGCAAAGACCAGCGGCCATTGCGGTACTCCCGTGCAAAGTCCAGGCCCAGCCATAGCAAATACGCCGCCACTACCGCCCCGGCCAGCATCAGGGTGGAAGCCACCACAGCCAGGGCCACGATGGAAGGTTCAGCCCCCCAAGCAAAAAGCTGCCTAAGCAGCAAGGACCACCCGGCCACCACCATCAGCATGCCTAGAGCAAAAGTGCCCTGCTTGCGAAACTCCAGCCACAGCAATGTGCCAAACGCGCTCATTGACCCCTCTCTTTAAGCAAGAACCTCGATAAAGGCATCCCGCACACTTTGGCCTTTGGCCCGCAATTCCTCCGCCTTGGTATCCAGCACCAATCTGCCCTCTTTCAACAACAAAACCCGTTCGAAAATACCCTCGGCTTCGCCCACCTCGTGGGTTGAAAGCACCAGACAGGCCTCTTCCCGCCACTCACGCACCAGGCTCTTGAGGATGCGGTCCCGCGAGATGAGGTCGATGCCGGAAAGCGGTTCATCCAGCAGAAACAAGCGGGCCTCGCGGGCTAACACCATGGCCAGCCGCAACCGGGCCCGCTGACCCCGTGACATCGCCCGGTAACCCTGCTTAGGCACCTCTAAAAAAGCCAACAGTTCACGGTAACGGCTGGGGTCAAAGTCGGGATATAGCCCTGCCATAAAGCGCTCGGCATCGGCTGGGGTCATCCAGGCGTATAGGCTATCGGCATCGGAAAGATAGGCGATCTGGCCGCGGCTTTCCCGCGGGGGCCGGCCCAGCACCTCCACACGCCCCTGGGAGGGGGAAAGCATCCCGGCTAGAAGCTTGAGGGTGGTGGTTTTACCTGAGCCATTGAGCCCTAGAAGCCCCACCGCCTGGCCCGCATAAAGCTCGAGGCTCAGCTCCCGCACCCCTTCGGCTTTACCATAACGTTTGGTCACGCTGCTCAGCCTTGCTAGCATCATCCTACCTCCAGGTTAGCCCCTACGGCTTGCAGGGCTTTACAGGCATCCTCCATAGTCAGTCCCAAGTGCTGCACCTCGGACCAAAAACGCCCCGCCGCACGCAACAGAATTCGCTGCCGAACCACAGCCACATCCACATCTTCACGCACAAAAGTACCCAGGCCACGCCGGGTCTCGGTCAGTTGGGCCAGCTCGAGCTGGCCATAGGCGTGGATCACCGTATTGGGGTTCACCTTTAGCTCTGCAGCCAACTCGCGGGCCGAGGGCAGCTTATCGCCCGGCTTGAGTTGGCCACTGGCCAGCATCTGCTCTACCCCACGCACGATCTGGGCGTAAATCGGCCCTGCCTCTAGGTCTAACTGCCACAACCCTGCCACCTCCTTAGTGCTCTAGTTATCTAGTACACCAATCCAAGCCAAAAATCAAGCCCAGGCTCTAGCTCACCTGCAGCACCGCGGCCCCCTCCACCCGGCCTACGCGCAAATCCTCTAAGGCCTGGGAGGCGGCCTCGAGGGGGTACACCTGCACCACCGGCCTGAGCCGCACCTCGCCAGCCAGCCGCAGAAACTCCAGCCCATCCTGGCGGGTCAGGTTGGCCACCGAGCGCAAGACCCGCTCCTCCCAAAGCAGGGCATAGGGGAAGCTGGGAATATCGCTCATGTGAATGCCCCCACAGACCACCACCCCGCCCTTGTCCACATCCTGCAAGGCCTTGGGCACCAGCGCCCCCACCGGGGCAAAGAGGATGGCCGCGTCTAGCTTTTGGGGCGGGGCCTGGTCGGAGCCTCCTGCCCAGACCGCCCCCAACGCACGGGCCAGCTGCTGGGCCCGGGTATCGCCGGGCCGGGTGAAGGCGTAGACCTCGCGGCCCTGGTGCACCGCCACCTGCACAAGCAGGTGGGCCGCTGCGCCAAAGCCGTACAGGCCCAGCCGCTGGGCCGCACCGGCTAAGCGCAGGCTGCGATAGCCAATCAGCCCGGCGCAAAGCAGCGGGGCCAGCTCCACCGGGGCATACCCCTCGGGCAGGGAATAGGCAAAATCGGCATAGGCCAGGGTGTACTCGGCAAAGCCCCCGTCCAGGTGGTAGCCGGTAAACAAGGCCCGCTCGCAGAGGTTCTCCTGGCCCCGCTGGCAGTACCTACAGGCCCCGCAAGCCCAGCCCAGCCAGGGCACCCCGGCCCACTGGCCCTGCCGCCAGCCTTCTACCCCTTCCCCCAGGGCCACCACCTCCCCCACCACCTGATGGCCCAGCACCAGGGGCCGGGAAGGTGGGGGTAGCTCGCCATCTAGGATGTGCAAATCGGTGCGGCAAACCCCGCAGGCCTTCACCCGCAAAAGAAGCTGGCCTGGGCCCGGGGAAGGCACCGGGCGTTGGGCCAGGTATAGCGGCTGGCCCGCTTCCAGTAAGACGGCCTGCATCCTCATGGCTTGAGGGGCTCGAGGGTCTGGCGTGTCTGGAAGGCCGTCTCTCCCATCCGCATGGGCAGGTACTCCCCGCGGGCCCAGCGGCGCAGCAGGTTATCGTACTGGCCGGATAGAAGCGCTCCAGACTGGCCCATGGGGATGATGAAGCGGGAGTTTTCCAGATCGGCGAAGTCCAGGATGTGCCGGTAGCTACTGCCCACAGTCATGCGGAAAGTGGCAGGGTCGTAGGAGGCTCGGTTGAGGGTGTAGCGGTCGCCCCCATGGGGTATCGCGCGGTCAGCCAGGCGCTTTAGGGGAGCCACGTTGGTCAGCACCGCATGGGGGAAGCTGGCCTGGTGCACCCCGCCCCAGCGAGGCGGCTTAGGCCCCAGCCGGTCGAGGGCTTTGTCCAGGGCTAGTGCGGCGAACTCGAGGCAGGTCTGGGTGTCAGGGGTTTGGCAGGCCGGGTCACCCTGGCGCATGGCCGAGAGCAGGTAGCGCGGCTGTTCCCAAAAGGCCTGCCCTACCTCGCGGCTGGGCAGGCGGCTCAGCTCGGTGTACCAAGCCTGAAAGACCGTGGGTTCGACTTGCTCCGCCCGCATCACCCCATCCCAGGCCAGCAGACGGGCCTGCCAACCCCGGGCGTTTTCGGAAAGGGGCTTTAGGCGCTCCAACACCGGCCTGAACTCGCGATAAAGCAGGCTGGTGAGGTCTTGTTGCATGGCCACCATATCCTCCATAGAAAGCCTTTCCTTGGCCAAAATCAGCTCACGGATGCGCTGGGCCCGGTAAGGCTCCTCCCATTCCAACGAGATCACATGGGGGTAGCCCGGTGCCGTGACCTTGTTGTTGGCCGTCACGATGAAGCCTTCCTTGGGGTTGAACACCTGGGGCCACTCTTCCTGGGGCAAGTAGCCCTGCCAGTCCCAGTTGCCATCCCCCGGCACCGGCATCAGCCCCGTATGCCCAGGGCGGCGAATGGGAAAGCGAGCCGGGGCCATGTAGCCAATATTACCGTCTACATCGGCGTAAACAAAGTTCTGGCTGGGGGCGTTGTACAGGGCTAAAGCGGCTTTGAATTGCGCCCAGTTCTGGGCTCGGGCAATGCCCAAAAAAGCCTCCAGGGTGCGGTCGGTGGGGTCTAGACTGGTCCAGCGCAGGGCCAAGGGCCGGGCTCCGGGGTTCTGCACCACATCGTTGATCACCGGACCATAGCGGCTTTCCCGCACCCTGAGCACCTGGTCCGGCTCCCCTTTGACCCGGATCACCTCCGTGCGGATGCGCCAGGGTTCCACCTGGCCACGGTAGCGGTAGCCCCCAGGGGCTTCCTCCAACACGTAGAGGTCCTGCACATCGGCCCCCACCGTGGTCACCCCCCAGCCAATGCGCTCGTTGCGCCCGATCACCACCGCTGGAAGCCCTGGAAAGCTGCTTCCTATGGCCTTGTAGGTAGGGGCCTCCATGTGCACTAGATACCAGACCATAGGGGCCCCCAGCCCCAGGTGAGGGTCGTTGGCCAAAAGAGGCTTCCCGCTTTGGCTGCGCGCGGGGCCAATCACCCAGTTGTTGGAGGCCCGGGCCAGCCACTCTCCCGGCAGGTGCAGGGCTTTGGGCAATCCGGCAGCCAGGGTCAGCAGGCCGCGGGCCGACTCACCATCGGGGGCAGGCGGTGGGGGAAGCTTGAGGTCCTCCGCCTGCAAAACGGTGGGGCCGTCCTCGGGGTAGGGGGGCTTGAGCTGGGTCATACGCTCGAAAGACATCCCCTGAGCGGCCCACTGCCAGCGCTGTAGTTCAGCCCGCCAGTTACCCGAAAGATCGTAGGCCATCATCTTGGCCCAGACCAGCACATCGGCGGGTTTCCAGGGCTTGGGTCGGAAGCCTAAGAGGCGGAATTCCAGGGGCAAAGGGGGGTTGGTGGCCAGATAGGCGTTGATGCCCGCCACATAGGCGTCCACCGCCTCCTTACCCGCCGGCCCCAGGCTGGCATAAGCCGCCTCGGCAGCCTGGTAGAAGCCCCAAGTGCGCAAAAACCGATCCTGCTCGAGGGTGGCTTTCCCCAGCACCTCGGAAAGCCGCCCTGCCCCAATGCAGCGCTGAAACTCCATCTGCCACAGCCGATCCTGGGCGTGGGCCACCCCTAGGGCAAAGAAGGCATCGGCATCTGTCTGGGCCCGGATATGCAACACCCCTTCGGCGGTGCGGTATAGCTCCACAGGAGCCGAGAGGCCCGGCAGGGCCAGCCGACCAGTGTGTTGCGGGAGTGTGGCGGAGCGCAGCCAGAACCAGCCCCCTGCTCCAGCCAACAAAATCAGCCCCACCAGCACCAGCAACAAGCGGCCTAAAAAACGCAAAAGGCGCATACCTCCCCCTTTAGGCTTCAGTATAAAACCCCCATGGCGCCCCATCAGAGCGGGGTGCGCTCCCCACGCCAGAAAGCCCGACCCCCACTACGGCGCCGGTCTAGGAAGAGTTCCACAGTGTTGCCCTCAGGGTCGGTCAGGCTCAGCACATGGGCAATGCCGCGGTCCTCCAGATGGTAGGGCACCCCCTCCTGGCGGAGGTACTCCAACGCGGCGCTAAAGTCGGCCTCCGAAGCCACGGCGAAACCCAAGGTCAGAGGGCTCGAGGCCCCTCCCTCGCTCAGGGCCAGTTCGTAGTGGGCCTCGTTGGTGGAGGAAACCAAAAGGGCGGTCTGACCAAAGCGCTCGCAAACCTGTAGGTCGAGAAAACGGGTGTAGAAGGTAACAGCCTGCTCGAGGTGCCGCACCTTCAGGTGCACATAGGCCAAGCGGGTGGTATACACCTTTTCATTCTCTGGACTTTTTTCCCATCCGATTGAAAGCTGTCTCCTGTTCAGAAACACTCCTGAGACGGGTAAAATCGGCCCTATGAAAATCGAGTTCAGGGAGAATGGCTCTATCGGCCTCGAGACCGGGGGTAAGGTCATCCTACGCCAGGGCGGAGAGGAAGTGGTGCTAGAGAAAGCCCGCATCTCGCTATGCCGCTGTGGGCACTCGAGCCACAAACCTTTCTGCGATGGCTCGCACAAGGCCGCCGGCTTTACCGCCCCCGCGGCGGTCATCGAACTACCCGAGGAAGCCCTATAGCCCTAAGCCCCCTTTTCCCTAGGCCTTGCTGGCCGCGGGGAACCCATACGTTGCTTTTGAGGAGGTCATATTATGCCCATGCGCTATCGCAAGCTTGGACAATGGGGTATCAAGGTTTCGGAAATCTCGCTAGGGGCCTGGGTCACCTACGGCGACGCAGTGAGCGACCTCGAGCAGATCAAGAAAATCACCCGCATCGCCTACGAAGGCGGGGTGAACTTCTTCGACAACGCCGACGTCTACGCCAAAGGGCTGGCCGAGGAACTCATGACCAAGGCCCTGCTGGAGCAGTTCCCCCGCCACGAACTGGTTCTCTCGAGCAAGGTCTACTGGCCTACCAGCGAGGACGCCAACGGGCGGGGTCTCTCGCGCAAGCACGTGCGGGAAAGCCTCGAGCGCAGCCTGAAGCGCATGCGCACCGACTACCTCGACCTCTACTTCTGCCACCGCTACGACCCCGAGGTGCCCATGGAGGAGATCGTGACCACCATGAGCAACCTGGTCGACCGGGGCCTGGTGCTCTACTGGGGCACCTCGGAGTGGCCAGCCCCCCGCATCGCCGAGGCGGTGGCCTTTGCCCGGGCCAACGGCCTGCACCCCCCGGTGGTGGAACAGCCGCAGTACTCCATGCTCTACCGCCAGCGCGTCGAGCAGGAAATCCTGCCCGAGACCCAGCGCTTCGGGATGGGAATGGTGGTCTGGAGCCCCCTGGCCATGGGCATGCTCACCGGGCGCTACGACAAAGGCGTGCCCAAGAACAGCCGCTTTGAGCGCTACCCGCAGTTCGGCAACCGCTTCCTGACCCCCGAAAACGTGAAAAAGGTCAAGGCTCTGAAAAAGGTAGCCGACGAGCTGGGCCTGAGCCGTACCCAACTGGCCCTAGCCTGGGTGCTGCGCCAGCCGGGGGTGAGCAGCGCCATCACCGGGGCTACCAAACCGGAACAGCTCAAGGAGAGCCTGGGGGCCGCCGGGGTTGATCTGCCCAAGGAAGCCATTGAGAAAATCGAGCGAATCCTCAACCCCGCTAAAGCGCCAGAATAAACTGGGCTAGGCGCACGATGTCGTTTTGCAGCTGAAGGGTTTTGCGCTCTTTGGGCCGATCTTTTAGCTCGCGGATTTTTTCGGCAATCTTGCGGGGCTGGCGGATGTAGTAGCCCAGCTTCTCGTGCCGGATAAGCTCCACGTTGCCGTGTTCCTGGGGCCAGACGTAGTCGCAGACGATCAGGTCTTTGTGCAGCGAGAGCACCTCGGCGATGGTGGCCGGGCCGGCCTTGGTGACCACCACATCCGCCAGGTTCATCAGCTCGTACATCTGCTTGGTGAAGCCGAACAGAATCAGGTTGGAAAGGCGGTGCTTTTCCTTGAAAGCCTCGAGCTGCCGATACAGGCGCTGGTTGTAGCCACAGACCACCACCACGTTGATGCCCTCGATCCGCACCAGCTCGCGTACCAGCCGGAAGCTGATCTTGAGGCCAGCCCCACCCCCCGTCACCAGCACAGTGTAGGGCTCCTTCAGACCCCACTCGGCCCGCAAGCGTTCGATTTCCGCTGGCTCGAGGGGCCGGTCGTAGCGGGGGTCGATGAGGGTCTGAAAGTAGTGCAGGTTCTCGGGCGGGACCCGGTAGCGCCGGGCGATGCTGTAGGCCTCGGGGCTGGCGACCACGTACTGGTCTTTGGTATCCACGAACCAGTACAGGTGCGGGCTAAAGATGTCGCTCACCACCGTCAGGGTCTTGGGTTTGTACCGGCGCACGTAGGGCAGCCGACGAAAGCCGTGGTTCACTGGGTAACAGTAAATGATTTTGTCCGGCTTGAACTCCTCGAGGTAGGCGTTGATGGCCGGGGCCAGGCGCATGCCTAGCACCCGGGCGAAGGTCTGGATAGCAGGCCGGGTCTGGTAGAAAGCCTGGAACACGGTGAAGAGCCAGCGCTGCTTGTTCACCGCAAAGTTGTAGCCGTCCTGGATGGCCTGGGCGATCCAGCGCGGCCCTACATCGAAGAAGTTGAACAGGCGTACCTCGGCGGTGGGCTCGAGCTCGGTCAGCAGCTTGTGCAGGTTCTGGGCCAGGGCAAAGTGGCCGCCCCCGGCTTTGGTGTAAACCAACAAGATTCTTTGCGACATAGCAGCGCAGCCTGCTGCGCCTTTACAGCTTAGACCATCCCGCCCCCTGCTGCATTGAAGCTGTACGCTGGCCTACAAATCTAAACGTATCTTGGACAAATATTCTACCAACTCTCTACATCTAAAGTACGATTAGCGGTTGGGAAGCCCGTAGGGAGCAGAGGACTAAAGCCGAACCAGGCCAGTAAGTACGCCTTACCCGCTTCACCACCCGCAAAAGCATTAGGAGGCAAGCGATGAAACTCAAAACCATGCTCGTCCTCGGTAGTCTAGCCCTAGCCGTCCTGGGTCTAACCCTCACCAACGCCCAGAGCACCACCCAGAACCAGACCATCGCCCAGATTGTGGCGACCAACCCCAACTTCAGCACCCTGCTGGCCGCGGTGCAGGCCGCCGGTCTGGTAGAGACCCTGTCTGGGCCAGGTCCCTTCACGGTCTTTGCTCCAACCAACCAAGCTTTCGCCAAGATTCCCAAAGCGGACCTAGATAAGCTGCTAGCCGACAAAGCCGCCCTGACCAAGGTGCTGACCTACCACGTGGTGGCGGGCCGGGTTCCCTCGAGCCAGGTGGTCAACTTGAAGGAGGCCAAGACCGTAGAGGGCCAGAACATCACCATCCAGGTCAAGGACGGTAAGGTCATTCTGAACGGCGCCTCCACCGTTACTGCGGTGGATATTCAGGCTAGCAACGGCATTATTCACGTGATCGACACCGTGCTGCTGCCCAAGTAAGCAAGCTGGGCTTACCACGGGAGGGCCAGATCAGCCCTCCTTTTTCTTTGGGACTCGCCGGTTGCTTATCTTTCCATCTAACGTTAGGATGACAGTACAAGCGTATAACCCGGCGGTAGAAAGGAGTGTTCTATGCGGTGGATAAAGTGGGTTCTTACCTCGGCCCTAGCGCTTGGCTTTGCCCTAGCCCAGGAAGGTGCCAACACGGCATTTGTGCGTTTTGCCCACCTGGTGCCCGATGCCCCGGCGGTAGATATCCTATCGGGGCAGAACAAGGTATTTGAGGCGCAAAGCTTCAAGGATGTCACCTACTACGAAGCGGTCCCGGCAGGGACCCTGACCCTCACGGTGCAGACCAGCGGGCAAAACCCGGTCAAGGTGGCCGAGGTGACCCTCCGGGTACAAGCTGGTAAGTACTACACGGTAATGGCCCTAGGCACCGCCTCCACCTTGCGCACCCGGCTGGTCGAGGATCGGATCGCTTCTGCGGAAGGGGTGGCCAAGGTACGGGTAGTCCACGCCTCGCCCGACGCCCCAGCGGTGGACATAGCCCTGAAAGGAGGGCCAGTGCTCTTCCGCAACCTGGCTTTCGGCCAGCTCTCGGGCTATGGCACCGTGCCGGCCAGCACCTACGACCTCGAGGTACGCCCCACCGGCACCACCAATGTGGCCCTGCCTTTAGACGGGGTGGCCTTTGAGTCGGGCAGAGTCTACAGCGTCTTTGCGGTGGGCTTAGTGGCCGGCCAGACCCTCGAGGTGGTGGTGGTAGACGATACCTTTGGCAGTCCGTAGCTGGCCTTCGGTCTGGCTTTAGGTGGGCCATAGGCCCACCTTTTTTGTATGCTCTGGTCAAGTCGGCCAGCCGCAGCCGGGGCAGGATAAACCTATGCGCAAATGGTTCGCATGGATGCTACTGCTGGGGCTGGCTCTGGCCCAAGAGGCGCGCTGGGGGGGGCAGCCGGAGTACCGGGCCTTTGTGGGGGCAGCCACAGCCGCAGGCGCAGCCCTCGACCAAAGCTACGCGCTCATCTACCCTGCCCAGGGCACCCCTCGGGGCACTGTGGTGTTCGTGCCGGGGTTCCTGGGGGGGGCCACCAATTTCGATGCCCTGGCCCGGCGGCTGGTGCTGGCCGCTCCCGGCTGGGCCGCCTGGGCCTGGGACCGACGGGCCAACGGACTGGAGGACCGCCAGGGCTTCCGCACCCCCGACCCCTGGGCCTACTACCAGAACTACCGCCTACCCGAGCTGCCCTTCCTCAAGGACTGGGGCCTACGGGTACACCTGGAGGACCTCGAGCGGGTGGTGGACGAGGCCCGCCAGCAGGGGCCGGTAGTGCTGGCTGGGCACTCGCTGGGGGCCAGTCTAGCCGCGCTGTTTGCCCTCCATCGAGGGGATAAACTGCATGGGCTAATCCTGCTGGATGGGGCCCCCCGTCTGATCCCCATCACCCGTGAACAGTACTATAGCGGCACCCAGGGGAGTTTCGGTCGGCTGGCTGGGCTCAACGAGCTGCTCGAGGGCAAGGTCCCCCCCTACATCAACGCCTTTGGGTTGAACCCGCTAGGCTTTGCCCAGGCCGAGGCCCAGGCCTTTATGGCCGCCCTAGCCCCTCAGGCCGACGCGCCCTCGGGCTGGAGCCGCTTCCCCAGTAGCCGGCTGGCCGCTGCTTTGGCCCGCATAGACGACCACTACGCTCCTTCCCCCATCTTCGCGGTCTCGCTGGGGCGCTCAAACGGGCGGGAGGGCTTCAACCTCCTGGGCCTGTTGCTAGGCAACCCGGTCTACACCATCCGTGGCCCGCGGGGAAAGCGGGTGGAGTGGCGGGATACCGGCGAGGCCACCGATCCCCTCGAGTTCATCGCCCTCTACGCCAACCCCACCACCGGCTTTTCCGAATGGTTCTTCCCCTACCGCCTCTCCCTGGACATTGCCGGTTACCAGGTCGCCATACCCGAGCTAAGGCCCAGGCCTCTCTCCTACCCAGTGCTAGCCCTGGGGGCTGGGCGGGGGCTGCTGCCCCAAGAGGGCGACTTCGCTAGCGTGCCAGAGTTCTTCCCCCAGACCCCCACCGAGGTGCGCATCCTGCCGGGCCTGACCCACCTCGACCTGCTCACCAGCCGCACCGGGGCCGCAGTGGGGCCCATCGCGGCGTACCTGCGGAGGATTAGATGACCCTCTGGGTTCTAGGAGATCAGCTCAACCACCAGGTGGTGCGGCGGCTGGCCCCCCGGCGAGTACTCCTGGTCGAAGCCTACGAGCTAGGACGCAGGCCCCCCATGCACCCCCAGAAGCTGGTGCTGGTCTTCAGCGCCATGCGGCATTTCGCCCAAGAACTCCGGGCGGAGGGCCTCGAGGTGGTCTATCTTCAGGCCGAGACCCTGGCCGAAGCCTTGGCCCGCTTCTACGCGGCCCACCCCGGCGAGCCCCTGGCCCAAATGCAGCCCGCCGACCACGGCTTTGCTGAGTGGGCTCGGAGCCTGGTCGAAAAGCAGGGTGGCACCTACCAGCTACAGCCCAACCCTTTGTGGCTGCTGCCCGCCGAGAGCTTCGCGGCCTGGGCAGGGGAGCGCCGAAGCTACCGACTCGAGCACTTCTACCGCTTCATGCGCCAACGCACCGGCTACCTTATGGAAAAGGGCCGGCCCCTGGGGGGGGCTTGGAACTACGACCGGGAAAACCGCCAAACCCCTCCGCCAGGCTACCAGCCCCCACCCCCGCTGCGCTTTACCCCCGACACCCTCACCCAAAGCGCCATACAGACCGTAAAAGAGCGGTTTCAGGGGCATTTTGGCCGCCTTGAGGGCTTCGCCTGGCCGGTCACCCGCCCCCAGGCCTTGGCTGCCTTGGAGGATTTCGTGCAAAACCGCCTGGCCGCCTTTGGCCCCTATCAGGATGCCCTGGTGGAGGAAAGCTGGAGCCTGCACCACTCCCTGCTCTCCCCTGCCCTCAACCTGGGGTTGCTGCACCCCACCGAGGTAGTACAGCGGGCCCTAAGGGCTTATGAAGAGGGCGGGATTCCCTTGGCCAGCATCGAGGGGTTTGTGCGGCAGATTATCGGCTGGCGGGAGTACATCTACCACATCTACCGCCGGGAGATGCCCGGCCTAGCCCAGGCCAATCAGCTCGAGGCCCACCGCCCCCTGCCCCCCCTCTACTGGGGGGCCCCTACCCGGATGCGCTGCCTTAATAGCGTGATCCAACGGGTCTGGCAGCGTGGCTATGCCCACCACATCGAGCGGCTGATGGTGCTGGCCAATTTCGCCCTGCTCTACGGGGCCAACCCCCAGGAGCTGAACCGCTGGTTTATCTCCGCCTTTGTGGACTCAGCCGACTGGGTGATGGTACCCAACGTGTTGGGCATGGGGGTGTTCGCCTCGCCCATTCTCTCCTCCAAACCCTACGCCGCCAGCGGAAAGTACATAGCCCGCATGGGCAACCATTGCGAGCGCTGCTTTTACAAGGTGCAAGAAACCCTAGGGGAGCGAGCCTGTCCCTTCAACAGCCTCTACTGGGATTTTCTAGCCCAGCACCGCGCCCGCCTCGAGGGCCATCCCCGCCTGGGCGCCCTTTTCCGCCACTGGGATAGGCGCTCTTCTGCGGAGCAACAAGCCATCCACCAGCAAGCCCAACGGTTACGCCAGGGCCTCGCCCTAGGTGAGGTTTGAATGATAGCTGACTCAAGCAAGCATCAATCCCCCGTTACCTGCTGAGGCTGGGAGTTAGGCTATCCTGGCCAGTGGCTTGTGCCGACGGCTACCTTACCCGTAACGGCGGGAACGGTCCCGGCGTTATCTATAGCCGTGGTGTGAATAACGTCTCGCTGGAAGGGTTTCTCATGTAGACTCTCCAAGGAAGGCCCGAAAGGAACGCCCTCCAAACAGCTCAAACCGAATTACGTTTTGCCGGGGCGAGGAGGATAAAAGCTTGCAGGTTCGGCAGAAAAGCGTTCTAAAGGAGCAGGCCACGGACTGGCTCAGGCCCCGCTGGCTCGAGCTTTCCGTAGGCCTCGGACTTCTGCTGGCTTACATACTGCTTTTTCCTGAATTTTACCGCAGTTTTGGCAAGAATCTGCTGATCTTGGTGCTGCCTGGGCTGATATTGCTAAGCTGGGTCGGGGGCTTGGGCGGGGCGCTGCTGGTGGGTCTGCTTCAGGCTCCCTTACAGATCATCCTGCTCAACTGGGCGGGTGCCCAGTGGAACCCTGGCCTGCACGAGTTTGTGTTCCTAGCTACCGGAACGGGTCTGGCTGTCTGCTTGGCTATAGGGCTGTTCCGCTACCAGTACGACCGCCGCTCGCGGGCCGAGGCCGCCATGGCCCAAAGCCAGGCCGAGGCCGAGGCGCGCAGCCTCGAGCTAGCCCTTTTTTCCAAAGTGCGCGACGGCCTGAGCCGCGACCTCGACCCCCAGGCGCTGATGCGGGGTGTGGTGGATGCTCTACAAGAACACCCCCGCTTCGACAGCGTGGCTGCCTATCTGCCCGAAGGCGAGCAGCTCCGGCAGGTCTGGCTAGGAGGGAAACAAACCCTGCCCGACCACTTCGGCCCTACCCACGAACTCGTATTGCGGGTGGCCCGCTCTGGTGAAACAGTCGTACTTTACTCCACCGAGGAACGCAGCAAGGCCGGCCTGGTAGGAGAGCGCAGCCTGATGGCGGTGCCCCTGCTGGTCAAGGGCAGTGTGCAGGGCGTGCTGGTAATCAGCAGCGACGCCTCCAGCCTCGAGCCCCGGGACCTGGGCTTCTTAGAAGGGGTCGCGGCCCAGCTCAGCCTGGCTATGGACCGGGCCCAGGCCTACCAGGCCCTGCGCGAACAGGAAGCCCTCTACCGCACCCTACTGGAAACCCTACCCGACGCAGTGGCCCTCTACAACGGCTCCAAGTTGCTCTACCTCAACCCAGCGGGACTGCGCGCGCTGGGTTACCAGCACCTGGAGGAGGTGGTAGGCCGACCTCTAACCCATTTTGTGCACCCCGAGTCGCTACCCCGGGTGGCCGAGCGGGTACAGCGTATCCTGGGGGGCGAACCCGACCGGGTAGAGGAGGTTCGCCTGCTGAGCAAGGATGGGCGTGCACTCGAGGTCGAGGCCCTGGGCGCGCTGGTAGAGTTTGGAGGGCAGAGGCAGGTTATGATCTCCATCCGCGATGTAGGGGAGCGCAAACGCCAGCAAGCCCGCATCGAGTATCTGGCCTACCACGACCCCCTTACCGACCTTCCCAACCGGCGCAAACTTTGGGCCGTGGCAGAGAAGGTTTTTGTGGCCGACCGACGCCGGCGCGAAACCCCCGCTCTGATCTACCTCGATCTGGACAACTTCAAAATGGTCAACGACACCCTGGGCCATCAGGCTGGCGACGAACTGCTTCGCCAGCTTGCCCTGCGCATCCGGGAGGTCTTGCGCCAAGACGACCTTTTGGCCCGCATGGGAGGGGATGAGTTTGCCGTGCTTTTGGCCTCTGCTGACCGCCAGTCAGCCCTAAGCGCTGCCCGACGGGTACGATCGGTCTTTGACGAACCCTTCACCCTGGCCGACCAGTCCATTCATATCCAGGCCAGCCTGGGGGTGGCCCTCTATCCCGAACACGGCCAAAGCCTCGACGAGCTGGCCCGTGCAGCGGACGTGGCCATGTACCAGGCCAAGCATGCCCGCAGCGGCATCGCCATCTACGACCCTACCCAAGACCTCAACTCCCTCGAGCGCCTCAAGACCATCCAACTGCTGCGACAAACCATTCGAGAAGGCCGTTTCTTAATCCGCTACCAGCCCATTCTGAGCCTTCCCGAACGCAGGGTGAGCAAATGGGAAGCCCTGGTCCGCTGGGAACACCCTACCCGAGGCTTCTTGCACCCCAGCGAGTTCGTACCCCTGGCAGAGGAAGCCGGTTTGATTGGGGAACTCGACCTAGCCGTGCTCAAACAAGCCGTACGCGATCAACAGCACCTAGGCGCTGAACTCTCCATCAACTTCTCTGCGGTCACTCTAGCCCACCCCAACTGGGTTCGCGAGGTGGTGCGCTCGCTGGTAGAAGAAAACCTGCAACCCCAGATGCTCTGGCTCGAGATCACCGAGTCGGCCCTTTTGCCTGAGCGGCAGAGGTGGCTGGGGGGCCTGGTGGCCCTGCGCGGCCTGGGGGTGCGGGTCGCCCTCGACGACTTTGGCATGGGCTACTCCTCCTTGGCCCACCTCAAGCAAATTCCGGTGGACCTCATCAAAATTGATAAAAGTTTTGTGGCCGAAATAGGGCAAAACCCCTCTTCGGAAAGCATCCTGCGGGCCATGCTACACCTGGCCAATGCCTTTGGCCTTAAAACCTTAGCCGAGGGAGTGGAAAGCCAGGCCCAGCTCGAGTGGCTCAGCCACCACGGTTGCCACTTTGCCCAGGGATACTACATCGGCCTGCCCATGACCCTCGAGCAGGCCGCCCAAATGGAAAACAAAGTTCTTTAGCCCGATTGGCCCCTAGGCTACGGTGGGTTTTCTAGAGGAAACCTAATGTTAGGGCGTGAATACCTTGGTATTAGGCGCTACCGGCGGCATCGGCCAGGCCCTGGCCAGCGCACTGGCAGCGCGCGGGGGGCAATTGTGGCTTTCCGGGCGCAATGGGCAGGTACTGGCAGAGCTGGTCCGCCGCCTGGGGGCTCGGGCTGTGCCCGCCGAGCTAGGCCATGAGTTGGAGGTACAGGCCCTGGCTGCCGAGGTAGGGCCCCTAGACCTATTCATCTACGCCGCAGGCGCGGTCGTGCGGCAGGGCCTGCGCGAACTGGACGCAAAAGACCTCGAGCGCCTGTTTACCGCTAACCTAAAGGGACTGACCCTGGCCCTCAAGCACCTCTCCTTCCGGCCTGGGGCCCGAGGAGTGGTGCTGGGGGTCTACCCCGAGCTGGTCAGCGTGCCGGGCCTGGCCGCCTACACCGCCAGCAAACTGGCCGCCGAGGGGGTGCTGCACGTGGCCCGCCGGGAGTTTCGCCGCGAAGGGGTGCGCTTCTGCCTGGTACGCCTGCCGGCTGTTGCCACCCCTCTCTGGGCCCCCTTTGGCGAACCTCCCAAAAACGCTTTGACCCCAGCGCAAGCCGCCGAGCGCATCCTCGAGGGGGCCCTCGCCGACCCCTTACCCGAGACCCTGGAAGTTCGTTAGGGAGCAAAACCATGAGGTCATACCCGCTCATCGTTCTCCTTCTGGCCGCATCGGGCCTCAGCCTAGCCCAAAGCCAGAGCTACGCCATTGAAGGCCGGGTAACCTACAAGGCCAGCTACAACCTGGGCCGTTGGGAGGGCACCAACACCAGCGTGCAAGGCAGTGTGCGCTGGAACCGCCAGACCGGCGAGGCCGCGGGCCAGGTCTGCGTAGACCTAAGCCGCTTCGACTCGGGCAACCCCCTACGCGACGCCGATGCCCGGGGGGTCTTCGATGTCAACCGCTTTCCCCAAAGCTGCCTGGAGGTGGAGCGCCTCAGCCAAAACGGCGAGGAAGCCGTGCTGCTGGGTACCCTGGAGATTAGCGGCACCCGCCGGAGCGTGCGCATCGTCGGTCGGCTGGTACAGGAAGGTAGCGGCTACCGCTTTTCTGGCGGCTTCAACACCCGCTTTTCCGAGTGGAACCTCACCCCACCCAGCTTGCTGTTTCTTCGGGTGAACGACCCGGTAGAGGTGCGTCTGGAGGCCCGGGCCAGCCTGCGTTAAAAGCGATACGCGCGCTTGGTGGTCTCGAGGCATAGCGATATCGGTATCCCAATGTCCCAGCGCCCCGACGGCCTGCAAAACCAGTTCAAGCTGCTCAGCCACTCTTGCGCCCCCGGCCTGGGCTTGAAAAATTAACCTAAGCAGCGCAGCGTAATCAAGCCGGCATGCCCGCGAAGCCCTTCCTAGAAGATCTTCCCCGGGTTGAGCAGCCCCAAAGGGTCGAAGAGGTTTTTGAGCTGCTTCATCCAGGCTAAGGCGGGCCCATGTTCCTGAGCCAGGTACTTTTTCTTGCGCAAGCCCACCCCGTGCTCGCCAGTGCAGGTACCCCCTAGGGCCAAGGTGTGCTCCACCAGCCGCTGGGAAAAAACCTCAGCCCGGGCATCCCCTGGGGGGCAAACCACCAGGGTATGGAAGTTACCATCGCCCACATGACCCAGGATGTTGCCCTGCAGACCCATTTCCCGCAGCAACCGCCGGGCGAAGCCGACCAGCTCGGGCATCTTGGAGATGGGCACCGCGGTATCGGTAGAAAGGTACTGCTGGCCGGGAAAAAGATGCACCAAAGCCCAGTACGCCTGGTGGCGGGCCTCCCACTGGGCGGTGCGCTCCTCTTGGGTGTGGGCCACGTCCACCTCGAGGGCCCCCGCCTCCTGCATCAGCTCGAGGGCCAACCTCGACTCTGCCGCCAGCGCCTCGGGCGTGGAGGAGTGGAATTCCACAAACAAAGCGGGTTTCTCGGGGTAGCTGCGCCCCAGGTAACGGTTGATGGCCCGCAGGCCCATCTCGTCCACCAGCTCCAGCCGGGCCACCGGCAGACCGCTGGCCATGACCGCATAGGCGGCCTGGGCGCAAGGCTCCAGGTCGGGAAAGAAGACCCTCAGGGTGTGGATGTGGGCCGGTAGGGGGTGAAGCCGTAGGGTCAGCCGGGTAATGACCCCAAGGGTACCCTCAGAGCCGATGAAGAGGTCTTTTAGGTCGTAGCCGGCGCTGGTCTTGCGCACACCCCGGCCTAGCTCGAGCACTTCCCCGCTGGCCAGTACCACCTGTAAGGCCAGCACATTAGGCCGCATGCCCCCGTAGCGCACCGTGGTGGTGCCAGAGGCATTGGTCGCCGCCATACCGCCCAAGGTAGCGTCGGCCCCCGGGTCAACAGGAAAAAACAAGCCCGTGCCCTTGAGGGCCTCGTTGAGGGCCTTGCGGGTGAGGCCAGGTTCTACTATCGCCAAGAAATCTTCCGGCCGTAGCGAGAGCACCCGGTTCATACCCGACAGGTCGAGCGAGATGGCCGGCCCCTGGGGAATCACATGCCCCTCGAGGCTGGTACCCGCCCCAAAAGGAATCACCGCAACCCGCTTTTCCCGCGCCCAGGCCAGCACAGCCTGCACATCGGCCAGGCCCTGGGCATAGACCACGGCCAAAGGGGGGTGCTGCAGGGGATAGCTTTCATCTTTGCCGTGGGTTTCCAGATCGGTTGGTGTCGTGCTCACCTTTCCCGGCAAGGCGTCTTTCAAGCTCTCCAGCATGCCACTAGCCTACCCCCAAGCTTGACCTAGGCAAAAGCCTCGACACCGTTCACTTGAGGATGTGTGCACCATGAGCGTTAAGCAGCCGTTAAGTCAAGGCACGCGGTGGCAAATGAGCCAAAAAAAACCGCTCGAGCGGTTAGCCTAACCTGTGGTGATGAGCACCTTGAGCAACTTCCACAACCTTGTCTCGCGGGAAAACCTAGAGCAACTCCTGGCTGAAGCGGAAAGCCAACTGGCCCAAGCCCCCGCTCAGGCCGCCGAACCGGCCCGACGGGCCGAGCATCTGGCCCGGCGAAAAGGCGATAATCGGGCCTGGGCGCAAAGCCTCTTCATCTGGGGCGTATCCAGCCTGCATAGCGGCAGCGCCCACGAGGCCTTGGAGCTGTTCTCGCGGGCCCTGGCGGTGTACCGCTTCCTTGGGGACGAGCAAGGGCAGTGGGCCAGTCTGAAGGCCATTGGCCTAGCCTGGGGCCACCTGGGAGATACTGCCCAGGCCCGCGACTGCCTGGCCCAGGCCAGCGCCTTCCCACGCCAGGCCGAGTTTACGGCCCGGGCCACCTGGCTACGGTGGTTTTTCGAAAACCAAGCCTGACACTCTAAAGGCAAAAGCGTCAGAGCCCGACAGGCCAGATAACCCGTCCTAGACGGGTTATTTTCGCTTGACTGGGGGCGGGGTTTATTGCAAGCTGAGGTATGGCAAGCGCCATGAAACGCGAAGTCTGGCAGGATGTAGAGGTCAATCTGGAGCTTTCCCTCGAGTTCGACCCAGAGGAGTTTCTGCGCCGCTATCCGGGGCTTTCCCTGGTGCTGGCCGAACTCTTAATAGGGCCGCCCCGGCGCTGGCGCGACCCGGCAGAGTTGTTGCCCTATGCCGGGTGCAAAAGCCTCGAGGCCAAACTGCCCCGCCTGCGCTTCAGCCCTCTGGAAACCCGCCCGCTGGCCCAGGCCCTAGACCGGCTGTTCACCGCGCTGGAGTTCCGCATTGTGGGGCACAAGGTACTGGCCGTTCCGCCTCCCAGCCGGACTACCCGGCTGCCCGAGGGCTGGCGGGCGCACAGCGAGGTCTGGCTGTGCCACCAACCTCTACAAACCTAGCCCTGCGGCTTTCTTGCCCTACGGCAGCGGGCCGAGCAGTACAAAACCTCCGCCCAGTGGCGGGCCCACCGCTTACGCCACTGAAAGGGACGATCACACACTGGGCAAACCTTGCTGGGCAGATGGGTTTTGAAGCCTTTGAGCGACCTTCTCATCAGCCCCGCCGGGTAGGGTTAGCGGTCAGGCGCAGCTCAACTTTGAGAATCTGGCCACCCCGCCGCACGGTGAGGGTTATGGCGTCCCCCACCTCTTTGCTGCGGATGTAGCGCTGAAGCTGGGTCACCTCGTTGAAGGGGCGCCCGTCGGCCTCGAGGATCACGTCAAACTCAAATACCTCCCGCCCGTTTTCCCGCCGCACCGTAAACCCCCTTAGGCCGGCCCGCTCCGCCGCCCCGCCCGGCAGCAGCCCGCGGATTAGGATGCCCTCTTTAGGGATGCCCAAAGTGGCCGCGGTCTCATCGTCGATAGGAAAAAGCTGTACGCCAATATAGGGCACATCCCGCTTACGGCCTGCTTTGAGCTGCTCGAGGACCTCGCCAAGGCCCAAAAGAGGCGAAAGATAGCTCTCAAACACCCCGTTGGGCTGGCCAATGGCCACCACCACCGCCACTACCCGCCCAGCCTGGTTGATCACCGGCCCTCCGGAGTCACCAGGGGCTAACGGAATGGTCGTGGAGATGGCGATGGAGTTGAAAAAGGGGAAAATATCCCGCTCCACTGTATTCACCAGCCCATAGCGCGGGGCGATGAACTGCCCCCGGGAATTACCTATGGCCAGCAACGGCTCACCTGCACGAGGGCCCTGGCCGGTCTCGAGGGACAAGTAGGGCACGGGCCCGTTGACCCTTGCCCGCAAAACCGCAATATCGCGAAACTCATCGTAGCCCACCAGCTCGGCAGGGAAGGATTCGTCTCTGGTATTGATGACCCGGAAGCTGCGCACCCCCTCCACCACGTGGTAGGCCGTCATAACCAGGCCATCTGGGCTGATGAAAAAACCGGAGCCGATCCCTTCGGGCACGGTCTCGATACGCAAAGCCGCGGGCAAAGCCTGCTGATAGACCCGCTCGAGGGCGCTGCGGGCCTCTGAACTCAACCTTTGGGGCCCCTGCACCGGCTGGGCATGGATCACCGCGGCCAGGGCCCCTAGGTAGACCACTGCCGCCAAGATTAACCACGAGCGCCGCATTCTGGCCTCCCTTGGCTACAGGGTAGCCCAATCGCAAGCGATTTGAATATCGGAAGGCACATTTTTCAATCCCAAAGAAAAAGCCCCCTTCGCTTGAAGGAGGCTGATGGGAAGATAGGTTTCAGCGGCCCGAAAGGCCCCGGTTGATCTCAGCCACCATCGCGGAGACGATCTGAGCAGTGTTGGTATCGGCCCGCTGCACAGCCTGGGACAACGCATTGCCCCACGGCCCCCAAACCTTACCCATCTCGGGAATGTTGGGCATGGGCGTCCCCAGGGCAATCACCGCGGAGAAGCCAGCCACTACCGGGTCGTTGCGCAGTTGCTGCACCGCCTGCTTCGAGACCGGTAGCCGGCCCCCGGCCTTGTTGAAGGCGATCTGGTTCTGGGTACTGACCAGCAGCTTGGCAAAGTTGGCTGCAGCATTTTTGTTGCGCGAGTAGGCGTTCATAGCCACGCCCTGAACCCCCACGAAGGGGCGCCACTGCCCGCCGCCAGGCGGATTGGGCATGGGGGCAATGCCAAAGTCGATGTTGGCCTTCTTGTAGTCGCCGATGGCCCAGGGCCCGTTGAGAATCATGGCCAAAGCCCCCTCTTTGAAGGCACTGTCGGCCACCCCGTAGTCCACCCCTTCTGGAATCAGGCGGTAGCGGTAACGCAGGTCCTTGATGAAATTCACCGCACGAACCCCCGCCTCGCCCCCCAGCCGGGTCTGACTGGCGTCTACCCCTTGGGCAGTGCGACCAAAGACCGAGGCCCCATAGGCCGTGAACCAACCATAGTTGAAGTAGGGGTTGGCCAGGTCGTAGAGGAAGCCAAAGGAGTTGCCCCTGGTGTTTTCCTGGGCAATCCTGAGGAACTCATCCCAGGTCTTAGGGGCCTCCCTAACCAGCTTCTTGTTGTAGATGAGGGCCACCGACTCAGCGAACATGGGCAGGGCAAAAAGCTGGTTGCGGTAGGTCAGGGCCTCCACCGCCACATCGGAGAGGCTTTGGATGTAGCTGGCTGTGGCATACTTACCCATCGGCTCCAGAACCCCTGCTGCAGCCATAGCCCCCACCCAGTCGTGGGGAATGCTCACCACCAAATCGGCAGCCTGGCCCTGGGGTGCCCCCAGGATGAACTTGTTCTGGATGTCGCCGAAGGGTACTTCCACCACCTCGACCTGGGTTCCGCTGCTTTTGGCAAAGGCTGCCGCGGTTTGCTTGAGCCAGGCCAGCTCGGGGCCCCCGTAGTGGGTCCAAACGGTCAACTTACCCTGGGCCATGACCGAGCCCAGCAGGGCTACCACAGCCATGATCAAGAAATTCTTTCGCATGTACTCCTCCTAAGCGCGAGCCCCACTTTCGGGGCTGCTTCCAAACGCGAAGGCGGCTCGTGGCAGCGCTTCCACACAGTTTCCAACGCCACTTTTTGAGTCTACCCCCTGCGTCAGGGGTATCTTACCCGGATTCCTGGTTCTAGTAAAGGGTGGGGCACACACCTACCACGCACGCAAGCAAAAGCGATTTGAGTAAGGCGACCATAGAACAGGGTTTCCTCCACCTCGAGGCCCCCAGGTAGCAAAGCATAGTAAGGACAAATACCCAAAACTCATTTCTTGGGCGGTTGACTGGGGCGTAGCTCGAGCTGGCTGGGAATGACCCTAGGATCGCTTTGCAAAAGGTAGAGCACGGCCTGGGCCACATCCTGGGGCTGAATTTTCCAGGCCGCCCCCAGGGTATTACCAGCAAAAGGCGTGTCCACCGAACCGGGCAGGATGCTGCTCACTCGGATACCCTGGTAGCGCAGGTCAAGCATGGCGGCTTCCGAAAAGCCCAGCAGGCCAAACTTACTGGCGTTGTAGGCAGCTCCCCCAGCGAAAGCGTTTTTTCCTGCCAACGAGCCGATGTTGACGATGTACCCCCCACCCCGCTTCAGCATGAGCGGCACCGCAGCCCGGGTAGCAAAAAAGGGGCCGCTCAGGTTAGTCTCGATAACCTCGGCCCATTCTTGGGGGGAAATTTCGTGTACCGGCTTAAAAAGGCCCACTCCCGCATTGTTGATAAGGTAGTCCAGGCCACCAAAGTGCGCCTCGAGCCGCCGCACAGCCTCTTCCACGTCCTCATAGCGGGTGATGTCCCCCGGCAGGGCTAAACAGTTCCCCAACTCCCCCGCGATGCGGGCCAGCTTAGCCTCGCTGCGGGCGAAAAGCCCCACTCCAACCCCATGGGCCACCAACTGCCGGGCCACCTCGAGGCCAATCCCAGAAGAAGCCCCGGTTACCAAAGCGACCTTTCCGCGCAAGCTGGACATAGGCAAGATAATACCCAGAAAAGTTAGGCAGGCCCAGGGCCCACCCACACCATCAGCCTCACTTAGGTTTGTAGATATCCACGCCACCCGCTTTTTCCAGGCTTTTCATCAGGAATTGAGCGGTGACCAGCGGTCTAGAGTTGGGATCTCCTGGCAGGGTGCCGGCGAAGACCTCGAGTATATCGGCATAACCATCCCCATCCGAGTCTTCCATGGCTACAAGGGCTTGATAGAGCGCCTCGCCAATACTGCCTTTGAAGCTAGAGCGCACCCGGTCGCCAAAAGCATTCCAGGATGCCCCCCCATTGGGACTCAAATGACAATACTGGCAGGTGACCACCCGCACCCCGCCGCTATCGGCGACCAGATTGAACTGGTTGATGGCTTGCAATCGGTAAGATGGGCGGGCCACCGCCACAGGCCAAAAGAAAAAGAACAAAGCCAAGAGCACTATAAAACCAGCGCTCACCAAACCTTGCCCGCTATAACCAGCTCTGATGCCAGACCGGCAGGCTTGCTTTAGGGTAAGACGGTTATTGTGCCACGCATTGTTCTGGCGTGATCCTGAATAGCGCATACGTACTCTATATCGCCTGCCAGATTAAACACCACCTTTTCCCGCGATCCACTGAGCAGATTAGGCGTGGCAAAGCTAAGCCCCGCGGAAGCATTTTTGCTTTGCGCCAAATGCACATTTACGGGGTCGTTGTTCACAAACTCGATGCACCCCCCTACCTTGAGGGTCACATTGGCGTTGCCGGTACTCTTCGAAACGAACCCCGCCTCCAGGCTTGGTATCTCCACCACCTCGCAGGCGTTGGAAGCTTTATCCGTGCAGGAGGCTAAAAATACCAAAGCCACAAGCACCAACCACCGCATACCCTAAATGTACACCGAGAACCCCCTAAGTGGGTGTTAAAACACCAACCAGGCCCACACCCCCAAGGCAAACAAAGCCGCCAGCCCCAGCACCACCCGGAAAAACAAGACCAGGTAGGCTGCCCCGAAAAAAAGCACCGCCCCTACCCCGGCCAGCCAGGCCCCTGCCTGGGCCAGATGGCGGGCCATTCCCTCTAAAAAACCCATCAGATCTACCCGGATGCGCAACAGGTTTTTTTCTAGATTGGGGTCTATGGTCTGATGGGCCAGGGTAAAGGCCAACCAGGCCAGCAAAGCCCCCAGCACCACCAGCAAGCCGCCCAAAAGCTCGAGCCACATTGCAGAGGGGTTCGCCTTCATACCCCTTAAGATAGGGGGGTCATGCCAGCTATCCGCATCTTCATCTTGTTGCTTTTGGCCTACTTCCTCTCCTACTTTTTCCGCGCGGCCAACGCGGTTATCTCGCCCGATCTGCGCCAGGATTTGGGCCTCAGCTCGGCCCAGCTCGGCCTGATGACCAGTCTGTTCTACCTCACCTTTGCCCTGGTCCAGCTCCCCTTGGGCAGTCTGCTCGACCGCTTCGGGCCGCGCTTCGTGCATCCGGGCCTGATGCTGCTGGGCGCGGTGGGGGCTTTGCTCTTTGCCAGCGCCCAGGACTTCCTCACCCTCTCGTTAGGGCGGGCTCTTCTAGGCATCGGCTTTGCTGCGGCCCTGATGGGGGCCCTGAAGGCCTTTTCGCTGTGGTTCCCGGCCAGCCGCTACGCCAGCGTAAGCAGCCTATACGTGGCCCTGGGGGCCTCGGGGGCCATTGCCGCTTCCTCGCCGCTGGCCTGGCTCAAGGAGCAGATCGGTTGGCGCGGGGTGTTCGAGTGGGGGGCCTTGGTGATTGTGGCGGTGGCGGCGCTGGTGGCCCTCGGCGTGCGCAACGCCCCCAAAGGAACCGCGCTGCCCCCAAGCACCCAGGCCGGGAGTGCCGCGCAAATCTGGCAAAGCGGCCTGTTCTGGCGCATGGGCTGGCTCAACTTCGTGCTGGGAGGTGGGTTTCTGGCCTGGCAGACTTTGTGGGGGGGTGATTTCCTGTTTAAGGTGCGGCAGATGGGGAGCCTCGAGGTCGGTAGCCTGCTGTTCGCCTTTTCCCTGGCAGCAGTGCTGGGCTTCCTCCTGTGCGGCCCGCTGGCCGACCGCTTTGGCCTGCCCCGGGTGTTGCTGCTAGCAGGGGTCTGCTTTACCCTGGGGCCGGCTTTGCTGGCCCTGTGGCCCGGTATGCCCCCCTTTGGGCTATATACCTGCTACGTGTCGATGGGCTTTTGCGGTGCTTTCAACATCCTTACCCTCTCCCAGGCCCGCCTGCTCTTCCCCACCGCCCTCACCGGGCGGGCGGTAACCGCCATCAACTTCATGGGCTTTATTGGGGTCTTTTTGTTGCAGTGGGGCATGGGGATTGTGCTGGGGGTCTGGGGCTACCCGGTGGCCCTCCTGGTGTGGGCTGTGCTGCTGGCCTCGGCGGTGGCGGTCTATGCCCCCATCGGGCTAGGCCACCGGGCGGCTGGGGCAAATTGAGAAATCTTTACCCATCGCTCATAGCCCGCCCGCCGGCACAGGGTATGCTGAAATCATGTTCAGAGCGCTTTTGATGCTAGTATTGGCCCTTACCCTTTTTTCCGCCTGCAATAACCCCCCGGCTATATCGGTCAGCATCCATCCTCCTGGCCCCTTCAGCCTGCAGGTTGGGGAAAGCCTTCAGCTGAGCGCCCAGGTCCGCCATACCTCCAACACCGCCGTCACCTGGAGCAGCAGCAACCCCAGCGTCGTGACCGTTAGCAATGGGTTGGTGACAGCGGTGGGCCCAGGCAGCGCAACCGTACGCGCGACCAGCCAGGCCGATAGCAGCAAAAGCGCCTCGGTGAGCGTTAATGTAAATGCCCCACCCCCACCCGATAGCAACAGCATTAGCGGAACCGTCCGTTTGGTCTCCGCTACCCGCATCCAGACGGCCCGCTTTGTGCCGGGCGAGATTATCGTGCGCTTTGCGCCGCGGGTGAGCCTGCAATCCCTCGAGGCCCTCTCGGTGGGGGGCGTGCGCCTTCAGTGGCTGCGCTCCTTGAGCCTGGAAAATACCCACCTCTACAAGGCCCCCCTGGACGAGGCCGGCACCCTGGCCACGGTGGCCGCGCTCATGGCCCGAAGCGACGTAGCCTACGCCGAGCCCAACTACATCCTAAAGCCTTTCCTCACCCCCAACGACCCCCGCTACCCCGAGCAGTGGCACTACGGGGCCATCCGGCTACCGGAAGCCTGGGACCTCGAGACCGGCCGTGACTCGGTTCGCGTGGCGGTCATTGACAGTGGGATTTTCTCGGCCCACACCGACCTGTCCGGCAGGCTGCTCTCCGGCTACGACTTCGTCAGCGACGCCAGTATCGCCGGCGACGGCGATGGCCGCGACCCCGACCCCGAGGATACCGGCAGCAACAGCGACTTTCACGGAACCCACGTGGCCGGAACCGTCGGGGCTGCCACCAACAACAATACCGGCGTGGCCGGGGTTGCTTGGGGGGTAGGGCTGGTGCCCGTTCGCGCCCTGAGCAGCGAGGGAGGCACCCTGGCTGACGTGGCCGATGCCCTGCGCTGGGCCGCCGGCCTCAGTGTGGCGGGGGTTCCCGCCAACCCCAACCCCGCCGACATCATCAACCTGTCGCTGGGGGGGGCGGTGAGCTGTGCCCCCGCTTCGACCATGCAACAGGCCATCAACGATGTGTTGGCCGCCGGAAAGATGATCGTGGTGGCCGCCGGGAACTCCAACACAGAGGCCAGTACCTTTACCCCTGCCGGTTGCAGCGGGGTGATTACCGTGGGGGCCACCGACCGAAGCGGCAACCGGGCGTACTACTCCAACTACGGCCCTCGTATTGACCTGATGGCCCCTGGAGGCGATACCCGTAGCAATGCCGCCAACGGCGTGTTGAGCACCGTGGGCAACGGGCAGTACGGCTTTATGCAGGGCACTTCGATGGCCGCACCCCACGTGGCCGGGGTACTGGCCTTGATGAAAAGCCGTAAGCCCAGCCTTACCCCTGCCGAGGCCCTGACCATCCTCAAGGAGACCGCCCGGCCCCTGAGTGCCAGCCAGTGTAACCGGCCCACAAGCAGCGATTGTGGCGCCGGTCTGATGGATGCAAAAGCCGCCCTGGACCGCCTGGCTGCCCCAGCTCCAGCCCTCAGCCTGAGCGCTGCACCGGCCAGCCTTAGCCTGCGGCCAGGGGAAAGCAGCACGGTGTTCATCGGGGTCAGCCGGGTCAACTTTAGCGGCCCGGTGAGCCTATCCCTGAGCGGCTCACCCAGCGGGGTAACGGGGAGCTTCAGCCCTAACCCCACCAGCGCCAACAGCACCCTCAGTCTGAGCGTGGGCAGTGGCGTAAGCCCAGGCAGCTACACCCTGGTGGTGGGTGGCAGCGGAGGAGGGGCCTCTGCCGAAGTCCGACTCACCTTGAATGTGACCCAGGCTCCACCCCCGCCCACCGCCACCCTCAAGGGAACCCTCCTCACCCTCTACGGGGTATCGGGCCACACCATCCGGTGCGCCGAGGAAATCGCCATCGAAGAGGACGTCTTGACCTCGCCTTTCCGCTTTGCCGGCCTGCCCGCCGACCGCCAGTACCAGCTCCAGGGCTGGAAGGACGTGAACAGCAACGGCCAGGCCGACCCCGGCGACCTGTTCGCCTGGTACACCGAAGGGGGCCAGGTGGCCCTGCTCAGCGTGGGCCGCAGCGACCTGGAGCTGGTGCTCGAGCCCTACGTGGAACCCCAGCCCTACACCCGCCCGGCCCAGCTCTTCCCCCGCTGCAGCCCCTAGCGGTGGTAGGGCTCGCCTTTCTTGAGAGTCTGAACGCGGTAAAGCTGCTCGAGCAAGACCACCAGCGCCAGCTCGTGCTGGAGGGTGAGGCGGGACAAGGCCAGCAGCCAGTCGGCTTCCTGGCGCACCGCCGGGGCGTGGCCGGCCGCTCCCCCAATCAGGAAGGCCACCCCTTTTTCCGCCCCCATTGCCCAGGCCTCGAGGCGGGCCTTGAAGGCCAGGGTGTCGGGCAGTTCGCCCCGCTCGTCCAGAACTACCCGTTTGTACCCCGCCGAGGCCTCCAGCAAGCGTTGGCCTTCCTGGGCTGGCGTACCTTCTTTGAGGTAGATAAGCTCGAGCCGGACATAGCGCCCCAGCCGCTGCCCATACTCCTCCAGCCCGGCTTTGGCATAGGCCAGGCGGGGCTTTCCAATCAGGCAGATACGCAGCTTCATTTGCCACCAGCAAAAACCGCTATAATCTTAGCTACCAAGAGGTGGGTATGGGTATGCGAAGCCGGGGGCTGTCTTTTATAGCTGCCCCCATCCAAACCCCTATCCCGGTATACCAAAAGGGCACCTCGAGGTTCCCCAGGAGGGCTCTTACCCAGAGCTACCCTGGACACGGAAGCCTTTACCCAAGGCTTGGCAGGTCGGGCGGGCTGGCCAACCCAGCACGCCAGGAGGAGATATGGTTCAAGAAAAAATCCGCTTCGAGCCCTTTAGCCAAGAGCTTATCCGGCTAATAGACGAGCAGGGCCACTGGGTGGCGCCCTTTGCCCATGGGCTGCCCCCGGAAACCCTCCGCCGCTTCTACCGCGATATGCTGGCCGCACGGCTGCTGGACGAAAAGCTGGTGCTGCTGATCCGCACCGGAAAAACCAGCTTCATCGCGCCCCACGCCGGCCACGAAGCCGCCCAGGTGGGCATCGCCCACGCCCTGCAAAAAGGCCACGACTGGCTCTTCCCCTACTACCGCGATATGGGGCTGGTGCTGGCCTTGGGGGTGCCGCTGGTGGAGATTTTCGGCCAGACCCTGGGCACTGCCGCCGACCCAGCCAAGGCCCGCCAGATGCCTTCCCACCCTGGTTCCAAAAAGCTCAACGTCTTTACCGTTTGCTCGGCCATCGCCTCGCACATCCCCCCCGCCACGGGCGCGGCCATCAGCATGAAGCTGCGCCGTACCGGCCAGGTAGCGGTCTGCACCTTTGGCGATGGGGCCACCAGCGAGGGCGACTGGCACGCTGGGGTTAACTTTGCTGCCGTACAGCGGGCCCCGGTGGTGTTCATCTGCGAGAACAACCGCTACGCCATCAGCGTGAACATCCGCCAGCAGACTGCTTCGGCCAACATCGCCATCAAGGCTCGGGCCTACGGCATACCCGGCTATTATGCCGACGGCCTGGACGTACTGGCCAGCTACTTTGTGGTGCGGTGGGCCCTCGAGCAGGCCCGGGCAGGGGCAGGCCCCAGCCTGGTCGAGCTGGTGGTGCACCGCTTTGGAGCCCACTCCTCCGCCGACGACGACAGCCGCTACCGCTCGCGCGAGGAACTCACTGCTGAACGCCAACAAGACCCTCTACAGCGCTTCCAGCGCTTTCTGGAACAACAAGGCCTATGGGATGCCCAGTGGGCCAACGAGCTCAGGCTGGAGATCGCCAAGGAGCTCGAGGCCGCCCTGCAAGAGGCCGTGCAGGCCGGGGAGCCCGACCCTCTGGAGATGTTCGACGACGTCTACGCGGCCCGCCCCTGGCACTTGGAAGAACAGCGCCGGCTACTGGCGGAGGAACTGGCCTAGGAGGTGCTGCATGCCCACAATGACCATGATCCAGGCCATTCAAAGCGCTCTGGATGAAGAGATGAACCGCGACGAGCGGGTCATGCTTTTGGGCGAGGACGTGGGCAAGCGGGGTGGGGTTTTCCTAGCCACCGAGGGCCTGCAGGAAAAATACGGCCCTGAGCGGGTCATCGATACGCCCCTTTCCGAGGCGGCCATCATCGGTGCGGCGGTGGGGCTAGCGGCCCATGGCATGCGACCGGTGGCCGAGATTCAGTTTGCCGACTATGTGTTTCCCGGCATCGACCAGCTTTTCTCCCAGGCGGCCAAGCTCCGCTACCGTTCCGGCGGGCAGTTCACCGCCCCCATGGTCGTGCGGATGCCCACCGGGGGCGGGGTGAAGGGCGGGCACCACCATTCGCAAAGCCCCGAGGCCCACTTCGCCCACACTCCTGGCCTCAAAGTAGTGGTGGTCTCCACCCCCTACGATACCAAAGGCCTGCTCAAAGCAGCCATCCGAGACGACGATCCGGTGGTCTTCATGGAGCCCAAGCGCCTCTACCGCGCCATCAAGGAAGAGGTGCCCTCCGACGAATACCTTTTGCCCATCGGCAAGGCCGCCATCCGCCGCTCGGGCCGCGACCTCACCTTGGTCTCCTATGGAGGGCCCATGGTCGAGGTGCAAAAGGCCGCTGAGGAGATGGCCGCCGCGGGCATAGAGGCGGAGGTCATCGACCTGCGCACCGTGATGCCCTGGGACAAGGAAACCGTGTTGGCCTCGGCGGCCAAAACCGGGCGGCTACTGGTGGTCTCCGAGGCCCCCCGCACCGCCAGCCTGGCCTCCGAGGTGGTGGCTGCCGTCTCGGAAGAACTCTTCGACCAGTTGCTGGCCCCTCCCCTACGGGTCTGCGGCTTCGACACCCCTTACCCGCTGGCCCAGGATAAGCTCTACATGCCCACCGTGACCCGCATCCTGAATGCGGCCAAGCGGATTCTGGAATACTAGCCCCTAAGTGCGACGATGTGCTTGGAGTAGTCTGAACCCAGGAGGAAGCATGCCCAAGGAAGTGGTGTTGCCGGAGCTGGCCGAATCGGTGGTGGAGGGTGAGATCCTCCGCTGGCTGGTGGATGAGGGCCAGCCCCTCAAAAAAGACCAACCCTTTGTGGAGGTGATGACCGATAAGGTGACGGTGGAGCTACCCAGCCCCTACGAAGGGGTGTTGCTGCAAAAGCTGGTCAAGGAAGGGGAGGTAGTGCCGGTGCATGCCCCCATTGCCCTCATCGCCGAACCCGGCGAGGTGGCCGCCCCCATTCGCGATAAAAACCCCCAGCCCGCCCCCAGCCTGCAAGCCCAGGAGGAGCGCTCCATTGTGGAGCCGGGGCAGGTTCAAGAAGACGATGGGGCCAACCTCTCTTTGTTCAAACCCGACACCCGGCCCGAACAGATCAAAAACCCCTTCGCCCAAACGGCCTCCCAGGCCAAAGCCACCCAGGGCCGCATCCTGGCGGTACCCGCGGCGCGCAAGCTGGCCCGCGAGCTGGGGCTGGACCTGGCCCAGATTCCCGGCTCGGGCCCCAATGGGCGGGTGCGGGTGGAGGATGTCAAAGCCTACGCCGAGCAAAGACGCGCCCCTCAGCCAAGCCCTGCCGCCCGGCCCTCCGCCCCTGGCGGGGTGGCCCCGGTGCAGTACAAAACCCCTAAGGGCTATGAGGAGCGCGAGACCCGGCTGCCCTTGCGCGGCCTAAGGCGGGCCATCGCCCAGCAGATGGTGGCCTCCCACCTCTACACCGTGCGCACCCTCTCGGTAGACGAGGTGGACATGACCGAGCTGGTGGCCCTGCGTACCCGGTTGAAGGCCGAGGCAGAGGCCCAGGGGGTCAGGCTGAGCTACCTGCCCTTCATTTTCAAGGCGGTGGTCCAGGCCCTAAAGAAATTCCCTGCACTCAACAGCTCCTTAGACGAGGCCAAGCAGGAAATCGTGCTCAAGCGTTACTACAACATCGGCATGGCGGTGGCTACCGAGAACGGACTGGTGGTGCCGGTGGTCAAGGATGTGGACCGCAAGAGCCTGCTCGAGCTAGCCCGCGAGGTGAACGACCTGGCCGATCGCGCCCGCAGCGGCAAGCTCAGCCCTGAGGATATGAGCGGCTCCACCTTCAGCATAACCAACATTGGCAGCATTGGGGCTCTTTTTAGCTTCCCCATCATCAACGTGCCCGATGCGGCCATCCTGGGCATCCACTCCATCCAAAAGCGCCCGGTAGTGGATGCGCACGACCAGGTGGTGGTGCGCCACATGATGTATATCTCCCTTTCCTTCGACCATCGGCTGGTAGATGGGGCTGAAGCCGCCCGCTTCTGCAAGGAGATCATCCGCCTCTTGGAAAAACCCGAGCGGCTCTTCCTGGAGGCCCTGTAGTTTTTTATCAGGCGGATTTAGTTTTTTGCAGACACGCCCACTAGAATGGAGGGGCTATGGCCACAGTCTACGACGTAATCGTGATCGGAACCGGCCCGGGAGGCTACCACGCAGCCATCCGCGCAGCCCAGCTAGGCAAGAAGGTGCTGGCGGTAGAGGCCGAGCGGGTAGGCGGAGTCTGTCTGAATATAGGCTGCATCCCTACCAAAGCCCTTTTACACGCGGCAGAGGAACTCGAGGCCACCCGCCACAATAGCGCCTTTGGCCTCGAGGTCAAGGAGGCCCGGCTTGACCTGAAAAAGCTGGGGGGTTGGCGCGACGGCATCGTCAAAAAGCTCACCGGGGGGGTTTCGCAGCTCTTCAAGGGCAACAAGGTTGAACTCAAAACCGGCTTCGCCAAGTTCGTAGATAAACACACCATCGAGGTAGGCGGTGAGCGCATCCAGGGTAAAACCTTCATCGTGGCCACCGGCTCGGAGCCGAATACCCTACCTGGCTTCGAGGTCAACCAGAAGGACATCGTGGACTCTACCGGGGCCCTTTGGGTGGAGGAGCACTTTCCCAAGCGGATGCTCTGTATCGGTGGGGGGGCGATTGGCCTCGAGTTCGCCCAGGTCTATAAGCGTCTGGGGGCCGAGGTCACGGTGATCGAGTTCATGGGCCAGATTCTGCCCGCTGCCGACCCCGAGACGGCCAATCTGCTGGCTAAAATCCTGGGCAAAGAGGGCATCACCATCAAAACCCAGACCAAGGCCCTAGGGGTGGAGCGTAAGAAGGACGGCCTACACGTCACACTGGAAAACACCCAAAGCGGCCAGCCAGAAACCCTTGTTGTGGACAAGATTCTGGTAGCCACCGGGCGGCGGCCTCGCGGCAAGGGACTGGGGCTGGAGGCCATCGGGGTACAGGTGGACGAGCGAGGCTACGTGCCCACCAACGAGAAAATGGAGACCAACGTACCGGGCATCTACGCCATCGGCGACGTGACCCGTCCTCCCCTACTGGCCCACAAGGCTATGAAAGAGGGGCTGGTAGCAGCCGAAAACGCGGCGGGGGGCAACGCGGTCATGGACTACCAGATTCCCAACGTGGTCTACACCAGCCCGGAGTGGGCTGCGGTGGGCCTAACGGAAGAGGAAGCCCGTAAGGCTGGTTACACCGTCAAGGTGGGCAAGTTTCCCCTGGCCGCCTCGGGCCGGGCCCTTACCCTGGGAGCCAGCGAGGGCCTGATCAAGCTTATTGGCGACGCAGAGACCGACCTGCTCCTAGGGGTTCACATCGTAGGGCCCAGCGCCTCCGATCTAATTGCCGAGGCAGTCCTGGCCCTAGAGATGGGGGCTACCGTTACCGATCTGGGCCTGACCGTGCACGCCCACCCCACCCTGTCCGAGGGGCTGATGGAAGCCGCCGAGCACCTGCACCGCCAGGCTATCCACATCGCCAACCGCTAAGAGTGACGGGCTAAAAGACCCCTTTCGACTTTTCCCCTCGGGCCTGGTATAACTCTTTTGCATGCGACTGCGCGCCACCCTCAATGCCCTATCCCTCCGGCTCGACGGCCACGAGACGCCCCAGATGCTGCGCAAAGCCCTGGCCGAACTGCCCCCGCTACCGCTGGAAGTGGAGGTGGCGGGGGTGGTGGGCCAGGAAGTTCTGGAAGCCCTACTAGAACTAGGGCGTGAGCGAGGGCTGCAACTAAGGCCTCAACGGGGGGAAAAATACATTCCCTATACCGAGGTCATCGACCAGACCCTACGGGCTGGGGCCCGTGTCGAGTCCCCCGGCACGGTCGTCATCCTGGGCGATGTCAACCCAGGGGCTGAGGTGGTTGCTGCGGGCGATATTATCGTGGTGGGCAAGCTACGCGGCCTAGCCCACGCCGGGGCCGGTGGTCAGGAAGGGGCCGCCATCTGGGCCATGCGCCTGGAGGCCAAACAAATTCGCATTGGGCAGTACGTGGCCCAGGCACCGGATGGGGCCTCGGAGGCCCGGGGCCCCGAGCGGGCCCGGATGGTGGAGGGGCGGATCGTGCTCGAGGCCTGGGGCAAGAAAGGCTAAAAACCAATGCCCCCTGCGGGCTCACCGTAGCGCTTGAGCACCTGGTCAATTACCCAGCCGGTGATGGCGACGTACAGCCAGATCGGCACCGTCCAGCGGGCCCAGGCTTTGTGCACAGCAAAACGCTGCTTGAAAGCGTTGTAGAGTAGCCAAAGCACCAGTGGCCCATTAATAGCAGCCAGCAGGGTGTGGCTTACCAGCAAAGCATAGTAGGCCCCGCGCCATTCCTCCGGGCCAGCATAACGGGTGGTGCCATAAAGGCCCCACTTCAGCAGGTAAAACACCAGAAACAATGCGGCCAGAAGCGTGGCCAGCAGCATCACCCGGGGGTGCCAGACCCGGTCACCCCGCCGGATCAGGACCACCCCCACAATCACCGCTAGGCCCGACAGGCCGATTAAGGCGGCGGCAATGTCGCCTAAAAGCTCTCCCATAACGTGTTTTCTCCTCTAGCGGGCAAACTCCTCTCCCAAGCGTTCAGCCAACCGGCGCACCCGCTCCTCCCTCGAGGTGCGGGCGTAGCTATAGCCCAGCATGTAGGCCCGTTCGGCCTCGGCCCGCCGGCCTAGCTGGCGCTCGGCCTGGGCCAGCCGTAGGTAGGCCAAGGCCATCATGCCGTCCCGCTCTTTTGCAGGGCGACAGGCTTCCAGAAGCCCTATGGCCTCCCGCAGGAAGGCCAGGGCTTCAGCTGCGGGCAGATCCCGCGCGTTTTGGATCAACCTGGCGGCCTGATCGAGCAGACGCTGCACAGGCCAGAGTATACCCAAAGGTTTTCCCCTTCGAGCGTGAGCAAGAGCAACCTTTCCGGTATGCTTACCCCATGACGCCCTACGAAGCTTTTCAGATGCTCGAGCTGCGCGTCGGACGCATCCAAAAAGCCCTATCCCACGAAAAAGCCCGCAAACCGGCTTACAAGCTGTGGATAGACCTAGGCGAGCTAGGCGTAAAGCAAAGCAGCGCCCAGCTCACCGAGCTTTACACCCCCGAGGCCCTGGTGGGGCGGCTGGTGATCTGTGCCGCCAACCTGGGCGAGCGCCACATCGCCGGCTTCAAATCCGAGGTGCTGGTGCTGGGCGTGCCGGACGAACAGGGGCGGGTGGTGCTCCTCTCGGTAGAGCGCGAAGTACCCTTGGGCGGACGGGTCTTCTAATCCCCTCCCACCCGGCCTAAAGCCCACCCCAGCGCCAAGCGGTCGGCCACCTCCTCGGCCCAGGCCCGCACATCCTGCCAGCGACGAAAATCCCCCTCGGGCAGCCCCTTGGCCAGAACCCGTACCTGCTCCTCGGGGCTGAGGCGGCCATAGTCCAGCGCCCCGGCAAACAGGCCCAGCTCTAAAGGTGGGGCCAGACGGCAGACCTCGGCCAAGTAACCGTAGACCTCGTGGAAATGCTCGGGGGTGGGGTCGCCCAGCACCCCCGAGAGCACAAAGTAGACCAGGGGTAACTGGCGCAAAGCCTGGTGGTGGGTCTGCACAAAACGCTGGGCTTCGGGCAGCCAGGCCTGGTCTTGCGCCGGGCTGCCCAGCAGCACCGCCTGGTAGCCCTCGAGGTCTTGTACCTCCTCCACAGGCCGTATCTCGACCTCCATCCCCCGACGGGTCAGCACCTCAGCAATGGCCTGGGCCACCTCCCGGGTGCTGCCATGCCGGCTGGCATAGGCCAGCAAAATCCGTGGCGCTTGCATGCTTATAGGGTAGGCCTCCTGGGTTCGGCCCTGTAGAGACATCTGCCCCCGATCCAAAAGGGTATGGTTATAGCGAGGTGAGAAGTATGCTGGTCAAAGATTTCATGACCCCCAACCCGGTTGTGGTCGCCCCAGATACCACGGTGCCTGAAGCAGCCCAGATGATGAAAAAGGGTGGGTTTCGCCGTCTGCCCGTAGTCAAAGAAGGCCGGGTGATCGGCATCGTCACCGACCGCGACCTCAAAGAGGCCATGCCCTCCGACGCCACCTCGCTTTCCATCTGGGAGCTCAACTACCTGATCGCCAAGCTCACCGTAGGGGAGATTATGACCCGCGACCCCATCACCGTGGCCGACACCCTGCCCCTGCAAGCTGCGGCTAAGCTAATGCTCGAGCACAAGGTAGGGGGCCTGCCGGTGGTGCACGATGGCCGGCTGGTGGGCATTATTACCGTAACCGATGTGTTACGGGCCTTCCTCGAACGCGAAGCCGAGCTTCTGGTAGGAGCGGAGGGTTAGGCCTGCCGCTTTAGCTCTAAAAGCCGCTCCGCGGGCCAGGTGTTGACCACCCGTTCGGGGTGCAGGCCAGCTTTGTGGGCAAAAAGCAGGCCGTACTGGAGATCGGCTAGGCCCTCGAGGCTGTGGGCATCGGGGCCCAGGGAAAAGAACAGGTGCTCCCGCCAGGCCAGCATGTACCGCCAGTCCAGGTCGAGACGGTAGGGGTTGCAGTTGAACTCCACTGCCTTGTGGTTTTGTTCCGCCCGCTTTAGCACCGCCTCCCAGTCGGCCTCGGCCCCTTTGCGCCGCAGCAACAAGCGCCCGCTAGGGTGGCCCAGAATGCTCAGGTAAGGGTTGTCCAAGGCCCGCAAAAGGCGCTGGGTCTGCTGGGTTTTATCCAGGTTCAGTCCGGAATGCAGGCTACCCACCACCACCTCGAAGCGGGCCAGGAGTTCCTCGGGGTAGTCCAACGAACCATCGGGCAGGATGTCTGACTCGATGCCGCGCAGAATACGGAAGGGGGCCAGCTCGGCGTTGAGGGCCTCGATCTCGGCCCACTGACGCAACACATCCTCTGGTTTTAGTCCGCCCGCATAGGCTGCGCTTTGGGAGTGGTCACAGATCACCATGTAGGCGAAGCCTTTAGCCATGGCCGCCTCGGCCATCTGGCGCAAGGTAGCGCTGCCGTCGGAGTAGGTAGAGTGCACGTGGATCAGCCCCCAGAGCGCCTCGGGTTGCAGAAGGGCGTGGGGCAGGGGTTGGCCGATGTGCTCTTTCTCCCGCCAGAAAGGGGGTACGAAGGGCTGGCCCAAGGCCTGAAAGACCGCTTCCTCGCTGGGTAGACCCTGGGGAGGCCCTCCCACCGCCGCCAGCCAGTCCTGCGAGCCGGTGGCGCGAAACAAAACAGAGCCAAAATTCTGCTCGCTGGCGCAAAAAACCCGCAAAGGTAGACCCTCTAGCCGCCCTAGCAACACCTCGCCCTGGACTTCCTCGAGGTTTCGCCCCAGTACGGGAGCTACCTGTTCGGGGGTGGCCTGCACCACCAGATCGAGGTTGCCCACCGTCTCCAGACCGCGCCGCACACTGCCGGCCAGCTCGGCCCTAAGCCCAGCCTGGGCAAAATCGGCCAGAAGTAGCCGGGCCGCCTCCAACCCTACCGGCAGCAGCACCCGGCGCAGGCTGGCCAGGGCGTAGCGTGCGGCCTCGAGCAGGCTGGCCTCACTTTTAGCGCCAAAACCAGGCAGTGTGCGGATACGCCCCGCCTCGGCCCAACGCACCAGCGCCTCCAGGCTATCGACCCCGTTTTCCCATAGAGCCCGGATGCGCTTAGGGCCCAGGCCCTGCACCCGGAAAAGCTCCAGCACCCCGGGTGGCACGCGGCCCTCGAGTTCGTCCAGATAGGGGAACTCCCCGCTTTGCACAATCTCGGTAAGCATCGGGGCCAAAGCCGGCCCCACCCCCGGCACCCCTTGAAAACCCCGAGCGGCTAGCTCGGCCAGGTCGGCTGGCTGCTGCTCGAGGCTCCGCGCCGCGTAGCGGTAGGCCCGGGCACGGAAGGCCCCCTCACCCAAGACCTCCATCAGGTCGGCGGCGTACTCTAGCATCCCGGCCAGCTCTTTGCGGTTCACGAAAGCCTCCCCTCCTCGCTCAACTCACAGGGTATACGACACCGCCCGCCCTTCCCGGAAGACCACCGCCTGGCGGTAGCCCAACGACTTGAGTAGCCCAGTAGCCTCAGCGAAGCGATGGGCCACATCCTCGGGACGGTGGGCATCGGAGCCCAGCACCACCGGAATGCCGAGCTGGGCCGCCCGGGCCAGAAGCTCGGGGCTAGGGTAAAGCTCAGCAGCTTTTTTGCGCCAGCCGGCGGTGTTCACATCCAAAGCCAGCCCTTCCCCCGCAATGACCTGCAAAGCCTCCTCAGCCAAGTCCGCGTAACCCTCTGGGGGCCGGTAGCCCATGACCTTGGGCAGATCTAGGTGCCCGATGGCGTGGAACAAGCCAGTGCGGGCCGCCTGGGCCACCAGTTGGAAGTAAGCGCGGTAGACCTCCCGCAGGTCGCGCTCCTCGAACTCGAGGGCGTAGCGGGGGTTGTCGAAGGGCCAGGCCCCGAGGTAGTGCACCGAGCCGATGATGTAATCGTAGTCGTACTGGGCCCGCAAGCGGTGCACGAAGTACTCGGTGCCGGGGTGAAAGTCGGCCTCGAGGCCAATGCCTACATAGAAATCTCCCGCTTCGGCTCGAACTTTTTCCAGCATGGCCTGGTAAAAGGGCAGCTCCTCTAAGGTCATGCGCACCTCGGGGTCGAACCAGACCGGCATGGGGCTATGATCGGTAAAGACAATCCCCTTTAGGCCCAAAGCCCGCGCCGCGTGCACGTACGCCGAGGGCGCGCCCACCGCGTGCTGACAGAGGGGGGTGTGCAGGTGGCTATCGTACACGGTTAGGCCTCCTGCACCCGCACCACCTGCCCCGCGCTGGCCCAGACCCAGAGCGGCCGCCCCAACAGGGCGCTGGCCTGGCTAGAGAGGGCTTCATCCAGGGCCAGCGGGCCCGGCAGGCGCTGCACTAAGCTGGCCGCCTCGGGCGGGGCCAAGCGAGGCTGGCGTTGCAGCACCGCATCGATCTGCCAGCGGCTAGCCCACAGCCGCTTGAGGGCCCAAAGGGCCTGGGAACGGCCCTCCGCCAAAGCGAAAGGGGCCTCACCCGCATATCGCAGCAGCAACGGCCCTTCCGACAGGGCTAGGCGAATCTCTTCGGCCCGCTCGGGCAGCAAGTACGACTCGCGCAGCAGCTTCTCGGCAAAAGCACAGGCCCGCTCCAGTTTGGCCTCGTCCAGCCGGGCGCCAAACACCCCGGCAAAGGCCCGCTGGATCTGCTCGGCCAGGTTGGCCAGCTGGTAAAACTCCGCTTCCACCCCCACCAGCACCCAGGTTGGCACCACCGGTAGCCCCGCTATCCAGAGGGCCTGAAGCCGGGCCACCTCGCCCTGGGGGGGGGCTTTTTCTAGGGCAAAAATCATGCCTCTATTCTAGGGCTCGCCACAGATACCAGGCCGCATGGGAACGGTAGGGGCGGAAGCGCTCCCCCAGGGCCTCTAGCGCCTGACCTGGATACAGCCGCTCGGCTCCCCGGCGAAGACCCAGGTCCTGCACCGGCCAGACATCGGGGCGGCCCAGCGCAAACATCAAAAACATTTGCGCTGTCCAAACCCCGACGCCCTCCACCTGAACCAGCCGCTGGATTACCGCCTCATCCGGCAAGGCCTCGAGGCCCTCCAGCCCGCCCTCGAGGGCAAAGCGGGAAAGTGCTTGCACATAGCGGGCCTTGGCTTCCGACAACCCCACCGCCCGCAAGGCTTCCCTTTGGACCTGGTATACAACCTCCGGCTCGAGGGCGAAACGGGCCACCAAGCGATGCCAGATGGTCTCGGCAGCCTTGGCAGAAAGCTGCTGCCCTACAATCGAGCGAAGCAAGGTGGGGTAAAGGGGCTGAGGCTCAAAGGGGTGAGGTGAAAAGGGGGCCGGGCCATGCTTTTGCAGCAGGGGTTTTAGCACCGGGTCGTCTAGCACCTGCCAAACCTGGGGCAGAATACCCCTAGCCACGCCGCCACTCCCCCGACTTTCCTCCCGACTTGTGCAAAAGCCGCAGCTCGGTGATCTCGAGGCCCTTACTGGCGGCCTTGAGCATGTCGTAGACGGTAAGAGCAGCCACGGCACAAGCGGTCAGGGCCTCCATCTCCACCCCGGTCTCGGCCTTGGTTTTGACCGTAGCTGTGATGTGCACCCGGGCCTCTTCGGGCAGGAAGCGAAGCTCAAGTTCCGCACTGGTGATGGGCAACGGGTGGCACAGCGGGATAAGCTCGCCGGTCTTCTTGGCGGCTAAAATGCCGGCCAGTTGGGCTACGCTCAAAGGGTCGCCCTTCCCCACCCCACCTTCCCGTAGGGCCTCTACCGCTTCGGGGGTCAGGCGCACGCTGGCCTCAGCGGTTGCGCTGCGCAAGGTGGCGGCCTTCTCACTCACATCCACCATGCGCGGTTTGCCGTCTTGAAAATGGGTCAGTTTGCCCATAACAAAAGCCTACCGCGTTTTTCAGATATCCTTCCGCTCAAAGGTCAGAAGGGCCAACAGGGCAAAACCCACCGTATAGATGATGAGCAGCGGCAACCCCCAGGAGACCGCTTCCGGACGAATGTACAGGTCGAGGTAACTGGTCAGTAAAAAGGGTTGCAGGACGGGGAAAGCCACCAACAGACGCATCAGCAACAGGGTGGAGACCGCGGCCAAGGCCGCCGAGGTGGTGCTAAGGAAGATCACCGCATAGAGTATGGCCAGCGCCGAAAGGGGCCAGAGCACCATCCCTGCCAGAGCATGGGCCCGCAAGAGCTCGGCCAGGGCCGCGGCTGGGCTTAGTTGGCCCACCCCGGCGAAGCTACCCTCCCCTACCCCGGTACCGCCAAAAAAGCTGCCCAGACCAAAGGGCAGCCCGGCCAACAACGACCCCAGCAGGCTGACCAAAAGCAGGATAAAGGGGTAAGCCAGCACCACCACAATCTTGGCGCCAAGCAGGCGGCTGCGCGGGCTGGGCCGCAGCAACACCGACTTGAGCGTGCCCATCGAGACCTCCGAGCCCAGCACCTCCGCCGCGGCCATGGCGGTGAGGAAGGGAAACAAAAAGTCCATACCCGTCAGGAGGGATAGCGCCGGCACCTGCCAGCCCGAGACCAGCTCGAGGCCATACTGCGCCCGTAAGCCAGGGGCAAAGGCCCACAAAGCTGGCAAAACCAGGGCAGCCAAAAGCCCTATCTGTACCGAGCGCAGTCGAACCAGTTTTCCCAGCTCCCAGATCAGTATCCGCAGCATGCCGCACTCCTCGAGCAAGACGCCGCCAAGGCTACCGGGGTTATCTTGCCGCTACGCATTTTTCACCCTTTCGCGGTAGTAGTCGTAAAGGTCAAAGTAATCGGGTTCCAAAAACTGTACCTGGAAGTTCTCTCGTACTAAAGCGGCCAAGGCTACGTTGGGCGACCCCTCGAAGATCACATTCACGTCGCGCAGACTTACGTTTTGCACCCCCGGTACGGTCTTGAGAAAGGCGGCAGCCCGGGGAGCATCGTCTACCCGCAGGCGGTAGGTCTCGCCTCTAGCCCCCAGCCTGACCTCTTCCAAAAGCCGCCCGCCTCCCAGAATACCCACCTTGTCGGCATAGGCCGAGACCTCACGCAAGTGGTGGGTCGAAAGCAGCACGGCCACCCCTTTCCAGGCCAGCTCGGCTAGTATCTCGTGCACCTTGCTAATCCCCTGAGGATCGAGGCCGCTGGTGGGTTCGTCGAGGATGAGAATCTGCGGCTCGTGCAGAATGGCCGAGGCCAGGCCCAAGCGCTGGCGCTGGCCCAACGAGAAGGTACGCACCGGCTGATCGGCCACCGCCAAGAGCTCGAGCCGGGCCAACACCTCGCGAATCCGTGCCCCTGCGTTGACCATACCCGTTAGGTAAGCCACCATCTCCAGGTTCTGGCGCCCAGTGAGGTGAGGATAAAAGGCTGCTGGGGCCTCCACCACCGCCCCCAAGGCCCGCCGCGCGGCGTAGCCACCGTTGTAGATGTCCTGGCCCAGCATCTTAACCACCCCTGAGGTGGGAAAGGCCAGGCCCGTCAGCAGACGGATCAGGGTGGTTTTGCCCGAGCCATTAGGCCCGGCCAGTGCATAGACTTCCCCGGGTTGCACGGCGAAGGTAATGTTCTCTAAAACCGGTTTTCGACCATACCTCTTGCCCAACTGCTGGGCCTCGAGGGCTGCTCCAGAGGTGCCGCTTGCCACAGCCTCGCTCATGGATGAGATTATACGCGTGTAACGCAGTCGGCCTGGTTTACGTCCGGCAGCCCAAAGGCAGAAGTAACGGTGAGGGCTGTTGCTTCAAGGGGGAGCTGTGCTATCCTTGAGGTCGCGTCCTCGGTCTGACGCGGCGTACCAGCGTGAACCGGGTCAGGGCCGGAAGGCAGCAGCCCTAAGCGCCACGGAGCGGGTGCCGTCAGGAAGCCGGGGGCGCTTTTTGTTTTCTACCATACCCCTGGCAAAGGCCGTCCATCTGAAGAGCGGTGCCCTTCTGCGCTGATGTTTTCACCGTGAAAAGCATGGCCTTTTCAAAGGGCATCAGTCCTCCGAGGCCACCACAAACGCCGAGGCCAGCTCGTCGCTCTCTGCCAGATTCATAATCCTGACCCCACTGGTGGCCCGCCCATACTGGGAAATCTGGGCCACCTTGGTGCGGATGGCGATGCCCCGTTTGGAGAGCACCAGCAGGTCTTCATCACCCTTGACCCGCAAAAGCGCAGCGAGCTGCCCCACTTTGGGGTTGGTGTTGAAAGTGATAACCCCCATCCCGCCACGCCCTTGCAAGGGATACTCCGAGACCGGGGTTCGCTTGCCGTAGCCCAGGGTACCCACAGCCAGCACCTCGCCCTCCTCGCCTTTGGGCAGCACCACCAGAGAGACCACCTCATCGGCGCGGCCCGGCTTGAAGCGGATGCCGGTCACCCCCTGGCTAGCCCTGCCGGTGGCCCGCACCTCGGCCAGGTCGAAGCGGATGGCCTGTCCGCTACGGGTGGCCAGCATCACCTGGTCGCCCTCCTGGGCAATGGCCACCCCCACCAAGGCGTCGTTTTCCACCAGGTTGATGGCAATCAGCCCGGCGCTGCTCAGGTTTTGGTACTCTCTAATCTCGGTTTTCTTGACTAGGCCACCCCGGGTGGCAAAGACGAAATAGCCCGGCTGGGTCAGGTCGCGCACGCTGAGCAATGCGGCCACCTCTTCTCCCTCCGCCAGCGGCAACAGGCTCACCACATGGGTTCCCCTAGCCTGACGGCTGGCCTCGGGCAGCTCGTGCACCTTCTCCGCATAGACCCGGCCCCGGTTGGTGAAGAGGAGCAGGGTGTCGTGCATCGAGGCCACAAACACCGAGATGGCCTCGTCCTCTTCCTTGGGTTTGCCGGCCTGGGCCCCCACCCCGCCGCGGCCCTGGGCGCGGTAGGCCTCGAGGGGGGTGCGCTTCAAGAAGCCCTGGCTAGTAAGGGTAATGACCATCTCCTCATCTTCGATAAGGTCCTCGAGGCTGAAGCCTTCCTCAAACTCGGTTATCTGGGTGCGGCGGGCGTCCCCGTACTTGCGCTTGATTTCCAGCAGTTCGTCTTTCACCACCTGCCACAGGCGCTTTTCATCCCCTAGGATGGCCTCGAGGCGGCCAATCTCCTCCATCAGCTCGCGGTACTCCTGCTGCAGCTTCTCCCGCTCGAGGCCTACCAGCCGTTGCAGGCGCATGTCCAAGATGGCCTGGGCCTGAATTTCGGTCAGGTTGAAACGGCTCATCAGCCCCACTCTGGCCTCGGCAGCCTCCTGCGAAGCGCGGATTAAGGCGATGACCTCGTCGATGTGGTCAAGGGCAATCAAGAGCCCTTCCAAGATGTGGGCCCGCTCCCGGGCCTTGCGCAGGTCATACTCGGTGCGCTTGCGCACCACCTCGCCCCGGTGGTCGAGGTAGTAGCGCATCATCTGGGGCAGGGAAAGCACCTTGGGCTCACCGTGCACAATAGCCAGGAGGTTCACCGTAAAGCTGGTCTGCAAACGCGAGTGCTTGTAGAGCTTGTTGAGCACCACCTGGGGATTGGCCCCCCGCTTGAGCTCCACCACAATGCGCATCCCCTGGCGGTCAGACTCGTCGCGCAGGGCAGCCACTTCCTCAATGACCTTGTTGCGCACCAGGGAAGCTATCTGGGCAATCAGGTCGGCCTTGTTCACCTGGAAAGGAATCTCGGTGAAAACCAACATGGCCCGCCCATTTTTCTCCTCATTGCGCACCCTAGCCCGTACCTTGAGGCTGCCCCGCCCGGTGGCGTAGGCCTCGCGGATGCCCCGGCGGGAGAGCTTAGCCCCGGTGGGAAAGTCCGGCCCCGGGAGCACCCGCATAATCTCATCCAAGGTGACCTCGGGATTGTCGATCATGAGCACCAGAGCGTCGACCACCTCGCTCAGGTTGTGGGGCGGCAGGCTGGTGGCCATACCCACCGCAATGCCCGCTGCCCCGTTGACCAACATGTTGGGCAACGCTGAGGGCAGCACCTCGGGCTGCAGATGGGTGCCGTCGTAGTTGGGCACCATCGGCACGGTCTCTTTGTCGAGGTCCTGCAGCATCTCGTAGCCCAGGTTGGAAAGCCGGGCCTCGGTGTAGCGCGGCGCCGCCGCGGGGTCGTTGTCTATGGAGCCGAAGTTCCCCTGGCCGTCTATAAGAGGGTACCGCAGGCTCCACTCCTGGGCCATGCGCACCATGGTGTCGTAAATGGCTGCATCGCCGTGAGGGTGGAATTTACCCATCACCTCGCCCACAATTTTGGCGCTTTTGACGTGCTTGCGGTTGGGCAGCACCCCGTCTTGGTAAGCGGCGTAGAGGATGCGTCGCTGCACCGGTTTTAGTCCATCGCGCACGTCGGGTAAAGCCCGATCCACGATGACCGACATGGCGTAGTTGATGAAACTTTGCTTGACCTCGTCGGTAATCTCAATGGGCAAAACCTGGGACATCTGGTCTCTCCTGTCTTTTCGGAACAAAAAAAGCGCTTGGGTTGCGCTCTATTTCCAACAGCCCATTATACCCCAACCCGCGGTTTACGTCAAAAACAGAAAGCAGTACGGCCGCCGAACCCGGCTGCCTCCAGCCCTTCCAAACTGCGCAGCTTTGACCTAGAAGAGGCGCAGCGGTTGGAGGGTACCCCCCAGCACCACCTTAGGGTCAGCCGCGATCCATTCTAAAGCAGCGGCATAGACATTACGAAAATCGGTCTGGTACTTCAGCGCGTTGAGTTCCAGATCCTCGAGGTTAGGCTCATCCCCGTACACCCCCCCTTTCACCCCTCCTCCCAGTACCAGCATCAGCCCTCCTTCCCCATGGTCGGTACCAAAGGAAGCATTTTCCGCTACCTGTCGGCCAAACTCGCTGAAGACCAACAACATCACATCCCTATCCCGACCGATGGCCTTCATATCGGCCCGGAAGGCCGCCAAGGCCTGGGCCAGGTAACCGAGCAGCTCGGCCTGGCGAGGGGGTTGTCCGGCATGGGTATCCCACCCCCCCAGGGTGGTGTAGTAGACGCTGCTGCCTAGCCCTCCGGCAATCATGCGGGCGATATCGGCCATACTTTTGCCAAAGGCATTGTCGGGGTACTGCGCCTGGTTGCGAACCGTACGCAACGCCCCGACCCGGTCCAGCGCGCTACGTAGGGCCAACATTGCCTGGCGCACTTCCTCGGCAGGGCCACTGCGGGGCTGGCCAATTTCTTTCTCGAAGGCCTCCTCAAAAGGCCGGGGCAACCGGATGCTAAAGGCGTCGATGCCCTGGATGGCCGGTGCGGTGTGCTTATCCCCTACTAGGGCCTGGGGGGAGGCTCCACCCAAAAATGTGTCGCAAAAAGGGTCTTCCTGCGAATCACCCCAACGGCCCAGCCATCCGGTTTTCTCCTTGCGACTGGGATCGGCAGTGTGCCAGATAGATGTCGAAATAAAATGGCTGCGGTTGGGGTTGGGGTAGCCCACCTGAGGGATCAGGGCCAGGTCGCCTTGCTCCCACATAGAGATAAGCGGTCTAAGGGCTGGGTGAAGACCCAGTTGTTGCCCGTTGAAGCCCAGGTCCAAAACTTCCTCGCGTCTGATGGCGATATTGGGCCGCAGGCGGTAGTACAGCTCGTTGCGGTAGGGCACCAGGGTGTTGAGCTGGTCGTTGCCGCCGAAGAGGTTGATCACCAGCAGGATTTTGTCTTTGGACTGTGCAGCCAACGCTGTTTTGGAAAGCAACGAGGGGGCCCCCTGGCCCAAGGCCAAGGCCAGGAGGGATCGCTTGATAAAATCGCGTCTATCCATGAAAGGCTCCCTACAGTAGCTGCGCCTCTGGCTTGACCAAAGCCAAAGGACTACTGGCTCCATCCATAAATACAGCCAGATCGAGGACCCGTTCACGGCCCGTAAAACCGGTCAGCAGGTTCAGGCGGGTCAGCAGGGGCGACTCCGCCAGCCAGGCCCGCCCCCCCTCCCAGCCCGCCACGCTGGGGGGGTCGAAAGGAATCTGGCCCATAGCCGCCAAGGCCTGGTAAAAGGTTCGGCCTGGCGACCCTGAGAAGTCCACCCTTTCTACCCTGGCGGCGTACAGAAGCCCCACCAGGTACTCCAGCGGGCTCTTGATAAGGGCATTGCGGTATTGGGGCTGATAGAAGACCTCCCGGGTAAACAGCCATCGCAAAAACTCTCTGGTTTCCATGGTGCGCAAAATCTTAGCCCCCTCCTGCACCAAGGCCTCGGGCGGCTCGGGGCTTAGGTAGAAACGCAGCAGCTTGCGCGCGAGGAAGAGATAGGTCTGGGGGTGCTCAATCAGGATTTCCAGCACCTCCTCGCCGGTGCGCACCCGCCGGCCCAGGAAGGTTTTTTCCCCGGGGTCGTGCCAGGCGCGGTTAAACACAAATTCAAAGGGCACGTTAGCGCTGGCCTCGCGGGGGCGCTGTCCGCCAGAAAGCCGCACCGTCCAGCCCGTGAAGGCTCGAGCCGCCTCGAGGATGTCCTGCTCGGTATAGTGGCCTGGGCCCAGGGTGAAGAGCTCGAGCAGCTCCCGGGCCCAGTTCTGGTTGGGGTGCTCCTTGCGGCTCTGGGCATTGTTGAGGTAAAGCAGCATCACCGGGTCCTTGGCTATGGCCCTGAGCAGCTCGCCGTAAGGCCCATAACCCAGGCGGCGGAAAGTGGCAAACTGGTTCCAGAAATCGACCCCCTGGGCCCCCATGGTCTCGCGAAACTCAGAGGTGAGGTGACCGTGCCAGAACAACACCATCCGCTCAGCCGCGGGCGTAGGGGTACGCAGCCAGTGGTTGAGCCAGAGCTGGCTGATCTCACGGTGTTGCTGGGCGCGCTCGTTGCGGGTGGCAGCGGTGGTGTAAGGAGGAGCAGGCGCAGGCGGTTGCAACAGGTAATCTACGGCCGCCTCCAAGCCCATTTCGGCTAGCCTCTGGGCCTCTTCCCGGTGCCCTCGGGCCGCAGCCCGTCGTAGAAGGTGCACGGCGTTGGTGTAGGTGAGCACTGGCATTGCTTTTCCTTATACGGGTTTACTTGTTCCTAAGAGCATACCCCCGCAAGGTGAGCTTGTGCTAAGTAACGCCCCGACCCCTTACTCCCGCAAGCGAACCACAGCCTGGGTAAGCGCCGTGTGCTGCGGTGTAGCCACTAAGTCAAGCTCGAGGCCCACCACCTCGGGCAGTTCCTCTACCAAGCGAGATACCCGCAAAAGGAGGTCCTGCAAGCTTTCCAAATGGGCCTTACCCTCTAAAGGAGCAAGCATCTGCAAAGCCTCAATATCGGTCAGCGGGGTGATACGAATACCCAACACCTGCTCCCCCAAAGGCAGGCCGGTGAGGGCTAAGGTCAGCACCGGGCCAAACAAAGGGTCGTGCACGATGCGCAAGGCCAGGGCAATACCCTCCTGGGGTGAGGGGGAAAGCCTAAGGCCGAAGTAGCCCAACAGTTGTGCAGTCAGTTTGGGCGTCAAGAGGCCCCGGGCCTGGCCCACCAGGGCCCGAGCCTGGTCTTCTTGTACATCGTGGTCGGGAATCTCCCCTGGGGGGCTTTCCCGCCAGCGGGCATAGGCGTAGGCCGCCGCCAGGGCCCGCCCCGCCGACTCAGGGAAACGGTAGGAAGGCACCTGTTCCCTTTGCAAGCGCACCCGAGGCCGCCCGGCGGCCATAAAGCAGGTCAGGACAGGAATGCCCACCCCCTGGGCTCGAGCCTCTTGCAGGGCCTCCCGCAAAGCCCCGGCCACCTCTTCAACGCTAGCGTAGCCTAGGGGCACAAAAAGGGCGATAGCAGCGTGGCAGCCACTGGTTAGCAGCACCTTAGCCGAACTCCGGTAGTCTTCTGCCGAGGCCCTCGAGCCTAAGTCATGTACCTCGGCCACCAGCCCCTCGGCCCGCAAGGCCTCGGCGGCTAGAGCGGCTGGCCCAGAGGCATTGGTGAGAAGGGCCACCCGCGGGCCTTCGGGCAAGGGCTGATGGGCCAGCAAAGCTGCAATGTCAAACATCTCTTCTAGATTTTCCGCCCGCACCACCCCGGTCTGTTTGAACAGGGCCTCCACCACCGCATCCCGCCCGGGCCGCACCGCCAGGATGGGTTTTTTACGCCCCACCCGCCGGGCTAGCCGGGCAAAGCGCCGGGGGTTGCCGAAGGACTCTACGTACAAGAGGATCAGGCCCGTATCGGGGTCTTCCTCCCAGTACTGGATCAGGTCGTTGGAGGATATATCGGCCTTGGCCCCTAGCGAAACGAAGTCGGAAAACCCCAGGCCCATCTCTCGAGCGTACTCCAGCACGGCCAACCCCACTGCTCCGCTCTGGCTGGACATGGCGATGCGCCCGCGCAAGGGAAGGGTGGGGGCCAGACCAGCACAAAGCTGTACCTCAGGGCTGGTACTCATCAAGGCCAACGACCCCGGCCCCAGCAGGCGCATCCCATATTGTCGGCAGGTTTGCAGCAAGGCTTGAATCTGGGGGGGTTCCATATCGGTGGTAATCACCATCAAAGCCCGCACTCCGCGCTGTCCACAAGCCTCGGCGGCCTCGAGGACCTTGTCCCGGGGGGTGGTGATGACCGCCAGGTCCACCGGCCCGGGCACCGCCTTGATGGAGGGGTAGGCCAGCATGGAGCCCACCACCGGCACCTCCCCCGGAGCCAAGACCGCCGCCGGGTTGACCGGGTAAACCGGGCCCTGAAAACGGTTGAGCACTAGATGCTCCAGCACCCGGTAGCCCACGCTGTTGGGGTCGCGCGAGGCCCCCACCACCGCCACTCCTCGAGGGCGCAGCACCGGCAAAAGCGAGGCCACCGTGGCCACCCGCTCGCGTAGCTCGAAACGGGCCACCATCTCCGGACTGGGCTCGATGTCGAAGCTGACCTCCACCTCGCCCGACTCGGCGTGGGCCTCCACCTTGAACCCACTGGCCTTGAACACATCCAACATCTGTTTGTTCTCGGCCAGGGTGTAGGCGTGGAAGCGGCGGATGCCCCGCCGCACCCCAATCAGGGCCAACCGCTCCAGCAGCAGCGAGCCCAGCCCCCGACCTTGGTACCAGTCGTCCACCAAAAAGGCCACCTCCGCCGAGGTGGCCCCTGGCCCTTCCTGCACGTACTCCCCAGTGGCAATAATACGCTCGGGATCACCGGTGAGCACCACCAAGGTTACCTTGTCCTCCCCCTCCGGCTTGCGCAAAAGCAAGTCCGCAGCAACCTCAGGTTGGATTTCCGAAAAGAAGCGATATGTGCGGGCCTGAGGGGAAAGGCGCTTAAGGAACTCGATGAACAGCTCGCGATCCTCGGGCCGGGCCGGGCGCAAAGTAGCGGTGCGACCATCCTTAAGCAGGATGGGGCCGGACTCGAGGGCGTACTGTGGGGTAGGTGGAGGAATGTAGCGTTCGGGCATAACAGCGTCCTATTACCAGGATAACGGCAAACTATAAGGTAAACTGTCCTTCCAGGGGTAGTGCGCAAAAACGCAAGCGGGCCCAAAGCTCGACGGGCCGCAAGAGCAAAGGAGGGTGGATTCATTACACGTATGAAACTACAGGATCATATTATGCGACTAGCCAAGCCTATCCTCATTGAATGGCCTGCCCGGGGAAAGAAACTCTACGAGTTCAAAGCCGACTTTCTTCAGACCCTCGAGCCCATCAAAGAGCGCATTTTGAAGGCCCGAAACCCCCAGGCAGAAGAAATTACCCGGCACATCATCGGCATTGAGCGTTGGGGCCAGCACCGGTTGTCGGTGGCCTGGGGTCAGCCATTGGTAATGGACGAGCACCATGCGTATAAGCCCCCTCAGGGGCTCAGCCAGGAAGCCTTGGCAACCGAGTTTCACAACACCCGATGGCACACCCTCTGGGTCGTTGAAAGGCTATACAGCACCATCGACCCCGAGTACATTCCCCACAACGCTATGGGCCCTCTTTCCATTCGCGGCTGGTTGTACTATCTTTACCTGCACGCCAACTGGGAAAGCCGCAAGTTGCGCTAAGCTGTCGGCATGGCCGTGCGGCTTAGGGCGAAGTTCTGGCTCGAGTCTGAATCGGGTAGTTTCCTGCTGGGGCCCGGTACCCTGCATTTACTGCTGGCGGTAGCCGAGCAGGGCAGTCTAAAAGCTGGGGCCCAGAGCATTGGGTTGGGCTACCGCTCAGCCTGGAATCGGCTCAAAAAGGCCGAGGAGGGCCTGGGCTTTCCCCTGCTCGAGCGTTACTCCGGCGGAGAGGGTGGAGGTGGAAGCCACCTGACCCCCGAGGCCCTGGAACTGGTACAACGCTATCGCAGCTTCCTGCAAGAAGCGGAGGGGGTGCTCGAGGATCGCTTTAACAAAGCCTTCGCCAATTGGCTCCTGCCAAATGAATCAAAAAAATAGAACGTTTGCTCGTTTTATATGAAGCGTTTTACAAAAAAATGGCCCCTTTGAGGAAAGTCGTTGACACAAAATATGCCATATACTATATTCTTATTGCCAGACGCTTCATGTACACCCCCCCGGTAGCCAGGCCGGGGGGCCTCCTCTTACCACCCCACCCTGACTTCGTCAGGGCGGGGACCCCGGCCATGCCTTTGGTACGGCCACATCTTCACGCAAGAGAAGGGCTGAAGGTAAGCCCCCCGAAAAAAGCTTTAGGCTTCCGGGTTAAAGGCCGTGGGGGCCACAGCTTCAGGCTTCTGGGTCTGGGCAATGATTTCCCTCACCCGCTCGCCCTGCACAATCTCCGCTTCCAAAAGCTCCTCGGCCAGTCGGTGGACGGCTTCAGCGTGCCGAGAAAGCACCTCTTTGGCTTTTTCATAGGCCCGATCCAGAATGGCCCGAATATCGGCGTCGATCAGGCGGCTGGTCTCCTCGGAGTGATCCTGCTTCTTAGCGATCTCCTCGCCCAGGAAGATGGGGCCGGTATTAGAGCCCCAGGCCACGTTTTTGAAGTGGTCACCCATCCCCCAGTCCAGCACCATCTGTTTGGCCAGGCTGGTGGCCTGCTTGAAGTCGTTAGCCGCGCCGGTAGTGATGGTGCCCACGAACAGCTCCTCGGCAGCCCGGCCCGCCAGGGTCATGGCCAGGGTGTCCTCGAGGTGCTCCTTACTCATCAGGATGCGCTCCTCGGGCTTGCTCCAGCGCACCCCCAGGGCCATCCCACGGGGCACAATCGAGACCTTCTCGGTCTTGTCGGCGTAGGGCAGCACCTCACCGGCGATGGCATGGCCGGCCTCATGGTAAGCCACCGCCCGCTTTTCCTGTTCGCTCAGCTTGAGCGTGCCGCGCTCGAGGCCCAGCATAATCTTGTCCAGGGCCGTCTGGAAGTGAGCCTGGCTGATCTCGCTGGCGTTCTCCCGGGCGGCTTGCAGGGCGGCTTCGTTGACCAGGTTTTTCAAATCGGCCCCGCTGAACTGGGGGGTCAGACGGGCCAGATTGTTCACATCCACATCGGGGGCAAACTTCTTACCCCGCATGTGCACCTGCAGAATCTCCTTGCGCTCTTCCAGGGTGGGTAGGCCGATCACCACCTGCCGGTCGAAGCGCCCCGGGCGCAGAAGGGCCGGGTCGAGGATGTCGGGGCGGTTGGTTGCAGCCAGCACAATCACGCTGGTGTCCTTCTCGAAGCCGTCCATCTCCGAGAGAATCTGGTTGAGGGTCTGCTCCCGTTCGTCGTGCCCCCCGCCAATGCCAGCGCCGCGCTTGCGCCCGATGGAGTCCAGCTCATCGATGAAGATGATGGCCGGGGCGTTGCGGCGAGCCTCCTCGAAGAGGGTGCGCACCCGGCTGGCCCCCACCCCCACGAACATCTCCATGAACTCCGAGGCCGAGACCGAGAAGAAGGGCACCCCGGCCTCGCCCGCCACCGCCCGGGTGAGCAGGGTCTTGCCCGTTCCGGGCGGCCCCACCAGCAACACCCCCTTGGGAATCTCGGCCCCAATGGCGATGTATTTTTGCGGGTTCTTGAGGAAGTCCACCACCTCCATCAGCTCGCGCTTGGCCTCGGTGTGCCCGGCCACATCCTTAAAGGTGGTGTTGACCCGCCGCTCCTTGCCGTACAGCCGGGCCCGGCTCTGGCCAAACTGCATGACCTGTCCGGCCCCGCCCTGGGCCCGCATGAAGAAGAACCACCAGAAGGCGATCAAAGCCGCGATGGGCAGGAGGCTATACAGCAAGGGCCCCCAGATGCTGGGCGGGCGGTTGGTGATCTCAACCCCGTTTTTGCGCAGCAGTTGGATGAGCTCGAGGTCAGTGTAGCCGGCGGGCAGGGCCACCACCGTGAAGCGGTCGGTGGTCTCGGTGGTGTTGCCAGTGGAGATGCGTTGCGGAGCTTTGAAGTAGGCGGTAATGCGGCCCTCTTGCAAAACCACCCGCGCTATCTTTCCCTCCTCCACATAGGCGATGAAATCGGTGTACGAGACGCTAGTACGGGTGTTGTTACCGGCCAGCAGGGTAAAAAGCCAGTAGGCCAGGATGACCACTAGGATCAGGCTCCAAGGATTGATACGTGTAGGCAAATCAAGACCTCCATCAGGTACCCAAACAAGGGCAGGACATAGGGTTCGCCGATTATATACCGGCGAACGGGCGTACCCCTGCAGTATATGCTACGCAATCTCTGGATGAGGAATGGGTCCTGGGGCCTAAACCTCCCTTGGGTTCTAAAGTAGCCCGGCCAAATCCCCTAAACCCGCTGGGTGCCACGCATCGTTACCCAGCGCTCATCCCTTCTAATCCCGGGCGATATGATGTGAACAATGCAAGTGGTGCTCGAGGCCCTCCATCAAGGCGACTACGATACCGCATTCGAGGTGCTGATACGCACCCTGGCGCTGGCTCAGGGCGAGAAGGCCGCGGAGGTGGCCTTGTTGCTGGCCGAGGCCTACTCCCTGTATGGCGAGGGGGGCGTAGAGGGGGCCCACCGGGCTCTGGAAGAGGGTCTGGCCTGTCTCCCCACCCTCGAGGCCCACCCCCGCTATCGCTCGATACTGGGCGAACTGCGCGCTTTGGAAGGGGCCTCTGAGGAGGAGGTGCGCCAGATTCTACCCAAGACCAACGACCCCCAGGCCCTCTACCACCAAGCGCAAGCGCTGATGTACCTGGGCCTGCCGGAAGAAGCCCTGGAAATCCTAAACCGCTCCCTGCCCCTGCCGGCCTTCCTAGGCTGGCGGGCCCATACCCTGCGGGGCAAGGCCTACGAGCGGCTAGGCCAGGCCCGCGAGGCGGCCACAGCCTACCGCGAGGCCGCTCAGATGGCCTTGGGCATGGAACGCTACTGGAACCTGATCGATGCCGCGGCCATGTACGTGGAGGCTGGAATGGGTCAGGAAGCCCTGGAGGCCCTACAGGAAGCCCAGCCCCCCACCCCCGAACTGGAGGACCCCGAGGATGCTGCCACACGCCACTACCTCGAGGCCCGCGGTCAGCTCTTGCTGGGTAATCCCAGCCTGGCCCTGGAGGCCATCCAGCGGGCCTTGGAGAAGGAGCGCGAGGGGGCTGAACCTGCCCACGGCACCCCTTTAGTGCACGGGCAGGCCCTGATGCAGCTAGGCCAGACCCAGGAGGCCATCGAGGCCTTTAAAGAGGCGGTGCGGCGGGCCGAAAACTCCGATAAGAGCCACGCCTTGCACGAACTGGCGGTGGCCTACCTCGAGGCCGGCGAGCTGGCCGAAGCCGAGGCCACCTTGCGCAAGGTACTGCGCGACCCAGAGTACAGCTACCCCGGGGAGGCCTACGGCGACCTGGCCGAGACCCTCTACCGGCTAGGCCGCTACGAGGAGGCGGAAAAAGCAGCCCGGGAAGCTATCCGGCAGGGCAGCTTGAGCGCGGGCCACCTCATCCTGGGCAACTTGGCCTACGACCTTTTGCACCTGGAGGAGGCCCTCGAGCATTACACCATCGCGGTACAAGAAGCGCCTGAGGGCAGCCGCGACTGGGTGACCGCTCAAGAGATGGTGGTGGACACCCTGGCCCAGCTGGGTTTCCGCCACCCCGACGAGATCGTCTCCCGCAGCGAGGCTGTGCTGCCCTATCTGCACCCTTCCGACGAGTGGCACCAGACCCTAAGCCACTATGCCCAGCGGGCCCGGGGCCTGATGGGGGGCAAGCGCAGACCCAACTAGGGCTACAGGCGTAGAAGCTCGCTGGTTGGAAGCGGGTTCTGGGCGTAGAGGGCCAGCCAACGGATAATGTTTTCTACATCGTCCAGGTCAATCATCTCCGAGGGGCTGTGCATGTAGCGGTTGGGCACCGAGAGGATGGCGGTGGGAATGCCTTCCCGTACCAAGGCGATCTCGTCGGCATCGGTGCCGGAGTAGCCCCCGTGGGCCTCGAGGGTGTAGGGAATGGCGTGGCTCTGGGCGATCTGCCGTAGGCGCGCCACCACCTTAGGATGGGCAAAGGGGCCGATATCCAGCACCCCTCCCTTGCCCAAAGCCCCCTCCCCCACGAGCTTCTTGTCCATCTCGGGCGCCGCCGAGCAGTGGGTCACATCCACCACTAAGGCGGTGTCGGGCTCGAGGCGGAAAGCCGCCGTGCGGGCCCCATAGGCCCCGATCTCCTCCTGCACCGTGGCCACGGCGGTCACCTGGGCTTCCACCCCGAGCGCCTTGGCCTGGCGAAGGGCCTCCAGCACAATAAAGGCCCCTATGCGGTTATCAATGGCCTTGGAGACCAGGCGGCGGCCCAACAAGTAGCGGAAGGGCTGGTCAATAACCCCGATGGAGCCCACCTCGAGCCACTCCCGGGCCTCCTGACCATCCTTAGCCCCGATGTCGGCCCAGAGGGTTTTGAGCTTCACCGCTTTTTCTCGCTCCTCGGGCTCGAGTAGGTGGATGGCCTTGCGCCCCACCACCCCGCATACCTCTCCCCGGGGCCCTTTGAAGCGCAAGCGCTGCCCTACCAACACCTGGGGGTCCCAGCCACCCAGGGCCTTGAACCAGACAAAACCGTTATCGTCGATATGCGAGACGATCACCCCTATCTCGTCCATGTGGCCGGCCAGCATCAAACGAGGGGAACCCCCGGGGTTTATGGTGGCGTAGACGTTGCCGTGGCGGTCGGCATCCACCTGCTCAGCAAAGGTGCGGGCCTGGGCAAGCCACAAAGCGGCCACCTCTTGCTCGAAGCCGGTAGGGCCCAGGGACTGGAGGAGCTGTTTGAGGAAATCGAGGTTCATAGGCATCTCACCGCCAGCGATTGTACAACCTGCATAGAATGGGGCTATGAAAGCACTAGCCCTCATCGCTCATGATGGCAAGAAGACCGATATGGTCTCCTTTGCCAAAGACCACAAAGACCTGCTGACTCTGTTTCCCTTGGTCGCTACCGGCACCACCGGACGGCTTTTGCAGGAGAAAGCAGGTCTAAAGGTAACCCGCCTGCTCTCGGGCCCACTGGGAGGCGACCAGCAGATTGGGGCCATGGTAGCCGAGGATAAGGTGCTGGCAGTCATTTTTCTACGCGACCCCCTCCAGGCCCAACCCCACGAACCCGACGTACAAGCCCTGATGCGAGTCTGCGACGTGCATAACGTGCCGCTGGCCACCAACCTAACCGCTGCCGAGGCGGTGCTGGCCTGGCTGGAAAGCAAACGTTCCCTCGATGAGCGCAGTGAAGCGTAAATCTGGCCCGGTCTACTTTCGCGCAAGCCAGGAGCGAAATATGCTACCGGTATCTCGGCCAAAGCCGCTCAAGGCCAACCCCACCCGGCGAATCCACAAGCGGCCTGCCCCCGGGTAGATGTCGCGCAAGGCCCGGTAGAGTACGGGCTCGCCCTCCAGATAAACCTGAAACTGCTCCCCGTCGCAAACCACCCGCAAACGAACCGGCACGCCATGGTAGAGCAGGTCGGGCACCCGGCTAAACACGGTATCGTAGGGGTCCTCATAGCCAGCAAAACGCAGGGCCGCCGCCACTAGGCTTACCTGGTCGTCTAGGTGCAGGGCCACCACCAGATAGTGCTGGGCATCCTGCCAAAGGCAAAGCCCCGCACGGCTCTGGTGTCCTTCTTTGGGATGGGTGCCTGGAGGAAGGATTTCAGCTTCCAAATCCACCAGACCACCCTCCGCCCAGGGCACGGTGTAAAAGGTACGCTCCCCGCCGGCTGCCTCGATCCGCACCCCTCCCTCAGCAGGGGAGAGCACCCCCTGGCCCAGGGTAGGTTCCCAAAAAACCAGCAAATCCTCGGAAGGCTGGTTCAGATGGGGAACGAACACCGTCTGGTGCCCCCGGGCCTGCCAGGGTAAGCCCAACTCCAAAGCAGGGGGCAAGGACACCTGGCGTGGATGCACCTCCAAGTCGGTGGCCTGCCCGGCCAACCCCACCCCGGTTGCCTGGGCAAGGCGGGGCTCGAGGAGGGGAGACTCGGAAAAAAGTGGGCGGCCATCCAGGGTAAGAGTCAGGGCAAGCCCGTCGTCGAGCACCTGAAGCCAGTGGGGCTGCCCAGGTGGTGCGCCATAAGGCTCAGACGCCAGCACCGCCTGCCGCAAACCATATTGCAACTTCAGGCGAACCTCATAGGTGTTCAGTTCCAGAACCAGGTAGTGCTGGGGGTCGTGGTAGCGCCAGATCAGACTGGCGGGTGCGCTCAAGCAGACGTGGAAAAGGCCGCCGGGCTCAGGTAGGTGGAACAGCATACCTGGCCCTTGGAGCCGCCATACCCCTCCCAAAGGGGCTTTGCGCCCAAGCTGTGGCTGGGGGTCAAATAGTAGGGCGGTACCGTAGCCCTGCCACTCGGGCACATCGGCTACCCGAACCCCATAGACCCGGGTATCAGCCCGGTACCCTTGCTCCCCCAGGATGGACTGATAGATACCCGCATACAGGTTTGGCCCAGGCTGGTTGTAGGGGTCTATGGCTAGGGGCCGCAGCTTGGGCAGGGCCGGTAGGTGGCGGCTTCCCTCGAGGGAAGCCCCATAATAAACTACCCCTCGCTCCCGCAGTAGGGAAACCAGGTAAAGGGGATTGTTCTGTATACCCAGCAGCAAGTGGTGGAGGCCCCGCTGCTTGGCCACACAAAGTCGGCCATTGTAGTAGGAATGCCCCTGCATGACCAGGGCCTGCCCGGAGTCTAGGGGCTGGCTCGGAACAGGATGATCGAACCAACCCACAGCCAAGTTTTCCCGCAGGGTCTGGGCTGTGTAGTGGGCCTTGAATGGCAGGGGTGTGCCCATGCTGGGTCGACCTCCCAAAAGCTGCCCTGGCAGCGCACCCGGCTCAGCGGTTTGGGAGTTGTTGTGCCCGTTGAGCAAAAAAAACGCCAGGGCCAGGCCGGCCTTTCGGGCAAAAGGGCCATAGGCCACCCCCTGACGGCCCCACCCTGGGGTGTCTAAGGGAGCAAAACGCAAAGCCCCATCTTCTATGGAAATTTTGGCCTCTTCATCCACCCCAAGGCGCACCACCCCCTCTTCGGTAGTACTGCCAATTACTTCACCTGGGCGCAACTCTTGGGAAAAGCTATCCCTTCGTGTGCTACTTGACCTAACCCCCCAAGGTGTGCCAAAAGGGGGGTGCCATGCAACCGGATCGAGAGCACCCCCTCTACTATCTTGA